>Ga0214168_1000004_pt1 | contig 102736 bp, 103 predicted proteins | sample LakMenepilimnion_FD_153002 | JGI IMG/M metagenome (GOLD analysis project Ga0214168, IMG submission 153002) | Freshwater microbial communities from Lake Mendota, WI - Practice 29OCT2010 epilimnion v4 | ecosystem: Environmental > Aquatic > Freshwater > Lake > Epilimnion/Euphotic zone | place...
TATTGCAGGTTCGGCAGGAACCGGCGCTTGGTTTTGTTGTTGGCGTGGGAAACATTGTTTCCGACCATGGGGCCTTTGCCCGTTACGTCGCAGACGCGTGCCATGTGGACACTCCGATACTTTTATAAACAGCTGGTGCCAGATGAGTTTTGCGAAATCAACAAAGGCTTGCATGGAAGCAAGTGATGTGTCGTTTGCAAAACTTAAGGCGGTCCAGCCTCACCTCGCCAGAAGGGTGGCGGTAACCCATTTTTTGTTGGACCCCATTTGGAGTACTCAGCAAAGCCTTGGATTATAGCCAGCTTTTTGGGTCAGAGCCAAGCACAATGGGCTAAAAAATGCCCCAAGGGCAGGCAACCAGCCCTTGGCGTGTTGCAAATCCGCCCCAAGAAATGGGGCGTCAGGCGCCTTCTTGCTCCAAAAAGCGCTGAGCATCTAAGGCGGCCATACAGCCTGTTCCCGCACTGGTAATGGCCTGACGGTAGACGTGATCTTGGACATCGCCCGCCGCAAAAACGCCAGGCACGCTGGTCATGGTGGCAAAGCCTTTCAGCCCGCTTTGGGTCACGATGTAGCCGTTTTCCATTTGCAGTTGGTTTTGAAAAATATCCGTATTGGGCGAGTGACCAATGGCAATGAAGCAGCCTTTGAGCTCCAAATCTTGCAAAGAGCCATCTTTGGTGGACTTCAAGCGAACGCCGGTGACGCCCGTGTTGTCTCCCAAAACCTCTTCTAAAGTTTGGAAGGTTTGCAAAACAATTTTGCCAGCCGCCACTTTGTCCATCAATTTGTCGACCAAGATGGGCTCGGCTTTGAATTTATCGCGGCGGTGAATGAGGTACACCTTGCTGGCAATGTTGGACAAGTAAAGAGCTTCTTCGACAGCCGTATTGCCGCCGCCCACCACGCAGCACACCTGCTCTTTGTAAAAGAAACCATCGCAGGTGGCGCAGCCCGAAACGCCGCGGCCCATGAAGGCCGTTTCAGAGTCAATGCCAAGGTATTTGGCGGATGCGCCCGTTGCAATGATCAAAGAATCGCAGGTGTAAACACCGCTGTCACCCGTCAAAGTAAAGGGGCGTTTGCTGAAATCGACCTTGTTGATGTGGTCAAACACAATTTGCGTATTGAAGCGCTCGGCATGCTCCAAAAAGCGTTGCATGAGCTCGGGGCCTTGCACGCCATGCACGTCGGCAGGCCAGTTGTCAACCTCGGTGGTGGTCATCAGTTGGCCGCCTTGGGCAATGCCTGTAATCAGCAATGGCTTGAGATTGGCGCGGGCCGCATAAACGGCTGCTGTGTAGCCGGCAGGGCCAGAGCCTAGGATTAAAACTTGGGCGTGTTGGGTGGGTAGGGTGTTGGACATGATGGGTGATCTGGCAGGATTCGGGTAAACGCTAAAGCCTCATTGTAGAAGCTTGTGAAACACCTGTTTGGGGAGGTCTATCGGGTAAGCTTGAGGGTCAGACCATGACCTATTCACTTCGCACCCTTACCAATCCAACCGGCAGCCCTGAAGCTGACTCACCCAGAGTGCTCAATGAGGGCGTTGGCTTGCTGCGCTTCACTCAGGAAATCGTTCTTTTCCTGGGTGCTGCTGTGCTCATTTTATTGGCCTTGGCCATGTTCAGTTTCAGTCCCAAAGATCCATCTTGGTCGGGTTCAGGCTTGGGTGGCGGCGTTCACAACTGGATGGGCTTGGTCGGTTCATGGTTGGCTGATGGCATGTATTTTTGCTTTGGCTATTCTGCGTGGTGGTTGGTCGCTATCTTGGGACGCGTGTGGCTGAATGCTTGGGCCGACTGGCTCAGAACGGACGAAACTGCGTCCAAGTCTTTCGACAAAGAATCAGAATCGAATTGGAAAACCCGTCTGATTTTTTGGATCGGCTTGTTTGTCCTCATGTCGTCTAGCAGTGCGCTCGAATGGGCGCGTCTGACACGCTGGGATGCCATGCTGCCTGGCACCAGCGGTGGGGCTTTAGGGTATGCCGTCGGACATTTTTCTTTGAAATGGTTGGGCTTCAATGGCTCTAGCTTGCTTGAAGTTGTGTGCCTCGCTCTGGGCATGGGATGGGCCTTTGGATTTTCTTGGGGTCAAGTGTGTGAAGCATTGGGCGGCAAGATCGACGGCTTGATGCAGTCGCGTCAAGTCAAGCGTGAAATGGAAGAGGACTTGGCCATGGGCCAGCAAGCTTTGCGCGAACGCGAACAGCTTCAATCCAAATTGCCTGCAGAACCTCAACTGCACCCCTTCGGAAACGAATTTGAAGAGAAGCCTTTGTTTGCAGCTGCAGGCGTGTCTGCTCCCGTGTTTGCTGAGCCTGTTACGCCCATGGTCATTGAAGCGCCCGTAACAGCAGTGCCGCGCAGCGATCGTGTGGTGAAAGAGCGCCAGAAGCCTTTGTTCAATGAATTGCCTGACAGCAAATTGCCGCAGGTTGATTTGCTCGACAGTCTGACCTTGCGCCAAGAGGGCGTCGCGCCAGAAACGCTTGAGATGACCAGTCGCATGATTGAAAAACGCCTGAAAGATTTTGGCGTTGAAGTGCGTGTGGTGGCTGCAGCACCTGGCCCCGTCATTACGCGTTATGAAATCGAACCCGCAACAGGTGTCAAAGGATCGCAAGTGGTCAACTTGGCCAAAGACTTGGCAAGATCACTCAGCCTCATTTCCATTCGTGTGGTGGAAACCATTCCTGGTAAAAACTACATGGCTTTGGAATTGCCCAATGCCAAACGCCAATCCATCAAGCTGAGCGAAATTTTAGGATCGCAGGTTTACAACGAAGCCAAGTCGATGCTCACCATGGGCTTGGGCAAAGACATTGTGGGCAATCCGGTGGTGGTGGATCTGGCCAAAATGCCTCACGTCTTGGTGGCGGGTACCACAGGTTCTGGTAAGTCGGTGGGCATCAACGCCATGATTTTGTCTTTGCTTTACAAAGCCGAAGCGCGTGATGTTCGACTGCTCATGATCGACCCCAAAATGTTGGAAATGTCTGTTTACGAAGGCATTCCGCATTTGCTGGCACCCGTTGTGACCGACATGCGGCAAGCCGCGCATGGCCTCAATTGGTGTGTGGGCGAGATGGAGCGCCGCTACAAGCTCATGAGCAAAATGGGCGTTCGCAACTTGGCAGGTTACAACACCAAAATTGACGATGCAACCGAGCGCGAGGAATTTATTTTGAATCCCTTCAGCCTCACGCCTGATGATCCCGAACCACTGAAGCGCTTGCCGCACATCGTGGTGGTGATTGATGAGTTGGCCGACCTCATGATGGTGGTAGGTAAAAAAATTGAAGAGCTCATTGCTCGCTTGGCGCAAAAGGCGCGTGCTGCTGGCATTCACTTGATCTTGGCCACACAGCGTCCTAGTGTCGACGTGATCACGGGCTTGATCAAAGCCAATATTCCCACACGCATTGCCTTCCAAGTCTCTAGCAAAATTGACAGCCGAACCATCCTAGATCAAATGGGTGCAGAGGCTTTGCTAGGCATGGGTGACATGCTCTACATGCCCTCTGGCACTGGCTTTCCCATCCGTGTTCATGGCGCTTTTGTGAGTGACGAAGAAGTTCACCGCGTGGTGAGCTATTTGAAAACACAAGGCGAGCCTGATTACATTGAAGGCGTTCTAGAAGGTGGTACCACCGATAGCGAAGACACAGGCTACGGCGACAGTGCGGATGCTGAAAAAGACCCCATGTACGATCAAGCCGTTGAAGTGGTTTTGAAAAATCGCAAGGCCAGTATTTCTTTGGTGCAGCGTCACTTGAAGATTGGCTATAACCGCGCCGCGCGTTTGGTGGAAGAGATGGAGAAGGCGGGCTTGGTCAGTTCTATGAGCAGCAACGGGCAGCGCGAAATTTTAGTTCCAGCGCGCGCTGAATAAACGGCCACTTTCTGACTGCCTTATGAAGATGAAAGCCAAACTCTATCTGCTCGGGTTGTTCATGGTTGGGCTTGGTGTTGTGTCAAATTCTTGGGCCCAAAGTTCGCCCGATGCCATTGAATCTTTGAGTCAATTTTTGAAATTCACCAACAGTGGACGTGCTCAGTTTTCTCAGCTTGTGACGGGGCCATCTAAAGTCGATCAAGCGCCTCGCAGAAAAACGTCCTCGGGCACTTTTGAATTTCAAAGGCCTCAGCAATTTCGATTCACCTACCAAAAACCATTTGTGCAAGCCATGGTGTCCGATGGTCAATGGTTGTGGCTTTTTGACGCCGACTTAAACCAAGTCACCATGCGCAAACAAAACCAATTGCTGGGCCAAACGCCTGCAGCTTTCATTTCCTCGTCTGGCGATTTGAAAGCGCTGCAAGCTGAATTCAATTTAAAAGCAGAGCCTGATTCAGAAGGTTTGCAATGGGTGAGAGCCACACCCAAACAGTCGGATGGCGCCGTTCAAGTCATCCGAGTGGGCTTGAAGTTGGGTGTGGCCGGGGCCAGCACAGCCGCCAATGTGCCAGTGTTGACGGTCTTGGAAATTGTGGATGGCTTAGGTCAAACATCGCGTTTGAATTTTCAGAATTTTGAAGCCAATGTGAAGTTCTTGCCAGAGACTTTTCAGTTCAAAGCACCTGCGGGCGTGCAGGTTATTCGGCCATGAACGCCAGCGTTCATTTGCAGCAGCCTTTGGCAGAGCGCTTGCGTCCCAGGCATTTGGGTGAGGTCATTGGTCAGCAACATCTGATTGGTGAGGGCTTGGCCCTTCGCTTGGCATTTGAATCTGGACAGCCACACAGTTGCATTTTGTGGGGGCCGCCTGGAGTCGGCAAAACCACCATTGCTCGGCTCATGGCGGATGCATTTGATGCGCAATTTATCAGCATCAGTGCGGTGCTTGGTGGCGTCAAAGACATTCGCGAAGCGGTCGACAAAGCCGAGGCCGCATTGAGTGGGCTGCAGCCGCAAAGAACCATTGTGTTTGTAGACGAAGTTCATCGTTTCAACAAAAGCCAGCAAGACGCGTTTTTGCCGCATGTTGAGAGTGGCTTGTTCATTTTCATTGGCGCTACTACCGAGAACCCCTCCTTTGAGGTCAACTCCGCATTGCTTTCTAGAGCGGCTGTCTATGTTCTACAGGCCCTTAATGAAGAAGATTTAAAACACATTGTGAAGCGCGCGCACGCCATTGGTGCGGTTCCTCCATTGGCAACAGATGCAGAGCAACGACTCATTGCTTATGCCGATGGCGATGCGCGCCGTTTGCTCAACACCCTCGAAACTTTGGCCGTTGCAGCTCACACAGAAAAGCTTGAACTCATTTCAGATGCATGGCTGATGAAAGTTTTAGGCGAACGCATGCGCCGATACGATAAAGGCGGTGAGCAGTTTTACGACACTATCAGTGCGCTGCACAAATCTGTCAGAGGCTCAGACCCAGACGCTGCGCTGTACTGGTTCACGCGCATGTTGGATGGCGGTGCAGACCCAAGCTACATGGCCAGACGCCTCATTCGCATGGCCGCAGAGGACATTGGCTTGGCCGATCCGCGTGCGCTTCGCTTGGCACTGGACGCAGCGGAAGTTTACGAGCGTTTGGGCAGTCCTGAAGGTGAGCTGGCCTTGGCAGAATGCGTGATTTATTTGGCAGTAGCAGCCAAATCGAATGCCGTTTACAAGGCCTTCAAGGAGGCCAAGGCATGGGTCAAAAAAGACGGTACACGCCCAGTTCCCATGCACCTGCGCAATGCACCGACTCAACTCATGAAGAGCTTGGACTATGGTCAGGGCTATCGCTATGCCCATGACGAAGAGGGCGGCTTTGCGGCTGGAGAAAATTACTTGCCAGTGGGCATGCCAGCGCCAGGGTTTTATCGCCCCGTGAATCGTGGGTTAGAGTTAAAGATTGCAGAAAAAATGGCAAGCTTGAATGAACTGAATCAAGCCAAGGCAACAAAATAATAGGAGTTTGGTATGGATGTCTTTCTTCAGCAGGTGATCAATGGTTTGGTTCAAGGCAGCATGTATGCCCTGATCGCCTTGGGCTACACCATGGTTTACGGCATCATCAACTTGATCAACTTTGCCCATGGCGAGGTGCTGATGGTGGCCGCCCTGACAAGTTGGTCTGTGATTGCGCTCATGCAAGATGCCACGCCTGGCATGCCCGGCTGGTTGATGCTGATCGTCTCTTTGGTCATTGCCAGTGTGGTGGCTGCCTCACTCAATTTTGCAATTGAAAAAATTGCCTATCGCCCATTGCGAAATAGCCCTAAGTTGGCGCCACTCATTACAGCCATCGGTGTGAGCATCTTGCTTCAAACCTTGGCCATGATCATTTGGAAGCCTAACTACAAACCATTTCCAACCTTGTTGTCGACCACTCCCATCAATGTCGGTGGCGCTGTCATTTCCACCACGCAAATCATGATTTTGGGTGTCACCGCCATCTCCTTGGCAGTGCTCATGTGGTTGGTGAATGCCACCAAGTTAGGAAGGGCCATGCGCGCAACTTCTGAAAACCCACGTGTCGCTGCCTTAATGGGTGTCAAGCCCGACATGGTCATTTCTGCCACCTTCATCATTGGTGCCGTGTTGGCGGCCATTGCGGGGGTTATGTTTGCGTCCAACTATGGCACTGTGCACCACAGCATGGGTTTCTTGCCCGGCTTGAAAGCGTTTACTGCTGCAGTGTTTGGCGGCATTGGCAACTTAGGCGGTGCCGTTGTGGGGGGTATTTTGCTGGGCCTGATTGAATCCATTGGTTCGGGCTACATCGGCATCCTCACGGGGGGTGTTCTGGGTAGCCACTATGCCGATATTTTTGCCTTCATCGTGCTCATCATTGTGCTCACATTGAGGCCCTCTGGCCTGATGGGTGAACGTGTAGCCGATCGCGCGTGACAGGAAGGGAATCCAAAATGAACAATTCAAAGAATCTCAAAACGCTGGCCATTGGCGTACTGCTCCTCATCTTGCCTTTGGTTTTGCAGCAATTTGGCAATGCCTGGGTGCGCATTGCTGACATGGCCTTGCTCTATGTGTTGCTGGCGGTTGGCCTGAACATCGTGGTGGGCTATGCGGGCTTGCTCGACTTGGGCTATGTCGCTTTCTTCGCTGTGGGCGCTTACATGTATGGCCTGCTTGCATCACCTCATTTGTTTGAAACATTTCCAGCCATTGCGGCCCTGTTTCCCGGCGGCTTGCACATGCCTTTGTGGGTCATTGTGCCTGTGGCTGCTGCATTGGCGGGTTTGTTTGGTATGTTGCTGGGCGCGCCCACTTTAAAGCTGCGTGGCGATTACTTGGCCATTGTCACTTTGGGCTTTGGTGAAATCATTCGGGTCTTTTTGAATAACTTGGATCAGCCAGTCAATATCACCAATGGCCCCAAGGGTTTAAACCAAATTGATCCAATTCATTTTTTCGGCATCAATTTAGGCAAACCCCTTAAGCTGTTTGGGATTGAGTTCGCCTCAGTGAGTTTGTACTACTACCTGTTCTTGGCCTTGGTGCTCATGACTCTTTTGATTTCTTACCGCTTGGAAGTCTCACGCATTGGCCGCGCATGGATGGCCATTCGCGAAGACGAAATTGCGGCCAAAGCCATGGGCTTGAATACGCGCAATTTAAAGCTCATGGCATTTGGCATGGGCGCTACATTTGGTGGCATCTCTGGCGCCATGTTTGCAGGCTTTCAGGGGTTTATTTCACCCGAGTCGTTTAGCCTCATGGAGTCCGTCATGATTGTGGCCATGGTCGTGTTGGGCGGCTTGGGGCACTTGCCCGGCGTTGTATTGGGTGCCGTCTTGTTGTCTGCCTTGCCAGAAATTTTGCGCTATATAGCGGGGCCCTTGCAGTCTATGACAGACGGCCGCATTGATGCCGCCATTCTGCGTCAATTGCTCATCGCCCTTGCCATGATTGTCATCATGCTCATGCGCCCTAGGGGCTTGTGGCCTTCGCGAGAGCACGGCAAATCGCTCCAGTCGAAGGAGGGATCCTAAGATGAGCACCCGCCATTTTGAAAATCATGCCGTTTTAAAAGTTGCAGGTATCTCCAAACGCTTTGGTGGATTGCAGGCTTTGTCCGATGTCGGCATGACCATTGAACGAGGCCAGGTCTACGGCCTCATTGGCCCCAATGGTGCAGGTAAGACCACCTTCTTCAATGTGATCACGGGCCTTTACACGCCAGACAGTGGTAGTTTTGAATTGGCGGGCAAGCCGTATCAGCCCACAGCGGTCCATGAAGTAGCGCAGGCAGGTATTGCGCGTACTTTTCAAAACATTCGTTTGTTCGCAGAAATGACGGCCTTAGAAAACGTCATGGTGGGACGGCACGTTCGCACCTCTTCGGGTTTGTTGGGGGCTATTTTTAGAACACCCAAATTCAAACAAGAGGAAGCCGAAATTGCGCAACGTGCGCAAGAATTGTTGGACTATGTGGGTATTGGTCAGTATGCCGATTACCGTGCACGTACTTTGTCTTATGGCGATCAGCGCCGTTTAGAAATTGCCCGTGCGCTTGCTACCGATCCCCAACTCATTGCGCTAGATGAACCCGCTGCTGGTATGAACGCCACAGAAAAAGTTCAGTTGCGTGCCTTGATCGACCAGATCCGCAAAGACAACCGCACCATTTTGCTCATTGAGCACGATGTGAAGCTTGTCATGGGTTTGTGCGATCGCGTCACAGTGCTCGATTACGGCAAACAAATTGCCGAGGGCACGCCAGCCGAAGTCCAAAAAAATGAAAAAGTAATTGAAGCCTACTTGGGCACCGGAGGGCATTGAAATGACAGTCACATTGTTAAAAGTCAAAGGCCTGCAAGTAGCCTACGGCGGCATTCAGGCTGTCAAAGGCATTGATTTTGAAGTGCATGAGGGTGAGTTGGTGTCTCTCATTGGGTCTAACGGTGCGGGCAAAACAAGTACCATGAAAGCCATCACGGGTACCTTGCCTATCCATGCGGGTGACATTGAGTATTTGGGCAAAAGCATTGTGGGCCAAGGCCCTTGGGATTTGGTCAAGCAGGGCTTGGCCATGGTGCCGGAAGGTCGCGGTGTGTTCACCCGCATGACCATCATTGAGAACTTGCTCATGGGTGCCTACATTCGCAACGACACTGCCGCCATTCAAGACGATATGGAAAAAGTGTTTCACACCTTTCCAAGATTGCGTGAACGCAAAGACCAACTGGCCGGCACCATGTCCGGTGGCGAGCAGCAAATGCTGGCCATGGGCCGCGCCCTCATGAGCCGCCCTAAAGTGTTGCTGCTTGATGAGCCCTCGATGGGTCTGTCGCCCCTCATGGTGGACAAAGTTTTCGAAGTGGTGCGCGATGTGTTTGCCCAAGGCGTGACCGTTTTGTTGGTTGAACAAAACGCAAGCCGTGCATTGGCCATTGCCAACCGGGGCTATGTCATGGAGTCGGGCTTGATCTCCATGACCGGCCTTGGCCAAGACTTGTTAAACGACCCCAAAGTGCGCGCTGCCTATTTGGGTGAATAAACAGGCTCAGTCGACTTTTGCGCCGCTGGCTTTGACAACCGGCTCGTATTTTGTCAATTCACGCTTCATGAAGGCGGCAAATTGATCGGGTGTGCTACTCACGGGCTCGATCATCATCATGCCAAAACGAGTTTTGGTCTCGGGCGCTGCAAGGGCTGCTGAGAAAGCCTGGTGCAAACGCGCCACCATGGCGGACGGCGTGTTGGCTGGCGCTACCAGACCCCACCACGTGTCTACTTCAAATCCTTTGAGAGTTTCTGACATGGCTGGAATTTCAGGCAATGCACTGGTGCGTTGTGCCGTGGTGACAGCCAATGCCTTGAGCTTGCCAGCCTTGATGTTGGGTGCGGCTGTCGCCAAGTTGTCGAAGTTGAAATCGACTTGGCCAGACAACAAGGCCAGCTGGGCAGGATTGCCGCCGTTGAAGGGAATGTGAACGGCATAAATGCCAGCATCACGCTTGAACATTTCTGCCGCCAAATGGCCTGCGCTGCCGTTGCCACCAGAGCCGATGTTGAGCTTGCCTGGGTTGGCTTTGCCGTAGGCAATTAAGTCGGCTACTGAGTTAATTTTCAAACGCTGTGCGGTTTCGGCATTCATGACCAAGACATTGGGCACGCGAACCATTTGGGTGATGGCGGCAAAGTCTGTGGCTGCATTGAAGGGCATCTTGGTGAAAAGCCAAGGGTTGATGGCATGTGTGGCCACAGCGGAAATGCCAATGGTGTAGCCATCGGCGGGCGCTTTGGCCACGATGTCAACGCCCAAGTTGCCACCCGCGCCGGGCTTGTTGTCGATGATGACAACGCCCAATGAATCTTTCACGCGTTCTGCCAAGGCACGGGCGGTGACATCAATGGGACCGCCAGGTGCATAGGGTACGACCAGGCGAATGGGTTTGTCCAAGGGCTGCGCGTGGAGGGCGTTAGCGCCGATCAAAGCCAGCAATGCGATGCCAGTAAGGAGACACAGGCGTTTTGTTGAAATTAGAGATTTGCGCATCAGTTGGACTCCTTTGCCTTGTCGGCTTCAGTGGTGAATGAATCGGCGAAGAAGGCTTCTTCAGGTAATCCTGCTTTGCCTAGATAGTCTGCGCGTGCAGAGTCCACCACGATGGGGGCGCCGCAGGCATAGACTTGGAAACTACTTAGATCTGGGTGATCTTGCAAGACAGCTTGGTGCACAAAGCCTGTGCGGCCAATCCATGCATCTTCTGGCAATGCATCGGACACCACTGGCACGTAAGTTAAGTTGGACATGGCTTTGACATGCTCTTCAACCCAGTCGCTCATGTACAAATCGGAGGGTCGGCGACCGCCCCAGTAAAGCGTGGCAGGCCTTGTGATGCCTTTGTGTTGCATGTGCTCAATGAGGGCTTTGATGGGCGCAAAGCCGGTGCCCGAAGCCAACAAAATCATGGGTGCTTGAGAGTCTTCGCGCAAGTAGAAACTGCCGTAGGGGCCCTCAATTCGCAAGATGTCTTTTTCCTTCATGGTGCTGAACACCACGTCGGTGAATTTGCCGCCAGGCATGTGGCGAATGTGCAACTCTACTTTGGGTGCAGCGGGGTCGAGCGTGTGAGGTGCATTGCCCATGCTGTAACTGCGGCGCGAGCCATCCCGCAATAAAAACTCGACATACTGGCCCGCATGAAACTGCATGACGTCGGTGGCAGGCAGTTGCATGATGATGGACATCACGTCGTGTGATTTTTTTTCTAAGCTGACCACGCGCACAGGCATTTTCTTGATGGGGAAACTGCCTGCTTCCGTCACTTGTCGCGATTCCAATACCAAATCGCTTTGCGCGGTAGAGCAGCAGGTCAAGATCAGGCCTTGGGCTTCTTCTTCGGCGCTCAAAGCTTTGGCTTGGTGCTCACCATGCACCACCGTGCCAGAAATCTTCTTGCATTTGCAGGAACCGCACGCGCCATCTTTGCAGCCATAGGGCAGGCCTATGCCTTGGCGAATGCCGGCCGCCAACAAAGTTTCGCTGCTGTCTGCACTAAAAGTACGGCCACTTGGCTCGACGGTAATTTGGAAGCTCATGTTTTCGTTATCCTAGGGGGGTCTTAAATTCCACAACCCCCTGATTTTGCCTTCAAACCAAACCCCTTTAGGTGCTTTACCTGCCCGCTTTCGAAAAGAGCGTGTTTTGATCATCGGATGTGGTGATGTAGGTCAACGCGCAGCCAAACAGTTGGTTGGCAGAACTCGGGTCTTGGCATTGACCTCCAGCCCTGAAAAGGCACTGGGTTTGAGGGCACAAGGCATCACACCCGTTGTGGGCAACTTGGACGATTCTCAGTCATTGCAGCGATTGTCCGGTTGGGCTACGCGGGTACTGCATTTGGCCCCACCCCCCTCTGACAGAGTGGGGACATGGTCGACCGATTCGCGCACTTTGAATTTGGTGCGTGCACTGCACAAAAGAGCTTTGCCCAGAGCGCTTGTGTATGGGTCTACCAGTGGCGTTTATGGCGATTGTCAGGGCCAGTGGGTGCCTGAATCTAGACCTGTTAAGCCACACACCCCAAGAGCCATTCGGCGGGTTGATGCAGAAAACACCATTCGATATTTTGGTAAATTGGGTGTGCGCAGCAGCATTTTGCGTATACCGGGTATCTACGCGCCCGATCGCCCCAATGGCACCCCGCGTGAAAGGCTTTTGAAGGGGACGCCAGTTCTCTTGAAAAAAGACGATGTGTATACCAATCACATTCATTCTGATGATTTGGCAAGGGCCTGCGTGGCTGCGTTGTGGCGAGGCAAGCCGCAGCGTGTTTTTCACGTGTGCGATGACAGCCAAATGAAGATGGGTGATTATTTCGATTTGTCAGCCGACCTGATGGGTCTTAAGCGCCCTCCGCGAGTACCCAGAAGTCAAGCACAAGATACCTTGCCCCTCATGCTGTTGAGCTTCATGAGTGAGTCTAGACGGTTGAACAATGACCGGTTGAAAAAAGAGCTGCGAGTTCGCTTGCTTTACCCCACCATTGCGCAAGGTTTGAAAAGCTCAGCAGCTCAAATTGCTGAAGGCCAGTAGAAGTGAGCTGTTGGTTTTTGGGCTGCTAAAACCCTGAAAACTTGACCCCTTTTTTCTGAAGGTAATCGAGGATGGCTTTCATCAAATAGGCGCCGAGAAGTGCGCCATTCAGATCGCCTAAAAACATCCAAAAGACATCAGTCAACGCAAATGTTTCAGATTGACCCATGAGCACCCAAGCGACGTGATGGATGACTGAATTGCTGACACAGTAAATCAGGGTGAGTGCGGCCAAGTCTTGCAGCGACGTGAGATTCACTTGCCTGTTCCAGTAGATCTTGAACCCAATGAGTGCGATCAAAGGCCCAGCGCTTGAGCACGCAACGTTGAGCAATTCAAGCTCTATGGGCTCATTAAATTGTTGCAGTAGCAATAGGCAGCCCAAGACGGTAGAAAGCGTGCCAAACAGCGGCCCCAAGATGAGCAAATTGAAGAGGCGTAGAAAAGCCGGCAGATAAATCAGCGAGATATGGTCGTTTAGGGTGGCAAAGTCAAACAGCCATCCACTCAGGATGTGTGTTGCTGGAAACAACACAGCTAATGCGAGTATCAAGAGGATGTGCATTTCGCAAACGAGTTTAATCGATTAGATGTAAATCGATGGTGCCCGAGGCCGGAATCGAACCGGCACGCCTTGCGGCGGGGGATTTTGAGTCCCCTGCGTCTACCAATTTCACCACCCGGGCGGATTGCGAAGTCGTAGATTATGACATATTTCTTTCGGGTTTTGGAGGGGGTAAAGTGATTTTTAAAGTGCCCACCACATGGGCAAACATTGGAAAATGTTGGAATCTTTCAATGATCAGGAATCAAAATGACAACCTTCCAGCGAACTTTCATTTCATGCTTTGTAGGCCTGTGTTTTTCATTCGCTGCGTTTGCTCAAACGTGGCCACAACGCGCAATTAAAGTCATTGCACCCTATCCGCCGGGCGGGCCCAGTGACATTGTGATTCGCACCGTGTCAGACAAGGTCCAAGCTACTTTGAAGCAAGCCGTTATCATCGAAAATATACCGGGAGCCGGCGGCAACATTGGCAGCGCTGCTGCATCAAGGGCCCCTGCCGATGGGTACACATGGCTCATCACAACAGACACTGTCATGACGGTGAATCCGCATGTTTACAAAAGCATGGGTTTTAAGTTGGATGATTTAAAGCCAGTCAGCGTCTTGACCTCCTTCAGCCAAACCTTGGTTTGCAATCCAGCATTGGGCGTGAAAAACTTGAGCGAGCTCATTGCCAAATCCAAAACACAGTCCTTGAGTTATGCCTCCGGTGGTGCGGGTGTGCCAGGCCATTTGTCGATGGAGTTGTTGCTGAACATGACGGGCATGCAGATGGTGCATATTCCCTACAAGGGGCCAGCGCCTGCAGCCCAAGACGTGCTAGCCAACCAAGTGCCATGTGGCTTGTTGGCGGGCCCAACTGTCTTGCCACATGTTCGTTCAGGCAAGTTGATTGCTTTGGCGGTATCTGGGCAAACCAGGTCGCCCACCCTGCCAGACACGCCCACCATTTCTGAGGCTGGAGTGAAGGGCTATGACGCCGACTTCAGCTTGGTCATGTGGGCTCCCAAGCAAGTGCCCGATGAGTTGGTTCAAAAATTCCGGCAAGCCTTGTTGGATGGCTTGAAACTGCCAGAGACTGCAGAGCGTTTAAAGGCCACCGATCAATTGGTCATTGGCAGTACGCCTGAAGAGGCCGCTGCGCGCATTGCCAAGGATTATGCAAAGTGGGGCGCCGTCACCAAAAAAATTGGTTTGAGTTTGGAGTGAAAAGTCACTTAGAAAACGATTCGAAGCATAATCTCTTGAGACTCTCACTCAATGATGATTTAAATCCGATTCCAGATTTGTCTTTGTAAATCGAAAAATGAACTATCCAACGCTTGAAGATGCCATTGGCAAAACGCCCTTGGTCAGATTGCAAAGAATTGCAGCCGAATTTACGAAGCCCAAGGGCAATGTTATTTTGGGCAAACTTGAAGGCAATAACCCTGCTGGTTCTGTCAAGGATCGACCAGCGCTTTCCATGATTCAGCGTGCTGAAGAGCGTGGCGAAATCAAGCCAGGCGACACCCTCATTGAAGCCACCTCAGGCAACACGGGAATCGCGCTGGCCATGGTTGCTGCCATCAAGGGCTACCGAATGATTTTGATCATGCCGGAAGACTTGTCCATTGAGCGAGCGCAAACCATGAAGGCTTACGGCGCAGAACTTATTTTGACGCCCAAAAGTGGCGGAATGGAATATGCACGCGACCTTTCCGACAACATGGCAGCGCAGGGCAAGGGCCGTATCCTTGATCAATTTTCAAACCCCGACAACCCCCGCGTCCATTACGAGACCACAGGACCCGAAATCTGGGCCCAAACAGAGGGCCGTGTCACCCATTTTGTGAGTGCCATGGGTACAACAGGCACCATCACAGGTGTGTCGCAATTCTTAAAAGAAAAGAACCCATCCGTTCAAATTGTTGGCGCACAACCCAGTGAAGGCTCTCGCATTCCAGGGATTCGCAAATGGCCTGAAGAGTATTTGCCCAAAATTTACAACCCCTCCAATGTCGACGAACTGATCTATGTCAGTCAGGACGATGCTGAAGACACCTGCCGTCAAATGGCCAGAGAAGAGGGCTTGTTTGCAGGCGTTTCAGCCGCTGGCGCATGCTGGGTGGCGCAGCAAATTGCAGCACGTGAAGCCAATGCCACCATCGTGTTCATCGTCTGTGACCGCGGTGACCGCTATCTTTCCACAGGAGTATTTCCAGCATGACCGAATACCGTTTTTGCCCATCCTGTGGATCGCCTCTTTCTTGGGTGCCGCAGATGGAAGATGGGGGTGAGAAACTTCGCTTGCGCTGCACGCAATGCGACTTCACTCATTGGAACAATCCCACTCCTGTGTTGGCTGGCATTGTGCAGGTCGGCAATCAAATTTTATTGGCTCGCAACGCGGCATGGACTGGCAGAAAATTTGCATTGATCACGGGTTTCATGGAAGCAGGTGAATCGCCAGAAGAAGGCATTTCCCGAGAAATTGCGGAGGAAACCAATTTGCAGGTCAGTGCCTTGAAACTGATCGGGGCCTATGACTTCCAGCGCATGAACCAAGTGATCATTGCATACCACGCTATTGCTTCGGGTACGGTCAAGTTATCGCCTGAATTGGCAGAGTACAAGATGTTTAATTTTGATGAGTTGGTTTGCTGGCCGGCGGGTACGGGTTATGCACTCGGCGATTGGTTGCGCACACAAGGCATTGAGCCTAAGTTCATGACCTGGGAAGAACGCGACGCACAAGGTCGCGCTTCAGAGTAGAACAGTTTTTTGAAGAAATTTTGGAGACGCCATGAGCCTCGCATTTGACATTGAGCTTGACACATGTGGCCTCAATTGCCCTTTGCCTATTTTGAAAGCCAAGAAATCACTCACAGCAATGCAATCGGGGCAGGTGCTTAAAGTCATGTCCACAGACCCTGGTGCACAACGCGATTTTGAAGCCTTTGCCAAGCAAACGGGCAATGAGTTGTTGTTGCAAGAAACCGATGGCGATCGCTTCCTTATTTGGATGAAGCGACGTTGATGAAAAAAAAGCTTCAAAAAACTGAAGCTTTATGAAGATGGACTCAAAGCTTTTTAGAGCTTCAATGTTTTCAGATAAGCCCTGAAAGATTCACCCACTTGCGGGTGCTCTAAGGCCAACTCAACAGTGGCCTCTAAGAAGCCTTCTTTGCTGCCGCAATCGTATCGCTTGCCCTCGTATTGAAAAGCATAAACAGCTTCGCGAGACTTCAATCTGGCAATGGCATCGGTGAGTTGAATCTCGCCGCCCACACCTGTGGGTTGGTTTCTAATTTCTTCGAAAATGCCTGGCGTGAGAATGTACCGGCCAGCAACGCCCATGCGCGAAGGGGCTTTTTCTGGAGATGGTTTTTCGACAATTTGCTCAACGCGAATCAATTGTTTGCCAGCTGATTCACCAGCGACGATGCCATAGCGCTTGACGTGGTCAAGCGGCACTTCTTGCACAGCCAAAATAGAACGACCTTGCTGCTCATAGGCCTTGACCATTTGCGCCAAGATGGAGGGGCCATCTTTGAGTCCCACCATGAGGTCGTCTGCCAGCAACACGGCAAAGGGCTCTTGGCCCACCATGGCTTCTGCGCACAACACGGCATGGCCTAAACCCAAAGAACGGGGTTGGCGAACGTATGCACAAACCATGTCGTCGGGCTGTACAGAACGGACCAACTTCAAGAGCTCTTCTTTGTGGGCACTTTCTAGCTCGGTTTCCAGTTCATAGGCTGTGTCAAAGTGGTCTTCAATGGCGCGTTTGCTGCGGCCTGTGACAAAGATCATGTGACGAACGCCAGCCGAGTAAGCCTCTTCAACGGCATATTGAATAAGAGGCTTGTCAACGATAGGCAGCATCTCCTTGGGTGCGGCTTTGGTGGCTGGCAGGAACCGAGTTCCCAATCCGGCAACAGGGAACACTGCTTTTCTGATACTGGGTTGTGCGCTCATTTGAAGTTTCTTTTTAAGTTCAAATTAATCTATGACCAAATTACCACAATCGAGTGACACCTGCGTGTCAAGATTTTGAAGATGCCGCTTCTAACTGGAAAAGTTGAACCTTCATTTTGCTCAAGTTAGCTTCAAAATCTGCGACGCGTTTGCGCTCTTGCTCGATCACTGCAGGCGGTGCTTTGGCCACAAAGGCTTCGTTGCTGAGCTTGCCATTGGCCTTCCCAATCTCGCCTTCTAAGCGGGCTACCTCTTTGCCAAGGCGAATCTTTTCTGCCGCCACATCGACTTCCATGAACAGGCAAAGTCGTGCTTCACCCACCACAGCAACGGGCGCGGCTGCGGCTGCTTTTGTCCAATCAGCTTCGCTGTCAAACACCCTGACTTCGTTCAACTTTGCCAAAGCTTGCAGCACTGGGCCTGCTGCTTTCATGAACTCTGAATCGCCCAACACATACAAAGGCAACTTGGTAGCGGGTGAGACATTCATTTCGCCGCGTAAATTGCGGCACGCATCGACCAGTGTTTTCAGCTTGCCCACATGGGCTTCGGCGGGTTCGTCAATGCGCTCGGGTTGTGAAACAGGGTAGGCTGCGATGCTGACAGAAGGGCCCGCACGGCCCGCTACAGGCGCCACTTTTTGCCACAATTCTTCTGAAATAAAGGGCGTGATGGGGTGAACCAATCGCAGAATGGTTTCTAAGGTGCGAATGAGTGTGCGACGTGTAGCGCGCTGCTGTGATGCATCGCCCGTGTTGATTTGAACCTTGGCAATTTCCAAATACCAATCGCAGAACTCGTTCCAGACAAAGTCATAAATGACGTTGGCAACGTTGTCTAGGCGGTATTCGGCAAAGCCCTTGGCCACGTCGGCCTCCACGCGCTGAATTTTGGAAGAAATCCAACGATCGGCTTGGCTGAAGGTCATGTAGCCATGGGCTGGTCCGCCCACAGCGCACTCAGCTTTGGTGTGCTCTTTCAGGCCGCAATCTTGACCTTCGCAGTTCATCAAGACAAAGCGTGTGGCATTCCACAGTTTGTTGCAGAAGTTGCGATAGCCTTCGCAGCGCTTGCTGTCAAAGTTGATGCTGCGGCCTAAGGAGGCCAAAGCAGCAAACGTGAAGCGCAGCGCGTCAGCACCGTAGGCGGGAATGCCCTCGGGAAATTCTTTTTGCGTGTTCTTGCGTACTTGCGGAGCAGTCTCGGGCTTGCGCAAACCTTGCGAGCGTTTTTCCAACAAGGGCTCTAAGGAAATGCCGTCGATCAAGTCGACTGGGTCTAGCACATTGCCTTCAGATTTGCTCATCTTCTTGCCTTGGGCATCGCGCACCAGGCCGTGGATGTAAACATGTTTAAACGGCACGCGCCCCGTGAAGTGCGTGGTCATCATGATCATTCTGGCAACCCAGAAAAAGATGATGTCGTAACCTGTGACCAACACAGAAGAGGGCAGGTACAAGTCGTAGTCTTGTGTTTGATGTGTGTCTGATGTGGCCACTGCTTCTGGCCAACCCATGGTGGAGAAGGGCACAAGCGCAGAGGAATACCAAGTGTCTAAAACATCTTCGTCACGTTTGAGTTTTTTACCAGGGCCCTTGGCGTCGGCTTGAGCTTGAGCTTCGGCTTCCGATTTGGCCACGTAAACGTTGCCTTCTTCATCGTACCAAGCGGGAATTTGATGGCCCCACCAAAGCTGGCGAGAAATACACCAGTCTTGAATGTTGTTCATCCACTGGTCATAAGTGTTGACCCAATTTTCGGGCACAAAACTCACTTGACCGGAGTGCACAGCATCAATCGCTTTTTGCGCAATGCTCTTGCCAGTGGGGTCTTGCGGGCTGACTTTGTTGACCGCCACAAACCACTGGTCTGTGAGCATCGGCTCCACCACTTGGCCGGTACGAGCGCAAATGGGCAGCATCAGTTTGTGCGGCTTGATTTCAATCAGCAAGCCTTGAGCTTCCAAATCTTTGATCACGGCCTTGCGCGCCACAAAGCGGTCCATGCCTTGGTAGGCCTTGGGGCCGTTTTCGTTCACAGCGGCCGTTAATGTGAAGATGGTGATCAATGGCAAGTTGTGACGCATGGAACAAGCGTAGTCGTTGGCATCGTGAGCGCCCGTGATCTTCACGCAACCAGAGCCAAATTCACGATCGACAAAGTCGTCGGCAATGATGGGGATCTGACGATCGCACAAAGGTAAGTCAACTTTTTTGCCCACCAAATGTTTGTAGCGATCGTCTTCTGGGTGAACCGCTAAAGCGCCGTCGGCCATCATGGTTTCGGGACGAGTGGTGGCAATGGTCATGCCTTTTTGTATCACGCCGTCAATCAGTTGAGGGCCGTCGGCAAACGGGTACAAGATGTAGTGCATCTTGCCATCGGCTTCGGTGTTTTCCACTTCCAAATCGGATACAGCGCTTTGCAGCACAGGGTCCCAACTGACCAAGCGCTTGCCTCGGTAAATGAGGCCTTGCTCGTACAGTTTCACAAAGGTTTCGGACACTACTTTGGACAACTTGTCGTCCATGGTGAAGTACTCGCGCGTCCAGTCAACACTGTCGCCCATGCGGCGCATTTGCTGCGTGATGGTGTTGCCTGATTGCTCTTTCCACTCCCAGACTTTGGACACAAAGTTTTTGCGTGCCTCAGAGGGGGTGGGGCCCATGTCGTGGCGGCTGATGCCTTGGCCTTGCAACTGACGCTCCACCACAATTTGAGTGGCAATGCCTGCGTGGTCGGTGCCGGGAATCCAAGCGGTATTGAAGCCCATCATGCGGTGGTAGCGGGTGAGGCTGTCCATGATGGTTTGGTTGAAGGCATGACCCATGTGCAGGGTACCTGTCACATTGGGGGGTGGCAACTGGATAGCAAAGTTGGGCGCATCTGCATGTGGCGCCTGGCTGCCACGATGTCCAGCGACGCCATAGCCGCGTTTTTCCCACTCTGGGCCCCAATGGGCCTCAAGGGCGGCAGGCTCAAAAGACTTAGACAGGCTCTCAAGGCCGGGTTGCTGGATAGCGGGGGTGGTCTCGTTGCTCATGGGGTGGGTATTTAGAGATTGCCAAGAGGCAATGTCATGAAAGGACTAAAGCCATGATTTTACTGGGCTAGCGCCAAGTTTTGGAGAGCCAATACAGGATCTGGTTCAGTTCTTGGCCGATTCAATGCAATCTTTGAGGATTGAAGCATCGCCAACTTGATTGGCCAGCAGCAAAATCAAGCGCATGTTGAGCTGCTCTGATTGTTCTGAGCTCAACCCCTCGTGTGCATTCAGCAGTTGCTCATAGAAGCCATCCGCGTCTTGCAAGTTCAGTTCTGTTTTCATCATGGTCAATCCGAATTGAATCAAAGGCACAAAGAAGTTGCTACAGCGGAAATCAACTCGCCGTTCACACTTTTGCCGGTGTCGGCCAAATAGCCATCAGGCCGAATCACGGCCCAACCGCCAGCCGGCACCTTGGCGCATGCACTTTTCAAATGGCCTTGCTTGTCCCAGATGTGTTCGCGGGCTTGTGCGCTTTCGCCTTTGGCAAGGACTTGCACACATCGAACGGGCAGCCCAGAGACGCTGAGCTCTTGAAGTCTTTTGAGGGATGCTTTGGATTGCTCGCCAAACACCAAAATGAGCAAACGGCCGTCGGCCCATTGCAACAGGTCATTCAATGCGCCGGTTTTGCCGGCACGCCATTGAATTTTGACGTTTTGCACAGACGTTCCACCAGTCTCGCCGCAGACGCGCGAGCCGCGATAGGTGTTGGCCACAGCCATGCGCCCGGTGTTGATCAGTGAGCGTGCGAAAGGAAATTGCTTGGCCAAGCTGATGGTGGCTTTTCTGAAGGCGCGCTCTACGCCATCCGCAGGCCGCAAAAATCGAGCTGTGCGGCGCGTCACTTTGACGTTCTCTTGAGCAGCCTCTAGCCGCTCGTCGTTGTAACTCTCAAGCAGGGCTTCGTCAGCGTGACCGCGCAACACGGCCGCCAATTTCCAAGCCAAATTGTCTGCATCGGCCACGCCGGTGTTGCCACCCCGTGCGCCAAAGGGGTTCACAATTTTGGCCGTGTCGCCCATGAAAAACACCCGGCCCATGCGCAAGGTGGTGAGGCATTGACTTTTGTAGGCGTAAGGGCCCACCCACACAATGTCAACCTTCACCTTCTTGCCAAATTGACGCTCTAAGCGCTCGCGCACCACGTCTTCGCGGCTGATGTAGGCCGCATCGGCATTGGGTGCCATCTGGTAATCAATGCGCCACACATCATCTGCCATCAGATGTTGCCAAACCGCACGATTTTCATTGAAGGGCGCTTCAATCCACGTATGGCGCTCAGTAGGCGGGTGTGTGTCAAAGCGCACATCGGCAATGCACCAACGGTCATCGCCTTTTTTGCTCTCCATGCCGACGCCAGTCCAAGCGTGAAACGGGGTGTGCGATCCTGTTGCATCAATCACATGGTCGGCTTGAAGTTGGTAAGTGCCTTCGGGAGTTTCAACGCTGAGTGTTGCAAAGTCTTTGTTTTGCTTGAAGGCTGTGACGCGCGATTGCCAGCGCAAATCGACAGACCCCAGTTCTTGAGTCCGCTCTACCAAGTAGCCTTCAATGTAGAACTGTTGGATATTGATAAAAGCGGGTTGCTGTGAAAGACTGAAATTGCTTTGTTGTTTGAGGTCAAAGTTGTAGACCTCATCATTGCCTGCAAATGTTCGCCCCACACTCCACTGAATGCCTTTTTTAGCAATGCGATCGAATATGCCCAGTTTTTGAAAAATCTCCAGTGATTTTTGGGTGTAACAAATGCCGCGCGAGGAGGCGCCCTTAACTCCCACGGTGTTGTCTTCGTCCAAGAGAACTGCCTTGATGCCCAGGTTGGCCAAGCCGCAGGCCAATGTCAGACCTGAGATGCCACCTCCCACAATGACCACCGCATGTCGCAAAGTTTTGATTTGGACCAACTCTGGCGGTGTCACAAAAGCATATTCGGGTAGCGTGTAACCAGTGCCTTGAGTGAACTCATAGCCATTGGTGAATTGAACGTCTTGAAAGGAGGGGGTGTTCATGGTTTCAACGCATTCCTATTTTCACATTGCCAAAAACCGATTGCGCTTCACGAGGCAAGCAGCGCCAGTATTGTTCGCTGGCTTGCACCACACCTCCCAATTCGGCGGCCGCATGCCATGCCCATCGGGGGTTGAACAAGAAGGCTCGGGCAAAGGCAATGAGGTTGGCATCACCGCGCTGCAAAATGGCCTCGGCTTGCTGAGCTTGCGTAATCAGGCCCACTGCAATGGTGGGCAGACCAGATTTGTCTTTGACTGTTTTGGCAAAGGGCACTTGGTATTCAGGGCCGATTGCAATTTTTTGTTGAGCCGAAACTCCGCCTGAGGAGATATGGACAAAGTTAGCACCTGCGCTACGAAGGCGCACAGACAAATCGGCCGTCTCATCAGGGTTCCAGCCGTCTTCGACCCAATCGGTGGCCGATAGTCGAATGCCTAAAACACCATTGAACTTAGCCCGCACAGCGTCAAAAATTTCGCGAATAAATCGTGTGCGGTTTTCAAAAGAGCCCCCATAGGCATCACTGCGCTTGTTTGAAATAGGCGACAAAAACTGGTGCAGCAAATAACCATGCGCTGCATGAAGTTCCACCATTTCAATGCCCATGTCTTGCGCACGCTCGGCTGTTTTCACAAAGGCATTTTTGATGCGTTCAAGCCCCGCAGCATCTAATTCTGTGGGGGGCATTTCGGTGCTCAGATGTGGCAAAGCACTGGGCGCCAACGCTTGCCAACCGCCATGTGCCGAATCGAGCAGTTGCCCCCCATGCCAAGGGGCAGCGCTTGAAGCTTTGCGACCTGCATGGCTAATTTGAATGGCGACGGGCACGTGAGGTGCCAGTTTTCGAGCCCGACCTAATTTGTCTTGCAAAGCTTCGGCCGTAGCGTCATTCCACAAACCCAAACAGCCCGGGCTGATGCGGCCTTCGTCGGTCACGGCGGTGGCTTCTAGAATGACCAAGCCTGCGCCGCTGTTGAGCAAAGTGGTCCAGTGGGCCAAATGCCAATCGGTGGCTCGGCCGTGATCGGCCGAGTATTGGCACATCGGGGCAACCACGATGCGATTGGCCAACGTGAGGGGGCCGTTGGGGGCAGGAAGTTGGTACTCGGAAAAAAGAAGACTCATGATGAATTGCTTTGAGTTGGCTATCTTGAATACTTTGCGATGAAAATAGACACAGTTTGAGGCTAATGCCTTAGCCTGCAAAGTACTGTCACCTGCAAGATAATTGACGCATTAAAGGATTTTGCGCATGTTGCTTCTATTGTCTCCTGCTAAATCGTTGGATTACGACTCTCCGTCTGAGGGTGTGCCCCATACCTTGCCCCAATTCGTCTCGCAATCTGCCGAATTGATAGAGGTATTGAAACATAAAACGCCAGCTCAAATTTCTGAACTCATGGATTTGAGCGACAACTTGGCAGCTCTTAACGTGGCCAGATATGAAGCTTGGCGCCCTAAATTTACGGCTAAAAACTCAAAACAAGCGGTATTGGCCTTCAACGGTGATGTCTATGACGGCTTGGAAGCCAAATCTTTGAAGCCCAAGGACCTTGAGTGGGCGCAAGACCACGTGTGTATTTTGAGTGGTTTGTATGGCGTTTTGCGTCCCTTAGATTGGATGCAGCCCTATCGATTGGAAATGGGAACAGCCCTGACCAATTTGCGTGGCAAAAATTTGTACCAATTTTGGGGCGTGAGCATTGCGAAGCATCTCAATGCGCAGTTGGCCAAAGACAAAACACCGGTTGTCGTCAATTTGGCATCGCAAGAGTATTTCAAGGCGGTTGATCAAAAGGTCTTGAAGGCGCGAGTCATTGAATGCGTGTTTGAGGAATACAAAGGCGGCAAGTACAAAGTGATCAGTTTCTTTGCCAAGCGCGCGCGTGGTTTGCTGGCGCGTTATGCCATACAGAAACACATTCAAAATCCAGAAAAGTTGAAGGATTTCAATCTGGAAGGCTATGCCTATGAGGACTCTGAGTCGGATGTTAATCGGTGGGTTTTCCGTCGACGCGAAGAGGGTGCGGTATGAACCAGCCAGAGCAATCGCAGCTGGGTAAAAACAGCGCCTATGTCGATCAATACGATGCCTCCTTGTTGTTTCCTATTCCCCGTGCTGTGAAGCGCGAAGAGTTAGGAATCAGCGGCGCGCCTATCTTCTTTGGCGCAGATTTGTGGACGGCGTTTGAACTCTCGTGGTTGAACCTAAAGGGCAAGCCTCAAGTGGCCATCGCGCACATCACGGTTCCCGCAGAAAGCACACACATCATTGAAAGTAAATCATTGAAGCTGTACTTGAACAGTTTCAATGCCTCGCGCTTTGTCGATGTGCAAGCGGTGCGTGATTGCATGCGAGACGGCCTGGATACAGCTTTGTGGCATGGCGGAAAAATTCTGGCACGCTGTGGCGTCAAAATCATTCTGCCCGAAGAGTTTGACAAAGAGCCTGTGCATGAATTGGATGGCCTCAATTTAGACCGCATGGACATCGATTGCACACACTATCAGCCTGCGCCAGAATTACTCAAGGCGCAACAAGATGAAGCCCCAGTGACCGAAACATTCGTAAGTCACCTGCTCAAAAGTAATTGTTTGGTCACAGGGCAGCCAGATTGGGGAAGTGTTCAAATTTCATACTCAGGCGATCAAATTGATCAGGCTGGCTTGCTGCAATACATTGTGAGCTTTCGAAATCACAATGAGTTCCATGAGCAATGCGTAGAGCGCATCTTCATGGACATTTGGACGCGGTGCAAACCTTTGAAGCTGTCGGTGTACGCCCGTTACACAAGGCGGGGCGGCTTGGACATCAACCCTTGGCGCACCAGTCACCCCCAATCACCGCCCAAAAATATTCGCACAGCACGTCAATAAATTGAGGGCGAAAGAAGCTTGCTTTAGCCCAGCGTTTTAAAGCCTTTGAGCGGGGCAAGTGGCGGAAACTGCGCGGGTCTTTTTTCTTTGGCCGCTGCAATGGCTTCATGGATATGCGGGTTGCTCCAAATGGCGCCTTGCAACCAGCCCATTTGGCGCAGACTATCTTCTACGCTGTGATCGCGAGCATAGTTCAGGGCTTGTTTGGTGCCCCAAATGGCCACGGGCGGCTTGTTGGCCATTTCTTTGGCGCAAGCCAAGGCACCTGCCACCATGGCCTCTTGTGTTTCAAACACCTGCGTGACCAAGCCGTGTTTCATGGCGTTCTCAGCACTCAATCGTCGCCCGGTGTAGGCCAATTCTTTGACCAAACCCATCGGTAACAATTTGGGCAAACGCTGCAGTGTGCCCACATCGGCCACCATGCCAATGTTGATTTCTTGAATACAGAAAAACGCGTCTTGCGAGGCATAGCGAATGCAACAAGCCGTGACCATGTCGACCGCACCGCCAATACAGCCGCCCTGAATGGCTGCAATCACTGGGATGCGCATGCTCTCCAGCAGTGTGAAGGTGGACTGCATATCGGTGAGAGAGTCGTAGATGGCCGCGCGGCCCTCTGCGCTGTCTGCGTCCATGGAGATGTCGCTGGAGAAAGTTTCGAGGGCCATGCCTGCAGAAAAATGCTTGCCAGTGCTAGAAATGACCAAAGCCCTTGCCTGGCCGGCATCGTTCAATTGGCGTAGCATCGTATCCAGCTCGCGCCAAAATGTAGGGTGCATGGTGTTGAGCGACTCGGGCTTGTTCAGCACCAAATGTGCAACATGGTCATTCGTCGTCAAAGAAAAGCAGTTGAGTTTGTCCATCGGGGCTGGCCTCGTTGAGTTCGGTGTTTGGAGATTGTTGCAAACTGTAGCTTGCGTTGGGTTCGGATGCTGTCCCGTGTTTGACCAAAGACCCAACGCGTACGCCCAGCAATCTGAGTTTGCGCGACAAATCTACCCGCTTTAAACACAGGCCCGCAAACTTCCGAATCTCTTTAGCATCTTGTGTGTAAAAGCTAAGGGTTTGATCGCGTGTCACGCTTTTGAAATTGTCATATCGCAGCTTGATGCCGATGGTTTTGCCGTCGTAACCCTTGCGTTTTAAATCGGCGGCCAATTGTTGGCAAAGCCTGGTAAACACCTTGCCTAATTCTTCTTTGTCTCGCACAGCATGCAAGTCGGTTTCAAAGGTGGTTTCTCGGCTGATGCTGACGGGCTCGCTTTCGGTGCTGATGGGTCGGTCGTCTCGGCCCCAGGCTGCCTCGTGCAACCATGCGCCATACACTTTGCCAAAGTGCGATTGAAGCCACTGAAGTTCGCAGGCTGCCAGTTGGCCAATGCTCAGAATACCATGCTGTTTGAGTTTCTCATCTGCTTTGGGGCCGACGCCATTGATCTTGCGGCAACTCAAGGGCCAAATGGCCGATTGCAAGTCTTCTTCATGAACGATGGAAATGCCATTGGGCTTGTTGAACTCGCTGGCCATTTTGGCAATCAGTTTGTTGGGTGCAACGCCCACAGAGCAGGTCAGGCCAGTGGCTTCAAAAATGCATTTTTGGATTAGCCGAGCCAGCACTCTGCCTCCTTCACGCTGACCGCCAGGTACCTCTGTGAAATCAATGTAGACCTCATCTACGCCGCGGTCTTCCATGAGCGGGGCAATTTCCGTGATGATGCCTTTGAAGACTTTCGAGTAATGCCTGTATTGATCGAAATCCACTGGCAACAAAATAGCTTGAGGGCAGAGTTTGGCGGCTTTCATCAGTCCCATGGCCGAGCCAATGCCAAATTGCCTGGCCGCATAGGTGGCCGTGGTGATTACGCCGCGGCCGGTATAGCCCTCAATGCGTGGGAAAAAATCCAAGGGTATTTCAGACAGATTGTCAGCTGACCATTCGAAGTCTGGATGGGCTAAGCGCAGTCGCCCCAACAGGTCATCTTCTTTGCGTCTGCTACCTCCAATAACCACGGGTAGGCCTTTGAGTTGTGGGTAACGCAGCAACTCGACGGACGCATAAAAAGCGTCCATGTCAAGGTGGGCAATGCGCCGTGTGAGCGGCGATGGCGATGCTTTGATGTCAGTCACAAACTCAAAGCAAAGTGAGACACTTTATTGAGGAAAAGTACCTGGCAACAAGATGCTCTTGTCAACCGTGTCCATTTGTGTGCGGCCGCAAAAGGCCATGGTCAAGTTCAATTCGTTGTGAATAATTTGCAGTGCTTTTTCTACACCAGGCTGGCCCATGGCCCCAAGGCCATACAAAAAAGCGCGGCCAATGTACGTGCCTTGTGCGCCCAATGCGCGAGCCTTCAACACATCCTGACCACTGCGAATGCCACCGTCCATGTGCACTTCAATCTGTTTGCCCACGGCATCCACAATGGCGGGCAAGGCTTCAATGCTGCTTTGGGCGCCGTCAAGTTGACGGCCACCGTGGTTGCTCACAATCATGGCATCGGCACCACTTTCAACAGCCAGGCGAGCATCTTCAACATCTTGAATGCCTTTCAAAATGATTTTTCCGCCCCAGCGTTTTTTGATCCATTCCACATCACCCCAGTTGAGGCGCGGATCAAACTGTTGAGCTGTCCAAGCTGAAAGAGAACCCATGTTCTCAACGCCTTTGACGTGTCCCACAATGTTGCCAAACTCGCGGCGCGATGTGCCTAACATGCCCAAAGCCCAGCGCGGCTTGCTAGCTATATTGATCAAGTTGGCGATGGTTAATTTGGGCGGTGCAGACAAACCGTTCTTTAAATCTTTGTGACGTTGACCCAAAATCTGCAAATCCAAGGTAATGACCAAAGCTGAACAATTGGCAGCACGCGCACGCTCTATCAGGCGCTCAATGAAGTCTCGATCTCGCATGACATACAGCTGAAACCAGAAGGGGTGGCCGTCCGTGCCTTTGGACACATCTTCAATAGAGCAAATGCTCATGGTTGAAAGCGTGAAAGGAATGCCAAATTTTTTAGCAGCCCGAGCTGCCAATATTTCACCATCGGCGTGTTGCATGCCAGTGAGGCCTGTGGGTGCAATGGCCACTGGCATGGCCACCTGCTGCCCAATCATGGTGCTTGCAGTGCTGCGGCCTTCCATGTTAACTGCCACACGTTGACGGAATTTGATTTTTTGGAAATCGCTTTCGTTGGCGCGGTAGGTGCTTTCTGTCCAAGAGCCGCTGTCTGCGTAGTCGTAAAACATGCGTGGTACACGTTTTTGTGCCAATACACGCAACTCTTCAATGGTGGTGATCACAGACATTTTTGATTTCCAATTCTTGTGGTTCTAGTCAATAGGCTCGGTATTGATGCTGATTAGCTACAGCTGACGCTACCGCAGCCCGACATGGTGACATTCTTGACGACGGAGGGGTCGGCCAATGTTTCTGTCTCGCTGTCAAAGTTCACAGATTTCAAATGCAGGGCCAAGCCAGCGTCCATTGATGCGGCGTGTTGCGGAAACCATTCAGCCAAAGCCTCAGCCAAGCGCGAAATGATTTCTGGGTCGCCCTGTAAATAGTGCGTTTCTACCGCACGCATAGTTTCTAAAATGGTGGCGTGTTGGCCTGCGTGGCAATTGTCTTCGCTAAAGCCTGTTGCCAGCATCCAGCGATCTTCTTGGGCGAAATGCTCAACGGTATGATTTAAAAATTCACGGTACAAATTCAATTGCTCTGTTTGTGGCGTAAGCAACAAGGCATTGAGCATTGTCACAAACTCTTCGTGTGTGTGGTCCATGCGGTCATCGCCTGTGTGCAAGTCAGCAGACCAGTTAAGACCAGTGGCATAGGGCGATATCGCAGATTGCTCGGTTTGATTGGTTTCCATCTTGACCTCTGTTTAAAAACCCAAACGCGCATGATGACGCGCAATTTGTTGTCTGACTTGATCTGGCGCAGTGCCACCTAAAGTTTTGCGGGCATTCAAGGACCCCACCAAGCTGAGACATTCGAAGACGTCAGCTTGAATGCCAGCGTTGAACTGTTGCAAAGTGGTCAGCGGCAGTTCGCTCAAGTCTAAGTTTTGCGTTTGCGCTGTTTTGACAGCATGAGCAACCACCTCATGTGCGTCTCGGAAGGGCAGTCCCTTCTTGACCAAATAATCGGCCAAATCGGTGGCCGTGGCATAGCCTTTTTTAGTGGCAGCTTCCATGGCTGCAGCGTTGACGCTGATGCCGCCCTCTTTTTGACCCGTTTCTGAATTCAATTGACCACCGATCATCTCGCTGAAGATTCGCAAGGTGTCTTTGAGAGTGTCCACGGTGTCGAACAAAGGTTCTTTGTCCTCTTGATTGTCTTTGTTGTAGGCCAGCGGCTGGCCCTTCATGAGCGTGATGAGTCCCATGAGATGTCCCACCACACGGCCTGTTTTGCCACGCGCCAATTCGGGTACGTCGGGGTTTTTCTTCTGCGGCATGATGGAACTGCCCGTGGTGAAACGGTCGGCAATTTTCACAAAGCCAAAGTTTTGGCTCATCCATAAAATCAGTTCTTCGCTCAAGCGACTGATGTGCACCATGCACAAAGAAGCGGCTGCTGTGAATTCAATGGCAAAGTCGCGGTCGCTGACGCCATCAAGGCTGTTTTGGCACACACAAGCTTGGCCCTGCTCATCGACCATGCCCAAACTGATGGCCACGCGCTCGCGGTCAAGCGGATAAGTGGTGCCAGCCAATGCGGCAGAACCCAAGGGCAGGCGGTTGGTGCGGCGACGCACATCGGCCATGCGTTCAGCATCACGCGCAAACATTTCGACATAAGCCAACAGATGATGGGCAAAGCTCACGGGTTGCGCCACTTGCAAATGCGTAAAGCCTGGCAAGATAACTTCCACATTGCGCTCAGCCACTTCAATCAATGATTTTTGCAAATCGTTTAAAAGCGCGCTGATGAGGTCTATTTCGCTGACCAACCACAAGCGCACATCGGTGGCCACTTGGTCATTGCGGCTTCGGCCTGTGTGCAGACGCTTGCCTGCATCCCCCACAATTTGCGTGAGGCGAGCTTCGATGTTGAGGTGGACGTCTTCCAGGTCCAGTTTCCAATCAAACTGACCCTTGGTAATTTCGTCGGTAATCTGCGCCATGCCGCGCTGAATGTCGGCCAGATCTTGGGTGCTGATGATTTTTTGGGCCGACAGCATTTCGGCGTGAGCCAGACTGCCCTGGATGTCCGATTGCCAAAGTCGCTTGTCGAAAAATACGCTGGAGGTATAGCGCTTGACCAGGTCGCTCATGGGCTCGGAAAACAAGGCCGACCAGGCCTGGGACTTTTGATCGAGTTGGTTTTTAGACATATCCAGATTTTATCGGTTTGCGGGGCTTGTGATGCCTGTGGGCAACTTAACAGGTCTTTTGTCGTGCTAGCATTTGATTTAATTGAAAAATTACGAACAAGTCACTGCTTGATACCCCTTATGTCCTCCAATTTACAGCGCCCCATCGTCATTGCCACGCGTGAAAGCCGTTTAGCCTTATGGCAAGCCGAGCATGTCCAGGCCATTCTTCAGTCTCGCGGTCACACCGTCAGGCTCCTTGGAATGACCACACTGGGAGACCAAATTTTGGATCGAAGCTTAAGCAAAGTGGGCGGAAAAGGCCTCTTTGTGAAGGAGTTGGAAGTGGCGCTTTCAGAGGGTCGGGCCGACATAGCCGTGCACTCCCTCAAGGACGTTCCCATGGACATGCCAGAGGGCTTCGAGTTAGCCTGTGTCATGGAACGAGAAGACCCCCGTGATGCCTGGGTGTCTGGCCAATACGCCACTTTGATGGACTTACCGCAGGGTGCCGTGGTGGGCACGTCCAGTCTTCGCAGAACCGTTTTGCTCCGAGCTCTGCGCCCTGATTTGAAAATTGAGCCTTTGCGTGGCAATTTAGACACGCGCTTGCGCAAATTGGACGAGGGCCACTATGCAGGCATTATTTTGGCTGCAGCGGGTTTGAAGCGTTTGGAATTGTCCAGTCGAATTCGCCATGTCTTTAACACTGACCAAATGTTGCCGGCGGCAGGGCAGGGTGCCTTGGGCATTGAAATTTGTACTGGCCGAGCCGACTTGATCGATGCTTTGAAGCCCTTGGTCCACTCAACTTCTTGGTTGGCCGTAGCGGCAGAACGTGCCGTCAGCCGTGCTATGGGCGGCAGTTGCTCTATGCCTTTGGCGGCGCATGCCACATTGTCTGGCGCTACACTCAGCCTGCGTGCAGCTTGGGGTGACCCAGAAGGCGCAAGCACCTTGGTCACGGCTCAAACTGTTGCTGATGTGGGCAGTCTTGAACAAGCTGAAAGCTTAGGGACTCAAGTTGCGGCAGAGCTGAGGCGCGGCGGTGCCCACTGATTCAGCCCGCTACCAGGCCATGACGCAAGTTGTGGTGACGCGGCCTGAGCAAGATGCAAGCGCTTGGATTGATTCATTGAATGAAGCTGGTTTCAAAACCACTCGATTTCCACTGCTCCAATTGACTGAGTTTTTAACGACTCAAACTGCCTTAGAAGCTTTGGCGCTTTTAAAACGGAGCCAGGCCGTCATGTTTGTCAGTGCCAATGCCGTTCGATTTTTGGCGCATGCACTTCGCCATCACCCCGATTGGGTTGATCACTTTCAGGTGGCGCGTGCTTGGTGCACGGGACCGGGCACAGCCACTGCTTTGGCTCAGTGCGGTATTCCTGCTGGCCAGATTGATCAACCTGCATCGCAGTCAAAACAACTCGATTCAGAGGCCTTGTGGGATGTCGTGACTTCCCAAGTGGATCAAGGCATGAATGTGCTGTTTGTTCGCGGTGCTGATGAGTCGGGTGCGACAGCAGGCCGAGACTGGCTGGCCTTAGAGCTTGAAAAAGCGCACGTCAAGGTTTCTGCTATTGCTGCCTATCAACGCACCCCCACCCAATTGACAGAGTCTCAAAAGGCCCAGGTTCAAAAATTCATCGCTGACGGTGCCATCTGGGTCTTCAGCAGTTCAGCAGCCCTTCAAGCCCTTGCCACTCAATGTCCTCAAGCCAATTGGTCAATGGCCAAAGCCACGGTCACCCATCCCAGAATGGCTGACTTAGCTCAAAAAATAGGTTGGGGCGCTGTTGCTATTGCCCCACCAGGGCTCAGATCATTGCAGGCATCTATAAAATCCTTGGCATGAGCACTGAAAATTCCAAGGAACCCTCTGGCCAGCCTGCCACCACATCGATGCAGGATGCAAGGGCGCAAAAACGGCCCTTGATATTTTGGTTGCCTGTGCTGTTGGCTGTCGTGGCGGTTCTTTTCAGTGGACTGCTCTGGGAAAAGCTTTCGCGCATTCAAGGTCAACTGGCAAGGCAAAGTGCCGATGCAGGTCAACAATCTCTGGAAGCCAAAGCATGGGCCAAGCAAGCGCAAGACAGCGTGAAAGACAGTGCTGCCCGAATGGCCTTGGTTGAATCTCGGTTGGGCGAGGCCAGCTTGCAGCGAGCTCAATTGGAGGAGCTGATTCAAACTTTGTCGCGTTCACGTGATGAAAACTTGATTTTGGACATTGAATCTTCTCTGCGGCTGGCTCAGCAGCAAGCTCAATTAACCAGTAGCTTGGAGCCTTTGTTGGGCGTTCTCAAAACCGCCCAATCGCGCCTTCAAAGAGCCTCCAATCCGCGCTTGATTGGCATTCAACGCGCCATTGACCGCGACCTTGAGCTTGTCAAATCAGTTCAAATTACCGATTTGCCGGGCATGTTGTTGGTGTTAGACGAAATTGTGGCCTTGGCCGATGAGTTGCCCTTGGCCAATGAAATGAACCGACCTTCATTGACCCCCTCCAAATCGGCTGATGCCAATCCGGCCGCCCCTCAGAATTCTGCTTGGTGGCAAACAGTGCTAGATCGTTTCATGCTTGAAGCGCGTGGCTTATTAAGGGTCAGTCGCATCGACAGTCCTGAGGCAGCACTCTTGGCCCCCGAGCAAGGATTTTTTCTACGTGAGAATTTGAAACTCAAATTGCTCAATGCAAGACTGGGTCTGTTGGCCAGACAAAACGATGCAGCCCGCGCAGACATGCAAGCAGTCGCCATTGTCTTGAAAAAATATTTCGACCCAGGCGCTCGCAAAACACAACATGCACTGCAATTGTTGGAGAAAGCGCAAGCATTAAGCAAAGGCAATGCCATTCCAAGACTCGATGCCACGATGGCGGCATTGGCCACGGCCTCCTCTGGAAAGTAAAACGGCATGCGTGCAGCACTTTGGCTTGTGAGTTTGTTTGCGGTGGCTGTGGCCACGGCCTTGCTGGCTTCAAACAACGCTGGTACGGTTGCTATTTTCTGGGCTCCCTACCGCGTCGATCTCTCCCTGAATTTGGTTTTGTTTGGGCTGGTCATGATTTTATTGACCTTGCATTGGGCGCAACGGGCACTCACAGCCTTGTTTGAGTTGCCTCGGCAAGCCAAGCGCTGGCGCTTGCAACAGAAGGAGCGTGCAGCACACGGTGCCTTGCTTGATGCCATGGCCCAGTTTATGGAAGGTAGATTTTTGCGTGCGCGCAAATCTGCCGAGCTGGTGCTTGTCAGAGAAAAGTCTTTGTCAGACAGTGGCGAAATTTTGGAGCATGCAGGCGCCTTGCGATGTGTCGCGCATATTTTGGCGGCCGAATCTGCCCATGCATTGCATGACAAAGTCACACGTCAGTCTCATTTGGATCAGGCCTTGCAGGAGCCTGCTGGCGGCTTTGCCCCTCTGCGGCAAACCCTGATTGAAGGCAGCATGCTGCGTGCCGCTCGTTGGGCTCTAGATGACAGAGATGCTGCAGAGAGTTTGCTTTGGTTAGATCGCTTGCCACTTGGTGTCTCTCGTCGAACATTGGCCATGCGATTGCGACTGAAGGCTGCGCGCTTGGCGGGTGAGTCGTCACAAGCTTTAGACACCGCGCTGCTGCTCATCAAACACCGCGCCTTTGCAACAGAAGCTGCCGAAAGCATGATTCGCAGCTTGGTTTTTGAATTGATTGCAAAAACGCACGAATCAGGACAAATGCTGCGTCTTTGGGCCCGGTTAGGTGAGGCGCAGCGTCAATCACCCGATCTGGCCATTCAAGCCGCACAGCATTGGCTAAGCCTCAAGGGAGAGCCGGTTGTCATGAGGACTTGGTTAAAGCCCATTTGGGTCAGGTGGCAAGCAAGCCCCCAAGCTTTGTCCAAGGCGCAACAATTGAAGTTGACACAAGTTTTAGATAAAAGCTTCACAGGACAAGATACAAGCGAGGAGCGTGATTGGTTAGCGCTTATTGAGTCGGCTCAAAAAAGCAATCCACGTGAACCTTTTTTGCAATTTTTAGCCGGACGCTTGTGTCAAAAAAGGCAGTTGTGGGGCAAGGCTCAGTTGCTTCTTTCCCAAGCTGCACCCTCGCTTGAAGATCCTGTCATGCGCAGACAGGCATGGCGCTCATTGGCAGAGCTTGCCGAACAACGTGAAGATGTGCCGGCGGCTTTAGCGGCCTTGAAGAAAGCGGCAATGGAATAAAAAAAGGGACCCTCAGGTCCCTTTTTTGGCAGAAGCAAGAACCTCAGGTTCTGTGCATCTTTTGGTCACTTGCTGCCATTAGAAAGGCAGTTTCATGTCGCTTAAATCTTTGCGAGTTTCCACCAAGACCAAAGGGCCTTCGTCAACAGGTACTGCAGGCGGTCGAACACGAGGGATGTGCACAGCTTTGGGTTCGGCCGCGATGGCGGCTTGGACTTGTGCAACTTTTGCTGGGTCAGAGTTGACCCACTGCAGACCAGAGCGCTGTGCGACTTGTACCAGACTTGCCATGGGCAATTCGTAGGCTTGAACTTTGGGCAAGCCTGCAGATGGCACCGCAGTGGGTGTAGGTGCTGATACTGCGGCTGGCACTGCAGTTGCAACTGGCTCTGCCTTGGCCGTTGAGTCCACGGGTGAAGCGCTGCTTGCGGCACGGTCAAAGTAGGAGCGCGCTATGGGTGCTTCATCTTGAGCTTGAACATCTTGCGAAGCTTGATCAGTTTGCGAATTCTCAGAGTTGTTGCCGTCGCCGTTGGTGTTGCGTTCTCTGCGATCGCGTCCGTAACGATCGCGTGAGCGACGTTCTCTGCGTTCTGGCGTTCCATTTGCAGAATCTTGACGCTCCTCACCTTGAGAACTTGACTCTGAAGCACCATTGGGCTGGTTGTCATTGTTGTAGTTCAACTCAGCTTGGGCTGGCCCGAGATTCTCTGTGTTTTCAGAGCCGCTGTTTTGGCGAGTATTCTCATTGCTGCGACGTTCGCCGCGCTCACCACGTTCTCTGCGACCTTCACCGCGCTCGCGTCTGCCTTCTCCACGAGGGGCTCTTTCTGTGCGGGCTTCGTTGCGCTGGTCTGATTGAGTTGAATCAGAGGCTACGGCATTGACATTTTGAGTGTCGACAGCATTGTTGCCATTGGGGTTGGCGCTTTCACGGCGTTCGCCGCGCTCAGTTCGTTCCCCACGTTGACCATTGCGATCGCTGCGTTCTGCACCTCGGCGGTTACCGCCATTTTCGCGCGGAGCGCGTGTTTCAGTGCTCTCGTTGCGCTCGGTTACGCCTTCAGTGCGTTCACCGCGATCATTTCGTTCTCCACGACGACCGCCACGGCCACCGCGTCCACCCCGGCGATCGCCGTTGCGGTCGCTGCGTTCATTGCGCTCGCCATCTTTCGGTGTGCGTTCGCCACGTTTGCCCACATTGGTGGCTGGCTCTTCCTTGGCTTCTGTTGTGCCGCCAATCAAGCGCTTGAACCAACCAAAGAAACCACCTGTGCTTTCAGCTTTCGCAGCCGGTTGACGGGATTCAGTTGGAGTTGGCTTTGTCGATTCAGGCTTGGGCAAAGAAGCTGGCGCAGGAGCATCAGGCAGCACCCCCTTGATAACCGGTGTTTGACGGTTTGTGGGCTCTTGCGAGCGACGCGTCACAGTGGTGGGATCTTCCATCAATTCAGCCATGGTGTAGCTGGCTTCTATGTTGTCCAAGCGAGGGTCGTCGTGCTTCAAACGCTCTAGCTTGTAGTGCGGTGTTTCCAAAGACTTGTTGGGAACCAGCAGTACATTGATGCGCTGTTTCAATTCAATCTTGGCAATTTCTGGGCGCTTTTCGTTCAACAAGAAAGAGGCCACTTCTACAGGCACTTGCGCGTGCACAGCGGCCGTGTTGTCCTTCATGGACTCTTCTTGGATGATGCGCAAAATTTGCAAAGCAGAGCTCTCGGTGTCGCGCACGTGGCCGGAGCCGCCGCAACGAGGACACGGAATAGAAGAGCCTTCAGCAAGCGCTGGTTTCAAGCGTTGGCGGCTCATTTCTAAAAGGCCGAACTTGCTGATAGAACCAAACTGAACACGTGCACGGTCTTGACGCAAGGCATCGCGCAGACGATTTTCGACATCACGGCGGTTGCGTGACTCTTCCATGTCAATGAAGTCAATGACGATCAGGCCACCCAAATCGCGCAAACGCATTTGGCGGGCCACTTCGTCGGCGGCCTCTAGGTTGGTGCGCGTAGCGGTTTCCTCAATGTCGCCGCCTTTGATGGCACGAGCAGAGTTAACGTCAACCGACACCAAGGCTTCGGTGTGGTCAATGACGATGGCACCGCCAGAGGGCAACTGCACCGTGCGTGCATAGGCCGATTCAATTTGGTGCTCAATTTGGAAACGGCTGAACAGCGGTGCATCGTCGCGGTAACGCTTCACACGCGGTGCAAACTCTGGCATGACATGGCTCATGAACTGCTGAGCTTGGTCGTAGATGTCGTCGGTGTCGATCAGGATGTCGCCGATGTCGCTGTTGAAGTAATCGCGAATGGCGCGAATGACCAAGCTGGATTCTTGGTAAATCAGGAAAGCGCCTTTGGCACCTTGCGTGGCGCCGTCAATGGCGGTCCACAACTTGAGCAAATAGTTCAAGTCCCATTGCAGTTCAGGTGCGCTGCGACCAATGCCAGCGGTGCGGGCAATGATGGACATTCCTTTGGGGTATTCCAATTGGTCCATGGCTTCTTTGAGTTCTGCGCGGTCGTCGCCTTCAATGCGACGGCTAACACCACCACCCCGGGGGTTGTTGGGCATCAAAACCACATAGCGGCCTGCCAAGCTGATGAAAGTGGTGAGGGCTGCGCCCTTGTTGCCACGTTCTTCTTTTTCCACTTGCACCAAAAGCTCTTGGCCTTCGCGAATCACATCGTTGATGCGGGCTTGGCTAACAGGTACGCCTTCGGCGAAAAATTGGCGGGAGATTTCTTTGAAAGGCAAGAAGCCGTGTCGCTCTTCGCCGTAGTCAACGAAGCAGGCTTCAAGAGATGGCTCGACACGTGTGACGACCGCCTTGTAGATGTTGCCTTTGCGTTGTTCGCGGCCTTCAATTTCAATTTCGTAGTCGAGGAGTTTTTGTCCGTCGACGATGGCCAAGCGGCGTTCTTCAGCCTGTGTGGCGTTGATCAGCATCCGTTTCATGATGCGTCCCTTCTTTTCAATGTGTCAGCAAACCAAGCCCCGCCAAATTTGGCGTTGGGGCCGGATCACCTGTTTAACAACCAGCTCTTAAGGAGCCAACGGTGCCGAGACTGACGTTCGAAACGAAGGGAATTGCCAAATGATTCCGACATTCATGGGCGCAAATTTGTCGCTGGAATGAGGAAAGGGGCGCGTGGAAGAATCGAGGCTGTGGGCGCGCGCAGGCAATGGTGCCTCGAGTGGCGCAAAAAGCCACTGCAAGAAAGACAGCAAAGATCCAAACAACACACTCATTTCGATTCAGTCCGTTCGGTAGCTGAAAAGCTACTGAATAAAAATATTCCGTATCAGGGTTTCAAAGCATCGGTCCAGCCACAAAACTGATCTGCCACTGTTGGCGCTGGCCTTCAGTCTGCAGATTTCGCTCATGGCGGCATCGAACTTACGGCGCTTGTTGGTGGAGAGTGAACTAAACTCCTGTCATCAGGAATTCATTTCCATTCAAATCAACCACTTACAGCACAACGCCGGTGAATCGCATTATAGGGCCTCAAGCCACACATTCAGACATTTCTGCGGCCACATCTTCGGCCGTTGAGGTCAAATGGCTCACTGTGGACGAGGAGTCGGCCGGTCAACGCTTGGACAATTTCCTAATCCGTCACCTTAAGGGGGTCCCCAAAACGCACATTTATCGAATCATCCGAAGCGGTGAGGTGCGAGTGAATAAGGGCCGCGCCTCTGCAGACACGCGGATTGAAACGGGCGATGTCGTGCGTCTTCCCCCCGTGAGAATTTCTGACAAAGTTGCTGAAAAGGCGGCCAGGCCAGCGCCAGGCCGAGAATTTCCCTTGTTATTAGAAGACGACGCTTTAATGGCCATCGACAAGCCCTCAGGCGTAGCGGTGCATGGGGGATCAGGTGTGAGTTTTGGAGTGATTGAGCAGCTGCGTCAGGCCAGGCCACTGGCAAAACTGCTCGAATTGGTACACCGATTGGACCGTGAAACCAGTGGCATCTTGTTGGTGGCCAAGAAAAGAAGTGCCCTCAAGCACCTTCAAGACCAATTCAGAGAGCGGGAAACTGGTAAGACTTATCTTGCTTTGGTGCAAGGCAGCTGGCCTGAAAAGTTAAAGGTGATTGACAGCGCGCTGCACAAATTCCTTTTGCCAGATGGCGAGCGTCGTGTGAAGGTCACGTCCAACGAGGATCCCGATGGTATGCGCTCCATCACCTTGGTGAAGGTAGCAGAGCGATTGGTGGATTGCACCTTGCTGGAGGTCACCATCAAGACAGGACGAACGCACCAAATCAGGGTTCACCTTGCCTCCCAAGGGCATCCCATTGCCGGGGACGATAAATACGGTGATTTCGAGTGGAACAAAGTACTTCAAAAACAGGGCCTGAAGCGCATGTTCTTGCATGCTTGGCGCCTGCAGTTTTCGCACCCTGCTACCGGCAAGCGAGTCGAGTTGAAATCAAACCTACCTTCTGAACTGCAACTGTATGTCAACCATGCCAAACCCAAGTCTACGTCCCCGCCAGTTTGACCTGATCGCCTTCGATTGGGATGGCACGCTGTTTGATTCCACCGCCATCATCACGCGTTGCATTCAGCTTGCTGTGGTTGATGTCGGAGGGCAAGAACCCAGCAAAGAAGCTGCGTCTTATGTCATCGGGTTGGGATTGATGCAAGCCCTGGCGCACGCCGCACCTGATGTGGCAGTTGAAAAATACCCAGAACTTGGTCAGCGCTATCGCCACCACTACGCCGCACACCAAAACGACATTGTCCTTTTTGACGGCGTCTTGCCCATGTTGGCAGAGTTGAAGTTGCGGCACCATTGGTTAACAGTGGCCACTGGCAAAAGTCGCAAAGGTTTGAACGAAGCCTTGCATGACGTTGACTTAAAGGGCATGTTTGATGGCTCACGCACAGCAGATGAAACAGCAGGCAAGCCAAGTCCAATCATGCTGCATGAGTTGATGCGTGAGTTTGGCGTGGAGGCTGAGCGCACTCTGATGATTGGCGATACCACGCACGACTTACAAATGGCATTGAACGCAGGATGTGCCAGTGTCGGGGTGAGTTATGGCGCTCACGAGCCTTCTGCTTTCCATGATTTGAAGCCGAAGTTCATTGCGCATTCTGTGTCTGAACTTCACCAATGGTTGCTTGAAAATGCTTGAAAACACAGTCATACCTTTGTGTCATTCAAATGACCTGAGCGATGGGGGCTTAGCTGTTCCGTTTGATGTGATCTATGGCGGCCAAACTTGCAGGGCCTTTGCCATTCGTTTCAAAGGGGTGGTGCATGCTTACTTGAACCGATGCAGCCATGTGGCCATGGAGATGGATTTTCAACCCAACCGTTTTTTTGACACAACGGGACAATTCCTAATTTGTTCAACACATGGTGCTTTGTACCGCCCTGATTCTGGTGCATGCGCGGGCGGGCCTTGCAATGGTGGTTTGATCCCAATCACCTTGTCGGAGCAAGGCGGTGTGGTTCACTGGCATACTGATTTCAATTTAAAACCTTTTGAGTTCTCATGAGTTCTGAAAATCCTGAATCATCCAATACCTCCAACGAGAGCCTGCACCATCAAGCTTCTATGGGTGCCCCTGCAATGTCTTCCGTTCAAAGCGCTGCGGCTAATTGGGAACGAAAGATCTTGTCAGACTTGGTTCAGTCCAATTTGAAAGAGCAGCAAGCCTCGCGTAGATGGAAAGTGGGTTTGAGGCTGGGTTGGTTGTTGTTTTGGTTGGTGGTGCTTTGGCAGGTGTTTTCACACAACCAAACTTCTACCAGCATCTCAAAGCCGCATACCGCCCTGGTCAATATCAAAGGTGAAATTGCCGATGGCGCAGATGCCAGTGCAGAAAATGTGGTGGCTTCAATGCGCGCCGCCTTGGAAGATTCTGGCTCGCAAGCCTTGATTTTGCTCATCAACTCTCCCGGCGGCAGTCCCGTTCAGGCCGGCATCATCAACGATGAAATCGTTCGACTCAAGGCGCTTCATCAGAAGCCCATTTATGCCGTGGTTGAAGAGTCATGTGCATCGGCGGCCTATTACATCGCTGCGGCAACAGACAAAATTTATGTCGACAAGGCCAGCATTGTGGGCAGCATTGGGGTGCTCATGGATGGCTTTGGTTTCACCGGCTTGATGGACAAACTCGGTGTCGAAAGACGTCTCATGACGGCGGGTGAAAACAAGGGATTTTTAGACCCCTTTAGCCCTCAGACTGAGGCGCAGCGAAAACATGCGCAGTTCATGCTCAACGACATTCATTCGCAGTTTATTGAGGTTGTCAAAAAAGGTCGTGGCGATCGTTTGAAAGAAACACCAGGCATGTTCAGTGGTTTATTTTGGACGGGCCAGCAAGCGGTTGAGTTGGGTTTGGCCGATGAATTGGCCAGCATCGACCAAGTAGCGCGTGATGTGGTGAAAGCAGAAGATCTGGTTGACTATTCACGCCAAGACAATGTGGCTGAGCGTTTGGTGAAGCGCTTTGGCGCTGCCATGGGAGATGGCGCTTGGAAAGCCATGCGCTCTAGTACTGTCATTCGCTAATCAGTTTTCGAACGGCTTGAATTTGGTGCATTGTTGAATGCGCCGCTTAAACGCCAATTGCAAAAACAGCTGGCGTCTGGTTGTTAAGTCCCTCAGGCATTTGTCCTGAGGGCAACTTCCGCCACTGTTGGGTTGTCGAGCTTTGATTGACTGCGCTCGTTAATGTCAAACCACTGCTAAATGCCAGTCGACTGCCTGGCTGCAAAGTTTGAACCAATGACGACCAAAGTGCCGCGTTGCGATAAGGGGTCTCAATGAAGAGTTGAGTTTGACCTGACTTTAAAGCGTATTGTTCTAGCTCTTTAATTCTTCGGGCTCGATCTTGGGGCTCCTGCGGCAGGTACCCTACAAATGCAAAATTTTGCCCGTTCATGCCACTGCTGGCCAATGCCAGTAACAAGGAAACGGGCCCGATCAGGGGAATTACTTGGATGCCAAGTTCGTGCGCTGCACGAACCACTGAGCTACCAGGATCGGCGACGGCCGGCATGCCAGCTTCGCTGACCAAACCCATGTCCTCGCCTGCCAGTGCAGTTGTCAATAAGGGCTTGGCATCAAAGCTGCCCAGATGATCGCCTTTCTTATGAACTTGTCTTGGCAATTCGACAATGGTTTGTGTTTGGATGCTGGCTTTCAAAGGGACGCACGCATCGATTCGCTTGAGATAGGCGCGTGTGGTTTTGGCGTTCTCGCAAACCCAATGCGTGATGTTGGCGGCTACCGAAATGGTTCCCATGGGCATCACTTGTTGCAGATCTATGTCTTCGTCGCAACCAAAGTCAAGCGGGGCTGGCACTAAAAAAAGTCTGCCAAATTTAGTTGTAGCTTGTGTCATCACAATTTCACACCAGCCTCGCGAAGCATTTGACATGTTCTGATCAACGGCAGGCCAATCAGGGCGGTGGGGTCGTCGTTTTCAATTGAATCCAAAAGCACAATGCCCAGACCTTCGCTTTTGGCGCTGCCTGCGCAGTCGTAAGGTTCCTCAGCCCTTAAGTAGGACTCAATTTCGACGTCGCTTAAGTTGCGAAACTTCACTTTCACTTCAGCCAAATCGGTGCGCTGATAGCCGGTGGCAATACAAACAACTGACAGCGCTGTTTGAAAAATAACCGTTTTGCCGCGCATTCGCTGCAGTTGCAAAGTGGCGTTGTGATGGTTGCCAGGTTTGCCTAAGGGGGTTCCTTCCAGGTCGGCTACTTGGTCAGACCCAATCACGATGGCCTCTGGATTTTTGAGGGCAACGGCGCGTGCCTTGGCAAGCGCTAATCGGAGTGCCAAGTCTTTGGGCGATTCGTTGCTGTGTGGTGTTTCATCCACATCAGGCGCCACAGTTTCAAATGGAATTTGCAGCCGAGACAGTAATTCCTTGCGGTAACGAGAGGTCGAGCCCAAGATCAGAGTGCGGCCAGACGAGGTCAATGTGGATTGTTGTTGGTCTTTGAACATGCCTCAATTCTCTTACACTGAAGGTATGGATAAAAAATTTGATTTGAATCGCCTCAATGTCAAGGCTTTTGCAAGAGAGGGGCTCAGTTCGCAAGGGCAGCTGAGTCTGGCTCAGTTTGCCAGATTGGCTGAATTAGCTTTAAGCCCAGATGACTCGTCTTTGCAAGATTCAGGGCAGCCAACCCAGGTTTCATGGGCGCTCCAAGGTGAGTTGGTACTTGTTTCGGGTGGCGATTCTCAAATTTGGATGCACCTGAAAGCCGAGGTTGATTTGCCCATGCAGTGCCAAAGGTGCTTGGGACCGGTCAAATTGGCTGTGAAAGCCGACGCATCCTTTCGATTTGTCTCGGATGAAGCGACGGCAGAAGCAGAGGACGACGAATCCGAGGAGGATTTGCTGGTTTTGACACCTGAATTGAACGTTTTGGAACTCATTGAAGACGAGCTCATCATGTCTGCACCCATTGTGCCCAAGCATGAAAAATGCCCCATTTTGGTGCCGATGTCGGCTGTCGATGAAGCCTTTGAAGAGGCGCTGGAAGCAAGGCCGAACCCTTTTGCGACATTGGCACAATTGAAGAATAAACCAAATTAAAGCGCTGGTTTGGTCTAAAAGTTTGGGCTATAATCAGCGGCTTCGTGCCTGTGAGGGCGCGTTAGTTCTTTCACTGTTTAACCCTAAGCCGCGTTGCGCTTTTTGCGCTTGGCCTGAAAAGGACGTTTGTCCTGATCTTCAACAACGCTGCTTCCAACGCATCCAAGGAGCCATCATGGCTGTTCAACAAAATAAAAAGTCACCTTCTAAGCGTGGCATGCACCGTTCGCACAACGCGCTGAACGTACCCGGTATCGCAGTCGAGCCAACAACTGGCGAAACTCATTTGCGTCACCACATCAGCCCTAACGGTTTTTACCGTGGCCGCCAAGTTCTGAAGAACAAATCAGAAGCTTAACTGACGCTTGAAATACAGGCCCGATGCTACATTCAAGGTAGCCTCGGGCCTTTGTATTTGTGTCTATTGACAACATGTCATCCAAAGAATTTTTCACCCTTGCGGTAGATTGCATGGGGGGAGACCACGGGCCAAGCGTCACGCTGCCCGCTTGCCGTCATTTTCTAGACACTCACCCTAACGCGCACTTGCAATTGGTCGGCCAAGCAGACGCACTGGCTTCATTTCAGCACGAGCGCGCTGTCATCGTTGAGGCCGCTGAAGTGGTGGGAATGGAAGACTCTGTAGAGGTGGCCCTGCGCAGGAAAAAAGACTCATCCATGCGTGTCGCCATCGAGTTGGTGAAGACAGGCCAGGCCGATGCTGCTGTATCGGCCGGAAATACTGGCGCCTTGATGGCCATTGCGAGATATGTTCTTAAAACCATGGATGGCATTGACCGGCCTGCCATTGCAGGCCAAATGCCCAATTTCAAGGGTGGTGGTACCACCATGTTGGATTTGGGTGCCAATGTCGATTGCTCGCCCGAGCATCTTTTGCAATTCGCTGTCATGGGCTCGGCCTTGGTTTCTGTCTTGCAAGACAATGAAAGCCCCAGTGTTGGCCTCTTGAATATTGGCGAAGAAGCCATTAAAGGCAATGAAATCATCAAAAAAACTGGCGAACTGTTGCGATCTGCTGGTAACTCCGGCGATTTGAATTTTTATGGCAATGTCGAAGGAAACGATATTTTCAAGGGAACTGTCGATATTGTGGTGTGCGATGGTTTCGTTGGAAATGTGGCACTGAAGGCCAGTGAGGGCTTGGCCACCATGATGGGTGGATTTCTGAAATCTGAGTTTTCTCTCAATATCTTCACTAAAATTGCTGCTATCGTTGCTTATCCTGTTCTAAATTCGTTTAAAAACAGAGTTGACCATCGCCGTTACAACGGCGCCGCGCTGTTGGGTTTGCGCGGCTTGGTTTTCAAAAGCCATGGTTCGGCCGATGAACTGGCTTTCGGAGTCGCTTTAAACCGAGCGTATGATGCTGCCAGACATCAACTGCTTAGTCGCGTTGCTGCTCGAATTGCACATGCAGCCCCTTTGTTAAATGCACAAGGGCTTGCAGAAAACTCAGCCAATCCGGCCGCTATCGAATGACCATTTATTCTCGTATTTCTGGCACAGGCAGCTTTTTGCCTCCAAGACGACTGACCAATGCAGATCTTGTTGCAGAGTTGGCGGCCCAAGGCGTCGAAAGCTCTGACGATTGGATCGTAGAAAGAACAGGCATTCGCGCCCGTCATTTTGTGGATGCTGGCATTGGTAGCAGTGATTTAGGCGCCGAGGCAGCCAAGCGAGCCATGCAGGCGGCTGCTTGCCAAGCCTCTGACATTGATCTGATCATTGTGGCCACATCCACACCCGACATGGTGTTCCCCTCCACAGCCGCCTTGCTTCAAAGTAAATTAGGCATTGTGGGATGCCCCGCTTTTGATGTGCAAGCGGTTTGCAGCGGCTTCATTTATGCCCTGACGGTGGCAGACGCCATGATCAAAACCGGGACGGCCAAACGAGCCTTGGTGATCGGTGCAGAAGTCTTTAGCCGCATCCTTGATTTCAAAGACCGTACCACCTGCGTGTTGTTTGGTGATGGCGCTGGCGCCGTTGTGTTGGAGGCTTCTAGCACGCCAGGTATTTTGGCAACCGATATTCACGCCGATGGCAAATATTCAGAACTTTTGTGCGTTCCGGGACACGTTTCTGGAGGCGCCATTTTGGGTGATCCCGTTTTGAAAATGGATGGACAGGCCGTTTTTAAACTGGCTGTTGGCGTGCTTGAAGAAACAGCCCTTGCATCTTTGAGCAAAGCTGGTTTGAACGCCACTGACATTGATTGGCTGGTGCCCCACCAGGCCAATATTCGAATCATGCAAAGTACTGCGCGAAAACTCAAAATGCCAATGGAAAAAGTCATTGTCACAGTCGACCAACATGGCAACACTTCTGCTGCCTCCATTCCTTTGGCGCTTGATCACGGCGTGCGTTCTGGGCAAATTACCAAAGGTCAAACCATCATGCTCGAAGGTGTGGGGGGTGGATTTACTTGGGGCTCGGTCCTCTTAAAATATTGATTCACAGCGCTTTGAAATCATGAGTTCATTTGCTTTCGTTTTTCCAGGTCAAGGCTCCCAATCGGTGGGCATGTTGGACGCTTGGGGTGATCACCCAGCTGTTGTGGAAACTTTAAAAGAAGCTTCTGATGCCATGGGCGAGGACTTGGGAGCGCTCATTCATCACGGCCCCAAAGAGGCCTTGGGCTTAACGACCAATACGCAGCCAGTCATGTTGGTTTCTGCCATAGCCGCCTATCGAGCCTGGTTGGCAGAAGGCGGCGCTCAACCTGCCGTGGTTGCAGGCCATTCATTGGGTGAGTATTCAGCCCTTGTGGCCGCTGGTGTTTTGACATTGGCCCAAGCCGCGCCTCTGGTTCGATTCCGTGCTGCTGCCATGCAAGATGCTGTGGCTGTGGGAGTGGGTGCCATGGCTGCTATTTTGGGAATGGATGCTGCGAAAGTCATTGAAGGATGTGCGCAAGCAAAAGCCAGCTTCCCCTCTGACAGCGGTGAAGTCGTTGAGGCTGTGAATTTCAATGATCCTGCGCAAACGGTCATTGCGGGTAGCAAAGCTGCCGTTGAAAAAGCCTGTGAAGTTTTAAAAGCCATGGGCGCTAAGCGTGCTTTGAACTTGCCTGTGTCAGCGCCTTTTCATTCCAGCCTCATGAAGCCTGCAGCCGAAAAGCTGAAAGAAAAATTGGCAGCCACCCCATTTGCGGTGCCTCAAATTCAAGTCGTCAACAACATCGATGTTGCCGTTGAAACAAATGCCGATCGCATTCGCGATGCCCTTTATCGCCAAGCCTTTGGCCCTGTGCGTTGGGTTGAATGCGTCAAAGCCATCAAGGCCCAAGGGGTGACCATGGTTCTTGAATGTGGCCCTGGCAAAGTTTTGGCAGGCATGGTCAAGCGCATTGACATAGACATGACGGGCTTGCCTATTTTCGACCCTGCCTCATTGGCAGAAGCCAAAGGAGCGTTGGCATGACAATGACAGAATTCAAAGGCCAAGTTGCACTGGTCACGGGTGCTTCTAGGGGTATTGGCGCAGCCATTGCACTTGAATTGGCCAAACAAGGCTTGAAAGTGATTGGCACAGCCACCACGGACGAAGGTGCCGCTCGTATTTCTGACGCTCTGGCCGCCTACTCGGGCTGCCGTGGTGCCAATTTGAACGTCAATGACGCTGCTGCAGGCGAAGCACTGATTGATGAGATCGTCAAGTCACAAGGCGGTTTGCATGTTTTGGTGAACAACGCGGGCATTACCCGCGACACTTTGGCCATGCGCATGAAAGACGACGATTGGGATGCGGTTTTGGATACCAATTTGAAGGCTGTTTTTCGAATGAGCCGCGCTGTGATGCGGCCCATGATGAAGCAGCGCTATGGCCGAATTATCAGCATCACCAGCGTGGTAGGTGCTGCTGGCAACCCAGGACAAGCCAATTACGCCGCTGCCAAGGCCGGTGTGGCCGGCATGACCCGCGCTTTGGCCCGAGAGTTGGGAAGTCGCAACATCACCGTCAATTGTGTGGCGCCAGGCTTCATTGCCACAGACATGACGGCCGCTTTGCCAGAGGCACAGCACCAGGCCCTGATGGCTCAAATTCCATTGGGTAAACTGGGTTTACCAGAGGATATTGCCCACGCAGTGTCCTATTTGGCCAGTCCTTTGGCAGCTTACGTAACGGGTCAGGAATTGCATGTCAATGGCGGCATGCATATGACCTGATAAAATCTTCCTTTTTACAACCCTCAGAGGGAATCCATGAGCGATATCGAAGCACGTGTCAAAAAAATCATTGCTGAGCAACTTGGCGTTGAAGAGTCACAAGTCACACCCGAGAAAGCATTCGTTGCTGACCTGGGTGCAGACTCACTGGACACCGTAGAACTGGTGATGGCTTTAGAAGATGAATTTGGCATTGAAATTCCAGATGAAGACGCTGAGAAGATCACCACTGTTAAAGCAGCGATTGACTACGCACAAAGCAAAAAGGCTTGATCTGAGATGACCCGTCGCCGCGTTGTTGTTACGGGCCTGGGATGTATCAGCCCCGTTGGAAACACGGTGGCAGAGGCATGGGCCAATCTCTTGGCAGGCCAGTCGGGCATTGGTCTGATCTCCAAATTTGACACCTCCGCTTTCGCCTGCAGAATTGCAGGCGAGGTGAAGGGTTTCAATTTGGAGCAGTACATCAGCGCCAAAGAGGCGCGCACGATGGATTCCTTTATTCATTACGGCATTGCCGCAGCCGCGCAAGCAGTCGTCGATGCTGGCTTGCCCACGGGTGAGGCCTTAGACGAAGAGTTGGCCACACGCATCGCTTGCGTGATTGGTTCTGGCATTGGCGGTTTGCCCATGATTGAGCAAACGCATGTCGAGTACACAGCGCGCGGCCCTCGACGCATTTCTCCATTCTTTGTGCCAGCTTCTATCATCAACATGATTGCGGGTCATGTGTCTATGCGTTTTGGTTTCAAGGGTCCTAATTTGGCCGTTGTGACCGCTTGCACCACGGGCCTTCACTGCATTGGCGAAGCCAGTCGCATGATCGAATATGGTGACGCCGACGTGGTGGTGGCAGGCGGCTCTGAAGCCACCATTTCGCCACTGGGCTTGGGTGGCTTTGCAGCCATGCGCGCCTTGTCTACACGCAACGACGACCCCGCAGCAGCATCTCGCCCTTGGGACAAAGACCGTGACGGTTTTGTTTTGGGTGAAGGCGCTGGTGTGATGGTGGTCGAGGAGTACGAGCACGCTAAAGCACGTGGCGCCAAAATTTATGCCGAAATTTGTGGCTATGGCATGAGCGCAGATGCGGGTCACATGACTGCGCCCAGCATGGACGGACCACGTCGAGCCATGGTGTCAGCCATGCGCAATGCTGGCATCAATGCCAATCAAGTGGGTTACTTAAACGCCCATGGCACTTCAACACCTCTGGGTGATTTGAATGAAACCAATGCCATCAAAGCGGCCTTGGGCGATCACGCCAAGAAAACTTTGATCAGCTCCACCAAGTCCATGACAGGGCACTTGTTGGGTGGCGCGGGTGGCATTGAGAGCATTTTCACGGTCTTGGCTTTGCACCATCAAAAAGTGCCGCCCACCATCAACTTGGACAACCAAGATCCAGAATGCGATTTGGATTACTGTGCCAACACCGCACGCGACGTCAACATTGAATACGCGTTGAAAAATAACTTCGGTTTCGGTGGCACCAACGGCAGTTTGGTTTTCCGTCGGATCTAATTCCTTTGAATCAAAACGCACCATCGGTCGATTACCCGGTGGGGCGTTTTTTTTGGGCCACTTACTTGCCCATTGGCCTTGCCTTGCTCTCTTTTCTGGCACTCAGCGCCAGTTTGTTGGCGGGCCTTTTTGAGGGCTGGCGAGCGGCTCTCTTGTTTGGCATGTGGGTGTTGCTGACGTTTTATTCTGTCTACAGTTTGAAAAGTCGGTTGGCCCAAACTTGGCTGTGCTGGGATGGACATGATTGGCAAGTTCAAACAGTGCTTTCACTGGCAAATCAGTCCTTTGTGTTGGCGCCAAGCCCAGCTCCAAGCACCCATTTGAATCGGGCCCTCATTGATCCTCCTTTGGATGGCGGTTACGCAATCCGCCTCCATTTGGATTTTCAGCAATATCTGTTCGTCTCTTTGCTCAACTCAACATCCCGCACACAGTGGTTTTGGGTTGCAAAGCGGTCATTCCCTGAGCGTTGGCATGGATTTCGTTGCGCTGTATATTCGCAACCAGAGTGAGTTTTCTGTGCAGAGATTAAATTGGAGTTTGGGTAGCTTATGAAACTGATGAGTTTTAAATCGACGAGTGTTCTGCAGGCCTTGTTTTTATCTGCGGGGCTTCTCACATTTGTTCTTGTCCCCAGTCATGCACTTGCGCAGCAAACCATCGTCAAGGGCTTGCCTGACTTCACGGAATTGGTCGAACAAGTGGGCCCATCGGTGGTCAATATTCGCACGCTTGAAAAAGCCCGCAATCCAGCCAGCAGTGGCGGCGGCATGGACGAAGAAACCCAAGAATTGTTCCGTCGATTCTTTGGTATTCCAATGCCCAACACGCCCAATGCGCCCAGACAGGCGCCTCGCCAAGGCAGAACGCCAGCACCCGAAGAGTCGCAACCCAGGGGCGTCGGTTCAGGATTTATTTTGACTGCTGATGGCTTCATCATGACCAACGCCCATGTGGTTGACGGTGCCGATGAGGTTCTGGTGACCTTGCCAGACAAACGCGAATTCAAAGCCAGAATCATTGGCGCTGATAAACGCACTGATGTGGCCGTTGTCAAGATCCAAGCCACGGGACTTCCTGCAGTGAAAGTGGGTGATGTTTCGCGCTTAAAAGTGGGCGAGTGGGTGATGGCCATTGGGTCACCATTCGGACTTGATAACTCCGTCACGGCTGGCATTGTGAGCGCCAAGCAACGTGACACCGGTGACTACTTGCCTTTTATCCAAACAGATGTTGCCATTAACCCTGGAAATTCAGGAGGGCCCCTTATTAACATGAGAGGGGAGGTGGTTGGTATCAACAGTCAAATTTACTCTCGCTCTGGTGGATTCATGGGCATTTCCTTTGCCATTCCCATGGACGAGGCCATGCGCGTCAGTGAGCAATTGCGCGCCAATGGGCGTGTGACACGTGGACGCATTGGCGTTCAAATTGAGCAAGTGACCAAAGAGCTTGCTGAATCGATTGGTTTAGGCAAAGCGCAGGGCGCACTCATCAACCGGATTGAGCCTGGTGCGCCAGCCGACAAGGCTGGGTTGGAGCCTGGCGATGTGATCATCAAGATTGATGGCAAGCCCATTGAGAAGTCTTCCGACCTGCCTCGATTGGTCGGTAATACAAAGCCTGGAACAAAAAGTAACTTGACCATTTTCAGGCGCGGCGCAACCAAAGAGTTGAGCATTGTGATCGCGGAGTTGGAACCTGAGAAAGTGGCTAAAAAACCTGTTGAAGTTGAAGAAAAACCGAAGGCGGCTAATTCTGTGCAGGGATTGGGATTGGTGGTTGCCGATTTGACCGATCTTCAAAAAGCAGAACTGAAAATCAAAGGGGGCGTCAGAGTCGAAAGCTTGATGGAGCCTGCTATCAGAGCAGGATTGAGAGAAGGCGATGTGATTTTGGCGGTGGCCAACATCGAGGTCACCCAAGTCAAAGACTTTGCTGCGGCCTTGAGCAAATTGGACAAGACAAAACCAGTGAACGTCCTATTCCGGCGCGGAGAGTTAACTCGATTTGCGCTAGTTCGCCCAATTCCTTGATCTTGCGCTTGTCAAGAGTCCCTTTGGAACCACAGGGTTTGCCACGTTTTAAAAATATTTTTATGTTTGCAGTCACTAACTTTCTGGCAAGTTGATTTTCGAAAATGGTTAAAATCTGCTCTCTTGAACCAATATTCATGACAAAAAAAGCAGGGGTGGGTTCACAATGTGGGATCTCCCACATCAGTCCACCGGTGATCCACAGAACACCCACAAGTTATTCATTTTCAGTGACCCTTGTTTGTGTATAAGCTGTTGATAAGTTTTCTGTTGCAAGCTTGCAACGACCTGCAAAGTGCCGTTTTGGGGCTGTACGTGTCTGGCTTTTTGCCTACAATGAAGTCCCAACTATCGCAGTTGCCATTGATTGTTGGTTCAGGGCGCGTCCTCATTCGACGCGCCCTTTTTTCTTGTCTTTCTTTGAATCTCAAACACTTGTAGCTGGTCCTTGATGAATCACATCAGAAATTTCTCCATCATTGCGCACATCGATCATGGCAAATCGACACTCGCCGATCGGTTGATTCAACGTTGCGGTGGTTTGCAAGAGCGCGAAATGCAATCGCAAGTTCTAGACTCCATGGACATTGAAAAAGAGCGCGGCATTACCATCAAGGCGCAAACAGCTTCGCTGCAATACAAAGCCAAAGATGGGCAAATTTACAACCTCAATTTGATCGACACACCGGGGCACGTTGACTTCTCTTATGAAGTTTCACGCTCGTTGTCTGCTTGCGAGGGTGCCTTGTTGGTGGTCGATGCCAGCCAAGGTGTTGAAGCACAAACAGTTGCCAATTGCTATACCGCACTTGATTTAGGTGTCGAGGTGGTGCCCGTTCTCAATAAGATGGACTTGCCTCAAGCCGATCCCGAAAACGCCAAAGCCGAAGTCGAAGACGTCATTGGCATCGATGCCAGCGAAGCCATTCCGTGTTCGGCCAAAACAGGCATGGGCATTGATGAAATTTTGGAGGCCATTGTTGCCAAAATTCCGGCACCTAAAGGAAACCCCAACGCGCCCCTTCGCGCCATGATCGTTGACAGTTGGTTCGATACGTATGTTGGCGTTGTCATGTTGGTCCGTGTGGTCGATGGCCGATTGGGCAAAGGCGAACGTTTCAAAATGATGGCCACAGGGACTGTTTACAACGCAGATACCATGGGCGTATTTACGCCCGCCAATGAATCGCGCAACAGTCTTGAGGCCGGTGAGGTGGGCTATATCATTGCAGGCATCAAAGAGCTGCAAGCCGCCAAAGTGGGCGACACCATCACTTTGGAAAAGAAGCTCCCCAACAATTTAGGTCCTGCCGAGAAGGCATTGCCAGGTTTCAAGGAAATCCAGCCCCAAGTTTTCGCTGGTTTGTACCCCACTGAAGCCAACCAATACGACTCTCTGCGTGACGCACTTGAAAAACTGAAGCTCAACGATTCATCTTTGCATTACGAAGCTGAGGTTTCTCAAGCCCTTGGATTTGGCTTTCGCTGTGGCTTCTTGGGTTTGTTGCACATGGAAATTGTGCAGGAGCGCCTGGAGCGTGAGTTTGACCAAGATCTGATCACCACGGCACCCAGTGTGGTCTATCAAGTAGTCAAAGGCGATGGTGAGGTGGTGATGGTCGAGAACCCCGCCAAAATGCCCGACCAAGGCAAGATGCTAGAGATTCGCGAGCCCATTGTCACGGTGCATTTGTACATGCCCCAAGATTATGTGGGACCTGTCATGACACTGGCCAACGTAAAGCGGGGCGTCCAACTCAACATGTCCTATCACGGTCGACAGGTCATGCTCACTTATGAGATGCCTTTAGGCGAAATCGTTTTGGACTTTTTTGACAAATTGAAATCGGTCTCACGAGGCTATGCTTCAATGGATTACGAATTCAAAGAATACCGCGCCTCCGATGTGGTGAAAGTCGATATTTTGCTTAACGGCGAGAAGGTTGATGCACTGTCCATCATCGTCCACCGCACGCAGTCGGCCTATCGCGGCCGTGCTGTGGTGGCCAAAATGCGAGAAATTATCAGCCGTCAAATGTTCGATGTGGCCATACAGGCGGCCATTGGTGCCAACATCATTGCCCGTGAAACGGTCAAAGCCTTGCGTAAAAACGTGCTGGCCAAGTGCTATGGTGGTGATATCTCGCGCAAACGCAAATTGCTCGAGAAACAAAAAGCGGGTAAAAAACGCATGAAACAAATTGGCTCAGTTGAGGTGCCGCAAGAGGCATTCTTGGCTATTTTGCAGGTAGAAGATTGATGGAAGTCATAACGGGTTTTTTGCTGGCAGCCTTGCTAGGCTACGCAGGTGCTTGGTACAGCGGCATGATTGAAGGCAACTTTGCCTTGCTGATGCTCATGGCGGTCATCATTTCAGGTGTTTATTGGCTGGCTGAAAAGTTTTATTTTTGGCCGCAGCGACTTAAAGCAGTCGAACAACTTGACCAAGAAAAAGCCAAGCGTCAACAAGAATTGTCCAAAATGGGCATCGGCAGACAAGACACCGAAACGAGCGAAGCGCGCGATCGACTTCTCATGCAACCCTGGTGGTTGGACTGGACCGCCGGATTATTTCCCGTCATCTTGGTCGTTTTTGTGCTGCGCTCATTTTTATTTGAGCCCTTCAAAATTCCTTCTGGTTCCATGATTCCAACCCTGTGGATCGGTGACTTGATTTTGGTGAATAAATTTCACTACGGCGTTCGTTTGCCAGTGGTCAACCTCAAACTGACCCAGGGTACGCCCGTCGCGCGCGGTGATGTGATGGTTTTTCGTTACCCCCCGCGCCCCAGTGTCGATTACATCAAACGGGTGGTGGCTATTCCGGGTGACCAAGTGGCCTATTTGAACAAAAAACTCACGATCAATGGTCAGCCTGTGCCAACCGAGGCGTTGCCAGAGTTTTTTGATGAGTCGGTCATGCGCTACTTCAAACAATCGCAAGAAAAATTGGGCAACAAACCACATAATTTGATTGTCGATGACGAGCGGCCTGCCTTTATTCCGGGTGCTGACGATTTTCCTTACAGAGATCAGTGCAACTACACCATAGAGGGTGTCGTTTGTAAGGTGCCGGAAGGACATTACTTCATGATGGGCGACAATCGAGACAATTCTCTAGATTCGCGCTATTGGGGTTTTGTACCCGACGCCAACATCGTCGGCCGAGCGTTTTTTGTTTGGATGAACTTTGGAAATCTGGGACGCATTGGTGCTTTTAATTGAGCTCATCGTCTCTAACTTTTCAGCAAGCATTTAAATTGCCACATTTAAAATTCACTGACAGGCTATCCGTTTGAACGACGATCTCAGTCAATTGCAAATTCGCCTTCAGCACACCTTCAAAGATGCAAGTTTGCTGGAGCGTGCGTTGACGCATCGCAGTTACTCTGCTGATCACAATGAACGCCTCGAGTTTTTGGGCGATTCGGTTTTAAACCTAGCCGTTGCCCACTTACTCTTCGCCCAATTGAGCGAATTACCCGAGGGTGATTTGTCTCGCGTCAGAGCCAATTTGGTCAAGCAAGAAACCTTGCATCAATTGGCCCTTACGCTTCAAATTCCAGTTTGTCTTAAGTTGGGGGAGGGTGAGTTGAAATCGGGTGGACAGCGCCGACCCTCTATTTTGGCCGATACCTTGGAAGCCTTGCTAGGTGCTGTTTTTCTGGATGCAGGTTATGAAGTCGCAGAACAATTGGTGCACAGATTGTTTCAAAATGTTGAAATCAATCCGCAGATGCAGGCCGCTGCCAAAGACCCCAAAACAGAATTGCAAGAATGGCTACAAGGCCGAAAATTGCTACTGCCTCAGTATTCTGTGGTCGCCACATCGGGAGCAGCACACAGACAAATATTTGATGTCGCTTGCGACATTCCCGAACTCAGTCTCTCACAGCATGGTAGCGGCCCCTCGCGACGTGCTGGTGAGCAAGCCGCGGCAGCTGCCATGCTTGAAATTTTGAAAGTCAAGGCCCGCGGATGAACACAGAAACCAACCCCGCCCAACGTTGCGGTTTGGTCGCCATTGTTGGTAAGCCCAATGTGGGCAAATCGACATTGCTCAATGCGCTGGTGGGCCAAAAAATCAGTATCACATCGCGCAAAGCGCAAACCACACGTCACCGCATTACGGGCATTCGCACAGAGGGTGCTACCCAGTATGTGTTTGTGGACACACCAGGCTTTCAAACCCGCCATAACACGGCGCTCAACAAGTCTTTGAACAAAACAGTATTGGGCGCGGTGGGCGATGTCGATTTGGTGCTGTTTGTGGTGGAGGCAGGCATGTTTAACACCGCCGACGCCAAAGTCTTGACATTGCTCAAACCCGATGTGCCTGTTTTGTTGATTGCCAATAAGCTGGACACCGTCAACCGGCGCGAAGAGTTGGCGCCTTGGCTCAAAGACATGCAAGAGCGCCATCCCTTCACAGAGTTTGTACCGATGTCGGCCAAAAATGCCAAAGACATTGAACGTCTGATGGGGTATTGCGAAAAATACTTGCCAGAACAGGCGTGGATGTATGGTGAAGATGAACTCACTGACCGAAGCGAAAAGTTTTTGGCCAGCGAAATTGTGCGTGAAAAATTGTTTCGTTTCACGGGGGATGAATTGCCCTACACCTCCACCGTGGTCATTGATAAATTCGAAGAAGAACCCAGCCGTTCAGCCAATCGCATGATTCGCATTGCCGCCACCATTGTGGTGGAGCGCGAGGGCCATAAAGCCATGGTCATTGGCGATAAGGGTGAGCGCCTGAAGCGCATTGGCACTGAAGCACGCCAAGAGTTGGAAAAGCTCATGGATGCCAAGGTCTTTATTGAGTTGTGGGTCAAGGTTCGCTCTGGCTGGGCCGACGACGAAGCGCGTGTTCGCTCCTTCGGTTACGAGTAAAAAGGGCAGCCCATGGCCGCTGTCTTGAAACGAATTTCGGATGAGCCTGCCTATGTGCTTCACCGCTATGACTGGAGCGAGTCCAGCCTTATCTTGGAAGTTTTCACTCGGCACCATGGGCGCATTGCCTTGGTTGCTAAAGGGGCCAAAAAACCAAGCTCCTCGTTCAGGCCTGTTTTATTGCCGCTTCAAGCCATTCAAGTTGCCTATGGTGGCGATGCCGACATTCGAACCTTGAAGTCAGTAGAGTGGATCGGTGGGCATGTCATGCCAACTGGAGATGCGCTGCTTTCGGGGTACTACCTGAATGAGTTGTTGCTGCGCCTCTTGGCGCGCGATGATCCTCACTCCAAATTGTTTGATGCCTACGCTGCCACTGTGCGTGTCATGGCCACAGAGCCAGGCGAATTGCTGCAGGCGTCTCTCAGAGTGTTTGAATTGCTCTTGCTTCGAGAAATTGGACTGCTGCCCAGTTTGAATTCTCAGACCCTCACCATGGCTGACTTGGATGAGGCGAGAGACTATTGTTTGGTGCCCGAAGGCGGCTTGCGATTGGCACACCGTGATGATCGTCACGCCTTGAGCGGCTTTCAATGGCTGGCACTGCAAAACGCGTTGGATGGAGAATCTCCATTTACAGACACGCTTCGTTTGAGCTTAGACATGTTGACGCCCCTTCGCACCCAACTTCGCACCTTACTCAATTACCATTGTGGTGTCGGCACTTTAAAGACCCGTCAAATGATGATCGACATTCAAAGTTTGTGAGACCTTCATGACCCCTGATTCCAAAACGGCGCTGTCCGTCAATGTCAACAAAGTAGCGTTGCTGCGCAATTCACGCCACTTGGGTATTCCCAGTGTCCTGAAAGCGGCTCAGATGTGCCTAGAAGCGGGTGCCCAGGGCATTACCATTCACCCCCGCCCTGATGAGCGTCACATTCGTGCCTCCGACGTGTTTGACCTGGCCAACTTGATGAAGCGTTGGCCAGACAGGGAATTCAACATTGAAGGCAATCCGTTTCACCAATTGATGGATTTTGTGAGGACCTTCCGGCCGCACCAAGTAACCTTCGTGCCCGATAGCGAGGGTCAACTCACCAGCGATCACGGCTGGTCATTTCCCAAAGATGCCGACACACTGAAGCCCTTGATTGAGGAATGCAAGTCCTTGGGTGTTCGCGTCAGTTTGTTCATGGACCCTGAGCCCAATCAAATGGTTTTTGTGAAACAAGTTGGTGCCGATCGCGTGGAGTTGTACACCGAGCCCTACGCAGCAAGCTTTGGCACACCCACCAACGATGCTTGTTTGGCAGAGTACGTTAGCACTGCTAAGGCAGCCATTGAGCAAGGCTTGGGCGTCAACGCCGGACATGATTTGAACCAAGACAACCTGCCCAAATTTGCACAAGCCGTGCCGGGTTTGTTGGAGGTCTCCATTGGCCACGCCTTGATGGCCGACGCACTAGAGGTGGGATACGCTGCTACAGTTCGCGGCTATTTAAATGCCTTGGGCAGATGATCCAAGCCTTGGCCCCTTTATTTTGAACTGAACGAGCAAACTTCCAACATGATTTACGGCATCGGTACAGATCTTTGTGATGTCAGGCGCATCAGAGCCAGCTTGGAAAAGCACGGCGACCGCTTTGCTCAAAAGGTTTTGAGCGACCAGGAGTTTGCAACTTACAAAGCGCGCAGTGCCAGATGGCCAGAACGGGGTATTCGTTATGTGGCTACACGATTTTCTGCCAAGGAAGCTTTTAGCAAGGCCATTGGCATGGGCATGCGCATGCCAATGACATGGCGCTCGTGCGAAATTGGCAAACTGCCTTCTGGCCAACCTGTGATTATTTTGCACGATGCCTTGAAAATCTGGTTTGAGTCCCAACATCTAAAAGCACACATCAGCGTCACTGACGAAGCAGATTACGCAGGAAGTTATTGCATCGTGGAAAAAATCGAATGAACATCCAAGCCCCCCTCATCATCGACATTGAAGGCTTTGAGCTCACAGCTGCCGACAAAAAACGTCTAAAAAACCCATTGACGGGTGGCCTCATTTTGTTTGGACGCAATTGGCAAAGCCGCGCGCAGCTCACGGCTTTGTGTGCAGACATCAAGGCTGTTCGAAAAGATCTGTTGATTTGTGTCGACCACGAAGGCGGCAGGGTTCAGCGTTTTAGAAACGATGGCTTCACACATTTGCCTGCCATGCGACGATTGGGCGAAATGTGGGCCCAAGATGGCAAAGGTCTGGCCGGTGAAGGTGTTTTAAAGGCTTGCAAAGCCGCCACAGCAGTGGGCTACTTATTGGCTGCAGAGTTGCGCGCCTGTGGTGTTGATTTAAGTTTCACGCCCGTTCTTGATTTGGACTATGGCGAAAGCAGTGTCATTGGTGATCGCGCTTTCGGCCGCGATGCCCGCAATGTCAGTTTGCTGGCCAAAAGTCTGATCCATGGCTTGCAGCGTGCAGGTATGGGCAATTGCGGCAAGCATTTTCCAGGACACGGTTACGTCAAGGCCGATTCACATGTCGACATCCCCGTCGACAAGCGCAGCCTGAAAGCCATCCTTCAAGAAGATGCCAAGCCCTATGAGTGGTTGAGCAACGAGTTGAGTGCTGTCATGCCCGCGCACGTCATTTATCCTAAAGTGGACTCACGGCCTGCTGGGTTCTCCCAAAAATGGGTCCAAGAAATTCTGCGCGAACAATTGGAATTCACTGGCGCAGTGTTCAGCGACGATTTGTCGATGCTAGGCGCTCGTGTGTTGGATGGCCAACCCATCAGCTTCACAAAAGGTGCCTTGGCGGCGCTCGAAGCCGGATGTGATGTGGCATTGCTGTGCAATCAATCCTTGAAGGGCAGCAAAGTCATTGACGAGGTCTTAGAAGGTCTTGCCCAAGCGCAAGTCAAGGGCTGGTGGCAGCCTAATGACTTAAGTGAAGCACGGCGCTTGGCGCTGCTGCCCACCTTGCCCGCCTTGGCTTGGGATGATTTGGTGCGGTCTGTCCATTACCAACAAGCCTTGGCTTGCTTGCCCTGATATGCAATTGATTGCTTGGATTTTTAAAATCTTTTTCAGTTTGCTAGGACTGGTTTTTGTCTTAGGCACACTGTGTATCTTGCTATTGGCTTTAATTTCTGGCGCGCTTTGGTCTTTGGTTCGTGGCCGAAAACCCGAAGTGGCCGTGGTCTGGCAACGCTATCAAAACATGGCTCGCAACAAAGCACCCTTTGGTGCTTGGCGCACAAGCTCGCAAAATACGCCAGAGGTGGTAGACGTTGAGGTCAAAGAAATCACAGAAGCGCCTCGCTCGGATCGCTTGCCCAAACAATAAGCCAAGGCAAGCATTTAGAACTTGCCTGTTCTGACGTTTAATCTTGCTCTCGCTTTAACGCGGGAAACAAAATCACATCGCGAATGCTGGGGCTGTCAGTCAGCAGCATCATCAATCGGTCAATGCCAATGCCGCAACCGCCAGCGGGTGGCATACCGTATTCCAGGGCGCGCACAAAGTCGTGGTCAAAGAACATGGCTTCATCGTCGCCGCTGTCTTTGGCGTCCACTTGCGCTTGAAAACGTGCCACTTGATCTTCGGCGTCGTTTAACTCTGAAAAGCCATTGCCAAATTCACGGCCAGTGATGTAGAGCTCAAAGCGCTCAGTGACTTCAGGGCGAAGATCGTTGGCGCGTGCCAAGGGTGAAATTTCGGTGGGGTGTTCCATGATGAACGTGGGCTCCCACAATTTGTCTTCGACAGTTTCTTCGAAGTACAAAACTTGCAAGCCGGCCAATGATTTTTGAGACAATTTGTTCTTGGCTTCGCTCATGCCCAATTTTTGCAGGGCTTGAATGAGCCATGTTGCGTCGTCAACTTTGTCGCCAGCGTCTGTGTGCTTCACAATGGCTTCTCGAATGGTGAGACGCTCAAAAGGCTTTGCCAAATCGACAGGTTTGCCACCATAGCTCAGTTGCAAATGACCTGCTGCATTCATGGCAGCGTCACGCACCAACTCTTCGGTAAAGCCCATCAAGTCTTGGTAATTCCAATAAGCCGCGTAGAACTCCATCATGGTGAATTCGGGGTTATGGCGAACAGAAATGCCTTCGTTGCGGAAGTTGCGGTTGATTTCGAACACCCTCTCAAACCCCCCCACCAACAAGCGTTTCAAGTACAACTCAGGGGCAATGCGCAAGTACATTTCTTGGTCAAGCGCATTGTGGTGCGTGACAAAGGGGCGGGCGTTGGCACCGCCAGGAATAGGGTGCAACATGGGTGTTTCAACTTCTAAGAAGTCGTGTTTGACCATGAAATCGCGAAGACCGCTGACGGCTTTGCTGCGGGCCGTGAAACGTTTGCGCGCATCTTCGTCCATCATCAAATCAACATAGCGCTGTCGGTACTTGATTTCTTGGTCCGCCACGCCATGAAACTTGTCTGGCATGGGGCGCAGGCTCTTGGTCAGCATGCGCACGCTTGCGGCATGCAACGACAATTCGCCCATTTTGGTTTTGAACAAATAGCCTTCGGCCGCCACGATGTCGCCCAGGTCCCAATGCTTGAAATCGTTGTAGGCTTCTTCGCCAATGTCGTCGCGTGTGACGTAAATTTGGAAGCGACCGGTTGCATCTTGCAAGGTGGCAAAGCTGGCCTTGCCCATCACACGCTTGAGCATCATGCGGCCTGCAATTTTGGCTGTGGTTGGAGCAATGCCTTCGCCTTTTAAAGTTTCAGGCGCCTTCTCACCATGGGCATTTGTGAGGCCTGCTGCGCGATCTTCTGGCTTGAAGTCATTGGGGAAGGCGACGCCTTTACCTTCTTTTTGAGCTTCTCGCATGGCTTTGAGCTTACTTCTGCGTTCGGCAATCAGTTGGTTCTCGTCAACGATGGGTGCGGTTTGATTTTCTGCTGGCGTGTCTGACATGAGGAGCGCTTCTAAAGTGAGGGCCACAAAAGCCCTTAAATACGCTGAAATTCAGCGGGAACCCGTTATTTTACGATTCCTTATGGCTCAAGCTATCATTTGTGATCTCGGAGGTCTTCAGTGTTTCTACAAATTGTCAATTTGATCTTGGATGTCGCCACAGGTTTGGTGGGTGGAGCTTGTCTCATGCGATTGGTGATGCAATGGCAACGACTGCCTTTTCAGAACCCCATTGGCCGCTTTGTCTTTGCTGTGACCGATTGGATGGTGATGCCGCTCAGACGCTTTTTGCCAGCCATTGGGCGCTTGGATACGGCCAGTCTGGTCGCGGCATGGTTGATGAAATTGAGCCATGTGACTGCCATGTGGGTGCTCACAGGCACACAAGCGGCTTTTCTGGGTATTTTGGTGGCCAGTCTGTTTGGCGTCTTGCACTGGCTGGTATCTGGCCTCAGCGTCATTATTTTGCTGTATGCCGTCTTGTCTTGGGTGCAGCCTAACAGCGGCAGCATGATGCTTTTGTCTCGATTGGTTGAGCCTTGGTTGGCGCCTATTCGAAATGCTTTGCCTCAGCCAGGCGGCATTGACTTGTCGCCCTTGGTGTTGCTGGTGATCTTGCAAATTGCCGGCATGTTGCTGGCAGGTTTGCAACACGGTGGGTTCTAGACGCAGCGAACTTTTGTTCGCAGCTTGAAGTGAATCAACTCACCGCGTCGGCCGATTGACGTGTGAGCATGGCCAAAGTATTGGCAATGCTCATCTTCAATTCGCGCCGATCGCAAATGAAGTCGATAGCGCCTTTTTCTTGCAAGAACTCGGCGCGCTGGAAACCTTCTGGTAACGTAACGCGCACGGTGCTTTCAATCACCCTAGGGCCCGCAAAGCCAATCAGGGCCTTGGGTTCAGCAATGACCACATCGCCCATGAAAGCAAAACCGGCCGATACGCCGCCCATGGTGGGGTCGGTTAAGACGCTGATGTAGGGCAAGCCTTTTTTGGCCAATCGGGTGAGGGCGGCATTCGTTTTGGCCATCTGCATCAAAGACAAAAGTCCTTCTTGCATGCGTGCGCCACCTGTGGCAGTAAAGCAAATAAAGGGCACTTTTTGCTCGATGGCCGTTTCAACGCCACGCACAAAACGCTCGCCCACCACAGAGCCCATGCTGCCACCCATGAAATCAAATTCAAAACAAGCAGCAACCACATTGATGCTGTGAATAGCACCGCCCATGACCACCAAGGCATCGGTTTCACCGGTGTTGCTCATGGCTTCTTTGATGCGCTCGGGGTATTTGCGGCTGTCTTTGAATTTCAAAGCGTCAACGGGCACCACTTCTTGGCCAATTTCATAGCGACCTTCGTTGTCTAAAAAATTGTTCAAGCGAGCGCGAGCACCCATGCGGTGGTGGTGACTGCAGGTGGGGCAAACATTTTGGTTTTGCTCTAAATCATTTTTGTAAAGCACGGACTCGCATTTGGGGCACTTGATCCATAAACCCTCGGGCACACTGCGGCGGTCGGCTGGGTCGGTGTGCAGAATTTTTGGGGGGAGCAGTTTTTCGAGCCAACTCATGTCGATGTCCTTGTGTGTTAATCAGGCGTCCATGGCCTGGCGAATTTCGCGCAAGAAAGTGCCAGCCACTGCTGCCACTTTATCGCGGGGTTCATTTTCGATCAATTGGATGATTTTGCTCCCAATGACCACTGCATCAGCCACTTTGCCGATAGCCTTTGCTGTTTCGGCATCGCGGATGCCAAACCCAACGCCGACTGGGATGCTCACTTTTTGGCGAATGCGAGGCAACATGGCTTCAACTTCTGCCGTGTTCAGGGCGCCAGATCCTGTGACACCCTTCAGAGAGACATAGTAGACATAACCGCTGGCCACATCGGCCACCTGCTGCATGCGCTGATTGGTGCTGGTAGGGGCCAGTAAGAAGATCAAGTCCATTTTGTGTGCGCGCAATTTTGCGGCAAACTCAACGCATTCTTCGGGCGGGTAGTCCACTACCAAGACCCCATCGATGCCGGCTGCAGAGGCGTCACGAATGAAGCTGTCTTTGCCGTGTTTCAAGTCATAACGTTCAATGGGGTTGGCATAACCCATTAGAACCACGGGGGTGGCATGGTTCTTCTCGCGAAAGATTTTTACCATGTCAATCACATGCGAGGTGCCAATGCCAAAGGCCAAGGCCTTGTCGCCTGCTTTTTGAATGACAGGACCATCGGCTGAAGGGTCGCTAAAAGGCACACCCAGTTCAATCACATCAGCGCCTGCATCCACCATGGCATGCATGAGTTCGGGCGTGACGTCGGCAAACGGATAGCCAGCTGTGACGTAGGGAATCAAGGCCTTGCGACCAGAGGCTTTCAGTTGTTGGAAGGTGGATTCAATGCGGCTCATTTGAAAACTTTCACAGGCTGCTCACCCATTGCCAAGCCACCTTTAACGCCTTGACCTTGGCAGCTAGGTCGGCAGTAGAAGTCGGCGTTGCTGAGGTCGGCCACAGTGCCAATGTCTTTGTCACCTCGGCCAGACATGTTGATCAAAATAGACTGATCGGGCTTCATGGTGGCGGCCAGTTTTTTGGCATAAGCCACGGCGTGGCTGGATTCAAGTGCAGGGATGATGCCTTCGGTGCGACACAAATAGTGGAAGGCATCTAAGGCTTCTTGGTCGGTGATGCCGACATATTCAGCACGGCCAATGTCTTTCAAGAAAGCGTGCTCTGGTCCAACGCCGGGGTAGTCTAGGCCGGCGCTGATGCTGTGCGTCTCGGTAATTTGGCCGTTGTCATCTTGCAAGATGTAAGTGCGGTTGCCGTGCAGTACGCCAGGGCTGCCGCGTTGCAGGGAGGCGGAGTGTTTGCCGCTCTCTAAGCCTTCGCCTGCAGCCTCTACGCCAATCAAACGCGTGTTCTTGTGGTTGATGTAGGGGTAGAAAATACCCATGGCGTTAGAGCCGCCGCCCACACACGCAATGACTGCGTCAGGTTGTTGGCTGTGCAAACCAGTTTGCGCCAACAGCTTGGGCATTTGCTCAATACATTCTATGCCAATCACACTTTGGAAATCACGAACCATCATGGGGTAAGGGTGCGGGCCCGCAACCGTGCCAATGATGTAGAAAGTGTTGTCGACGTTGGCCACCCAATCGCGCATGGCCTCGTTCAAAGCATCTTTCAAGGTGCGGCTGCCCGAGGTCACAGGCACCACGGTGGCCCCCAGCAGTTTCATGCGATAGACATTGGGGCTCTGGCGCTTCACGTCTTCTGAGCCCATGTAAACTACGCACTCTAGGCCATACCGCGCACAAATGGTGGCCGTGGCCACGCCGTGTTGTCCGGCGCCTGTTTCGGCAATGATGCGGGGCTTGCCCATGCGCTTGGCCAGCATGGCCTGCCCAATGGTGTTGTTGATTTTGTGCGCGCCAGTGTGGTTGAGGTCTTCGCGCTTCAAATAAATCTGCGCACCACCCATTTCACGGCTCATTCGCGCTGCGTGGTAAATGGGGGAAGGCCGTCCAACAAAGTGCGCCAGTTCGTAGTTGAACTCGGCTAAAAACGCAGGATCGTTTTGGTACTTGGCATAGGCTTCGCGCAATTCCAAAATGGCATGTGTCAGGGTTTCGCTGACAAAACTGCCGCCATAAATGCCGAAGTGGCCAGAGGCATCGGGTTGCTGATAATCGTTCATGTTGTTACTCAATGGCATCGGCTGCTTTGACAGCAGCCACAAATTCTTGGATTTTCCGGACGTCTTTGAGGCCTTTTTGGCCATCTAGTTCTACGCCCGAGCTGACATCAACGGCCAAAGACAGGGCCTTGAGCCGAAGCGTTCGAATGCCATCGGTCACATTTGCAGGTGTCAATCCACCACTCAAAACGAGGTGAGCGTTGACGTTTGGAGGAAGCTGTGACCAATTGAATGTTTTCCCGCCACCACCGTATCCGTCGACATGAGCGTCGAGCAGAATGGCTTGGGCATTTGAGTAATCTTGAGAGAATTTTACCAAGTCAAACGAAGTGGTGCTTTCTGTTGGAATTCGGGCTGCGCGCCAGTAGGGGCGATTGACTGCGTGGGCCAAACGCTCGCACTCAGCAGGCGATTCGTCGCCGTGAAACTGAAGCAGGGCATTGGGGACGGCTTGGCAGGCCGCAAGAACGTCTTCTAGGCTGGCATTGACAAACAAGAGAACCGGAGTGATGTCGGGTGGCAGCAATTTGGCCAGAATGTTGGCACGTTCAGGCGAAACGTATCTGGCACTTGGGGGGTACATCACAAATCCAATGGCGTTGGCACCGGCTTGGACGCAAGCCAAGACATCGGCTTCTCGGGTGAGGCCGCAAATTTTGATGAGGGTGTTGTGAACCGCAGAGCTCATGGCAACCAGTGAAATGGGGGGGTGGTAGAAGGTAGCCCCCATTTTGGCTCATAGACCGGACCTTGAAAATACAAACCGTCTGGCGAAAATGTGGGAGCGGCTGCATCGCGGCGTTTGCTTTCAATCACTTCAGCCATCCATTCTGGCGTTTGAAAGCCCTGGCCAATGGTGACCATGCAACCCATGATGTTGCGAATCATGTGGTGCAAAAAGGCATTGCCTTCAAACTCAAAACGCCAGTAGGGACCGTGTTTGTGAATGTCGACGCGCATCAAGGTTTTGACGGGCGACAAGGCCTGGCAACTGCTGGCCCTGAAAGATGTGAAGTCGTGCTCACCCAGCAAAAATTGGGAGGCCTGGCGCATGACTGATTCGTCCAAAGGGCGGTAGACCCAACCTGCACGACCAAACTCTAAGCTAGGGCGAACAGGCGACTCAAGCAAGATATAGGCATAGCGGCGCGATAAGGCGCTGCCCCGCGCATGAAACTCCGCTGGAACTTCGTGCGCCCATTGAACAGAGATGTCATCGGGCAAATAACGGTTGGTGCCGCGAACCCAAGAGCCCATGTCGCGCTCAAGGGGTGTGTCAAAGTGAACCACTTGCATCAAACCATGAACGCCCGCATCGGTGCGCCCTGCGCACAGGGTGGTGACTTTTTGGGTGGTGAATTCTTTGAGGGCTTTTTCCAATTTGTCTTGGATGGTGAGGCCCGTGCTCTGGCTTTGCCAGCCCTGATAGGGCTGACCGTTGTAGGTGATGCCCAAAGCGATTCTCACTGGAGAGTCTCAGTGCTCGCACGGGATCTGACGCTGCCCAAATTGTTGTTGGTTTGGGGCGTTAAATCTAAATTCAAATCGAGTGCCGCAATGTTGGCTGGCATTTCTAACTTGTCGCTTTGAGTAGCTATGCCAGCTGATTTCCCAATCTCGTCAGAAGACATCAAAGTGCTCAAGGTATGACTTGACTTTCGACTTTGAATTCGAAGCCCTGCCCAAACAGCAAGCACGCCTAAAAGAGTGAGAGCGGCCCAAAGATAAGCGTTTTTGTGAGGTGCTTCAAGCAGGCGATTTAAGTTAAGAATACCAGCGCCACTTTCGGCCGATTGGGTGTGAGTGGCTAGTGGTGCTTGACCCACGCTGATGGGTGCTGAGGCAGTGAGTTGCACCAATTGGTTGACGTTCTCTTGCAGCGTGGTCAATTGTTTTTGAGCATCCTTCAAGGCACGCTGGGCAGCCAATCTTGTTTCTGCATTTTGCTTTTCTAGCTTGGCTTGCGAGAGTTTCAGTTGATCTATGGTGATGCTTGGCGTGTTGGCGGCGGGATCCTCTTGCCCCACCTTGCCAATCATTTGCCTGGACGGGGCTTGCGCATTGATGGATTGAGTATTTTGAGCCGCAGCCTGAGAAAAAGCGATAAATTCTTTTTGTTGTGCGATGAGAAATTGACGTGCATCTTCTGTATCGATGGCGCGAACAGCCGTAGGTGAGGGTGCTTTAAGAACAACGCCTGCACGCAGCAAATTCACATTGCCCTGAATGAAAGCATCGGGCTGATTTTTGAGCAAGGCAACCAACATCTGCTGCGTGCTCATGTCTTCAGAAAGCCACTTTTGAATGATTTGACTGGCACTTTCTCCTTTTTGAACGACGTGTTCAGTGGGAGCTTGTTGAGTCTGAGCTTGTGCCTGCGCAGTTGCCGCTTGGGGTAGCTTGACGGGTGCATCGACTTTCACTGGCGCAGGTTTGAGCATCAAGGTGAATGCTTTCACCCATTTGCCTGATGGCGTTTGAGCTTCTATCAAAAGATCGACAAAATTCTCTGAGAAGGTTTGTGAGCTCAACAAGCGAATGCGTTTGTTGCCATCTGTTGTTTCTAACAGCTCAACTTGCAATTGACCAACAGCAGCCGTGAAAACCAAGCCCAGTTGTGCAAATCTTTCGGCGGACGCGACCCTGACGGCCAGCTGCCCCCATTCTTCAGCTGTAGCACTTGAGACGCTGATCTCGGCGCGCAATGGCTCACCTTTGTTCGATTGCACCTCGATGCCGGCCAAGGTCAATGCGTGAACACTCAGACTCAGACAGCTCAAGCCAACGGCAATGATGCTGAGCAATCCAACGCGGAGCATGGTTAAAAGGGCTTGGAATTGGGTCATTCGGGTTGAGTCATGTGCGAAAAGTCATGGGGGCTTTAAGCTGCCAACAAAATACGCAGCATGCGGCGCAATGGCTCTGCAGCACCCCACAGCAACTGATCGCCAATGGTGAAAGCGCCTACATACTCAGGGCCCATGGCCAACTTGCGGATACGTCCCACGGGTATGGTCATGGTGCCAGTCACCGCCACGGGTGTGAGGTGTTGCAAGGTGGCCTCACGTGTATTTGGAACCACTTTGACCCACTGGTTGTCAGCGGCGACCATGGCTTCAATGTCGGCCACGGGCACATCTTTTTTCAGCTTGAAGGTAAGGGCCTGGCTGTGGCAGCGCATAGCGCCAACTCGAATGCAGAAACCATCGACAGGAATGGCTGGCTTGTTGAAGCTTTCGCCCAAGCCCAAAATTTTGTTGGATTCGGCCATGCCTTTCCACTCTTCTTTGGCGACACCCCAACCGAACTCGTCACGGTTCTTGCCAATGCCCATGTCTTTGTCGATCCAAGGAATGAGGGAGCCGCCCAGTGGCACGCCAAAATTGGCTGTTTCTGCATCTGTAAGAGCACGTTGTTTGGCAATCACTTTGCGATCTATTTCCAAAATGGCACTCTTCGGATCGTCGAGTAAATCTTTGACTTCGGCGTTCAGTGTGCCGTATTGCGTGAGTAATTCGCGCATGTGTTGCGCGCCACCACCGGAGGCTGCTTGGTAAGTTTGGGTGCTCATCCATTCAACCAAACCAGCCTTGTACAAAGCGCCCACGCCCATCAACATGCAGCTGACTGTGCAATTGCCGCCAATCCAATTTTTGCCGCCATTTTTCAATGCCGTTTGAATGACGGGCATGTTGACCGGATCCAAAATAATGATGGCGTCTTTGTCCATGCGCAATGTTGAGGCGGCGTCAATCCAATGACCATTCCAGCCAGTAGCGCGCAGCTTGGGGAAAACTTCGGTGGTGTAGTCGCCGCCCTGTGCAGTGATGATGATGTCGCAACGTTTCAGTGCATCGATGTTGAAAGCATCTTGCAAAGTCGTTTCGTTTTTGGCCATGGCGGGCGCTTTGCCGCCAGAATTGGAAGTGGAGAAAAACAAAGGTTCGATCAAACCAAAGTCGCCCTCGGCCTGCATGCGGTCCATCAAAACGGAACCCACCATGCCGCGCCAGCCTACAAGTCCTACCAATTTCATGTCATCACCCTTTCAATTTAATTTTGAGATTCCGACTCGTCGAGCCGGAAGGGCATGACGAGTCGGAGCTGTTAGCTCTTAGTCGTTTTCGTGATGGCTTTCACAACGGCCTCGCCCATTTCGCGGGTGCTGACCTTTTGTGTGCCTTCAGACCAGATGTCGACCGTGCGTAAACCTGAAGCCAATACAGATTTCACCGCCGTCTCAATGCGATCGGCGGATTGGGCTTGGTTCAGTGAAAAACGTAACATCATGGCTGCAGACAGTATTGTAGCCAATGGGTTTGCAATACCCTTACCAGCAATATCAGGTGCGCTACCGTGGCTGGGCTCGTACAAACCTTGGTTTTTGCTGTTCAAACTGGCCGATGGCAACATGCCAATAGAGCCTGTCAGCATGGAGGCTTCGTCGGACAAGATATCGCCAAACATGTTGCCAGTGACCACCACGTCAAATTTTTTGGGTTCTTTGACCAATTGCATGGCTGCGTTGTCGACATACATGTGATCGAGCGCCACATCGGGATATTCTTTGTGAACTTCCGTGACCACATCTTTCCAGAACTGGAAAGTCTCAAGCACATTGGACTTGTCAACGCTGGTGACCTTTTTGCTGCGCTTGCGGGCGGCTTGAAAGGCCACATGGGCAATGCGTTCAATTTCGGGGCGCGAATAACGCATGGTGTCGAAGGCTTCTTGGGCGCCAGGGAAGTGGCCATCTGTGGCCACACGGCGGCCGCGGGGTTGGCCAAAGTAAATGTCGCCCGTGAGTTCACGGATGATCAAGATATCAAGCCCTGAGATGAGTTCGGGCTTCAAACTGGAAGCGCCAACCAATTCTTCGTAACAAATGGCGGGACGAAAGTTGGCGAACAGCCCCAAGTTTTTGCGCAAACCCAAAATAGCTTGCTCTGGGCGCAAAGGACGCTCGAGTTTGTCGTATTTCCAGTCGCCTACAGCGCCAAATAAAATAGCGTCTGATTCTTTGGCCAATTTCAAAGTGGATTCTGGCAAGGGGTGTCCGTGTGCTTCGTAAGCAGCACCACCCACCAGAGCTTCTTCCATTTCGAATTTCAACTCAAGTGCGTTCAAAACCTTCACGGCTTCTGCAACGATTTCGGTACCAATGCCGTCGCCCGGCAGGACTGCAATTTTCATGATGTATTCACTATAAAGAGGGGATATTTTTTGAGTCAGCCGAGTTGAGTTGGCCGATGTATACCAATTGTTTTTTCAAAATCGCTTTTTTAAGCAACATGCGCCAACCATGGCTTTGTGGCCAATCGTTCAGCTTCGAAGGTTTTGATTTTTTCAGCGTGGCGCAAAGTTAAACCAATGTCATCCAAACCGTTGATCAAACAGTATTTGCGAAATGCTTGGACCTCAAATGGAACTTCTTCACCTTGTGCACGAACCACCACTTGGCGCTCAAGATCGATGGTGAGTTGGTAGCCAGGAAAGGCCGCCACCTCGTCAAACAATTTTGAAACGATAATTTCAGGCAAAACGATAGGCAACAAACCATTTTTGAAACAGTTGTTGAAAAAAATGTCGGCATAGCTGGGCGCGATGACGGCGCGAAAACCATATTGGTCAATGGCCCAGGGCGCGTGCTCGCGGGATGAACCACAGCCAAAGTTTTTGCGAGCCAGCAAAATAGAGGCACCTTGATACCGCGCTTGATTCAAAATGAAGTCTGGGTTGGGTTTGCGGCTGGCTGGATCTTGGCCTGGATAGCCTGGATCCAAGTAGCGCCATTCGTCAAACAGATTGGGACCAAAGCCGGTTTTGCGAATCGACTTTAAGAACTGCTTGGGAATGATGGCGTCGGTGTCAACATTCTCGCGGTCCATGGGCGCCACGAGGCCTTTGTGTACATTGAATTTTTGCATGTGGATTCCTTTTTAGGCAAACTGACGAATGTCCACAAAGTGACCATGAATGGCAGCCGCAGCGGCCATGGCGGGGCTGACCAAGTGGGTGCGTCCGCCAGCGCCTTGACGGCCTTCGAAGTTGCGATTGCTGGTGCTAGCGCAACGCTCGCCGGGCTCTAAACGGTCGGCGTTCATGGCCAAACACATTGAGCAGCCGGGTTCACGCCATTCAAAACCAGCGGCCTTGAAAATTTCGTGCAGGCCTTCACGTTCGGCTTGTTCTTTCACCAAGCCTGAGCCTGGCACCACCATGGCCAGCTTGACTGTTTTTGAAACTTTTTGGCCCAGCTTTTTAACCAAAGCGGCGGCCTCGCGCATGTCCTCAATGCGGCTGTTGGTGCAAGAGCCAATGAAGACTTTGTCGACAAAGATATCGTTCAGAGCTTTGCCAGGTTGAAGTCCCATGTAGGTGAGGGCGCGCTCGATGGCATCGCGCTTGTTGGCATCTTTTTCTTTGTCAGGATCGGGCACGATGCCATTGATGCCAAGCACCATTTCGGGTGATGTACCCCAGGTGACTTGGGGCACGATGTCGGCTGCATTGATTTCAACCACGGCATCGAAATGCGCACCTGCATCGGACTGCAATGTTTTCCAGTAACTGACAGCGTGATCCCACTCAACGCCCGTGGGTGAGAGTAAACGGCCCTTCACATACTCAATGGTCTTATCGTCAACGGCCACTAGGCCCGCGCGAGCGCCCCCTTCAATGGCCATGTTGCAAACGGTCATGCGAGCTTCCATGGACAAAGCACGAATGGCTGAACCACCAAATTCGATGGTGTAGCCTGTGCCCCCCGCCGTGCCGATTTTGCCAATGATGGCCAACACAATGTCTTTGCCAGTGATGCCCTTGGCCAAAGTGCCTTCCACCTTGATGAGCATGTTCTTGGCCTTTTTGGCCAACAGTGTTTGCGTGGCCATGACGTGCTCAACCTCGCTGGTGCCGATGCCGTGTGCCAGTGCACCAAATGCGCCGTGTGTTGACGTGTGCGAGTCGCCGCAGACCACGGTCATGCCGGGCAAGGTCGCGCCATTTTCTGGGCCAATGACGTGAACAATGCCCTGACGCTTAGACATGAAGGGGAAAAATGCGGCAGAGCCAAATTCGGCAATGTTGCTATCGAGGGTGGTGATTTGTTCTTTGCTGACGGGATCGGTGATGCCGTCGTAGCCTAATTCCCAGCCTGTGGTGGGCGTATTGTGGTCGGCAGTGGCCACAATGGAGCTCACACGCCAAACTTTTCGGCCAGCCTGCCTCAAACCCTCAAAGGCTTGGGGACTGGTGACTTCATGGACCAGGTGGCGGTCAATGTACAAGACGGCGGTGCCGTCTTCTTCAGTGTGGACGACATGTTCGTCCCAAATTTTGTCGTAAAGCGTACGGGCCATGGTGCTTCCTAGTGTCAAGCTCAGAATTTTAGCTGATTACCAATATTGCTCGTGCTGCATTTGCAGGGTAGGATCGACAGGATTGGGCCTTCAAAAGCTATAGTGTCGGCTGGCCGATCTTAGAAGTTCAAGCCTAATTAACCAGTTAACTACTTATTGAGACTTTTTCCATGACTACTGTCCACCCAAGTGACAATGTTTTAGACAGCAAAGTTACACCCAGTCCGCAACGAATTGGTGTTCCCAAAGAGATTTTCCCTGGCGAAAAGCGAGTTGCCACCGTGCCCGATGTGGTCACCAAGCTGATTAAGCTTGGCTTTTCGGTGGTGGTCGAGCAAGGCGCAGGAGATCTGGCTGACCTCTCTGACCAGGCCTACACTGAAGCTGGTGCAAGCATTGCGCCCAGCGCAGCAGCGCTTTGGAGCGGCAGCGACATCGTCTTCAAGGTTCGTGCGCCTACAGCCGAGGAAGTTGCCCTCATGCGCGAAGGCCAGACCCTCATCGGTTTCTTGTGGCCCGCTCAAAACCCCGATTTGATGCAGCAACTGGCTGCCAAAAAAGTCACCGCACTGTCCATTGACGCTTTGCCGCGCACCCTTAGCCGCGCCCAAAAAATGGACGCTCTGACGTCGATGGCCGGTGTGAGTGGCTACCGTGCTGTGGTCGAAGCGGCAGGTGCTTTTGGCCGCTTCTTCAATGGTCAAATTACGGCTGCGGGCAAAGTGCCTCCCGCCAAGGTCTTCATTGCGGGTGCTGGTGTGGCGGGCTTGGCCGCCATCGGCGCAGCTGCCAGTTTAGGCGCCATTGTTCGCGCTAACGACACACGCGCCGAAGTCGCCGATCAAGTGGTTTCGCTCGGTGGCGAGTTCGTCAAGGTGAACTATGAAGAAGAAGGCTCGGGCGGCGGCGGTTATGCCAAAGTGATGAGCGAGGGCTTTCAGGCTGCACAGCGCGAGATGTATGCGCAGCAAACCAAAGAGTGCGACATCATTATCACCACCGCGCTCATTCCTGGTAAGCCTGCCCCCAAGCTGATCACAGCCGAAATGGTACGCAACATGAAGCCCGGTAGCGTTATTGTTGACATGGCAGCCGAGCAGGGCGGTAACTGCGAGTTAACCGAGCCTGGTAAAGCTGTGGTCAAACACGGCGTGACCATTGTGGGCTACACCGACTTGGCTTCGCGCATGGCGCGCCAGTCGTCTACCCTTTACGGCACCAACCTCTTTCGCCTGACCGAGGAGCTTTGCAAAACCAAAGATGGCGTGATCGACGTCAACATGGAAGACGATGCCATTCGCGGACTGACGGTCATCAAAGAAGGCGCCATCACTTGGCCAGCACCTCCCTTGGTTGTAGCGGCCAAACCCGCGCCAAAGCCAGCCGCTGCTCCAGCTGCCAAAAAAGCCCATGGCCATGGCGAGCCTTCTGGCCCAATGCCTGCGGGCCAGCTGGCCATCGTTGCTGGTGTTGCCGCTGTTTTGTTTTTCTTGGTGGGCGCATATGCACCTGCCGCGTTCCTGTCGCACTTCACGGTGTTTGTTCTTGCCTGCTTTGTGGGTTACATGGTGGTTTGGAACGTCAAGCCTGCCCTGCACACACCGCTCATGAGCGTGACCAATGCCATCAGCTCCATCATTGCCATTGGCGCGCTGGTTCAGATCTCACCCATGGCCAACGCGGCTACACGCCCCAACACGCTCATCATTGTGTTGGCCTCTCTTGCCTTGGTGCTCACTGCCATCAACATGTTTGGCGGCTTTGCAGTCACTCAGCGCATGCTGGCGATGTTCAGAAAATAATCAGGAAGAACTAATTCATGAGCTCTAACTTGTCTACGGTTGCCTACATTGGTGCAACCATTCTCTTCATCCTAAGCTTGGGTGGTTTGTCCAATCAGGAAACCGCACGCCGCGGCAACCTGTACGGCATGATCGGCATGACTCTGGCAGTTTTGGCCACCGTGCTTGGCCCCCAAGTCACATCCGCAGGCATGCCTTGGATTGCGGGTAGTCTGGTCGTTGGCGGTGCTATTGGCTTGTACGCAGCACGCTCAGTGCAAATGACGCAAATGCCCGAGTTGGTTGCGCTCATGCACAGCATGGTCGGCATGGCAGCAGTGTTGGTCGGTTATGCCACCTACGTTGATCCCGAAGCGACCAAAGGCTTTGAAGGTGCGGCACACGCCATTCACTCGATGGAAATCTACATTGGCATCTTCATCGGCGCGGTTACTTTTTCTGGTTCGGTGGCGGCGTTTGGTAAGTTGTCGGGCCGCATTGGCGGAAGCCCCTTGTTACTGCCCGCGCGCCACTGGATCAATTTGGCCGGTTTGCTGGCGGTCGTTTACTTTGGCCGCATGTTCTTGCAAGCAGAGTCCATCGAAGAAGGCATGTTCCCGCTGTTCGTGATGAGCGCGATTGCGCTTTTGTTTGGCATCCACATGGTCATGGCCATTGGTGGCGCCGACATGCCGGTGGTAGTTTCAATGCTGAACAGCTATTCAGGTTGGGCAGCTGCCGCCACGGGCTTTATGTTAAGCAACGATTTGTTGATTGTGGTGGGTGCTTTGGTGGGCTCTAGCGGTGCTATTCTGTCCTACATCATGTGCAACGCCATGAACCGCAGTTTCATCAGTGTGATTGCTGGTGGCTTTGGTACGACAGCTGCAGCGCCCAAGCCTGCTGGCGGTGCAACTGCCGAGCCGGTCGGTGAGGTGAGCCCCATTTTGGCTGCCGAGACGGCAGAGCTGTTGCGTGATGCCAAGAACGTGATCATTGTGCCTGGCTATGGCATGGCCGTGGCACAGGCACAGCACACCGTTTTTGAGATTACCCGTGCCTTGCGCGATAAAGGCGTGAACGTGCGCTTTGGTATCCACCCTGTGGCGGGACGAATGCCTGGCCACATGAACGTGTTGTTGGCAGAGGCGAGGGTGCCTTACGACATCGTGATGGAAATGGATGAATTGAACGAAGACTTTCCAGACACAGACGTGGCCATCGTGATCGGTGCCAACGACATCGTGAACCCCGCGGCTCAAGACGATCCTACAAGCCCTATAGCTGGTATGCCTGTGCTTGAAGTTTGGAAGGCGCGCACAAGCATCGTCATGAAACGGTCAATGGCCAGTGGTTATGCAGGTGTTGACAACCCACTTTTCTACAAAGACAACAACCGCATGTTGTTTGGCGATGCTAAGAAAATGTTGGATGAAGTTCTAGTTGCACTGAAAACTTAGAAATTCAAAAACTCAAAATAGAACATGAATGAAAAAAGCCCGCGGATCGCGCGGGCTTTTAAGAGAGGCGAGAAGCTTACTTTGCGCCTGGGATGTTGCGGCGGGGTGAACCCGTAAACAGCTGACGCGGACGGCCGATTTTGTACTCGGGATCGCCAATCATTTCATTCAGTTGGGCAATCCAGCCCACAGTACGGGCCAAAGCGAAAACACCGGTGAACAGGTTCACGGGAATGCCAATGGCGCGCTGCACGATGCCAGAGTAGAAGTCGACGTTAGGGTACAACTTGCGTGACACGAAATAGTCGTCTTCCAAGGCGATTTTTTCAACTTGTTTGGCCAATTTAAACAAGGGGTCATTTCCCAAACCGAGTTCTGCCAAAACTTCGTCGCAAGTCTCTTGCATAAGTTTGGCGCGGGGATCGTAGTTTTTGTAAACGCGGTGACCAAAACCCATGAGCTTGACACCAGAGTTCTTGTCTTTAACTTGCTCCATGAACTCGCCCACTTTAGAAATGCCACCCATTTTTTGGATGTCGTCCAGCATTTTTAAACAGGCCTCATTTGCGCCGCCGTGAGCGGGGCCCCAAAGGCATGCTACGCCAGCTGCGACGGCGGCAAAAGGGTTGGTGCCAGATGAGCCACACAAACGAACCGTAGACGTAGATGCGTTTTGCTCGTGGTCTGCATGCAAGATGAAGATGCGATCTAGTGCGCGCTCAAGGACTGGGTTGACGACGTAGTCTTCACATGGCACGCCAAACATCATGCGCAAGAAATTGCCTGAGTAAGACAAGCTGTTTTTAGGGTACATAAAGGGCTGGCCGATGCCGTATTTGTAGGACATGGCTACCAAGGTTGGCAATTTGGCAATCAAGCGGATAGCTGAGATTTCGCGGTGTTCGGGATTGGTGATGTCGGTGCTGTCATGATAGAACGCAGAGAGGGCGCCGACCAATCCAGTCATCACCGCCATGGGGTGTGCATCACGACGGAAACCGCGCAAGAAAAATTGCATTTGTTCATTCACCATGGTGTGGTTGTTCACCAGTTTGTGAAAGTCTGCACTTTGCTTGGCATCTGGCAAATCGCCTTTCAACAGCAAGTAGCAAGTGTCCAAATAGTCGCCATGGTTGGCCAGTTGTTCGATGGGATAGCCACGGTAAAGTAACTCACCTTTGTCGCCGTCAATGAAGGTGATGCCAGATTGGCAAGAGGCTGTAGATAAGAAGCCGGGGTCGTAAGTGAACATGCCACTTTGACCGTACAACTTGCGAATGTCGATGACATCGGGGCCAATACTGCCACTGTAAACGGGCATTTCAATGCTAGGGGCGCCGTTACTGAACGACAGGGTTGCTTTGTTGTCAGCAAGTTTCATGATTCAATTTCCTCTTTTAATCGGTCAATTCAAATTAGATGATGTGCATTCAGCATGCCAAGTCATGCCATGAGCAAGCTCAGCACTTCGCTGACTTCTTCAGATTCAATGTCAGCTCCGAGCGGTTTGCGTTTCATGAACAAATCCATTAAGTCGTTGTCAGACAAGTCCATCAAAATGTACATGCCGCGAGCTTGTCCCACAGTCATTTGAGGTGCATAGCGATTGAAAAAACGCTCAATGAAAAGATCGTTCTCAAGCAGGCCGCGTCTGCAACGCCAACGCAGTTTGCTCAGAGCGCGCTCACCCAACGGGGTGTGGCGATCTAATGTTTCGAGCAGTTCATCTCCCATTGTGCAGTTTTCTTTACTTGATCTCAGTTTAGACGGTGCGGCGCACCATCATTTCTTTGATTTTTCCAATGGCTTTAGTGGGGTTCAAATTCTTAGGGCACACGTCAACGCAGTTCATGATGGTGTGGCAGCGGAACAGGCGATAGGGGTCTTCCAAATTGTCTAATCGTTCGGCTGTGCCGTGGTCACGGCTGTCAGCAATGAATCGGTAGGCTTGGAGCAAGCCTGCTGGACCCACAAACTTGTCAGGGTTCCACCAGAAGCTGGGGCAGCTGGTTGAGCAACTGGCGCACAAAATGCACTCATACAAACCATCGAGTTCTTCGCGCTCTTCTGGGCTTTGCAGACGCTCTTTTTCGGGCGGAATGGTGTCGTTGATCAAATAAGGCTTGATCGAGTTGTATTGTTTGAAGAACTGCGTCATGTCGACGATCAGATCACGCACAACAGGCAGGCCAGGCAGAGGCTTTAAAACAATTTTGCCAGGCAATGTCAGCATGTTGGTCAGGCAAGCCAAACCATTTTTGCCGTTGATGTTCATGGCGTCAGAGCCGCAAACACCTTCACGGCATGAGCGGCGAAAGGACAAAGTGGGGTCCACTTTTTTCAACTTCATGAGCGCATCAAGAAGCATGCGTTCATGGCCGTCCAATTCCACCTCAATGCTTTGCATGTAAGGCTTAACATCCTTGTCTGGATCGTAACGATAGATTTCAAAAATACGTTTGGTCATGTTTCTACCTTCAGGAATTTAGAACGTCCGAACCTTGGGTGGAACAGAGTCCACTGTCAGAGGCTTTAAGTTGACGGGTTTGTAGGTCAGGGTGTTGGTGTCGCTGTGCCACAGGGTGTGTTTCATCCAATTGGCATCGTCACGGCCCAATGGCGAAACGGGATCGTCAGCGGGACGCTCATAGTCACTCACGGTGTGTGCACCGCGACATTCTTTGCGCGCTGCGGCAGAGACCATGGTGGCTTGGGCGCACTCGATCAGGTTTTCAACTTCCAAGGCTTCAATGCGAGCCGTGTTAAATACTTTGGAAGTGTCAGTCAAAGCGATGGCGTTGACGCGTTCGCGAATTTCAGCAATTTTCACCACACCCTCGTCCATGGTGGCTTGTGTTCGGAACACGGCGGCATGAATTTGCATCGTGGCGCGCATGTCGTTGGCCACATCTTGTGAGTACTCGCCCTTGCGACCTTCAAGTCGGTTCAGACGCGCCAATGTCAGGTCGGCTGCATCTTTGGGTAAGTCTTTGTGTGACTTGGTTTTGCTGGCGAAATCAACAATGTGATTGCCTGCCGCACGTCCAAACACCAAGAGGTCGAGCAAGGAGTTGGTGCCCAAACGGTTGGCGCCGTGAACACTCACACAGGAGCATTCGCCCACTGCATACAAGCCGTTGACCACCGCATTGTGGCTGCTGGCGGATTGGACAACCACTTGGCCGTGGATGTTGGTCGGAATGCCGCCCATTTGATAGTGAATGGTGGGCACCACAGGAATAGGTTCCTTGGTGATGTCGACGTTGGCGAAGTTGACGCCAATTTCGTACACGGAGGGCAAACGCTTGTGAATGGTTTCTGAGCCCAGGTGGTCCAACTTCAACATCACATAGTCTTTGTTAGGTCCACAGCCACGACCTTCTTTGATCTCTTGGTCCATGGCGCGTGACACGAAGTCGCGAGGGGCCAAGTCTTTCAAAGTGGGTGCGTAACGTTCCATGAAGCGTTCGCCATTGCTGTTGAGCAAAATGGCACCTTCACCGCGGCAGCCTTCGGTCAGTAACACGCCTGCACCAGCTACGCCAGTGGGGTGGAACTGCCAGAATTCCATGTCTTCTAAAGGAATGCCAGCACGGGCGGCCATGCCCAAACCGTCGCCGGTATTGATGAAGGCGTTGGTTGACGCTGCAAAAATACGGCCAGCACCACCGGTAGCCAACAACACAGTTTTGGCGTGCAAAATGTGCAGGTCGCCGGTTTCCATTTCAAGTGATGTGACGCCCACCACGTCGCCTTCAGCATCGCGAATCAGGTCGAGGGCCATCCACTCTACAAAAAAGCTGGTTTTGGCTTTGATGTTTTGCTGATAAAGCGTGTGCAACATGGCATGACCGGTACGGTCAGCTGCAGCGCAAGCACGTTGAACCGACTTCTCGCCATAGTTGGCGGTGTGTCCGCCAAACGGACGCTGGTAAATGGTGCCATCTGGGTTGCGGTCGAAAGGCATGCCCATGTGCTCTAAGTCGTAAACAACTTTGGGCGCTTCACGACACATGAATTCGATGGCGTCTTGGTCGCCCAGCCAGTCGGAGCCCTTGATGGTGTCGTAGAAGTGGTAGTGCCAGTTGTCGTCGGACATATTGCCCAATGCGGCACCAATACCGCCCTGAGCCGCCACGGTGTGCGAACGGGTGGGGAATACTTTGGAAAGAACAGCAACGTTCAAACCAGCGCGGGACAGTTGCAAGGCAGCGCGCATGCCGGAGCCGCCGGCGCCGACGATCACGACGTCAAATTTACGCGTGGCGATCTTGTCTTTGGTGTAAGTCATGGTGTGTGAAATCTTGTAATAGGGGGATAGGCTCAGTGTCTGTCAGTGTTCAATCCGTACCGAACATCATCAAAGAAGCCACAAGGCCTGAACAGCCCAGCCAGCGCAGCCGATGAGCCAAATCAGGGAGGCGACATGCAAGAAAAGACGCAAGCCCAGGGGTTTGATGTAATCCATCCAGATATCGCGTATGCCAATCCACGCGTGGTAAAGCAAAGAAAGGATGGTGACAAAGGTCAAAACCTTCATCCACTGGGCTGCAAAAATACCCGCCCACTCTTCGTAGCCAATAGGGCCGCTGGTGAAGATGACTTGCACCAAGACCAGCAAAGTGAACGAGGCCATCAAAGCTGCTGTGATGCGTTGCGCCAACCAGTCGCGAAGGCCGTAGTGAGCGCCAGTCGTGATGCGCTTGGAACCAAAATTAACTGACATGTGATTTGTTCCTAATTAGTAAAGGCCAAACAATTTGGCGGCCAGGACAGCGGTGAGACCCAAGCTCAAAACCAAAGTGGTAACAGCCGATGATTTGCCGAATTCTTTGGTGACCGCGTGAAACGTATCCATGTAAAGGTGGCGAATGCCTGCGATGAAATGGTGCAAATAAGCCCAAATGATGGCCAGCGCAACCAACTTCATGAACCAACCTGGAATGAAGCCAAGGCCCACATTGAAGGCGGCGGCAAACTTGGCATATGAAATCTCTGATGTGATGGAAGAATCAAACATCCAAATGATGAAGGGCATGAGCAAGAACATCACGGCGCCACTTACGCGGTGCAGGATGGACACCCAGCCTGCCGCTGGCAGACGGTAATTGGGCAAATCGCTGAGGGCATTGATATTGCGAAATTTTGGCCTTTTTCGGGCGGCTTCGGTCATTTTTTATTCCTCTTAGGTAACTTCACAGCCGTTTTTGACTGGCGTGTTCGCGAATTCTATTGCAACGCAACAAACTGACATGAGAATTTCATTAACAAATGAAAAAACATTAGGGTTAAGAAGCTTAAGTGTCGCCAAAGCGTCAATTTAAAACATTGTGATAGTGATGGTCCGCTGTGACATAAAAGCCTCTGCGCAACTCCATGGGCGTGTCGTTGTAGGTAAAGGCTGTTCTTTCTACACTCAACAAAGGGGTGTGAGATTTAATCTCGAGCAATTTGCATTGAGCGTCATCTGGTACCACTGCTTTGATTCTTTCTTCGGCGCGCACCATCCGCACCCCAAACTCTGTTTCAAACAGGGCGTACATGGGGCCATGGTACTCACTCAGGCGTTCTGCCGTCAGTCCTTTAAAGGGTGCGCCGGGTAGCCAGAGGTCTTCTAATATCGTGGGTGCGCCACCAAATGAGAGAACTCGGCGGACTTGGAGGACGGCATCACCTGTGCGCAAGGCCAATGCTCGTCCTATCTCAGCATTGGCACGAAACCGCTTGCAATCAATGATTTTTCTCTGCGCGGGGCCTTCTCTTTTGGGTTGCCCCATGTCGGGCATTAACTTCAAAAATCGATATTGCACCTGTTGCTCGGCATGGGTGGCCACAAAGGTGCCTTTTCCTTGCCTGCGAACAAGCAGGTTGTTGCTGGCCAGTTCATCAATGGCCTTTCGAACAGTACCTTGACTGACTCTGTAGCGCGCAGCCAATTCCATTTCGCTGGGAATGCCTTCCCCTGGTTTCCACTCGCCTGATTGGAGGCCTTGCAGAATCAGCCCCTTGATTTGCTGATAAAGGGGACTGAACGCTGGCGCAGACAATGAAGGATCGGACGATTCGGCAGTTTCAACAGAAAAAATTTGAGATGTCATGTCAGTTGACCTAGCAAGAGGCTGGCTCAAAAAGTGGTGCAATGATATCTTATATAAGACATAAGACAAATTGACTTTTCAAGGTTTTCGCGAGTACACTCGAAAGCTGTTTGCCCGTGTGCATTTTCTGTGCGCACCCGTCTGGAAAGCCAGGCGACCCGGTCGGCAGTGAATGTCGGGATGTGGTCGGCGAAGTTCGTTTTCTTATCACCATCTGGAGTTCACACCATGAGCAAAAAGCCCGTTCGCGTCGCCGTCACAGGAGCCGCTGGTCAAATTGGATACGCATTGTTGTTTCGCATCGCCTCCGGGGAAATGTTGGGCAAAGATCAGCCCGTGATCTTGCAATTGCTTGAAATCCCCGACGAAAAAGCTCAAAAAGCCCTGAAGGGCGTGATGATGGAGTTGGACGATTGCGCATTCCCCTTGCTTGCAGGCATGGAAGCCCATTCTGATCCTATGACAGCGTTCAAAGACACTGACTACGCCTTGTTGGTGGGTTCACGTCCACGTGGCCCAGGCATGGAGCGCGCAGAATTGCTTGCTATCAATGGCGCCATCTTCACTGCGCAAGGCAAAGCTTTAAACGCCGTGGCCTCCCGCAATGTCAAGGTTTTGGTGGTCGGCAACCCCGCCAACACCAACGCTTACATCGCCATGAAGAGCGCACCCGATCTCAAGCCCGGCAACTTCACCGCCATGCTGCGCTTGGACCACAACCGTGCAGCGTCGCAAATTGCGGCTAAAACTGGCAAAGCGGTTGCTGACATTCAGAAATTGTGCGTTTGGGGCAACCACTCTCCCACCATGTACGCAGATTATCGTTTCGCCACCATCAACGGCGAATCTGTGAAGACCATGATCAATGACCAAGAGTGGAATGCCAATGTGTTCTTGCCAACTGTGGGCAAGCGCGGTGCGGCCATCATTGAAGCACGTGGCTTGTCATCTGCCGCTTCTGCTGCCAATGCCGCCATCGACCACATGCGCGATTGGGCTTTGGGCACCAACGGCCATTGGGTCACCATGGGTATTCCTTCACAAGGCTGGTACGGAATTCCTAAAGACGTCATGTTCGGTTTCCCCGTCACATGCGTGAACGGCGAATACAAAGTGGTCGAAGGTTTGGAAATTGATGCCTTTAGCCAATCTTGCATCGACAAAACTTTGAAAGAGTTGACCGACGAGCAAGCTGGCGTAGCGCACTTGCTTTAACTCAAAGACACTTTCGTGAAGCATCCGCGCGACATTCTTTTAGGATCACAAGCCGCAGGCATGCTTTTGCCTGTGTGTGATCACTACAGTGGTGTCGAAGTGCGGATGCGCAAAAGCTTGCAACTGCAAGCGGAAATGACGCAGGAGTTTGGCGCCTGCGTCTTTGATGTCACCTTGGACTGTGAAGATGGCGCCCCAGTAGGCGGTGAAATTGAGCACGCCCATTTGGTCAAAGAAATTGCAAACAATGCAGCGCCTGAAGCCAGGGTGGCAGTCCGCGTCCACCCCGTTGATCACCCCTCTTTTTTCAATGATGTGAATTTGATTCTGAAAGATGCGCATCGCAACTTGCGACACGTGATGATTCCCAAGGTGGAGTCTGTTGCCGATGTTGACACTGCAGCGCAAGCTTTGAATCAAGCGGGTGCATTGACTTTGCCAATGCATGTCTTGATTGAGTCACCTGCAGCTGTTCACCGTGCCTTTGAAATTGCAGCCCATCCCCGCGTGCAGTCCTTGAGTTTTGGTCTGATGGATTTTGTATCTGCCCATGGGGGTGCCATTCCTTCCAGTGGCATGGGCGTTGAAGGTCAATTTACTCACCCGCTGGTTGTGCGGGCCAAATTGGAAATTGCCAGTGCTTGTCATGCACACGGCAAAGTGCCATCGCACTGCGTGGTCACAGAATTCAGTGATTTAGAAGCCATTAAATTGGCGGCCTTAAAAGCTTCACGCGAATTAGGCTACACACGCATGTGGAGTATTCACCCCAGTCAAATCAGGCCTGTGTTGGAAGCCATGGCCCCAAGTGCGCACGAGATTGAACAAGCGGCTGAATTGATCGAAGCAGCTCGTCGTGCAGATTGGGCGCCTGTGAGTTTGGGTGGTCAGCTGCATGACCGCGCAAGCTACAGATTCTTTTGGCAAGTGCTTGAACGCGCGCATCAAACGGGAAGACTCATACCCGGATCGGTTCAATCCTATTTTGGAGAGACACCATGTGCCGTTTGAAATTCTTTTTTGGGGTACTCATGGCCTGCCTTTGGGGCATAGGTCTCAACATGGCCCAAGCACAATCCTCTAAAGATGCAACTGGTGCAGTCAAAAAAGAGGTTCAGACAAAACCTGCGGCAAAGCCAACAGCCCCGAATACCACCCAGAAAAAAAATTCAGACAAACGCACTGTTGCTGCCAAGCCAGTTGATGCACCTTTGGCTCCTCAAGAACTCAGCATTGCAGAACGCGTGCATGTCGGTCATTTACCCTGTGAGCTAGGTGCTTCCATTCGCATGACGGCCGATGCACACACGCCTGGCTACTTCGATTTGCAGGGCAAGGGTTACAAATACCGCATGCGGCCAGTTGCAACCAGCACGGGTGCCATTCGTTTGGAAGATGAAAAGGCTGGCGCAGTCTGGTTGCAGTTGGCCAACAAGTCCATGCTGATGGATCAAAAAAATGGACGTCGATTGGCCGATGAATGTGCCCACCCCGATCAGGTGGCCGTTGCCAACGACATGAAAATCAATCCACCGCCTGCTTTGATTGATGTGAGCAACGATGTCACAAACAACAAGCGCTGAGTCGTAAAGTTTGATAATTTTTTAAAGATTGATTGATCAATTTATTTCGTAAGACAGGAGAAAACTATGTTGCAAGCTTATCGTGAACATGCCGCCGAACGTGCAGCGCTGGGAATTCCCCCGCTGCCTTTGGATACCAAACAAACAGCTGAGTTAATTGAACTCATCAAAAATCCACCTCAAGGTGAAGAAGCCTTTTTGATGAATTTGCTCACTCACCGTGTGCCACCTGGCGTTGACGATGCAGCCAAAGTCAAGGCCTCGTTCTTGTCGGCAGTTGCGCATGGCGACTTGTCTGTTTCTTTGGTCAGCAAAGCCAAGGCCACTGAATTGTTGGGCACCATGGTGGGCGGTTACAACGTCAAGCCCTTGATTGATTTGCTCGACCACAAAGAAGTGGCCGCTGTGGCTGCTGAAAGTTTGAAGAAAACATTGCTGATGTTTGACTTCTTCCATGACGTCGCCGAAAAATCAAAGGCGGGCAATGCCAATGCCACGGCTGTCATTCAAAGCTGGGCTGATGCCGAATGGTTCACTTCACGACCTGAAGTAGCGAAAAAAATCACCGTCTCTGTGTTCAAAGTACCTGGTGAAACCAACACTGACGATTTGTCTCCCGCGCCCGATGCTTGGAGCCGTCCTGACATTCCACTGCATTACTTGGCCATGTTGAAAAACACACGCCCTGATGCAGCCTTCAAACCAGAGGAAGACGGCAAGCGCGGCCCCATGGCCTTCATTGAAGAGATGAAGAAAAAAGGTCATTTGGTGGCTTATGTGGGCGATGTGGTGGGAACCGGTTCTTCACGCAAGTCGGCCACCAACAGCATCATCTGGGGCTTTGGTGAAGACATTCCTTTTGTGCCTAACAAGCGTTTTGGTGGCGTGACATTGGGTGCCAAAATTGCCCCTATCTTCTTTAATACGCAAGAAGACTCAGGTGCCTTGCCCATTGAAGTGGATGTTTCCAAGTTGGAAATGGGTGATGTGATTGATGTCTTGCCTTATGAAGGCAAGATCATGAAGAACGGTGCACTGCTGACTGAGTTTGAACTTCGCAGCGACATGTTGTTTGATGAGGTTCGCGCAGGCGGTCGAATTAATTTGATCATTGGCCGTTCATTGACAGTCAAGGCGCGCGAGTTTTTGGGCTTGCCTACCTCTTCATTGTTCCGTTTGCCAAAGGTTCCAACTTCTACCAAAGCTGGCTTTACCGTAGCGCAAAAAATGGTGGGCCGTGCATGCGGTTTGCCAGAGGGTCAGGGCGTTCGTCCAGGCACCTATTGCGAACCCAAGATGACCACTGTGGGTTCCCAAGACACCACAGGCACCATGACGCGCGACGAGCTGAAAGACCTGGCTTGCTTGGGTTTCAGCGCCGACATGGTGATGCAATCTTTCTGCCACACTGCGGCTTATCCAAAGTCCGTTGACGTCAAGATGCACCATGAATTGCCAGCCTTTATGAGCAACCGAGGCGGCGTTTCATTGCGCCCAGGTGATGGCATTATTCACAGCTGGTTGAACCGTTTGTTGTTGCCCGACACTGTGGGCACAGGTGGCGATTCGCACACTCGTTTCCCAATCGGTATTTCTTTCCCCGCGGGCTCTGGCTTGGTGGCCTTCGGCGCGGCCACAGGTGTCATGCCTTTGGACATGCCTGAATCTATTTTGGTTCGTTTCAAAGGCAAGATGCAGCCTGGCATTACATTGCGCGATTTGGTTCACGCCATTCCCTACTACGCCATCAAGGCAGGCTTGTTGACCGTTGCCAAGTCCGGCAAGATCAATGAGTTCTCGGGCCGTATTTTGGAAATTGAAGGATTGCCAGACTTGAAGGTTGAGCAAGCGTTTGAGTTGTCAGATGCCTCTGCTGAGCGCTCTGCAGCGGGTTGCACTGTGAAGCTCAACCCAGAACCCGTCAAAGAATACTTGAACTCCAACATCGTTCTGATGAAGAACATGATTGCGCAAGGCTACAATGACAAGCGAGCGCTTGAGCGCCGCATCAAAGCGGTTGAGGCGTGGTTGGCCAACCCTCACTTGCTCGAAGCCGATGCCAATGCCGAGTATGCCCATGTGCTAGACATCGACATGGACCAGTTGAAAGAGCCGGTCTTGTGCTGCCCTAACGATCCAGATGACGCCAAGTTGTTGTCAGATGTGGCGGGCACCAAGATTGACGAAGTCTTCATTGGCTCTTGCATGACTAACATTGGTCACTTCCGTGCAGCCTCTAAGTTGCTTGAAGGTCGCCGTGACATTCCCGTGAAGTTGTGGATTGCGCCGCCCACCAAAATGGACGCTGCTGAATTAACCAAAGAAGGTCATTACGGCGTATTTGGCGCTGCAGGCGCACGCACCGAAATGCCAGGCTGCTCCTTGTGCATGGGCAACCAAGCTCAAGTGCGTGAGGGTGCTACGGTGGTGTCTACTTCAACACGCAATTTTCCCAACCGCTTGGGCAAAAACACCAACGTGTATCTGGCATCCTCTGAGGTTGCAGCCATCAGCTCCAAGCTGGGCCGTATTCCAACCACTGAAGAGTACCAATCTAGCATGACTGAAATCAACAAAGATGGAACTCAAATCTACAAGTACATGAACTTCGACAAGATCGAAGAGTACGCAGAAGTAGCCAAGGGTGTTGCAGCCTAAAACTGCGCGCTAAGCACTGTACTTAAGCCCAAAAGATTTCGGTCTTTTGGGCTTTTTTGATGGGGTACAGAGTTTGCGCAATCAGATCGTTGCAAAATCAAGCTTGTGAAAAATACGATGATCATTGTGGGTGGTGGAATTGGTGGGCTGGCTGCCGCATTGGCATGCGGTCAAGCTGGCGCCAGGCCGCAGGTGTTAGAGCGCGCAGCCACTTTCTCGGAAGTAGGGGCGGGTATCCAGATGGGCCCCAATGTGACGCGCACTTTGCATGCTTGGGGCCTTGCGCAAGACCTTAAAGAAATTGGATTTGTGCCACGCAAACTAGATGCCAAAGACACTCAAACTGGACAAATCATTGGCACACTGCGTTTAGGGCAGCGAAGCTTAGACACCTACGGCGCACCTTATTTCACAGTGCACCGTGCTGATTTGCACCGTGTGTTGCTGAAAAAAATAATGAGCTCAGGCCAGGCTGAATTGCATCTTGATTCTGAAGTTCAAGGCTTGCAGCAGAATGCGGACGGCATCCAGATCAGTGGCACAAACTTACCTGCAAGTTTGACCGAACTCTCTCAATCCGCCGCCATGGTGGGGGCCGACGGACTTTGGAGTAAAACGCGTCAATTCGTTGTGCCACCCACAGCCCCCAGGGTGACAGGCTTGTTAGCCTATCGAGCCCTTGTGCCCATGCAATCTATTCCTGAAAAGTTGCGACTGCAAGATGTGAATGTTTGGGTAGGGCCCAGAGTTCATGCCGTGTTGTACCCCGTCAAATGTGGTGAGTATTTGAACCTGGTAGTGGTGGTCCAAGGGCCACCTCCAGCCAGCTTGGATGACTGGGACCATGCAGGCAACAAACAAGACTTAGAAGCTGCCATGGGACCCATTCACGCCGACCTGCGCAACATGCTGGCAGCAGTGCCAGCGTGGCGACTGTGGCCACTTTGTGACCGTCCACCCATCAAGGGCCCTCATGAAATGGCGAAAGGCCGAATTGCTTTGTTAGGCGATGCTGCTCATCCTATGCGTCCGTTCTTGGCGCAAGGTGCAGGCATGGCCATAGAGGATGCAGCCGAATTGGCCAGAAGCTGGGCCAGAGCAGATTTGCAAGTAGAAGACCGCCTGCAAATGTACGCGCAAGCACGTTGGGCGCGCAACGCCCAAGTGCAACAACGCTCAATTCGAAACGGTCAGATTTTTCACCTTCAAGGACCTCTAAGATGGGGTCGCAATGTAGCGATGAAACTCATGGGAGAACCCTTGATGGATGTCCCTTGGCTTTATGCAGGCCCCTAACTGGGCGACAGTTTTCTGTGATGAGACTCGTGCGCTTGAAGGCCTGATTCAGACTTTGCCAAGCAGCAAAAATTCCATCAAGGCCTTTTGCGCATGCATGCGATTTTCAGCTTCATCCCACACCACAGACTGGGGCCCATCGATGACTTCTGCACTGACTTCTTCACCTCGGTGAGCGGGTAGGCAGTGCATGAACAGCGCATCGGGCTTGGCCACTTTCATCATCTCCTCGTCGACGCACCAATCGGCAAACGCTTTTTTGCGGGCTTCGTTCTCGGCCTCATAGCCCATGCTGGTCCACACATCGGTGGTGACCAAATCAGCGCCTTCACAAGCTTGCATCGGGTCTTTAAAGAACTGCGTGCTGGCAGCACTTCGAACGCCCACAACTGCCGGGTCAACTTCGTAGCCACTAGGGGTGCTGAGGTTGACTTTAAAGCCCAGCATGTCGGCAGCTTGTAGCCAAGTGTTGGCCATGTTGTTGCCATCACCCACCCAGGCCACTGTTTTGCCTTGAATAGAGCCTCGGTGCTCGATGTAGGTAAAGATGTCTGCCAAGATTTGGCATGGGTGAAACTCATTGGTCAGCCCGTTGATGACAGGGACGCGTGAATGCTTGGCAAAGGTTTCAATTTTGTCTTGCCCATAGGTTCGAATCATGACCAGATCGACCATGCGGCTGATCACTCTGGCGCTGTCTTCAATGGGTTCTGCACGCCCCAGTTGGCTGTCGCCAGTTGTGAGGTGCACCACCGAGCCTCCCATTTGGTACATGCCTGCTTCAAAGCTCACACGTGTTCGTGTGGAGGCTTTCTCAAAAATCATGGCCAATGTGCGGTCTGTCAGTGGCTGGTATTTTTCGTAGGCCTTGAACTTGGCTTTGATGAACGAGGCACGCTTGAAAACATGCGCATATTCTTTAGCGTTTAAATCTGTGAATTGCAGGTAATGCCTAAGAGGCGTGGCGGGTGCCTGCGTAAGCATTAGGATGACTCCGACAGAAATGAGTGGATGAGCGGCAACAAAATATCGGCTACTTCATCGGCTTCAGCCTGAGTCATGATGAGCGGCGGCACCATGCGAATGACGCTGTCTGCTGTGACGCTGATCAACAAACCCGCTTCTGCTGCGCGCAATGTGAGTTCACTGCAGGGTTGGTCCAATTCAATGCCAAGCATCAAACCTTGGCCGCGAATTTCTTTGATGCCTTTGGCGCTCTCAAGCCCTTTTTCAAGACGTGCTTTCAGGTGAGCGCCTACCTTGGCTGCATTGTCAAGCAGGCCATCCTTTTCCATGATGCGAATGGTTTCAACGCCCGCACGCATGGCCAGCGGGTTGCCACCAAAGGTGGTGCCGTGATTGCCAGGCTGAAAAATGTTGGCGGCCTTGGGTCCTGCTACGACAGCAGCAATCGGCACGCCAGAACCTAAGCCCTTCGCCAAGGGCATCACGTCGGCCTTGATGCCTGCCCATTGGTGCGCAAACCACTTGCCTGTTCTACCCATGCCGCATTGAACTTCGTCAATCATCATGAGCCAATCTTTGTCGTCACAAAGGGCACGAACATCACGGAGATAGTCCAGGTGCATGGGGTTCACGCCACCTTCACCTTGGATGGTTTCAAAAAACACGGCCACCACGTTGGGATTGTTTTCAGTGGCCTTTTTCAAAGCTGCAATGTCATTCAAGGGCACACGCAAGAAGCCCTCGACCAAAGGCCCAAAACCCTTCTGAATTTTGGTGTTGCCCGTGGCACTCAAGGTGGCAATGCTGCGGCCGTGAAAGGCTTTTTCGTAGACCACGATGACCGGATTGTCGATGCCTTTGTCATGACCGAACTTGCGCGCTAATTTGATGGCGGCCTCATTCGCCTCTAAACCAGTGCAGCAAAAAAACACATTGGTCATGCCAGACAACTCAACCAACTTGGCCGCCAACTTTTCTTGGTTGGGCACGTGGTAGTAGTTGCAGCTGTGAATAATTTTGCTGAGTTGATCTTGAAGGGCCGGCACTAACTCGGGGTGGTTGTGACCTAAGGTGTTGACAGCAATGCCGCCCAATGCGTCCAAATACTCTTTGCCATTGACATCCCAAACTCGGCAACCCTGACCGTGGCTTATGGCAATGGGCAAGCGGCCATAAGTGTTCATGGTGTGCGGCGAAGTGGCTTCAATGAAAGCGGACATGCGGGTACTCCTCTGAAAAGAAATCGACCCAACGAAGAGGGCCGCTGAGATGAGATTTTAGAGGCAGATTTTAAGCTTCAAGTCTTATATAAGATACAATTCTTTTGCAATGCAGCATTGAGGCGATCCCTGATGCATGCCCACGAATTCTCACAACCTCTGATCGATGGTTTCAAACAACGCCAAAGAAGTTCTGATTCAAGGAATTACCTTGGACGGCCGCACTTTCCGCCCCAGCGATTGGGCGGAACGCTTGGCTGGGGTGATGGGGCAATTTCGGCCAGGGGGCGCCACACCAGGAAGCCACCTCAGCTATTCGCCTTGGTGTATTCCGCAAACCTTAGGGGGTATCAAGTGTGTGGTGGTTCACACCGACCTGCGTGGCTATGAGCCCATGGCTTGGGACTTTCTCATGAGTTTTGCCAAAGACAACAACCTGCAAGTGTCCGAGGCTTGCTTGCTGCCAATCTCTCCCAAATAGAAATTGTCTTTAGAAAGACGCCCACAAAAAAGCCGTCCTAAGACGGCTTTTTGCTTTTTCTTTGCTGACAGCGCACCCGTTTCAAACGGCGGCAACCCTGATGGGTGCCGGGCTGGTGATCAATTGATCAGGCGAGGGCCAAGGTTTTAACCTTGGTTGATAAGCGGCTCTTGTCGCGAGCTGCTTTGTTCTTGTGGAAGATGCCTTTGTCGGCAATGGTGTCCACAACGGCTTGCATTTTGGCAAACAGTTCGGTTGCTTTGGTTTTGTCACCAGCCAGAACAGCTTTTTCAACGTTCTTAACAGCGGTGCGGTATTTTGAGCGCAGTGAGCTGTTCGCTGCGTTCAGTTTCACGTCTTGACGTGCGCGTTTCCGGCCTGATGCCAGGCGGGGGTTCTTTTTCTTGGGTTTAGCAGAAGCCATTTAATTTATATCCTAGTTGTCTGAGGATGTTGTCAGCAAAGCCGGCTATTGTATCAGCCAAAGAACTACTTGGTATAGGGGCCTGACAAGCTGTCATTTCAGTCGCTACACTCTCTTTGTGAGCCTCCTTAAATCTGCATCTACCGTCTCCCTTTGGACTCTGGCATCCCGCATCACGGGTTTGATCAGGGAGCTTTTCATTGCCTCTACATTTGGTGCCAGCGCTCTGACAGACGCTTTTAATGTGGCCTTTCGTATTCCAAATTTGTTTCGACGGCTTTTCGCAGAGGGCGCCTTCAGTCAAGCATTTGTGCCTGTTTTAGCGGCCAGCAAAGCGCAAAACGGTGATGAGGCCACGAAAAAGGCAGTAGATCATGTGGCGACGCTTTTGGCTTGGTCACTCATGCTGTTGAGTTTTGCGGGCGTTTTGGCTGCGCCTTTTTTGGTCTGGGCCATGGCAAGCGGGCTGCAGCAGCAACCCGAATCGTATGAAGCTGCTGTGCACATGACGCGGTGGATGTTTCCCTACATTGGTTTCATGTCGATGGTGGCTTTGTCCGCTGGCATCTTGAATACATGGAAAAAATTTGCAGTCCCTGCTGCCACCCCAGTGATGTTGAATTTGGCCATGATCGGTGCTGCTTGGCTGCTTGCGCCTTGGCTCAAGTCAAAAGGTATCCAGGCCATCTATGCTTTGCCTGTGGGTGTCATGTTGGGCGGCTTCATGCAATTGGCCATTCAAATTCCTGCGCTTTCAAAAATCGGTTTGTTACCTCGCATTGGCCTGACGTGGTCTGCCATTCGAAGGTCTGCTTCAGATCCTGCTTCTCGTCAAATCGCCGCCTTAATGCTGCCAGCTTTGCTCGGGGTTGGGGTGGCTCAAATATCCTTGCTCATCAATACACAAATTGCGTCGCATCTAGCCCCCGGTAGCGTCAGTTGGCTCACCTTCGCAGATCGACTGATGGAATTCCCAACCGCTATTTTGGGTGTGGCTCTTGGCGCAGTGCTCATGCCGCAGCTGGCAGCAGCTCGTGCGAAGGGCGATCAGAATGAATATGCAGCCATGCTCGATTGGGGCTTGCGTTTGGTTGTGCTGTTGGCATTGCCTTGTGCTGCAGCCTTGCTGGTTTTTTCTCAACCTTTGGTGTCGGTGCTTTATCACTATGGTGCTTTTACAGACCGTGATGTTCAGCAAACCACTTTGGCACTGACTGGGTACGGTGTGGGTTTGTTGGGACTTGTCGCCATCAAGGTCTTGGCGCCTGGTTACTACGCAAGTCAGGACATCAAAACACCTGTGAAAATTGCCGTTGTCGTGTTGTGTTTTACGCAATTGATGAATGTTGTATTGGTCCCTTATTTGGCCCATGCCGGCCTGGCTTTGTCGATTGGCTTAGGTGCTTTACTGAATGCGGCTTGGCTATTGGTCGGATTGATACGCAAAGGCAGTTACAAGCCTTTGCCAGGTTGGCCTGTGTTTGGCGCCAAGGTTCTTTTAGCCAGCTTGTTATTGACTGCTTTTCTAGCTTGGGCAAGTATTTCATTTGATTGGTTGGCCATGCGGCAACAGGTATGGGGCAGATTGGGCACCATGGCCTTGGTGTTGATCGGCTCAGCTTTGTTGTATTTTGCTTGTTTGCGCCTCAGCGGCTTGCGCTTGCAATCTTTTTTGCGTCGTTAACAGGCGTCAGACAAATGAACCTCCAGTTGATGGCCGTGACGCCGCTCAGTTATTTCAAAAGTCTGGTTGAAACAGATGCTGATTTCCCATTGCTAGAAGCTGCTGCGTCCATTGCGCAAGATGAAGAGCCGCAGTTGGACATCCAAGATGTTTTGGCAAGCTCTGACGCGCTTCTGGTTCGTTTAAGGCGTCGTTTGAAATTTGAATCAGATCCGCTCAAGACGCTTTCTGTGTTGAATCAATTTTTCTACACGGAGTTAGGGTTTGCTGGCAACGCCAACAATTTTTACGCGCCAGAAAACAGTTACTTGAATGAGGTATTGCGGTCGCGAAGAGGTATTCCAATTTCGATTGCAATTATTTGGTTGGAGCTTGCTCAGGCATTAGGCTTGCAAGCGGAAGGCGTGTCTTTTCCGGGTCATTTCTTAGTGAAGGTGACGCTGCCTGAGGGCTTGATTGTGATGGACCCTCTGACAGGCGATTCATTGGGTTTAGATAACTTGGCTGAACGCTTGGCGCCATTTCGCCCTCACATGGGTACCTCTGGCGACATGGACACGCCATTGGGTCTTTTTTTGCAACCCGCTTTGCCACGCGACATATTGACCAGAATGCTTCGAAATCTCAAAGAAATATTCAGCAGTCAGGCAGATTGGGAAAGGCTTGTTTTGGTCATGGATCGCTTGATTGTTCTCAATCCAGAAGCGCTTTTTGAAGTCCGCGATCGTGGCTTGGCCTTGATTGAATTGGGTCAAAAAGAGCGTGCGCTGAAGGACTTGTTAAGGTATGTCGAAGAGTTGCCCAATGCAACTGATGCAGTAGCTGTGAGGCAGCGCTTGGCAAGTCTTCAAAACGACTGAGCCTGCCCCTAGAGACAGGGTTCAAGCTCAGTTAGGCGTGAATGGATGTTAGACCTAAAAGATCTTAGGTCACCACGACTTGCTCGCCATCACCTTGGACAGCGATCAGTCCAATTTGATAAACCTTCTCGCCAGAATGGCGCAAGGTCTCTGCACATGCTTGGGCCTGAGCGGCATCCAGCACGACCACCATGCCGATGCCATTGTTGAAGGTGCGGTTCATTTCAATGTCGTCAATGACGGCTGTTTTTTGAAGCCAAGCAAACAATTCGGATTGAGGCCAGCTTCCTTTGACCAAGTGGGCTGCGGTGCCTTCAGGTAAAACGCGCGGAATATTCTCCAGCAAGCCACCCCCAGTGATGTGCGCAAGCGCTTTGATGGGATGAATGGACAATGCGTTCAGCACCGACTTCACGTAAAGCCTGGTGGGTGCCATGATGGCATCTTTGAAGGCTTGCCCATCCAATGTTTCAGGCAGCTGACCCTCGGCGCGCTCAATGCATTTGCGAACCAAGCTAAAGCCATTGGAATGCACGCCATGAGAGCCCAGACCCAACACAACATCGCCGGCTTTGACATCCTTGCCAGACAAGATTTTTGATTTTTCAACTGCACCCACTGCAAAGCCAGCCAGGTCATATTCACCCGCCGGGTACATGCCTGGCATTTCTGCAGTTTCGCCGCCGATGAGGGCGCAGCCGGACATTTCACAGCCATTGGCAATGCCGCCTACCACCGTGGCAGCCGTCTCGACATCCAATTTGCCGCAAGCAAAATAATCCAAGAAGAACAAGGGTTCGGCGCCTTGGACCAGCACATCGTTGACACTCATGGCGACCAAGTCGATGCCAACGGTGCTGTGCATGTTCCACTCAAATGCCAATTTCAATTTGGTGCCAACGCCGTCTGTGCCAGAGACAAGGACAGGTTCTTTGTAACGTTTTGGGACTTCAAATAGAGCGCCGAATCCACCTATTCCTGCTAAAACACCCTCGCGCATGGTTTTTTTGGCCAGAGGTTTAATGCGTTCGACCAGAGCATCACCTGCGACGATGTCGACGCCAGCGTCTTTGTAGGAGAGGGGGGGTGAGCTCATGTGAAAAATGGGGAAATTGTGAGAAAGGGTGCGGGGGGGACTAAAATCAAGTCTTATTTTAAGGTCAGCACGTGTTGTACTGATCAAAGCTTACAGCTTCTTTCAATTTACTTTGACAACCAATCGTCCTTATGCCCCTTAATCCAAGTTCTAAACGGCTGACTTTGTGGTTAGGTGTGGCTATTTTGGTGTTCGTCCTTTTATGGGTTTTAGGGCCTGTCTTGGTGCCCTTTGCCGTTGCAGCTGTTTTAGCCTATGCGCTTCACCCCCTTGTGTTGAAGTTGCAAAAGCTCACCCCATTTGTCCCTCGTGTGTTGTGTGTTGTGATGGTTGAAGTGGTCGCTTTGTTTGCTGTTTTGGGTATTTTTTTGTTGCTGGTGCCCATTTTGACCCGTGAAATCCCCTTGCTACAGCAACAGTTACCCGCGCTGCTTGATCGATTGGCGGTCAATGTCAATCCTTGGTTGGATCGGCTTGGTTGGCACCTGACCTTGGATGTGGGCAGCCTCAAAGCCCAAGTCATTCAATACTTGAGTTCTAACCGAGAAGATTGGATGGACACCCTTGTGGCATCGCTGAAGTTGGGCGGAAGCTTTGCGTTGACGGCACTTGGCAACCTGATATTGATTCCTGTGGTCCTCTTTTATTTGCTCTATGAATGGGATCGTTGGGTCTTGCAGATTGTTCAATGGGTTCCCTTGAAATGGCGGCCTGCCTACGACAGTTTCATGAGCGAATGTGATGCAGTTTTGGGTCAATATTTTCGAGGCCAACTTCTGGTCATGTTGGCCTTGTCCGTTTTTTATGCGGCAGGTTTGCTGGCGTTTGGTCTTGACTTGGCCATACCCATTGGTGTGTTTACAGGCTTGGCAGTGTGCGTGCCCTATTTAGGTTTTGGCTTAGGCTTGATGCTGGCGCTTTTGGCAGGCATTTTGCAATTTGCCTCCATGAAGGCTGTTGTCATGGTGGCTCTTGTTTTTGGTGTGGGCCAATTGCTTGAGGGTTTTTGGTTGACGCCCAAATGGGTGGGTGAGCGCATAGGCTTGCACCCCTTGGCTGTCATATTTGCTTTGTTGGCACTGGGTCAAATGTTTGGTTTTGTGGGAGTGCTCGTTGCCTTGCCAGCCAGTGCTGTGATTTTGGTTGCGCTTCGCAGAACTCGTGATCAATATTTTGACAGTCAACTTTACCGCGGGCCGGGTGCATGAAGCAGTTGGCCCTAGACATTGGCCTGCATACAGCTCCCAGTTTGGAAAGTTTTTTTTCAGGCCCTAACTCTGCGCCACTCGAGCACTTGAAATTGTGGACTTCAAGTCAAATGCCAAGCCCTGTCCCCACCTATCTTTGGGGCGAAAGTGGTTCTGGTAAATCACACTTGCTTCAAGCGGTTCATTCGGCATTGCTGGAGAAGGGTGTCTCGGTGGGTTGCCTAGATGCCCAACAGCAAGATCGCCTTGTGTTTGAAGAGTCATGGGGTGCCGTCATGATGGACGATGTTCATTTGTACAACCTAGAGCAACAACAAGTCGCCTTCAATTGGTTTGTCAATGCGCTCACGCCTAAATCTGGCTCGCCTCGATGGGTGTTAGCTGCGGGCATGTTTCCGCCTGCAGATTTGAAGCTGCGCGATGACTTGCGTTCTAGATTGGGTTGGGGGCATGTGTATGCCCTTCAAGTTTTGAGTGATACGGAGCGGCGAGCGGTATTGCGGCAAGAAGCAGACTCCCGAGGACTCTTTTTGAGCGACGAAGTGATGAGTTACATGCTCAGTCGGTTTACCCGCGACTTGAGCAGTTTGATGACGCTTCTTGATCATCTTGATCAATTTGCGCTTCAAACGCAAAGAGCCATCACCATTCCGTTGATCAAGTCCATGTTGGAGAACACATGAACTTGGCGCTGTTTGACCTAGACAACACCTTGTTGCCGATTGACTCTGACTACGCTTGGGGTGAATTTACAAATCGAATTGGCTGGAATGATCCTGTTGCATTCAAGGCTAAAAATGATCAGTTTTATGCCGATTACCTCGCGGGTGCTTTGGACATTCACGATTATGTTCGTTTTGCCACGGAGGCTGTGAGGTTGAGGGGGGCAGAAGAAGCGGCCAAAGCCCATGAACAATTCATGAAAGAAACCATACTGCCGCAGATCAAACCGCAGGCACTTGAGTTGGTCAAAGCGCATCAAGCCGCAGGTGATCACGTCATGATTGTGACGGCAACCAATGAGTTTGTGACTCGTCCTATTGCGCAAGCTTTTGGAGTCCAAGAACTGATTGCAGTTGAATTGGCACGAGACTCTGAGGGTTGGATCACGGGAGAAATTTCTGGCGTACCGTCTTTCAAAGAAGGCAAGGTGCTCAGAGTCGAGCAATGGTTAAGCGCGCATCAAAAAAATTGGCAAGACGTGCAGATTACTTTTTATTCGGATTCAATCAATGACTTGCCTTTGCTACAACAGGCTCAAATTCCTGTGGCTGTGAATCCAGATACGCGTTTGCGTCAACTTGCGACCGATCGAGGGTGGCGCATACTTCAACTCTTCTCATGATTAAAAAATTCATTCAAAAAATGCTCGGTAAGCCGAGCACTGGTCACGCCGCGACTGACTTTGGCAAGCGTGTCGAAATTCCTGCTTCTGTTCATGGCATCGATCCGAGCTTGGTCGACGACCGCGCACTGAGTGTGGTTCGTACTTTGCAAGATGCTGGGTATGAAGCTTATGTGGTGGGCGGTGCTGTGCGCGATTTGTTGATAGGTTTGCGCCCCAAAGATTTTGACGTTGCAACAGATGCAACACCAGAGGAAGTGAAGGCTTTGTTCAGAAGAGCTTTCATCATTGGCCGTCGTTTTCGCATTGTTCACGTGGTGTATGGCAGAGGCCGCGAACACGAGGTCATTGAAGTTTCAACTTTCCGAGCACATTTGGACAATCGCGCTGCCGAGCAGGTGAAGGGAAATGAGCGAACCAGCAAGTCTGAATTGGCTGGCATGAAGCACGCCGTTGATTCAAGTGGACGTGTTCTGCGCGACAACGTATGGGGACCTCAAGATGAAGACGCAACTCGCCGCGACTTCACAGTCAACGCCATGTACTACGACCCAGAATCACAATACCTGGTGGATTATCACGGTGGCATGCAGGATTCGAATAAAAAAGTCTTGCGCATGATTGGCGATCCTGTTGCGCGGTATCGCGAAGATCCAGTTCGCATCATTCGTGCGGTCAGGTTTGCTGCCAAACTCAGTCAATTGGGTTTCAAGCTTGAAACCAAAACAGCAAAACCCTTGGCCTCCATGCTGGGTTTATTGGCAGATGTGCCTCAAAGTCGCTTGTTCGATGAGATGCTGAAGTTGCTTCAAACGGGCCACGCCTTGGCCTCGATTGAGCAACTTCAAAAACTCGGGCTGCAAAAGGGCATTTACCCACTGCTCGATGTGGTGGTGGAGCGCGCTGATTCGCCTTTCGTCAAGGCCGCTTTGATCGATACCGATCGAAGGGTCGGTGAGGGTAAGCCGGTAGCACCTAGTTTCTTATTGGCGTGTGTGCTGTGGGCCGATGTGAAGTTGGGCTGGGATCAGCGCTTGGCCAACCGTGTGCCACCCTTTCCTGCTTTGCAAGAATCGATCGATGAGGTTTTTGAAGCCCGCATCGGCGATGTATCGGGCCGCGGTAAGTTGGCCGCTGACATGCGTGAAATTTGGATGATGCAACCTCGTTTTGACAAGCGCATTGGTAGCACCGCATTCAGTTTGGTAGAGCAAGCGCGTTTTCGGGCCGGTTTCGATTTTCTAAGACTTCGTGCTGAGGTCTCTGAAGTTGAATTGGCGTTGGCAGATTGGTGGCAAGAATTCAGCATGGCTAACGATGCGGCCAGAGAAGATCTCATACAACTGGCCAAGTCCGAAAAATCTACAGGGCCAACATCTGGCGCTGTTAAAAGTCGCCGTGCACCCAGAAGAAAAAAGCCCGAGTCCAATTCTGCTGAACCTGATTGATGGTGCGTGAACTTGTCAATGTTTATGCAGGTTTAGGCGCTAACTTAGGTCATGCGAGTCAATCTATTGACTCTGCAATTTTGGCTCTAGGGAGGTTACCAGAGACACTGCTTGTCAGCCGTTCTTCTTTTTACAAGTCAGCGCCTTTTCAAGCTGACGGACCAGACTACATCAACGCTGTGGTGCACCTTCAAACTCGATTGAATGCCATTGAATTATTGCGTGCTTTTCAGAGCGAAGAAAATCTCGCAGGCCGCGAGCGCCCCTACCGCAATGCGCCCCGCACGCTGGACATAGACTTGTTGCTTTATGGCGAAGGCAACATTCAGAGTCCTGCACTTCAGGTGCCACACCCTCGGATGCGTGAACGGGCTTTTGTCTTATTGCCTCTGAGCGAATTGGCACCAGGCTTGGTGACAAAGGATGAACTTCGCAATGTTCAGTCTCAAGTTGTCACCCGTCTCTAATTGATCATCAAAACAGGCTTGTTTTTGGCTTAACAAGGCCCCCTGCAAGGTATCTTGCTAGGTCTTAAGGCTTCTTGGTGACTTCGGGTACTTGGCTAATGGCCTTGGCTTGTTCAATCTGGTTCTCAAAGTAGCGCTGAAAACTGAACACGATGCTGGCCATCAAGACGGTGGTTCCCAGAAGCAGTGATGTTGCAAGCCCGAAGATTGTCAGCCAATTGGTTTGACCGTAAGGGCTTTCGGCGTCTTGATTGAACTTCAAATTCCATTGCTCCTTGGACATCAGCCCATAAATAATGGCGTTCAATGCACAGCTGGCAATGGTGAACCCCAGCAAGGGAATGAGTGCCCAGCTTGTGACATCGTCTTGACCCAACTCTAAAGCGCGCTGAACGCCATACCATCCTAAGGCGGTGGGCACGGGGAGCAACCAACCCAATGGATCGGTAAAGCCTTTCAGGTAAAAGCGGTGAAGGCCTAGTGGGCCGCCAAAGAAGGTGAGCCAAACTGCAAATGTTTTGTTTTTCATGAGTTGCATTATTCAGGAGAACGGCTTTGCCCATTGCCTAAAGCCTTTTCCATCATGACGATGTCTAGCCAGCGATTGAATTTCCAACCGCAACCCGAGACAATGCCCACATGTTCAAAGCCCACCGACTTGTGAACACCAATCGAGCCCGCATTGCCTGAGTCACCGATCACGGCGATTAGCTTGCGGATGCCATTTTTTTCTGCGGCTTGGCACAATTCGGCCAGCAGCATGCGACCCCAACCCTTGCCCGCTGTGTTGGCGGCCAAATAAATGGAGTCTTCGGCTGAAAATCGATAGGCTGGGCGAGGTTTGAACCAATTGCAGTAGGCAAACCCCAGCACTTCACCGTTTTCCTCCAGCGTCAGATAGGGCAGGCCTTTGCTCAAGACGTCCTCTCTGCGGGCGGTCATTTCCGTCAGATTCGGGGGGTCGATTTCAAAAGTGCCAGTGCCGTTTAGGACGTGGTATTGGTAAATGGCCGTGATGGTGGCCATGTCAGAGGCTTGGCTAGGTCGAATGGTTGGCATTCTTAAACTCCGGGTTATAATCGGTGGCTTTTCAGTGTGTCACTGGCCGGGTGGCCAGTTGCGTGTCTCAAACGCTGGAAGAATTTGTGGGATGGCAGTTTTTGCCTTCCCAACACCACCCTAGGATAAATCATGGTTGTCATTCGTCTTTCTCGTGGCGGTTCTAAAGCCCGTCCATTTTTCAACATTGTTGTGGCCGACAAACGTGTTCGCCGCGATGGCCGTTTCATTGAGCGCATTGGTTTTTACAATCCAATCGCCAAGGATACAGAAGAAGGCCTGCGCGTCGTGCAAGATCGTTTGACTTACTGGACCGGCGTTGGCGCTCAAGTGTCTCCTACCGTTCAGCGTTTGGTCAAACAAGCTGCCGCTAAGGCCGCTTAATCGGTTTTTGGCAACGCCAAAGGCTTTGTAGTGCTACCCCATTTAGAGTCTGCCGAAATGCCGGCAGACGCCATCGAAGTGGGGCGCATTGCAGATGCTTGGGGCATCAAAGGCTGGTTCAAAGTCTTGCCCCACAGCGCCTCGCCCGAGGCGCTTTTTTCATCTAAGCGATGGTATTTGTTGCCCTCCGACCGAAATGTAGGCGGCAACAAGTCACCCAGCCAAAAGGCAGCTGCAGTCAATTCTGCAAGAGCCGCTCAACCCGTACTGCTGAAGATTCAAGAAGCCAAGGAACATGCCGACACCGTGGTGGCGAGCTCATTGGATGTGGCCGATAGAAACCAAGCCGAAGCGCTGAAAGGTGCTCGCATTTTTGTGCCGCGATCTAGTTTTCCAACGGCGGGCACCGATGAATACTATTGGGTCGACTTGCTTGGGCTGGATGTGGTCAACAGAGAAGGTGTTGCGCTGGGTCAAGTGAAAGACCTGATGTCCACCGGTCCTCAAACAGTTTTGGTTTTGGCGCTGGCTTCTGACGAAGAGGGCAAGCCTGCTGTAGAGCGCATGATCCCTTTTGTTGCGGCCTTTGTAGACAACGTGGATCTGCCCGGACGTTTGATCACCGTTGATTGGCAGTTGGACTATTGAGCAGGTAAGGGCAAGTCATGCGCTTTGACGTTATCACCCTTTTCCCTGAACTTTTCGCACCTTTTTTAAGCGCAGGCATCAACCGTCGTGCCTTTGAAACGGGCGCCGTCGAACTTAAACTTTGGCAACTCCGTGATTACGCCGATGGCACTTACCGCCGTGTGGACGATCGCCCTTTTGGCGGCGGCCCAGGCATGGTCATGTTGGCTGAGCCGCTCGAAAAATGTTTGCTTGCCATTCGCCATGACAGGGCGCTCAAGAACCCTTCTGAAAAACCTGTGCCGGTGGTCTTGTTTTCACCTATTGGCCAGCCACTGAACCATGCTGGTGTTGAAGAGTGGTCCCAAAGTGATGGGGCCATCTTAATTTGCGGCCGGTATGAAGGATTGGATCAGCGCTTCATTGATGCACATGTCGATGTTCAAGTCAGTTTGGGTGACTTTGTGTTGTCGGGCGGCGAGATTGCAGCCATCGCTCTCTTGGATGCTGTCGCGCGCTTACAGCCTGGCGTGCTCAATGACGAGGGCAGTCATCAAATGGACAGCTTTAACCCCGCGCTGGATGGCTTGTTGGATTGTGGACATTTCACGCGCCCCGAAGTGTGGAAGGACATCACGGTTCCCCATGTGTTGATGTCGGGGCATCACGCTGAAATTACCAAGTGGCGACGCCAACAAAGTTTGGTGTTAACCCAAAAATACAGACCCGATTTGATTGTGGGTGCTAGGCTGGCTGGTAAATTGAGTACCCAAGATGAAAACTTTTTATTTAGTTTAGGTGCCTCTGGTTTGGTTGCTTCCAAATCGAATTAACTTGCTTGCCCTCGAGTGAGAGGGGCTTCAAATGGCTCAAAAAGAAAGATATAATCAAAGGCTTTTCGATCCTCTGCCCGCCGCAGTTGTTGCGCTTGAATTTGGCTTTTATGGCCAATTGCAATCAGCATAGAAACTGCCTTTAGCGTAGCGTTGTGCAAGATCGATAGACGAAAGAGCTCACAATGAATTTGATTCAAACTCTCGAGATGGAAGAAATTGCCCGTTTGGGTAAAACCATTCCTGACTTCATGCCTGGTGACACCGTGATCGTTAGCGTCAATGTGGTTGAAGGTACACGCAAGCGTGTTCAGGCTTATGAAGGTGTCGTGATTGCCAAGCGCAATCGCGGCTTGAACAGTGGTTTCACTGTTCGCAAAATTTCAAGTGGTGAAGGCGTGGAGCGTACGTTCCAAACATACAGCCCCCTGATTGCCAACATTGAAGTTAAACGCCGTGGCGATGTTCGCCGCGCCAAGTTGTACTATTTGCGTGATCGCAGCGGCAAGTCTGCGCGTATCAAAGAAAAGTTGCCACAACGCGCTGTTAAAACAGCAGCAGTTGCAGCGTAATCTAACCCAATCGGCTCTTCTGGGGCAGCTGTTAAAAAACCGCCAAGGCTTTCGCCTAGGCGGTTTTTTTACGCCCCTGTTTAGCAGGGGCGTTGGGTGCAAGAATTAACCGCGTGTGATTTTCAACACTTTAGCGCCAGTGCGCTTGGGTGCAGCATGACCACCGGCATTGTGTGGCTTGAAGTTGCCAGCACCCATGACTTTGGGGCCGCGTGCAGGACGATCGCTGGCACCGCCGCGCGCATTGTCACGGCTTGGTG
>Ga0214168_1000005_pt1 | contig 102241 bp, 87 predicted proteins | sample LakMenepilimnion_FD_153002 | JGI IMG/M metagenome (GOLD analysis project Ga0214168, IMG submission 153002) | Freshwater microbial communities from Lake Mendota, WI - Practice 29OCT2010 epilimnion v4 | ecosystem: Environmental > Aquatic > Freshwater > Lake > Epilimnion/Euphotic zone | place...
GCAAGCCTGCCAATGCATCGACATCGTCCATTTCGGTTTCTGAGTTTCTGACGTCCAGCATGCCAGCTGTTTCAACCAAATTCAAATGGCCCACTGTGTCAGTGCCAAACCATTGCCGATACAACTTGTTTGCAAATAACAATTCGGCGCTGCCCAGTGGCGCAACTGAAACAGACGCGTCCAAAGCTTCTAACACGATGGTAAAGCGTTCATAGGAGGCTGCCAATTGCTCCCTGACGCGATTCGGCTCTGTGATGTCCGTCATAGAGGTCATCCAGCCAGTTTGTTTGCCATTGGCATCGATCAGGGGAGAGACGTAAAGTCGGGCATCGAAAATGCCGCCGTTTTTGCGTTTGACCCTGACTTGAAAGCCGCCCGCTGTCTGTTTGCCGCTAAGTTCTTCTTCCAAGCGTGCCATCAAATAGTCTTTGTCTTCATCTGGCCAGTAAGGGTAGGGCGCGACGGCACCTATCAATTCTTGCTCTTGCCAGCCCGTCATTTGGCAGAACGCTAAATTGACATAACTGATTCGACCCTCCATGTCCAAAGCTCGCATGCCAGTCAGAATGGAGTTTTCCATCGCGCGACGAAAATTGGTTTCGGCAATCAATTCTTTTTGAGTTTGTTGTCGCTTGCGTGTGTGTCGCCAATTGGCAATCAGCATCCACGCCGTCAGCAAACTGAGTGAGCCGATGACCCAAAAAAATCCGTTTCCAACAAGGTCTTGTGAAGTACGCCAAGCCTGAGCCCGGAGAATGAGGCCATTGCCGACGGGCGATACAGGCACTTCGAATTCATTGTTTTGCATCGAAAAGCCTGGGATGAAACTCCTTAAGCTGTTGCGTTTAGGAATGGACTGTCCAGCGACGAGGTTGCCATCACCGTCCAACAATGAAACGGCATACTTGGCAGATATCTCACTTGGAACGCCGTATCGCAACAAACTTTCGACCGCATACTCAGCCATGATCACGCCATTGAAACGCCCTTGCGCATTGGTAAGGGGTGTGTGCAGTTGGAGTACAACGTTTTTGGCGTAATTTTCCTGTCCGGTTGAGTTGATGCCAATTGACAGACTGCCATCATCCTCTTGGGAATAGATGGGCTGCATCAAGTCTCTAGCAAGGGTGTAACTGTTCTCCGATTCGCCCCACTTTAAAACTTCCCCAACGCGCCATTTTTGACTGGCCAAGACACCCGGTGCTGTTTGACTGGCCAGTACTTTGCGCCTTTCATCGATCCATGCGATGGTTTTAACTTCCGGATTTTTGAGCACCAATGCTTCCGCTCGCCTGGAAAATTCCTTCTGGTCAACGTCTTTGTTTGATACATCACGCGCCAATCGCATGATTTGTTCTTGACGTTCTAACAATCGGAGTCTTAATCTCTGTTGGCTGTATTCGACGTCGCGTTTAACGGCTTCTTGTTCTCGATCAGCCTCTTCGATTTTCAAGTACCAGAATGAAAATGCAATGGCGCTTAAAAACAAAAGCACAGCAGCAATTGGTGCAAGTGTGGCGAATCTGTCTTGCTTGATTGGGTTTTGACGTTTCCACCAACGACGCCACAAAGACACCGGCTTGATGGCTTTGATGACTTTCGTGATGTTTTCAGGCTTCATATCCTGAAGTTTAGGGTAAACACCTTGCATTTAATTTTGCATCGTGAAATCAGTGATCGCCATTTGAAATAATGTAAATATTGTGAGAGAATTTCGGAAAATAGACAAACAATGCCTTTTACAGGAGACAAACATGTCAGCCGTTCAGCCTAACCACATCCTCTCAGACTTGGATGCCATCGAAACCCGCGAATGGATGGACGCACTTTCAGCCGTCATTGAAAAAGAAGGTGGAGAGCGCGCTCACTTTTTGTTGGAGCAACTTTTAGAGCACGCTCGTCAGAGCAGCATTGACCTGCCGTTCTCCGCTAACACAGGTTATGTGAACACCATCGAACCTGATCAGGAAGTTCATTGCCCTGGCAACATCGAAATTGAAGAGCGGCTTCGCTCTTACATGCGATGGAACGCCATGGCCATGGTGGTCAAGGCCAACCGCCACAATCCTGAAGACGGTGGCGATTTGGGCGGTCACATTGGCTCCTTTGCCTCATTGGCCCACATGTTTGGCGCTGGCTTCAATCATTTCTGGCACGCTGAAAGTGAAAATCATGGGGGTGACTGTTTGTACATCCAAGGTCACGTCTCGCCAGGTGTTTACGCACGTGCTTACCTTGAAGGCAGACTGACAGAAGAGCAGTTGCTCAACTTCCGCCAAGAAGTCGATGGCAAAGGTTTGTCCAGTTATCCGCACCCCAAATTAATGCCAGAGTTTTGGCAGTTTCCTACAGTCTCCATGGGCCTTGGCCCTTTGATGGCCATTTACCAAGCGCGCTTTTTAAAGTACTTGCATGCTCGGGGCATTGCCAATACCGAAAACCGCAAAGTCTGGGTGTTCTGCGGTGATGGCGAAATGGACGAAGTGGAATCTTTGGGTGCCATCGGATTGGCCGCTCGTGAGAATCTAGACAACTTGATCTTTGTTGTGAACTGCAATTTGCAACGTTTGGATGGTCCCGTCCGTGGTAACGGCAAGATTGTTCAAGAACTCGAAAGTGAATTCCGCGGTTCTGGTTGGAACGTCATTAAGCTGTTGTGGGGCAGCGAGTGGGACAAGCTCTTGGCCCGCGACAAAGATGGGGCCCTGCGCAAGATCATGATGGACACGTTGGACGGCGACTTCCAAGCCTTCAAAGCCAATGATGGCGCCTACGTTCGCAAGCATTTCTTCGGTCGCGACCCGCGCACCTTAGAGATGGTGTCGCACATGAGCGACGACGAAATTTGGTCTTTAAAACGCGGCGGTCATGATCCCCAAAAAGTGTACGCGGCATACCATCAAGCGGTAAACACCAAAAACCAACCTACAGTGTTACTCATCAAAACTGTCAAAGGTTTTGGCATGGGCAAAGTGGGTGAAGGCAAGAACAACGTACACCAAACTAAGAAGCTTTCAGACGAAGACGTTCGTTACATGCGCGATCGCTTTAACATTCCTGTGCCCGACAGTGAGTTGGCCAATGTGCCTTTTTACAAGCCAGCAGACGACACGCCAGAAATGCGTTACCTGCACGAGCGCCGCAAGGCCTTGGGCGGTTACCTGCCACACCGCCGCACCAAAGCCGATGAAAGCTTTACTGTGCCTTCATTGGACGTATTCAAGTCTGTGATGGAGCCTACTGCTGAAGGCCGTGAAATTTCAACGACACAAGCTTATGTGCGTTTTCTGACGCAACTGTTGCGTGATCAAGCCTTAGGCCCACGCGTCGTGCCTATTTTGGTGGACGAAGCACGTACCTTCGGCATGGAAGGTTTGTTCCGGCAGGTCGGTATTTACAACCCTGCAGGTCAGCAGTACACACCAGTCGACAAAGACCAAGTGATGTACTACAAAGAGGACAAAGCTGGCCAGATATTGCAAGAGGGCATTAACGAAGCGGGTGGTATGTCTAGCTGGATTGCTGCGGCTACCAGCTACTCCACCAGCAACCGCATCATGGTCCCTTTCTATGTGTACTACTCCATGTTTGGTTTCCAGCGCATAGGCGATTTGGCTTGGGCTGCGGGCGACATGCAGGCGCGCGGCTTCTTGTTAGGCGGTACTTCTGGCCGCACCACATTGAACGGCGAAGGCTTGCAGCATGAAGATGGTCACAGCCATATTTTGGCGGGTACCATTCCAAACTGTATCAGTTACGACCCCACTTTTGCACACGAAGTAGGTGTCATCTTGCACCACGGCTTAAAACGCATGGTGGAGAAACAAGACAATGTGTATTACTACATTACCTTGTTAAATGAAAACTACCCCATGCCAGGTTTAACAGCCGGCACGGAAGAGCAAATCATCAAGGGCATGTACTTGTGCAAGGCCGGTGGTAAAAACAAAACGCGCGTTCAACTCATGGGCTCTGGCACCATTCTGCGAGAGTCTTTGGCTGCGCAGGAGTTGCTCGCCAAAGACTGGGGCATTGCAGCCGATGTCTGGAGTTGCCCAAGTTTCAACGAACTGACCCGCGACGGCCAAGACGCCGAGCGCTTCAATATGTTGCACCCCTTGGAGGTGCCGCGCGTGCCCTTTGTGGCTCAGCAATTGGCCAAATTCGATGGCCCCGTCATTGCATCCACCGACTACATGAAGAACTATGCGGAACAAATTCGCTCCTTCATTCCCAAAGGCCGCACTTTCAAAGTGTTAGGAACCGATGGTTTTGGCCGAAGCGATTTCCGTAGCAAATTGCGTGAGCACTTTGAGATCAACCGTCATTACATCGTTGTGGCTGCACTCAAAGCATTGAGCGAAGAGGGCGCCGTGCCTGTGGCCAAAGTCGCTGAGGCTTTGAAGCAATACGGCATCAAGACCGACAAGGTCAATCCTTTGTACGCTTGATCAAAAGAATTGGAGACACACATGGCATTGGTAGAAGTCAAAGTTCCAGACATCGGTGATTTCGATGAAGTCACCGTGATTGAATTGATGGTCAAGGTGGGTGACACCATCAAAGCCGAGCAATCATTGATCACAGTTGAGTCGGACAAAGCATCGATGGAAATCCCATCTTCAACAGCAGGCGTGGTGAAAGAGCTGCGGGTGAAGTTGGGTGACAAAGTTAAACAGGGTTCTGTGGTGTTGGTGATGGAAGCCAGTGGGGCTGTATCTGCACCTGCTGAGGTGCCTGCTGTTGCTGCGCCAGCGGCCGCGCCTGCAGTTCAATCTGAGCCCGTTGCAGCACCAGAAAATGTTGCTGCGGTGTTAGTGACATCTTCGCCTGTCGCTGCTGCACCTGCCCACAACCCCGGCGCTCTAGCACTTGGCTTGCCTCATGCCTCACCTTCGGTGCGCAAATTTGCACGTGAATTGGGTGTGCCATTAGAAGAAGTGAAAGGCAATGGCCCCAAAGGTCGAATTTCACAAGAGGACGTACAAGCCTTTACCAAAGCCGTGATGGCAGGTGCTACGCAAACCAAAGCTCAAGCGGACAAAGCCCCCGCAGGTGGCGATGGTGCTGCACTGGGCTTGATTCCTTGGCCCAAAGTTGATTTCGCCAAATTTGGTCCCATTGAGCGCAAAGAAATGGGACGCATCAAAAAAATCAGCGGCGCCAATTTGCTGCGCAACGCCATCATGATTCCCGCTGTCACCAACCACGACGATGCCGACATCACAGAGTTGGAAGCCTTCCGTGTGTCGACCAACAAGGAAAACGAAAAGTCTGGCGTGAAAGTCACCATGTTGGCTTTTTTGATCAAGGCGTGTGTGGCTGCCTTGAAAAAATACCCAGAGTTCAACAGCTCTTTAGATGGCGATGCCATCGTCTACAAAAACTATTGGCACATTGGCTTTGCAGCAGACACGCCCAATGGCTTGATGGTTCCCGTGATTCGCGATGCCGACAAAAAAGGCATCTTGCAAATCAGCCAGGAAATGGGTGAGTTGGCCAAGAAAGCCCGTGATGGCAAATTGGGGCCTGCAGAAATGACGGGCGCCACCTTCACCATCTCAAGCCTGGGTGGCATTGGTGGTAAGTATTTCACCCCCATCATCAACGCGCCTGAAGTAGCCATCTTGGGTGTGTGCAAGAGCACACAAGAACCAATTTGGGATGGCAAACAGTTTGTGCCGCGCCTGATGCTGCCTTTGTCTCTAACCTGGGATCACCGCGTGATCGATGGCGCTGCCGCCGCACGCTTCAATGCGTACTTGGGTCAAATTCTTGGCGACTTCCGTCGTGTACTCCTTTAACAACTTGCGGGACAAACCAATGCGAAGCATTGCTCTGTCCCCAACTGATTGAAAAACTATGGCACTGATAGATATCAAAGTTCCGGACATTGGCGACTTCGACGAAGTGACGGTCATTGAGCTGCTGGTGAAGCCTGGCGATGTGGTCAAAGCTGAACAAAGTTTGATCACTGTGGAGTCAGACAAAGCCTCCATGGAAATTCCCTGCTCACATGCTGGCGTGGTGAAAGAGCTCAAAGTGAAGTTAGGCGACAAAGTCAAGCAAGGCTCTTTGGTCTTGGTGTTGGAAGGTGAAGCAACTGCTTCAACCGCCGCACCGGCTGCCACTGCTGCACCACAAACCAGTGCGCCTGTTGCAGCCACTTCACCCAAAGAAACGCCAGCACCCGTTTCGGTCAACATTCCTAACGCAGCGTCTTACAGTGGCACAGTCGACATTGAATGTGATTTACTGGTGTTGGGCGCAGGCCCGGGTGGTTATTCCGCTGCATTCCGTGCCGCTGATCTGGGCCTCAAAGTTGTGATCGTGGAGCGCTATGCCACCTTAGGTGGCGTGTGTTTGAACGTGGGTTGTATTCCTTCCAAAGCTTTGTTGCACGTGGCTGCGGTCATGGACGAAGTCAGTCACATGGCCGATTTGGGTGTTGACTTTGGCACTCCCAAATTGGACCTTGGCAAACTGCGCACTCACAAAGAAAAAGTCATTGGCAAACTCACAGGTGGTTTGGCTGCCATGGCCAAAATGCGCAAGGTCACCACTGTTCGTGGCGTCGGTGAATTCCTGAGCGCCAACCATGTGGTGGTAGAAGAAACCACGGGCACCGGTCAAGAAAAAACGGGCGTGAAGAAAGTTCTGGCTTTCAAAAACTGCATCATTGCCGCAGGAAGCCAAGCCGTGCGTTTGCCCTTCATGCCCAACGACCCGCGCGTGGTCGACAGCACCGGCGCATTGGCTTTGAAAGATGTGCCCAAGCGAATGCTTATTTTGGGTGGCGGCATCATCGGTTTAGAAATGGGCACCGTTTACAGCACGCTGGGCGCTCGCCTAGATGTGGTTGAAATGATGGACGGCTTGATGCAAGGCGCCGATCGCGATTTGGTCAAGGTCTGGCAAAAAATGAACGCCCCTCGTTTTGACAACATCATGCTCAAAACCAAAACCGTCGGCGCCAAAGCTACCAAGGCTGGTATTGAGGTTACGTTTGAATCTGCAGAGGAGGGCGTTGCTGCCCCTGCGCCGCAAGTCTATGACATGGTCTTGCAGGCTGTGGGTCGCACACCCAACGGCAAGAAAATTGCGGCAGAAAAAGCAGGTGTGAGCGTGACAGACCGTGGGTTTATTCCTGTTGACATTCAAATGCGCACCAACGTGCCAAACATCTTTGCCATTGGCGACATTGTGGGTCAGCCCATGTTGGCGCACAAAGCGGTGCATGAAGCCCATGTCGCTGCAGAAGTGATTGCAGGTGAAATTCAAGGCAACAAAGAGTTGGCAGCCAGTGCCTTCAATGCGCGCGTCATTCCAAGTGTGGCTTACACCGATCCCGAAGTGGCATGGGTGGGCCTGACAGAAGATCAAGCCAAGGCGCAAGGCATCAAAGTCAAGAAGGGTCTGTTTCCGTGGACGGCTTCAGGCAGAGCCATTGCCAACGGCCGTGACGAAGGCGTGACCAAGTTGTTGTTTGATGATTCACCCGAGGCTCATGGCCACGGCAAGATCTTGGGCGGCGGCATGGTGGGCACGCATGCAGGTGACATGATTGGCGAAGTGGCCTTGGCCATCGAGATGGGCGCAGACGCCATCGACATTGGCAAAACCATTCACCCTCATCCCACTTTGGGCGAAAGCATTGGCATGGCAGCAGAGGTGGCGCATGGCAGTTGTACAGATCTGCCACCTTCAAAGAAATAAGCTTTCAAGCGCAAAACAAAAAACCGCCTGCGGGCGGTTTTTTCATGGGCGCACTTGTTTTAATTTTTGACGGGTTCATTTTGTAATTTACCGGCTTGAACCCTTCTGGCACCATTGAACCTCTGTTGCCAATAGGCCTCGCGCATGTCATCCACCCGCACGGCTTTGCCAGGTCTGGGCGCGTGAATGAATTTACCGTCACCCACATAAATACCGACATGGCTGAAGGTTCGTTTGAGGGTGTTGAAAAAAACCAAATCGCCAGGCTTAAGTTCACTGCGGCTGATTTCTTCTGTGACTTTGGCTTGTTCCTCTGCTCTTCGGGGCAGAACCAAGCCAACAGACTTTTCATACATGTAGCGCACAAAGCCGCTGCAATCAAAGCCTTTTTCTTCGCTGGTACCGCCGCTCCTGTAAGGCACACCCAGTAGCCCCATGGCTTGCATGACCAGTTCTGAGGCTTTGCCGCCAAAGGCGTTACGGGCAGATTGCAAAGGCCCTCCCAACTGATTGCTGATTTGCTGCGAGAGTTGATCGGTCATTTGCGTGACCAAACCCCTCTCCTTGATCATGCGGTCAAGGTCGTCTTCAACGGGAACCGCTAAGGCCGTCGTTGCCAGAAATACCAGTCCACATAGAATCAAGCGCATAACTGTTCAGTTTAATGCCATCTTCAATGGGTTGACAGCCCTAATTTAGCTTGAGCAAACTGATAATTTGATTAATTTGCACCGAGGCCTGAATATGCTGCTTGAAGTTGAATCCTCTCAATTGGTTCTGGTTGATTACCAGCTGAACTTGATGCCAGCCATGAAGGATGCACAAGCAGTGTGGCAGCGCGCAGAGGTACTTGCTCGAACCGCCAAGCTTCTGAATGTGCCTGTTTGGGCCACTGAACAAAATCCATCAGGACTTGGCGAAACATCGCCCGAGATTCGTCAGCATTGCCAACGGGTGCTGGCCAAAATGGCTTTCAGTGGCGTGGAGGAGGGTTTGGGCGAATGGTTAAGCCCTCCCGCGCCGGCCGCGCCTAAGGGCAATGCCCGCAGCTTGCCACGTCATTTGCAAAAACCGGTTGAATCTGAAGCTGGACCTTCCGTGGTCATAGCGGGTTGCGAAGCGCATGTTTGCTTGCTGCAAACGGCCTTGGATTTGTTGGAGGACGAGTTTGACGTCTGGGTCGTGACAGATGCTTGTGCCTCGCGAAGCGACCGAGATCGAGACGCCGCATTTGACCGATTGGCGGGCGCTGGGGCAGAGCTTTTAACCACTGAAATGGTGTTGTTTGAATGGTTGCGCTCTGCAGAAAACCCCAATTTCAAACAGGTTCATGCTTGGATCAAAGCCTTGGTTTAAGCTTTCAAGCGTCAGGAAGTCATGTCCGAAGTCAGTTTGTAGCAAGTCCCTCATGAATAATTATAAATTCAGAAGTCAGCCCCCGAATTAGGAGACAACATGGTTCAATATGCAGATTTTCACCAGCGTTCTATTCAGGATCGCGATGCTTTCTGGGCTGAGCAAGCCCAACACATTGAGTGGCACAAAGCGCCCCAAGAAATTTGTGACTACAGCAACCCGCCTTTTGCCAAGTGGTTCAAAGGCGGGGAAACAAACCTTTGTCACAACGCCATTGACCGCCATCTGAAAGACCGTGGTGATCAAGCCGCGTTGATTTTTGTTTCTACAGAAACCGGCCAAGAAGTCACTTACACCTACAAGCAGTTGCATGCCGAAGTTCAACGCATGGCGGCGTCCTTGTTGTCATTGGGTGTGAAAAAAGGCGATCGTGTTTTGATTTACATGCCCATGATTGCAGAGGCTTCCTTTGCCATGTTGGCTTGCGCGCGCATTGGCGCCATTCACTCTGTGGTGTTTGGTGGATTTGCGTCTGGTTCTTTGGCTTCGCGAATTGAAGACGCCAGTCCCAAAGTCATTGTCAGTGCCGATGCGGGTTCACGGGGCGGCAAAGTTGTTGTCTACAAGCCCTTGTTAGATGAGGCCATTCGTTTGTCATCCCACAAGCCCGCTTCAGTCGTGTTGGTTGAACGTGGCTTGGCAAGCATGCAAATGACTGAGGGACGTGATTTGCTTTGGTCCACGCTGCGCGAAAAACACATGAACGCCGTAGTGCCCTGCGAGTGGGTCGATGCCACCCATCCAAGTTACACCTTGTATACCTCTGGTACGACGGGCAAGCCCAAAGGGGTCCAGCGTGACACGGGTGGCTATGCAGTGGCTTTGGCTTCGAGCATCCCCAACATTTTTTGCGGTAAGCCAGGCGAAACATTTTTCTGCACCAGCGACATCGGTTGGGTGGTCGGTCACAGCTACATCATTTACGGCCCCTTGATTGGCGGCATGGCCACGATTCTTTATGAAGGCTTGCCTACACGCCCCGATGGCGGCATTTGGTGGAGTCTGGTTGAGAAGTACAAAGTGACCGTGATGTTCAGTGCGCCTACAGCCATTCGTGTGTTGAAAAAACAAGATCCGGCTTTGCTTAGCAAATACGATTTGTCCAGCTTGAAGGCCCTGTTTTTAGCGGGCGAGCCTTTGGACGAGCCCACTGCGAAATGGATTTCCGAGGGTCTAGGCAAACCCATCATCGACAACTACTGGCAAACAGAATCGGGTTGGCCAATCTTGACGGTGTGCAACGGCATTGAAAAAACACCCAGTAAATTTGGCTCTCCTGGTAAGGCTGTTTACGGCTACGACGTGAAGTTGTTAGACGATCAAACGGGTGAAGAACTGACGCAGCCCCACCAAAAAGGTGTGGTGGCCATTGAAGGTCCTTTGCCGCCTGGTTGCTTGCAAACCATTTGGGGTGATGACGAGCGTTTTGTCAAAACCTATTGGGACACAGTGCCCGGTAAAACGATTTACTCCACCTTCGATTGGGGCATTAAAGACGAAGATGGCTATTTCTTTATCTTGGGCCGCACCGATGATGTGATCAATGTCGCGGGCCATCGTTTAGGCACGCGTGAGATTGAAGAGAGTATTTCTGGCCATCCCGCTGTGGCAGAAGTGGCTGTGGTGGGAGTGGCCGACAGTTTGAAGGGGCAAGTGGCCATGGCCTTTGCTGTCCTCAAAGACAACGCACTTTTGAATGATTCTCAAGCCTTGTTAAAACTTGAAGGTGAAATCATGAAGGTGGTCGACAACTCATTGGGTGCGGTTGCCAGACCTTCGCGTGTTCGTTTTGTGTCTGTTTTACCCAAAACGCGAAGTGGCAAATTGCTGCGCCGTGCCATTCAAGCGGTTTGTGAAGGGCGAGACCCTGGCGACTTAACCACCATGGACGACCCTGCGGCATTGCTTCAAATTTCAGATTTGGTTAAAGCTTCAAGTGCCTGACCTGTCATTGAGCTGACTTATGACTGCCGGGATGAATCTTGATTCATTCCGTTTTTATTGAATAAAACAGCAGATGTGATGCGAATCAATGGGATAATGCGCGAGTTACTAGGCCCTTCCCCATGCCACAGTCGCATCCGCCAACCGGTTCAGCCGTGTCGCGGAAGGTAAATCAACCAACTAATGTTCCCTGAAGGGGAACGAAGGTCAGCGAAATATGAGTGAGACAAAATCCGTCTACACCGCCTATCAAGGCAACACCTATCTCTTCGGAGGCAATGCGCCTTACGTCGAGGAAATGTACGAGAACTACCTGGCCAATCCAGGCAGCGTTCCCGACAGTTGGCGCGAATACTTCGACGCCTTGCAACATGTTTCTGCTGTTGATGGATCATCTGCCAAAGACGTTCCCCATTTGCCCGTCATCAATGCTTTTGCCGAACGCGCAAAGCAGGGTGGTACCAAAGTCGTCATGGCCAGTGCCGATGCCGAAATGGGTCGTAAACGCACTGCTGCCCAGCAGCTGATTGCCGCATACCGCAACGTGGGGCAACGTTGGGCTGACCTCGATCCATTGAAGCGCACAGAGCGCCCCAACATTCCAGAACTCGATCCTGCGTTTTATGGTTTCACCGATTCCGACCAAGAAACTGTGTTCGACACCAGCAACACCTTCTTCGGCAAAAACGCCATGCCCTTGCGCGAGTTGCTCAATGCATTGCGCGCAACCTATTGCGGCACATTGGGCGCCGAATTCATGTACACCACCGATCAAACTGAAAAGCGTTGGTGGCAACAAAAGCTAGAAAGCATTCGCAGCAAACCCAACTTCAATGCAGATCAGAAAAAGCACATTCTCGATCGCTTGACTGCGGCCGAAGGTTTAGAGCGATTCCTGCACACCAAATATGTCGGTCAAAAACGTTTCTCTTTGGAAGGTGGCGAAACCTTCATTGCAGCCATTGACGAGCTCATCCAATCTGCGGGTGAAAAAGGCGTGCAAGAAATTGTGATTGGCATGGCCCACCGCGGCCGCTTGAATGTGCTGGTCAACGCCATGGGCAAATTGCCCAAAGACTTGTTCGCTGAGTTTGACCACACTGCGCCAGAAGATTTGCCTGCCGGCGACGTGAAGTACCACCAAGGCTTCAGCTCTGACATCAGCACACGCGGCGGCCCTGTTCACTTGTCGTTGGCCTTCAATCCATCGCACCTTGAAATTGTCAACCCAGTGGTCGAAGGCTCTGTGCGCGCCCGCATGGACCGACGTGCCGATCCCAAGGGCAAACAAGTGTTGCCAGTGCTGGTTCACGGCGATGCAGCTTTTGCGGGTCAAGGTGTCAACCAAGAAACATTGGCTTTGGCTCAAACCCGTGGTTATTCCACAGGCGGTACCGTTCACATCATCATCAACAACCAAATTGGTTTCACCACATCAGACCCACGCGACATGGGTTCTACGGTGTATTGCACCGACATCGTCAAGATGGTGGAAGCGCCTGTGTTGCACGTCAACGCAGACGATCCAGAAACAGCGGTGCTGGCCATGCAAATTGCGCTCGAGTACCGTATGACCTTCAACAAAGATGTGGTTCTTGACATCATTTGCTTCCGCAAATTGGGACACAACGAGCAAGACACGCCTAGCCTGACACAGCCCTTGATGTACAAGAAAATCGGCGCACATCCTGGCACCCGTAAGTTGTTTGCCGATCGCTTGGCCGCACAAGGCTTGGGCGACACCTTGGGTGACGACATGGTGAAAGCTTGCCGCGCCGCATTGGATGCAGGCAAGCACACTGACAGCGAACCCGTGCTGACCAACTTCAAAACTCAGTTCTCTGTGGACTGGGCGCCATTCTTGAACCAGAAATGGACTGATGCAGGCAGCACTGCATTGCCCTTGGCTGAATGGAAACGCATTTCCGAAAAAATCACCACCTTGCCAAGCAGTGTCACACCGCATCAATTGGTGAAAAACGTCTATGACAACCGTGCAGCCATGGGCCGTGGCGACATGCCCGTCGATTGGGGCATGGGCGAGCACATGGCTTTTGCTTCCTTGGTGGCCAGCGGTTATCCCGTGCGCTTGTCGGGTGAAGATTGCGGCCGTGGCACCTTCACACACCGACACGCTGTCATTCACGATCAAAATCGTGAGAAGTGGGACATTGGTACTTACGTGCCTTTGCAAAACGTTGCTGAAAATCAAGCGCCTTTTGTGGTCATTGACTCCATCTTGTCTGAAGAGGCTGTGCTTGGCTTTGAATATGGCTACGCTTCCAACGATCCCAACACCTTGGTCATTTGGGAAGCCCAGTTCGGCGACTTTGCCAACGGCGCCCAAGTGGTCATTGACCAGTTCATTGCCTCCGGCGAAGTGAAGTGGGGTCGTGTGAACGGCCTGACGCTCATGTTGCCACACGGCTATGAAGGACAAGGCCCAGAGCATAGCTCGGCTCGCTTGGAGCGTTTCATGCAGTTGGCGGCTGACACCAACATGCAAATTGTCCAGCCCACCACGGCCAGTCAAATTTTCCACGTGTTGCGTCGTCAAATGATTCGCAATTTACGCAAGCCTTTGATCATCTTCACACCGAAGTCTTTGCTGCGCAACAAAGACGCCACATCACCTTTGTCAGAGTTCACCAAAGGTGGCTTCCAAACGGTCATTCCAGAAAACAAAGCACTGAAGGGTGACAAAGTCAAACGTGTTTTGATTTGTTCCGGCAAGGTTTACTACGACTTGGTTAAAAAGCGTGAAGAGCTGGGTGCAGACGATACGGCCATTTTGCGTGCCGAGCAGTTGTATCCCTTCCCACACAAAGCTTTTGCAACTGAATTGAAAAAGTACCCGAACGCCACCGAGTTGGTTTGGACGCAAGACGAGCCACAAAACCAAGGCGCTTGGTTCTTTGTACAGCATTACATCCACGAGAACATGACCGAAGGTCAGCGTTTGGGATATTCCGGCCGAGCAGCTTCCGCGTCGCCTGCTGTGGGTTATTCACACCTTCACCAAGAGCAACAAAAAGCTTTGGTGGATGGCGCATTCGGCAAGATCAAAGGTTTTGTGTTGTCCAAATAACAGACGCTACAAAAAGTATTGAACCAATTAAGAAAGAATCGAAATGGCTATCGCAGAAGTTAAAGTTCCTCAGCTGTCTGAGTCCGTGGCAGAAGCCACCATGTTGACGTGGAAAAAGAAAGTTGGCGACAGTGTCGCAGCTGACGAAATCTTGATCGAAATTGAAACTGACAAAGTGGTGCTGGAAGTGCCCGCACCGTCAGCAGGTGTTTTGTCAGAAATCTTGGTTGGTGACGGCGCTATGGTGCTTGCTGAGCAACTGATTGCTCGCATTGATACCGATGGCAAAGTGGCTGCATCAGCACCTGCCGCAGCAGCACCAGCCCCTGCGGCCAGCGCCGCAGCAAAACCCGCTGCACAAAGCAACAGCATGGCAGGTGTGGCCATGCCTTCGGCTGCCAAGATCATGGCCGACAACAACTTGTCGTCTGGCTCTGTAGCGGGTTCAGGCAAAGACGGACGCGTTACCAAAGGGGATGTGTTGTCTGCTGTGGCCGGTGGCGCCAAGCTTGCACCGCAAGTTTCTATTCCAACGGGTATACCCACAAGTTCATTGCCACAAGTGGCTGCACCCGCAGTCAATTTGGGTGAGCGTCCTGAACAACGCGTGCCCATGACTCGACTGCGTGCGCGTGTGGCCGAGCGTTTGTTGCAATCGCAAGCAACCAATGCCATTCTGACCACTTTCAACGAAGTCAACATGGCACCTGTCATGGACATGCGCAAGCGCTTCCAAGACAAGTTCGAAAAAGAGCACGGCATCAAGCTGGGTTTCATGAGCTTCTTCGTGAAAGCAGCGGTGCACGCTTTGAAAAAATACCCCGTGTTGAATGCCTCAGTTGATGGCAGCGACATCGTTTATCACGGTTACTTCGACATCGGTATTGCCGTGGGCTCACCCCGTGGTTTGGTGGTGCCTATTTTGCGCAATGCCGACCAAATGAGCTTTGCCGACATCGAGAAAAAGATCGCTGAGTTTGGTGCCAAGGCCAAAGACGGCAAGTTGGGCATTGAAGACATGACCGGCGGTACGTTCTCCATCTCGAACGGCGGCACCTTCGGCTCCATGATGTCGACCCCCATCATCAACCCACCTCAGTCTGCCATCTTGGGTGTGCACGCTACCAAAGACCGCGCCATGGTTGAGAACGGCCAAGTGGTGGTGCGCCCCATGAACTATTTCGCCATGTCTTACGATCACCGCATCATTGACGGCCGTGAGGCTGTCTTGGGCTTGGTGGCCATGAAAGAAGCGTTAGAAGACCCATCGCGCTTATTGTTTGACATCTAAGTTTTAGGAAAAAAAGCATGAGCAAACAATTTGATGTGGTCGTCATTGGTGGCGGCCCAGGTGGTTACATTGCCGCCATTCGCGCAGCGCAACTCGGATTCCAAGTAGCGTGTGTCGACGAATGGAAAAACGCAACTGGCGGCCCAGCCCTTGGTGGCACTTGCACCAACGTCGGTTGCATTCCTTCGAAAGCTTTGTTGCAGTCTTCTGAACACTTCGATCAAGCCAATCATCACTTTGCCGACCACGGCATCGAGATGAAAGGCGTCAGCATGGATGTGGCCAAGATGATTGCCCGCAAAGACAATGTTGTGAAGCAAAACAACGATGGCGTTTTGTACTTGTTCAAAAAGAACAAAGTGTCTTTCTTTCATGGCCGCGCTGCGTTTAGCAAAGCCGTTGAAGGTGGCTACGAAGTCACCGTCACAGGTACTGCCAATGAAACATTGCTTGGCAAGAACATCATTGTGGCCACAGGCTCCAATGCACGTTCATTGCCCGGCACACCTTTTGACGAAGTCAATGTGTTGTCCAACGACGGCGCTTTGAATGTGGGTGCAGTGCCTAAAAAGCTGGTGCTGATTGGCTCGGGTGTTATCGGATTGGAAATGGGATCTGTCTGGCGCCGTCTGGGCTCCGATGTCACCATCCTCGAAGGTTTGCCCACTTTCTTGGGCGCTGTAGACGAGCAGATTGCCAAGGAAGCCAAAAAGGCTTTTGACAAACAAGGCTTGAAAATTGAACTAGGCGTCAAAGTCGGCGAGATTCAAAATGGCAAAAAAGGCGTCAAAGTGGCCTACACCAATGCCAAGGGTGAAGCCCTCAGCATTGATGCAGACAAACTCATTGTGTCTATTGGCCGAGTGCCAAACACCATTGGCTTGAACGCAGAAGCTGTGGGCCTGCAGTTGGACGAACGCGGCGCTATCGTGGTGGACGCTGAATGCAAAACCAATCTGCCTGGCGTTTGGGCTGTGGGCGACGTGGTGCGTGGCCCCATGTTGGCGCACAAAGCCGAAGAAGAGGGCGTTGCCGTGGCCGAGCGCATTGCCGGTCAGCACGGCCATGTCAATTTCAACACCGTGCCTTGGGTGATCTACACCAGCCCCGAGATTGCTTGGGTGGGCCGAAATGAGCAGCAGCTTAAGGCTGATGGCGTGGCTTACAAAGCGGGCACCTTCCCGTTCTTGGCCAATGGTCGTGCCCGTGCCTTAGGTGATACCACTGGCATGGTCAAGTTCCTGGCCGATGCCACCACTGACGAAATTTTGGGTGTTCACATTGTGGGCCCTATGGCCAGTGAGCTCATTGCTGAAGCCGTTGTGGCCATGGAATTCCGCGCCAGCGCAGAAGACATTGCCCGCATCTGCCATGCGCACCCGTCGCTTAGCGAAGCCACCAAAGAAGCAGCCTTGGCAGTGGACAAACGAACCTTGAACTTCTAAGTTTTTTGAAGTCTCGTTAAACTACGAAGCCCGGGCCCGTCCCGGGTTTTCTCATTTCAAAGAACCTTTGTTCTCAGTATTTTTCAAGAGCATACGATCCATGTCCGTTAGATTAGCCTACGACCAAGAACTTCTAAGCCGAGGCTATGAGGCTGACCCTGCGCAACTCAGAGCAGTCGAGGCCCTAGAGTGCTGTGCACAAAAATGGGCGGCTTACCAAGAAAGTATCAGCAGCCCCTTTCGTTTTTTGAAAAAGAAACCGACATTACCGCGGGGTGTTTACATGTTTGGTGGTGTAGGACGTGGCAAGAGTTTCTTGATGGACTGTTTTTACAACGCTGTGCCGGTCAAGGACAAAACGCGTTTGCACTTCCATGAGTTCATGCGAGAAGTGCACCGCGAGATGACTTTAATGCAAGGCACGGTTAATCCGCTGCAAGAGTTGGGCAAACGGATGGCCAAGCGCTATCAACTCATTTGCTTTGACGAATTTCATGTGGCTGACATTACCGATGCCATGATCTTGCACCGTCTGTTGGTGTCTTTGTTTGAAAATGGCGTGAGCTTCGTCACCACTTCCAACTTCAAGCCCGACAACTTGTACCCAGATGGTTTGCACCGTGACCGCTTGCTACCCGCCATTGCGCTGCTCAATCAGCGCATGGAGGTATTGAACGTTGACAACGGCACAGACTATCGCCGCCGCACCTTAGAGATGGTCAAGCTCTACCATTGCCCCTTGGGTGAAGAAGCCGACACTGCCATGACAGATGCTTTCAACAAGCTTGTCAGCAGCCAAGATGAAGATCCTGTTTTGCACATTGAAGCCAGAGAAATTATGTCAAGAAGGCGGGCAGGGGGCGTGGTGTGGTTTGACTTCAGAACCCTTTGTGGCGGGCCGCGCTCTCAAAATGATTACTTGGAAATTGCCACTCAGTTTCACACGGTGCTACTTAGCAATGTGCCCATGATGCCACTTAGTATGGCATCAGAAGCAAGGCGATTTACTTGGCTCATTGACGTTCTGTACGACAGGCGTGTTAAATTGATTCTATCGGCCGAGGTTCAACCCGAGGCCCTTTACACGAAAGGTCCTCTTGCGCATGAGTTTCCCAGAACCATCTCCCGTCTGCACGAAATGCAGTCGTCAGAATTCTTGGCTCTAGAACATCGCACCGTGGACACTCAAATCACTTAACTCAAGCATGTTTTCTTGCAACAAAGCTGTTCTGTTTCTTTTTCTGGGTTGGACCTGCACGATTGCAATGGCGCAAACTGAAAACTCAATGCAATTGCCTGAAACAGAGGCTATTGCACAACAGCGCATTGCGTTGGTAGAGGAAAAAAAAGTCATCTTGGATCATTTTCACGAGGCGTCTAAGGCGTGTTGGAAGCAATTTGCGGTCAACGATTGTTTGTTCAAAGCCAAGCAACAAAAATACCAGGCCTTGTCGCCCTTGGATCAACGAGAAATTGCTTTGAATGTACGCCAGCGTGTTCTCAAAGAGGCAGAGCGTCAGCAACGTATTTCGGGCAAAACCCAAGAAACGCCCAAAGACAAGGCAATGCCTTGAGCGCATTTCTTCAAGCAGTCGCAGCCACTTTCACAGAAGATGGCGTCATCGCGCAAGCAACACCCCATTTTAAATCTCGTGCTGGGCAAACAGACATGGCCATGGCTGTTGCCGAAACCATTTCAAGCGGCGGCGAATTGGTGGTAGAAGCCGGAACAGGTGTGGGTAAAACCTATGCCTACCTTGTACCTGTGTTGTTAAGCGGACAACGCGCATTGGTGTCGACTGCGACCAAGGCGCTTCAAGATCAACTGTTCTCAAGGGATATTCCCAAACTCATCGATGCTTTGAAATTGCCTGTCCGTGTAGCCCTGCTTAAAGGACGCGGCAGCTATTTATGCACCTTGCGTTTGTCTCAAGCCAGACAGAGCCATGATGCTTCCTTGCGCATTCACATGCATGCCTTGAGCAAAATTGAAACATGGTCGCAATCCACCCGAACTGGCGATCTCTCAGAGCTGTCTGGCTTGGACGACAGGTCGCCCGTTATTCCCTTGGTCACATCAACGCGTGACAATTGCCTTGGTTCTCCTTGTCCCAACTTCAAATCTTGTCATGTCAATTTGGCACGCAAAGAGGCCATGTCTGCCGATGTGGTTGTCATCAACCACCATTTGTTTTTTGCAGACCTCAATGTTCGCGAAACGGGCATGGCTGAACTGTTGCCTTCGGTGCAAACTGTTGTGTTCGACGAAGCGCATCAGTTGAATGAAATTGGCATTCATTTTTTAGGTCGGCACCTGAGCACCAGCCAACTCTTAGAACTTACGCGAGACATCTTGGGTGCAGGTGTGCAAATGGCCAGAGGCTTGGTTGATTGGACCTTGATTTGCAGTGTTTTGGAAAAATCAACCCGTGATTTGCGACTGACGGCCCAACATGCCAAATCGGGTTCACGCCTGCGTTGGATTGACCCCATTCCAGATGGCATTGAAACTTCAGAATGGTTATTGGCCATGGCGCAATTGCAGGTAGCACTTCAAGGTGCTCAAGCAGCGCTAGATACTGTGAGTGAAATGGCGCCTGATTTTGTGCGCTTGTACGAGCGGGTGTCTTTGCAATTGCGTTTGATTCAAGACTTTCAAGAACCCTGCGCGCAAGGGTCGGTGCGTTGGGCTGAGGTGGGTTCACAAATGCGTTTGGTGGAGTCACCCCTTGATATTTCCAATGCCGTGCACACACACATGTTGCAAGATTTGACACCTCAAGAGCCAAAGTCCGGCTCGCAAAAAACTTGGATTTTTACGTCTGCAACGCTCGGTGAAGATGATCAAATGCGCTGGTTCACTGAGCCTTGTGGTTTGAGCGAGGCACGCAAACTCAGGGTTGCAAGTCCCTTTGACTATGCCAACATGGCCGCCATCTATGTGCCACCGGGCATGCCAAAGCCCAACGACATGGCTCACACGCGCACGGTGTCGGCTTGGGTTGAAAAACACGCTCGCAAATTAGGCGGTAGAACTTTGGTCTTGACCACCACCTTGAATGCCATGCGCAACATTGGCGAGGCCTTGACTGCTGCTTTGGGTCAAACAGGCGAGTTAGAAGTTTTGGTTCAAGGACAAGGCCCCAAGCGCAGACTGATGGAGCGTTTTCGAGAGGGCTCTAGCGAAGGCGGTCTTGGGTGCGTGTTGGTGGCTTCTGCTTCTTTTTGGGAGGGCTTTGATGTTCCTGGAGATGCGCTTCAATTGGTTGTCATTGACAAGTTGCCTTTCCCCCCACCAAACGATCCTTTGGTAGAAGCTCGCTCGCAACGATTGGAGTTGTCGGGCAAGAGCTCTTTCTCAGACTACAGCGTGCCAGAAGCCGCAGTGGCCCTGAAGCAGGGCGCAGGTCGCTTGATACGCAGCGAAACCGATCAAGGTGTTTTGGTTGTTTGCGATCCACGCCTCACTGGGATGGCCTACGGAAGGCGCTTGTTGGCATGTCTGCCGCCAATGCGTAGGCTTCACACTGAAGTTGAATTTGAAGAGGCCTTGGGCAGGCTTACCAAAACTTCCACCACGCCGTAGGTTTGCTGTTGGGTGTTGTCATGGTTTTGGGAAAGTTCGTGTCTAAAACGCGAAGCGCATCTGACTTTAATTCTTCCATTCCCAATGCGCCATATGACTTAGCCAGAATTTCCAGAGCCTCTTTGATGGCCGGTACCCCGGGGTAGTCAGTGATGGCCAATTGAGCGCGGTTAACAGCTGCCACATAGGCACCTTTGCTGTAATAAAAACGTGCCACATGAACTTCATAGGCTGCCAAAGAGTTGACAATGTATGTCATTCGTTGGCGCGCATCTGGCGAGTATTTGGAGTCTGGAAACCGAGTGATCAACTCGTTGAATGATTCAAAAGAGTCTTTGGCAGCTTTTTGATCACGCTCCGACAAGTCTTGCCTGGTAATGAATGAGAACAAACCCAAGTTGTCGTTGAAATTGACCAGGCCTTTTAAGTAAAGCGCGTAATCTACAGCGGGGCTGGCGGGATGAAGTTTAAGGAAGCGGTCAAGCGTGGCAATGGCTTGAATTTTTTCTGAGGCTCGATATTGCGCATAGGCTTTTTCGATTTGGGCCTGTTGCGCCAAGGGTGTACCAGCCGCCCGACCCTCGAGCTTTTCGAACAGCATGGCCGCCCGGTCCCAAGCACCCGCATTTGATTCATCGCGTGCTTCTTTGTAAATCTTTTCAGGCGCCCAAGCTGCTGTAGGATCTGCTGACGTGCTGGAGCAACCTGACAAAACAGTGACGGTCAAACCGACAAGCGTTAGCGCAAGCACCGATAATCTGATGTTCAACATCTGGCAACCTTGGAAATAAACCAAATTGATTATATCGAGCCCCCCAGAGTTAGACGACGTTGATGAGTTTCAAGATGAAACTTCTTTGGATTTAGCTGCTACGGCCAAGATTTCAGAGGTCCGTGAACTGCTCGTACCCGCAGAGTTACATGGCCAGCGTTTGGATCGGATGCTGGTGGCCGGCGTTCCCGAGTTTTCAAGAAGTTACTTACAGCAGTTGTTGGAAGACGGTGCCGTGACCCGCGCTGGCTTGGTGCAGCTGAAGTCTGCTTTCAAGGTCAAAGCAGGTGAGCGATGGCAAATTGAGTTGCGTGCCACGCCACAATCGCAAGCATTCAAGCCAGAATCTATGGCTCTGAATGTGGTCTATGAAGACGCCGATATCAGGGTGATCGATAAACCGACAGGCTTGGTTGTCCACCCTGCACCAGGAAATTGGTCGGGTACCTTGATGAATGGTCTCTTAGGTTTAGATCCTGCCGTCATGGAATTGCCCAGAGCCGGCATTGTTCATCGCTTGGACAAAGACACCAGTGGCTTGATGGTGGTTGCCAGAACGCGCCTAGCCATGGATGCTTTGGTGCAAAAAATGGCGTCCCGAGAAATCAAGCGACAGTACATCGCCATGAGTGATCAAGCTTGGACGGGTAATACGCAAAAGACAGTTGATTTGCCCATTGGCCGAGATCCAGCCAATCGCTTGCGAATGGCAGTGGTTGATTTGGCCAAAAATTCTGGAAAAACGGCCAAAACTCACTTTCGCGTCATGTCACAAAGTGATCAAGGTAGCCTTGTGCGTTGCATTTTGGAGACGGGGCGAACGCATCAAATTCGAGTTCACATGGCCGCCCTCAAATTAGCTTTGGTGGGCGACTCTACTTATGGGGGCTCTTCGCACCCCCTCATGCCAAGGCAGGCCTTGCATGCCGACCTGTTGTCATTTGACCACCCCGTAACGGGCCAGCCCTTAGCATTTCAATCACCATTGCCAGCAGATATTCAGAGTTTGCTTCAAGCTTGGTCCCTCAGTTACAATGAAAAATCCTGAATCTCAGGCCTGACCGATCGAAAGATTGGCCTAAATCCCTCAATGGGGTGCGCAGGTGGGACCCATCCCCCGCCAACTTGATGTTTTAAGTCGGTGTGTGCACCTTGATTCGCGCTTCAGGCGCATTTATCCCGGAAGATTGACACCATGAACACGGCGCAAGCCAAGCGTGTCCTTGAAACAGCGTTACTTTGTTCAACTCAGCCAGTCACTTTGCGTGACATGCGCGTGTTGTTCGATGACGCTTTAGGCGCTGACACACTTAAGGCACTCCTAGAAGAGTTGCAATTGGATTGGGCCGAGCGCGGCCTGGAGTTGGTCTCTGTTGCCACAGGTTGGCGGTTTCAAAGCCGCCCTGAACTGCGGATCTATTTGGACAAGCTGAACCCAGAAAAGCCCCCCAAGTACACCCGTGCTGTCATGGAAACCTTGGCCATCATTGCCTATCGCCAACCGGTCACTCGCGGCGATATGGAAGACATCAGGGGTGTCACCATCAATACGCAAATCATCAAGCAGTTGGAAGACAGAGGTTGGGTTGAGGTCATTGGGCATCGCGAGTCTGTCGGCCGCCCTGGTTTGTATGCCACCACCCGTCACTTCCTCGACGATTTGGGCTTGTCTTCCCTTGATCAACTGCCTTTGCTGAGCAGTGTAGAGGGTCAAGCCGACTTGCTGGCCAGCTTGAATCCCCCTGAGGCGGATGCATCGCAAGCCTCACTCTCTTTAGAGGATGCCATCGAAGCCGCAGAAACGACAGAGACTCAAACGGCAGAGTCACTCACCTCAGAAGCACTTCCCGCAGAAGCCGAAGACCTGACAAACATTGCGCAAGAAATGCCAGACTCGGCGAAAGGCCAGCACCATGAATGAGACACCAGAGACGCCGTCTCAAGATCCTTTGCGGCCCATTGCCATCGAGGACGTCGTTTCTGGAGAGTTCGACCAAGAAGCTGAAGGTATTATTTCGCCACTTCTGACCAAGCGCGTTTTGCCCCCCCAAGCTGAATCCCCCAAGCTTCACAAAGTCTTAGCTCAGGCGGGCTTAGGCTCCCGTTTGGAAATGGAGCAGCTCATTTTGGAAGGGCGTATCTCTGTCAATAACGAGCCCGCCCACATTGGCCAACGAATTCAGTACGGCGATCAAGTCAAGGTCAATGGGCGGCCCCTCAGAATTCGAATCGACCCGCCGCCGCCCCGCGTCATTGCTTATCACAAGCCTGCCGGTGAAATTGTCAGCCATGATGATCCCAAAAACAGGCCCACTGTTTTTCGCAAATTGCCTCGTTTACAACATGGCAAATGGCAGTCTGTTGGCCGCCTAGATCTCAACACTGAGGGCTTGCTGCTGTTTACCAGTTCAGGCGAATTGGCCAATCGATTGATGCATCCTCGATTTGGGCTAGAGCGTGAATACGCGGTTCGCGTTTTGGGCGCGCTGAGCAATGAAGAAAAGCAGAAGTTATTGGACGGCGTCATGCTTGAAGATGGCATGGCTCAATTTGGATCGATTGAAAATGGCGGTGGAGAGGGTTCAAACTGTTGGTACCGCGTGACCATTTCAGAGGGCCGTAATCGCGAAGTGCGGCGCATGATGGAAGCTGTGGGCCATGCGGTCAGCCGTCTCATTCGCATTCGCTACGGCGCCATGGTGTTGCCGCATGGTTTGCGCCGCAGTACCTACATGGAATTGGACGAAGCAGATATTCGAGCCCTCACACATGCGGCCAACAAAGCCCAAGCTGCTGAGCAACGTGATGAGCCCGGAGTTGTTGGCGTACAAAGAACGCAAGATCCAAGAAATCAAAATCCCCGCAATCCAAAAAACAGAGCCTTTGGAGCCAAAAAAACAGGACCTGGCCCATCTCGACAGCGCAGTGATAAATCTGCCAACAGCCAACCCGATCCCATGAAAACCTCTGTGGGTTACATTGGCGCTGACAGTTTCAGTCGCCAACGCAAAGAGCAAGGCCCTGGCGGAAGATCAGGTGGGCCACGCCGAAATGGTGGCAGAAGTCGCTGACTTAGCTCGTTTGGCCCAAGCCTTTTAGGAGCTTGCAATTCCTTTCAGACCATGGGGAAACCCTTAGCTCGGGTTAGAATGATGGGCTTTTTTAAAAAAATACTGAGGAATCTCACCATGGCAATCGAACGCACTCTTTCCATCATCAAGCCCGACGCTGTTGCAAAAAACGTCATCGGTCAAATCTACGCTCGTTTTGAAGCTGCTGGCCTCAAAGTGGTCGCAGCCAAGTTGGCACACCTCTCACGCGGCGAAGCAGAAGCTTTTTACGCTGTTCACAAAGAGCGTCCTTTCTTCAAAGACCTGGTTGATTTCATGATCTCTGGCCCTGTCATGATCCAAGCCCTTGAAGGCGAAGGCGCTATTTTGAAAAATCGCGATTTGATGGGCGCAACGGATCCTAAGAAAGCGGCACCCGGCACCATTCGCGCCGACTTTGCAGAAAGCATTGACGCCAACGCGGTTCACGGATCTGACGCTGCAGAAACAGCAGCTGTTGAAATCAGCTTCTTTTTCGCTGGCATGAACGTTTACTCACGTTAATTCCTGCTAATTCGCTTTTGCAATTAGCTCGCGGACAAGAACTTTCTTTTATCCGCTATGACGGCCAACCTTCTTGATTTTGACCTTGAAGGTTTGGCCGTTTTTTGTGAGGGTTTGGGCGAAAAACGTTTTCGCGCCACTCAGCTTTTTCGCTGGATTCATCAGCGCGGCATGTCCAACTTTGATGACATGTCAGACCTTGCCAAATCACTGCGCGAGAAATTAAAAGTACATGCCCACGTTGCGGCTTTGCCCATCCTGTCCCAACAATTTTCAAAAGACGGCACGATCAAATGGTTGTTCGATGTTGGCGCAGGCGATGCTGTTGAAGCCGTGTTTATTCCTGAAGACGATCGCGGCACTTTGTGCGTTTCCTCCCAAGCCGGTTGCGCTGTGGGTTGTCGCTTTTGCTCTACGGGGCACCAAGGCTTCAGTCGCAACTTAAGTACTGCCGAAATTTTGTCCCAGCTCTGGTTTGCTGAGCATTTTTTACGGAGCCACCTGAACCAAACTGACCGCGTGATCTCCAATGTGGTCATGATGGGCATGGGCGAGCCGCTACAAAATTACGGTGCTTTGGTGCCTGCTTTAAAAGCCATGCTAGACGATCATGGCTATGGTCTGTCGCGTCGAAGGGTGACAGTTTCTACGTCGGGTGTGGTGCCCATGATGACCCGTTTATCAGCCGATTGCCCTGTTGCATTGGCGGTCTCCTTGCATGCACCCAACGATGCATTGCGCGACAATTTGGTGCCATTGAATCGAAAATACCCTTTGGATGAATTGCTGTCTGAATGCACGCGATATTTGGAAAAAGCACCGCGCGATTTCATCACCTTTGAATATTGCATGCTGCAGGGGGTGAACGACCAAGTGACGCATGCCAAAGAGCTGGTTCAACTCATTCGACGGCATGCCAGCCAGGGTCTTCGGTGCAAATTCAATCTCATCCCCTTCAACCCATTCAAAGAGTCTGGCTTGTTGAGATCCGATGACGCAACAGTTCAACAATTTGCAGCAGTCCTCTTAGACGCTGGGTTTGTAACCACAGTCCGTAAAACTCGGGGTGATGACATTGATGCAGCCTGCGGACAACTGGCAGGCGACGTCAAAGACCGAACGGGTGTTGCCGATCGAATTGCACAGCAACGTGCAGTGCCCATCCAATGGCACGCTGCTGCATCTATCACTCAAGCGCCTCAAGTTTGATGTCAAGATCCTTTGCGCTTGCCCCTAATGTTGGGGCAAGGCTGCTGATGGGCTTACTTTTTGTTTCAATCATCTTTCATTTGCCGCTGGCCGGCGCATGGTTTCCCAATGCCTCCGAGTCGTCTCAGGGTTTAGCGCGTGCCAAGGCCAGAACAGCCTTGGCTTCTGCCTATTTTCAAGCGGGCATGTTTGTCTTTGCATTGGAGGAGGTCGATCAAGCATTGATTTTGACGCCTCAGCATGCACCCGCATTGGTGCTCAAAGCGCTTCTTTTTCAACAACAAAACAAGGCGGATTTGTCTCAAATATACTTTCAACAGGCCATGGCTGTAGCACCCCAAGATCCTCAAGTTGCCCTTCAAAGAGGAATTTTTGATTGCCAAAATGACCATTTTGAAGCGGCATTTGAACAATTCAAGCGGGCATTGGGCCTTTCCTTAGGCCCTCTGCAAGTCAGGACGAACTGGATTTGGGGCCAGTGTCTCAGGCGAAATAAGCAATTTGAGGCCGCCAACGAAAGGATGTCCTATGCCTTCGCACAGCAGCCAGGCCTGATTTCTGAGGCACTTGAACTGGTAGAGCTCAAAATTCAGTTGGGAAAGTACATAGAAGCTGAGAAAATTCTTGAATATTTGAATGATTCTCCCTCTGTGAGTGCACAATCGGTGTGGTTTGCTTTGCAGCTTGCAGAGCGCCAGAATCAAGCAGATAAAAAGAACCATTGGGGCAAGATGTTAGGACTTCATTTTTCAAATTCAGTGCAATGGCGCGCTTATCAGGAAGGCGCCTCACATGACTGAAACCCTTGATGAGGCTTCGATGCCCCGTTCGCCCGGCGGCATCATGCGCTCTGCTCGTGAAAAAGCTGGCGTGCATTTGGGCGTATTGTCTGTGAACCTCAAAGTCAGTATCAAACAACTGGAAGCCCTAGAGGCAGATCAATTTCAGCATTGGCCTGAGCCGGTTTTTGCACGTGCATTGGCTGCCAAGGTTTGTCGTTTTTTGAGAATTGATTCCGAACCCGTTTTGGCTCTGATGCCTAGAATGACCAATGGCTTAAAACCCTTGCAGCTCATTGAGTCTGACAACAGGCCTTCTAACAGACTGCATCGAATGGATCTACCCAGCGGCACCCATCCCAAAGGACGCAAGCCTTGGATCTTTTTTGCAGTCATTTGCATTTTGGCTTGGGCTTATTACGCCGACTTGCACGTCACTTTTTTAAATCCAAATACAAAACCTGAGGTGGTTGACGTGGTTCCCACCATGCCTCCGGTTCAAGAACAAGCAACCCCTGATTCAACGCAAGCCGATCTGCCAAAGGCCATGGTGTTTGACAGTTCTACGCCCGAAACCAATCGCCGCAACACCCCCAACGACTCAAATCCTCCAACTTTAGAGGTCAAAAAATGATGCAACCTATTGTCATTCCTACGACCACGGCCGAGGCCATTCCTGCCGCCATTCCCCTTCAAAGGCGTAGCCTTCAAGGCCAGGTGGTTTGGGGCCAACGCATTGTGACTGTGGGGGGGCAAGCGCCCGTCCGCGTTCAGTCAATGACCAACACCGATACCGTGGACGTCATTGGAACGGCCATTCAGGTCAAAGAGTTGGCCTTAGCAGGTTCTGAATTGGTGAGGATCACAGTCAACACGCCCGAGGCTGCAGAGGCTGTACCCCACATCCGAGATCAGCTCGACAAAATGGGCATTGATGTCCCTCTGATTGGTGACTTTCATTACAACGGACACCGACTGTTAAGTGACCATCCTGCTTGTGCCGAGGCGCTATCCAAATACCGAATCAATCCCGGCAATGTTGGAAAAGGTGACAAGCACGATCTGCAATTTGGACAAATGATTGAAGCTGCCATGCGATGGAACAAACCTGTTCGCATTGGTGTCAACTGGGGAAGCTTAGATCAAGAGTTGCTGGCTGAATTGATGGATCAAAACAGCCAAAGAAAAGTGCCTTGGGAATCTAGACAAGTGATGTACGAGGCGCTCATTACGTCGGCCATCACTTCGGCCGACAAGGCACACGAGATGGGCATGGCTCGCGCACAAATTATGCTTTCCTGCAAGGTATCGGGCGTGCAAGACCTGATTGCCGTCTACCGAGAACTGGGCCGACGCACGGATTACCCTTTGCATTTGGGGCTCACCGAAGCAGGCATGGGTACCAAGGGCACCGTTGCCTCAAGCACTGCTCTGGCCATCTTGCTTCAAGAAGGAATTGGCGACACCATCCGCGTTTCGCTCACGCCTCAGCCGGGTGAGGCGCGCACCCAAGAAGTGGTCATTGCTTCAGAAATTTTGCAATCTTTGGGTTTGCGAATCTTTGTACCCAGTGTCACGGCATGCCCAGGTTGTGGCCGCACTACCAGCAGCACATTCCAAGAGTTGGCCAAACAAATTGACGATTTCTTGCGAGCTCAAATGCCTGTTTGGCGCAGCCGTTATCCCGGTGTTGAGCACTTGAAGTTGGCCGTCATGGGCTGCATCGTCAATGGGCCTGGCGAAAGCAAACATGCCGACATCGGCATCAGTTTGCCTGGTACCGGCGAAGCCCCCGCTGCGCCGGTGTTCATCGATGGTGAGAAAAAACTGACCTTGCGTGGCGACAACATTGCCAAAGAGTTTCAAACGCTGGTCGAGCAATACATCGACAACCGCTTTGGCGGCAGCTCCAACGCTGTCATGTAATTTTTTATGTCAGACATTCAATCCAAAGAACTTCCGTCCAAAGTGAGCGCGTTTAAAAAACTGACTGCTGTCAAAGGCATGAACGATGTATTGCCCGGAGAGTCCGCTAAATGGGAATGGCTCGAAGGCATTGTGAGAAGTTTGATGGCTCGTTATGCCTATCGAAACATTCGAACACCCATCGTCGAGCCTACGGCACTTTTTGTTCGCGGCCTTGGCGAAGTAACCGACATTGTTGAGAAGGAAATGTATTCCTTCGAAGATCGCTTAAATGGTGAAGCCCTAACGCTACGTCCTGAAAGCACAGCAGGCGTTGTGCGCGCAGTGGTTGAACACAACATGCTTTACGAGGGCGGTAAGCGTTTGTATTACATGGGACCGATGTTCCGACACGAGCGCCCTCAGCGTGGACGCTACCGACAATTCCATCAAATTGGCGCTGAGGTCTTGGGTTTTCAGGGCCCCGAAATTGACGCAGAAGTAATTTTGTTGGCCCATGATTTATGGCAAGCCATTGGCCTCAAAAACGTGCGCCTAGAGCTCAATAGTTTGGGTCAACCACCAGAGCGCTTGGCACATCGCGCGGCCTTGATCACGCACTTTGAAAAACACCAAGCTGTGCTTGATGAGGACGCTAAGCGCCGTTTGTATACCAACCCGCTGCGAATTTTGGATACCAAAAATCCAGCCATGAAAGAAGTGGTTGAGTCAGCACCTCAACTGATGAATTTTTTGGGAGAAGCTTCGCTTGCCCATTTCAATGCTTTGCGACAAATTCTTGATGCCAATGGTGTTCAGTATTCGTTAAATCCTCGCTTGGTTCGCGGCATGGACTATTACAACCTGACCGTGTTCGAATTCATCACCGATCAGTTGGGTTCTCAAGGCACAGTGTGCGGCGGCGGTCGTTACGACTACCTGATCGAGCAAGTGGGTGGCAAGCCCGCCCCTGCTGTGGGTTGGGCCCTAGGACTCGAGCGAGTTTTGGCCTTGCTAGAAGAGCAGGGCGTGCAATTGCCCGAAGCTACGCCCCACGCCTATGCCATCGTGCCAGACGCAAACAGTTTGCCCTTGGTTTTGAAACACCTCAGGCAACTTCGCGCTCTGGGTGTCAATGTTCAAATGCACGCAGGCTCAGGAGAGGGCGTTGGCAGCATGAAGACTCAATTTAAAAAAGCCGACAGCAGTGGTGCGGCTTATGCCCTCATTTTTGGGGCAGATGAGCTCGCTCAAAATACCGTTTCAGTCAAGTCTTTGCGAGATGGCGGTGGGGCTCAAAGGACAGAATCTCTTGAAAAGTTGGATGTCTGGGCTCTCAGCCTACAATCCATCTCTTAAATTAAAGTTGAATATGGCATCACATCTCGATCTAGAAGAACAAGAGCAACTTGATGAACTCAAGCACTTTTGGAAAAAATACGGCAATGCCATCACCTGGCTTTTGATTGTCGTGATGGGCTCCTACGCGGGCTGGAATGGCTATCAATATTGGCAAAGTCAGCAGTCTGGCAAGGCATCGGCACTCTTTGATGAGCTTGAAAAATCAGTCGCATCTGGCGACATGGTCAAGCTTGAGCGTGCTTTGGCCGATATGAAAGAGCGCTTTCCAAGCACCACCTTCGCAGCCCAATCTGCCTTGCTGGCTGCCAAATCTTTTCAAATGACCGACAAGCCTGATGCAGCAAAAGCAGCCCTTCAGTGGGCCAGCGAAAGCGCATCCGATCAAGGCAGTGCGCAATTGGCGCGTTTGCGCTTGGCCAACTTACAAGCACAAGAAAAAGCCTTTGACGAGGCTTTGAAAACCTTGTCAAAACCTTTTGATCCTGCATTTGCCGGACTGGCCGCTGACGTTCAAGGCGATATTTATGCCGCCCAAAACAAGCCGCCAGAAGCTATCAAGGCTTACGCCGATGCATGGCGACTCTTGGAAGAAAATTCAGAATACCGCCGTTTGGTTGCAGCCAAACTAAACGCTCTGGGCCAGGACCCTGAAGCTGCAAAAGGTGCTTCGAAATGAAATTTCTGTCCTTCTCTGTTGGGATGAGGGCAAAATGCATGAATCGGCTGTCCTTTGCAACGCTTGGTTTTTTGCTAATGGGCTTGGTCGCTTGTTCAAGCACCCCCACTAAACCCAGCCCCACAGTCCTAAGCGACTTCAAATCCCAATTGAGCATCAGCAAAGTCTGGTCACTCCAAATTGGCCCCATCAGCCCAAATTCCAATGCACCCTTAAGCCACAACATCACAGAGGGTCGCATGGCCTTGGTCACGGGCAGTGGCCTTGTTGTTTTGTTAGATGCCGAAACGGGTGCTGAATCGTGGCGTCTTGCCTTGAACACACCTGTCTCCGCTGGCATTGGGGGCGATGGTCAGCGTTTTGCCGTTATTTCTCAAGCTAACGAATTAATTGCCATCTCAAATGCCAAAGTCATCTGGCGGGTCAAGTTGCCAGCATCTGCTTTCACATCACCGTTGGTTGCCGGTGGACGGGTTTTTGTTCTAACGGCCGATCGAACGGTGATGGCCTTCGATGGCGCATCTGGTCAAAGGTTGTGGAGCCAACAACGCGCTGGCGATCCCTTGGTTTTGAAGCAAGCCGGTATCCTGACTTCTTTCCAAGACAGGCTGATGGTCGGTCTTTCTGGTCGCTTGGTGGCCATGAATCCTGCCAACGGCGTTGCGCTGTCTGAACTCAGCATTGGTGCCTCGCGCGGTACCAACGAAGTCGAGCGTTTGGTTGACTTGGTCGCGGGTGTCTCGCGTGTTAACAATGTCATTTGTGCCAGGGCATTTCAAACTGCTGTCACCTGTGTCGACGCACTCAAGGGCAGCAACTTATGGACGCGTTCAGCACAAGGACATGTCGGCTTAAGTGGTTCCGACTCGCTGCTCTTCGGCGCGGAGTCTGACGGTAAATTGGTGGCTTGGCAACGCAGTACCGGTCAAGTTGCATGGCAATCAGACGCGTTTCGTTTTAGAGGGCTCTCTGCGCCTCATTGGGCCGCTGGCCAACTTGTTGTAGGTGACAGTTTGGGCATGGCCCATTGGATCGATGTCAGCAATGGCCAAACCATTGGCCGTATTCAAGTCGATGCATCTGGCATTGCAATGACACCTGTGCGTGTTGGTAAAAATTGGGTGATCGTGACTCAAAGTGGCTTGGTGCAAGCACTTCGAGCCGAATAACACCCAGCTGAAAGATAGATTTGAAACCCGTTCTGGCCTTGGTCGGACGCCCCAATGTGGGGAAGTCCACTTTATTCAATCGACTCACCAAAAGCCGCGATGCCATCGTCGCTGACTTTGCGGGTCTCACGCGCGATCGCCACTATGGGCAAGGTCGGCAAGGTCGTTACGAATACATTGTCATAGATACGGGCGGCTTTGAACCCGATGCCCATGATGGCATCTACAAAGAAATGGCCAAACAAACTCAGCAAGCAGTCGCCGAGGCCGATGTGGTGGTCTTTGTGGTCGATGCCCGCGCTGGCGTTTCTGCACAAGACCATGACATTGCCAAGTATTTGCGTCGCATAGGCAAGCCTTGCTTGTTGGTTGCCAACAAGGCCGAGGGCATGCGCGAGGGCGTTCAAATTAGCGAGTTTTACGAACTGGGACTAGGCGATGTCATTCCCGTTTCGGCAGCGCATGGCCAAGGCATTCGAAGCTTGGTCGAATTGGCTCTAGACCCGTTGCTCTTACCTGAAGAAGATGCTGACGCCGAACCAGACCTGAGTGTGGTCAAGCTGGCGGTAGCCGGGCGCCCCAATGTGGGCAAGTCAACCCTGATCAATACTTGGCTAGGTGAAGAACGCTTGGTGGCCTTTGACATGCCAGGTACCACCCGCGACGCCATCACGGTTCCCTTTGAACGGGACGGACAAAAGTTCGAACTCATTGACACGGCGGGTTTGCGCCGCAAGGGCAAAGTTTTTGAAGCCATTGAAAAATTCTCAGTGGTTAAAACCTTGCAAGCCATCGAATCGGCCAATGTCGTTTTATTGCTGTTGGATGCCACTCAGGGCGTCACAGAGCAAGATGCCCACATTGCGGGCTTTATTTTGGACAGTGGCCGTGCTGTGGTGTTGGCCGTCAACAAGTGGGATGCAGTCGATTCGTACCAACGCGAATTGGTGAACCGATCGATAGAAAGTCGACTGCCGTTTTTGAAGTTTGCCAACTTGCACACCATTTCAGCTAAGAAACGCCAAGGCCTAGGGCCTGTTTGGAAATCCATCACACAGGCCCACAAATCGGCCATGGTCAAAATGACCACACCCGTTTTAACGCGCTTGTTGCTTGAGTCGGTTCAGTTTCAAAGTCCGCAGCGCGGCGGCATGTTCCGTCCAAAATTGCGTTATGCCCACCAGGGCGGTATGAACCCTCCGGTCATTGTGATTCATGGCAATTCTTTAGAGCACGTCACTGAAACCTACAAACGTTATTTGGAAGGCCGCTTCCGCAAAGCCTTTGATTTGTCAGGTACGCCACTGCGGATTGAAATGAAAACGTCTCAAAATCCCTTTGCTGACAAAGATGCGGGGTAATTTGTAAGGGTTTTAAAAGGGGTCGCTGCAAAACGCCTCTTTTGATGTGTTAAGGTGAAACCCTTAAATTAATTCAAAACACGGAGAATATCGTGAACAACAAAGGGCAACTTTTGCAAGATCCCTTCCTCAACGCATTGCGTCGTGAGCATGTGCCAGTTTCCATTTATTTGGTCAACGGCATCAAACTCCAAGGCCAAATTGAGTCATTCGACCAATACGTGGTACTGCTTCGTAACACGGTCACTCAAATGGTTTACAAACACGCCATTTCCACCATTGTCCCCGGCCGAGCAGTCAACCTTTCAGGTTCAGACGAAGCCGTCGACGAGCCCACTGCTTAACTCGCTGTTTTGATCAGCGAATTGGTTGACACAACGCCGGCCTTGTTGGTGGGTGTTGATTTTGGCTTTCCTCATTTTGATGCAGAGCTGGATGAACTCAGTCAACTGGCCTTGACGGCAGGCCTCAAGCCTGTGGCCAAAATGACGTGCAAACGCAAGGCCCCAGATGCCGCCTTGTTTGTGGGCTCTGGCAAAGCCGATGAAATTAAATTCATGGCAGAACAAATGGGCGCCCAAGAGGTTCTGTTTGATCAGTCTTTGAGCCCCGCTCAGCAGCGCAACCTTGAACGCCATTTGGGCCTGCCCGTCAATGACCGCACACTGCTCATTCTTGAAATCTTCGGACAACGAGCGCGCAGTCATGATGGCAAATTGCAAGTTGAGTTGGCGCGCCTTCAATACCTGAGTACCCGTTTGGTTCGCCGGTGGTCACACCTTGAACGCCAGCGAGGTGGCATTGGCACGCGAGGCGGTCCTGGAGAAACTCAAATTGAACTTGACCGCCGCATGATCAATGACGCCATCAAGCGCACCAAGGATCGCTTGTCTAAAGTTAAAAAGCAACGTTCTACCCAAAGAAGACAGCGCGATCGCCGCAACTCTTTCAATGTTTCCTTGGTGGGTTACACCAATGCCGGCAAATCTACGTTGTTCAACACCTTGGTTAAAGCGCGTGCCTATGCCGCCGATCAGTTGTTTGCCACCTTAGACACCACCACACGTCAACTGTATTTGGGGCAGGCTGGCCGCAGCGCTTCGGTCTCCGATACGGTTGGATTTATTCGAGATTTGCCGCATGGCCTGATTGATGCCTTTCAGGCCACCTTGAAGGAGGCTGCCGACGCAGACTTGTTGCTGCATGTGGTGGATGCTTCCAACCCAAACTATCCGGAGCAAATGAACGAGGTCAAAAGGGTACTTCGGGAAATTGGGGCAGAAGATGTGCCGCAATGGCTAATTTTTAACAAAATAGACACGATCCCGCCCGAGCGTCAACCGCTTGAAATGTTCGACCTCTACGAAGTCGATGGCGTTCCTTTGAAGCGCCTATTTCTCAGTGCTCAATCTGGACAAGGCGTGCCAATGTTGCGTCAAATGCTGGCAGAAGAAGTGATTCGAACAGTTTCAAACCCCCAAAGTGAATCTGACCCGCGCTTTGACCTTGATAATTTCGGGGAAAATGAAGATGATTTTTCATAATTGTCGCTCTGATTGTGCACAATGAGAGCAGTCATATAAAAACGTAGAAAAGCGAATGAATTCCAAATACCGTGCATTTAGCTGGTCAGTCTTGCCGCAGCGCCTTCGTGGCATGTTCAATTTGAACGATCAACGCTGGGGCCGTGGCGACGACAAACCTGCTTCTGAAGGTCAAGACGGCACCAATGCCCCTGGCAATCCACCAGGCGCCAATGGTTCTCAACAGCAACCTCCAAATCCTCAACCTTCAAATCCAGGCAACTCGTCCAACCGACCTGGTCAATCTTCTGGCCCTCCAGATTTGGATGAGCTGTGGCGTGACCTCAATCGCAAGCTTTCGCAGTTCTTGGGTGGTAAAAATGGCGGGCCACCCAACAAAGGTCAGCCCAATGGCTCTCCCTTCAATGGATTGCCTCCCGTGTTTCGCAATTTAGGCATTGGCGCCATTTTGGGTGCTTTGCTCCTGATCTGGTTGGGTACAGGCTTCTTCATTGTCCAAGAGGGACAACAAGCCGTGATCACCCAATTTGGCAAATACAAATCCACGGTCGGTGCCGGTTTCAATTGGCGCTTTCCTTACCCCATTCAAAAGAACGAGTTGGTGTTTGTGACGCAAATTCGTTCAGTTGACATTGGCCGCGACAACGTCATCAAGGCCACCGGTCTTCGCGAGTCAGCCATGCTCACGGAAGATGAAAACATTGTCGAAATTAAATTCGCAGTGCAATACCGCTTAAACGATGCACGTGCCTATTTATTTGAAAGCAAAAACCCCACAGAAGCCGTTGTGCAGGCTGCTGAAACAGCCGTGCGGGAGGTGGTGGGCAAAATGAAAATGGATTCTGCTTTGTCAGAAGAACGTGATCAGATTGCGCCTAGAGTTCGCGCCCTGATGCAAAACATTCTGGACCGATACAAGGTGGGCATTGAAGTGGTTGGCATCAACTTGCAACAGGGTGGCGTTCGCCCCCCCGAACAAGTTCAAGCCGCTTTTGATGATGTGCTCAAGGCGGGCCAAGAGCGCGAACGCGCCAAAAATGAAGCGCAAGCTTATGCCAACGATGTTGTGCCTCGCGCCGTAGGTGCTGCATCCCGCTTGAAGGAAGAGTCTCAGGCCTATCGCGAGCGAATTGTGGCGCAAGCAGAAGGTGATGCGCAACGTTTCAAGGCCATCCTTCCCGAGTATCAAAATGCACCTCAAGTGACGCGTGACCGCATGTATTTAGATGCTATGCAGCAAATTTACGCCAACGTCACCAAAGTGGTGATCGACAGTAAGCAGGGCTCTAACCTGATGTATTTGCCGCTCGATAAATTGATTCAAATGACCGGCACACCTTCGACAGTGACAGCCCCTGTCGATGTACCTGCGAACAACGCAGCCACTAGCACTGCCCCTAGCAGCGCCCCCCCTGATCCCAGATCGCGCGACAGTCTCCGATCTCGTGACCGTGAAAATCGTTAAGGAAGCAGCAAAATGAATCGTATTGGAATATGGGTTTCATCCCTGCTGCTGTTGCTGGCTTTGGCCAGCTCCATGTTGTTCGTGGTCGATCAACGTCAATTTGGCGTGGTTTATGCCTTGGGTCAAATTAAAGAAGTGATTACCGAGCCTGGTTTGAACATCAAGCTGCCGCCCCCATTGCAAAACGTCACTTACATTGACAAGCGTTTGTTAACCCTCGACAGTCCCGACACCGAGCCCATGCTGACTGCAGAAAAGCAACGTGTGGTGATTGATTGGTATGTTCGTTGGCGTATTACAGATCCCTTGGCCTACATCCGCAATGTTGGCTTGGATGAAAAGGCGGGTGCCAATCAACTGAACCGAGTGGTTAGAAACGCTTTTCAAGAAGAAATCAACAAGCGCACTGTGAAGGAGTTGCTGTCTTTAAGTCGCGACGCCTTAATGAATGACGTCAAGAGCGAAGTCTTAGACAAAGTGCGCGGCGCAAAGCCATGGGGTGTTGACGTTGTCGATGTCCGAATCACAAGAGTTGACTATGTCGATGCCATTACCGAATCGGTCTATCGCCGTATGGAGGCAGAGCGTAAGCGCGTTGCCAACGAACTTCGTTCTACGGGCGGTGCAGAGGGAGAGAAAATCCGTGCTGATGCCGATCGTCAGCGTGAGGTCACCATTGCCAACGCTTACCGCGATGCCCAAAAAATCAAAGGTCAAGGAGATTCACAGGCCGCCAAAATCTACAACGAATCCTTTGGCCGTGACCCTCAATTCGCGCAGTTTTACAGAAGCCTTGATGCCTACAAAGCCAGCTTTTCTAAAAAGAGCGATGTCATGGTTTTAGACCCAAGCAGCTCCGACTTCTTCAGAACCATGCGAGGCAACTCTTCTGGCAACCAGGCAGTCCCCCCTGCTAGAAAGTAAGTGAGCTTCTGGTCCACAATCATGGTGGCCATCTCGCTGGTACTGATTTTTGAGGGGCTTCTGCCCCTCATCTCTCCCCTTAAGTGGCGCGAAATGTTCAGACAGCTCATGCAACTCGAAGATGGTCAAATTCGTTTTTTTGGTCTTTCGATCGTTTTGTTGGGGCTCTTTCTTTTAGGGGCCTTCATTTAGAGCCTGTTCGAACCTGTAAAATCCCTGTTTTAACAGCCTCCCAGATTGCCATGTCCGCTTGGGTCCTCCCGGATCACATCGCTGATGTCTTGCCCTCAGAAGCCAGACACATCGAAGAACTCCGAAGATTGCTTCTAGACACCGCCCGAAGCTATGGCTTCGAGTTGGTTTCACCCCCTTTGCTTGAGCACATTGAGTCTTTGCTCACGGGCACTGGCAAAGCGCTAGATCTTCAAACTTTCAAATTAGTCGACCAAATTTCGGGTCGAATGATGGGCCTTAGAGCTGACACAACCCCTCAAGTCGCTCGAATTGATGCCCACTTACTTAACCGAAAAGGTGTCGCAAGGCTTTGCTACTGCGGCCCTGTTCTGCATACCCAACCCGACCGCCCGCATGCTACCCGCGAACCCTTGCAGCTTGGCGCCGAAATATTTGGCCATGCTGGTTTAGAAGCCGACCTCGAGGTTTTGCAGTTGGCCCTAGATTGTTTGCGCGCTTCTCAAATGGGTGAGGTCTTGGTTGACCTCGCAGATGCCAGAATTGTGAGCAGTTTGCTTGAAGACATGCCCCTGACAGATGCCATGCGAGGCGATGTTTTTGCGGCACTGGCCAGTAAAAATGCCTCTGCTTTGGCCGAGTTAACCCAAAATTTCCCTAAAGGCATTCAAGCCGGGCTGATGAATCTCATTGACCTGTATGGAGACAGTTCAGTTCTAACGCTAGCACTCCAAAAGTTACCGCCCAAACCTCAAATCAAGTTGGCCATTGAGCAGCTGAAATGGTTGAGCGATCAATTGCCTGATGTCACGTTTAAGTTTGATTTGGCCGATGCGCGCGGGTACGCTTACTACAGCGGTTTGCGGTTTGCTATTTATGCAAAAGGCGCCAGTGATGCCGTGGTGCGGGGTGGTCGTTATGACGGCGTGGGTGCCGCCTTTGGCCACGAAATGGGCCGTGATCGTCCCGCAGTGGGGTTCAGCTTAGATCTGAAGCAATGGGTGGGGGTGGTCCCGCAACTCAGTCTTAAGGCTGCCATTCGAGCGCCATGGGGCACCCGGCCAGACCTGCGTTCGGCCATTGCGCAGTTGCGTATGCACGGTGAAACTGTGGTGTGCAGCTTGCCTGGACACGAAAGTGAAATAGATGAATTCCAATGCGATCGCGAACTCTCAGAGCTTGCGGGGCAGTGGATTGTAAAAGCCATTGAAAACAAAACAAAATGAACATGATCAAAGGACGTAACGTTGTCGTTGTTGGAACCCAGTGGGGTGACGAGGGCAAAGGCAAACTGGTCGATTGGCTGACAGAAAGCGCGCAAGGCGTTGTCCGCTTTCAAGGTGGCCACAATGCAGGCCACACCTTGGTCATCAACGGCGTCAAAACGGCACTTCACCTCATTCCAAGTGGCATCATGCGCGCTGGTGTGAAGTGTTACATCGGCAATGGCGTGGTATTGTCTGCGGGCAAACTGTTTGAAGAAATTGCGGGTCTAGAAAAGGCGGGGGTTGAGGTTCGCTCTCGCTTGCGTATCAGTGAAGCTTGCCCTTTGATCTTGCCATTTCATGCCGCCTTGGACGTCGCGCGTGAGGCTGCTCGCGAGCAAGGTGGCACCGAAAAAATTGGCACCACAGGCCGCGGCATCGGCCCTGCCTACGAGGACAAAATTGCACGCCGTGCATTGCGCGTTCAAGACTTGAAATACCCCGAGCGTTTTGCACACAAACTCAAAGAACTCTTAGATTTGCACAACCATGTTTTGACAACTTTTTTGGGTTCAGAGAAGTTCATTTTTGGTGATGCGCTCAAACCGTATGTCAAAAACGGTGAAGTTCAGTTTGATGTGGTTTTTAAAGAGGCCATGGAACATGCAGAACTCTTAAAGCCCATGATGGCCGATGTGTCTCGCGAACTGAACGACGCACATCGCTTAGGCGCTAACTTGCTGTTTGAAGGTGCACAGGGCACACTGCTTGATGTCGATCACGGCACCTACCCATATGTGACATCTAGCAACTGCGTGGCTGGCAATGCCGCGGCAGGCTCAGGTGTCGGCCCTGGGTTATTGCACTATGTTTTAGGCATTACCAAGGCTTATTGCACACGGGTTGGCGGCGGTCCATTTCCAACCGAGTTGGAATGGGAAAAGGAAGGTACACCAGGTTGGCACATGAGTACGGTGGGCGCTGAAAAGGGCGTCACAACAGGTCGCAGCCGACGCTGCGGTTGGTTCGATGCGGCATTGCTCAAGCGCAGTGCGCAAGTCAATGGTTTGTCTGGTCTGTGCATTACCAAACTGGATGTCCTAGACGGCTTGAAAGAGTTAAAGCTTTGCACAAGTTATGAATTGGACGGCGACATTGTGGACATTCTGCCCATGGGTGCCGATGACATTGCGCGCTGCAAGCCTATTTATGAATCCATTGAGGGCTGGACTGACAGCACAGTGGGCGTCACACAATTTGACAAACTGCCAGTCAATGCTCGCTTGTATTTACAGCGCATTGAGCACATCACGGGCGTTCCCATTCATTTGGTGTCAACCAGCCCAGACCGTGATCACACCATCTTGATGCACCATCCTTTTTTAACACCCCTTTAATTGACATCAACACCTCGCTTTACCTTGAAGTGAATGAACCTACCTCTGGAGAATATGCATGCTGACTGAAGACGGCAAACACCTGTACGTAAGCTACGACGAATACCACAACCTGATTGAAAAGCTGGCCATCAAGGTCCATCAATCTGGGTGGGAGTTCGACACCATTTTGTGTTTGGCAAGGGGCGGTATGCGCCCTGGCGATATTTTGTCTCGCATTTTCAACAAACCCTTGGCCATCATGTCCACCAGCTCTTACCGTGCTGATGCGGGCACTGTGCAGGGCCATTTGGACATCGCTCGGTTCATTACCACCCCTAAAGGCGAAATTGCGGGACGTGTTTTGTTGGTCGATGACTTGGCCGATTCGGGCCACACCTTGCATGCCGTGGTCGACATGTTGAAAACCAATTACAAGCCCATCACAGAACTGCGCAGTGCCGTTGTTTGGACCAAGGGTCTTTCTGGTTTTCAACCCGACTACTCTGTTGAATACCTGCCCACCAACCCTTGGATTCATCAGCCCTTTGAAGGCTACGACAGCATGAGCCCCGAAAAATTAATGGAAAAGTGGAAAGTCTAAAGGTAATATGGTGGGATGACTGAAAAGAACACATCCCACATTGCCACCCAACTGATTCACCACGGCTACACGCCACCGCCTGATTTTCAGGCCCCTCAGCCGGGTATTTTCAAAGCCTCTACGGTTTTCTTTCCCAATGTGGCGTCTATGCGCCAACGCGATTGGAAAGACAAATCGGCTTACACCTATGGAACGCATGGCACGCCTTCAAGTTTCACGCTTGAAGAGCGGCTTTGCTCGCTAGAAGGCGGCAAACATTGTGTCTTAACGCCCAGTGGCTTGTCGGCCTTGGCAGTGGCATCTTTTGCTGTTTTGAAATCGGGCGATCATATTTTGTTGCCCGACAACTCTTACGGCCCCAACAAGGTGTTGGCTGAAGGCGAATTGACATCGTTTGGCATATCGCATGCTTACTACGATGCCATGGACCCCCAAGATCTGGCTGCCAAAATCAAACCCAATACCCGTCTTGTATGGTTGGAAGCACCAGGCTCAGTCAGCATGGAATTTCCAGACCTCATCGGTTTGATCAAGGTTTGTCAATCTCATGGCGTTTTAACCGCCTTGGACAACACATGGGGCGCGGGAATTGCCTTCAAGCCTTTTGACCTTTTGGGCGATGGCAGTTTGTCCGTTGATCTCACCGCTCATGCCCTCACCAAATATCCCAGTGGGGGTGGCGATGTGCTCATGGGCAGCGTCATGACTTGCAACGATGAATTGGCATTGAAACTCAAAATGACCATGAGCCGTTTGGGAATTTGTGTAGGCCCTAATGACATTGAAAGCATTCTTCGCTCGTTGCCAACCATTTCTTTGCGTTATGTGGCGCAAGACCATTCAGCCCGTGAGTTGGCCCAATGGTGGAAAAGCCAAAAAGCCTGTGTGCAGGTGCTGCATCCCGCTGTAGAAGGATCCCCTGGGCACGAGCATTGGCAAGCCTTGTGCGCTTCTGACGGTGGTGCTGGGCATGCCGCAGGCTTGTTCAGCGTGATGCTGCACCCCTCATTGACGCAAGACCAAGTCGATACATTTTGCGACAATTTGAGTCTCTTCAAAATAGGTTACAGCTGGGGCGGCCCCATCAGTTTGGCGGTGCCTTACAACATTGCCAGCATGCGTTCTAACTGGCCTTCGCACTTGCAACAAGGCTACTTGGTGCGTTTTTCAACAGGGTTTGAAGACCCGCAAGATTTAATCCGCGATTTGGCCAAAGCTGTGAAGCAATGCTTGAATTTTTAAGCGTCTTGTAGGATTGAATGGCAAGCTGATACAGTGGAGCTATTCAATAGAAAGAAATACCTTGGCAACTCCCAATTACGGCTACGAAAAACGTCAAAAAGAATTGGCGAAGAAACGCAAAAAAGAAGACAAACTCAAAGCCAAGTCTGAGAAAAGAACTGACTCGCCTGATTCACTCTCAGAAGATTTGCCTGAAGACGAGACTGAGCAGCTGCCCGCTTCCGATGTGCCGCCCCAACCCTAAATTGTCTAGCACCTCCATCTAGGCAGAGTTACCTCATTTCGGCCAACATTTTTTTAAGCTGAGGCCATACGTTTTTCATCATGGTGCTTTGCGCCCCTTCATTGGGGTGAATTCGGTCTGACTGAAACCACTTCAAAGGATCGGCATCGTCAGCAATGCCTTTTAAAAATTGGTTGTTGAGTTCTGCCCCCGTCTCTTTAGACACCCTTTGATAAGCTTGTGCTATTTGTTGAGCGTAGTTGGCGCCATAGTTTGGCGGCATTTGCATGCCAATGACCATCACTTTGGCACCAGCTTTTTTGCCTTGATTCGCCATGGCGCTCAAATTTTGTTGCGTCATTTGCATGCTCAAACCTCGAAGCGCATCGTTGCCTCCAAGCTCCACGATCAAAACATGCGGCTTGTGCACTTTGAGCAACTGGGGCAGCCTGCTAAGACCTCCTGAACTTGTATCACCGCTGATACTGGCATTCACCATTTTCACCTTCAGGGTCTCTTTGACAGCTTGGTCACTCATCAATTGAACCCAGCCTGTTCCTCGGGTCAGGCCGTACTCAGCACTCAATGAGTCGCCCACAATCAAGACAATTTTTTCTGAGCTCGGGCTTGTCTTGGCATTGACTTTCGGCGTGCTTTCGCTGGCCAAAAGGGGCAAGCAAAAACCCGCGAAGAACAAGCTCACCACAAGCCAGTTAAAGTATCTATGTTGTAAGGAAATTTGGTACATGTCAGAAACAATGATCTCAGTCAGTCATGTCAGTAAGGTGGTCGGTGATGTCGGCGACCCGTTGGCTATTTTGCGTGATATTGATTTCTCCGTGAAGGCTGGGGAATCTGTTGCCATTTTGGGGGCCTCTGGTTCTGGCAAAAGCACCTTATTGTCCATCATGGCAGGTTTAGACACCCCAACTGAAGGTCAGGTGTCATTGGCGGGGCAGCCCATTTTTGACATGACAGAGGACCAACGTGCCGCATGGCGCGGACAAATGCTAGGTTTTGTATTTCAAAATTTTCAATTGATGGGTCACTTAACAGCATTGGAAAATGTCATGTTGCCGCTTGAGTTGGCGGGCGCCAAAAACGCCAGCCAATTGGCCAAAGAGATCTTGTCGCAAGTAGGGCTTGCAGAGCGCTTGAAACACTTTCCCAAAGTTCTCAGTGGTGGTGAACAACAACGTGTTGCGCTTGCCCGAGCCTTTGTGGTCCAACCCCAACTCCTTTTGGCCGATGAGCCGACAGGCAGTTTGGATGCTCAAACTGGCGAAAGCATTATGAATTTGATGCTTTCTATGAATCAGGCAAGAGGAACCACCCTGATTTTGGTCACGCATGACCAAAAACTGGCATCTCGCTGCGATAGAACGCTCACACTTGAGGCTGGACAGCTTTTATCCCAACGATAATTGGGGCATGTCATCTCCCAAAATTCTTTTCGGTTTTCATGCAGTCGGTGTCCGTTTAAAAACAGCCCCTCAATCGATCGTTGAGATCTATTTTGAAACTACACGGCGCGATGCCCGCATGCGCCAGTTCATTGAACGCGCACAAGAAGCAGGTGTCAGGCTCATAGAGGCTGACGGCATGCGCTTGGCCAAGTTGGCAGGCAGCCATGGCCACCAAGGCGTTGCAGCTCGCGTTGAAAGCTTGCCCCAAATCCATTCCTTGGACGATCTGTTGGACCAAGTTCAGGGTCCTCCATTGCTCTTGGTTTTAGATGGCGTCACAGATCCACACAACCTGGGTGCGTGTTTGCGTGTGGCCGATGGCGCGGGCGCACATGCTGTCATTGCACCCAAAGATCACGCCGCGGGCATCAATGCCACTGTGGCCAAGGTGGCCAGTGGTGCCGCTGAAACTGTGCCGTATTTCATGGTGACCAACTTGGCTAGAACTTTGGGTGAACTCAAAGAACGTTCTATTTGGATCATTGGCACCAGCGGTGATGCCCCTCGCAATATTTACCAAGCAGATTTAAAAGTCCCTACTGCTTTGGTTCTGGGTGCTGAAGGTCCTGGCATGAGGCAGCTCACACGCAAAACATGTGATGAGTTGGTTAGCATTCCCATGCAAGGTGCCGTCGAGAGCTTGAATGTTTCGGTGGCCAGTGGCGTTTGTTTGTTTGAAGCGCTGAGGCAGCGCTTGGTCTCATAGGTTCACAGCAGTCCTGCGGCACCCAGAATGCCACCAGCTGCTATCAGCCACATCATGTGAATTGAAGTTCGCAACACCAGCCCTGTTGCAACAGCGGTGACCAACCAAATCTTCCAGTCATGTGCAAAGTCGCCATGGGCTGCTGACAGCAGCCACCCCGTTGACACCAAGAGTCCAATCACAATGGGAGCCATGCCAGATTTGAAGGCCTGAACCGACGTCAAATCTCGGTTAACGTGGGCCCATTTGGTGGCTTTGTAAGTCAGGATAGAGGAGGGCAACATAATGCCCAACATGGTGAGCACAACGCCTAAAAGGCCAAGCCACCATGCATGAGCACCCGCGCTCAAGCCCCCACCTGCATTGATGCCCACTTGCCAGCCCATGAGAGCAACAAAGAGCACATTGGGGCCAGGTGCAGATTGAGCCAGCGCAATGCTGGAAGAAAAGGAGGGGTCTGTCAGCCAATGTTTTTCAGTGACCAAAAATCGGTGCATTTCTGGCGCAGTTGTGATTGCACCCCCAATCCCCATCAAGGACAAGACGGCAAAATGCATGAACAGCTCAAACCAGTCTTGAGGACTCAGAGTCAGGCTCATTTTTAGGACGCCTCCCGATCCGTGTGTGAATCGGAATCAAGCTTGGTTTGCAATTGTTTCAAGGCCCGATAGGTCATGAGCCAGGCTAAGCTGCCAAAGCCAAGTAAAACCCACGGCAATGGCCATCTGAAAATGCCAACACAAGCAAAAGAAAGAACAGCAAAAGGGATGGCTGTCCAAAGCCCCATTGGGTTTTTCGGCAGGGTTGTAGCAAGTTTGAGCCCTGTGGCGATGACCAAACCAGCCGCCACAGCTCCCATGCCTTTGAGTGCCCCTTGAGCGATGGCATTGTCTGCCACACCCCCAAACAAAATTGCCAGACCTAGGACCAAGACCAGCGGCCCACAAATTAAGCCGCTCACCGCTGCCAAAGCGCCTGCGATGCCAAAGTATTTGCCGCCAATCATCAAGCAAAGGTTAACCACGTTAGGGCCTGGCATCACTTGCGCGACGGACCATTCTTCAACAAATTGGGCCTTGGTCAACCACTTTCTGCGTTCCACCAACTCGTGCTGAACCACTGCCAAAACGCCACCAAAACCCTGGAGTGCCAACAAGGTGAAAACCGTGAACAGTTCTGTTTTGGATTGCGGTTGACAAGATTCTTGGGCTTGAGAGGACATGCACCAATTATCGCTGAAGCTTTTGCGGGTCGACTGATTCAAATTAGGAAGTCGCGCACCTAGAAACGGTCCTTTGGAGAGACCCTCTGGGAGACATGTTCCCAAAGAAGCTCTAAACTACGGCCTTCTCTAATTCCGACCCCATGAACGCACTGGTTGACGTCTCTTTTTTCCCGCGCAACGCCAAGCCCCTGAACAGCTATCGCAAGTTCTGGGCGGCGCGCTTTGGCACGGCTCCATTTTTGCCCATGAGCCGCGCTGAAATGACGCAATTGGGTTGGGACAGTTGCGACATTGTTTTGGTTACTGGCGACGCCTATGTCGACCACCCGAGTTTTGGCATGGCGGTCATTGGTCGAATGCTAGAAGCACAAGGTTTCCGGGTGGGCATCATTGCCCAGCCCGATTGGCAAAGTGCCGAGCCGTTTCGCGCCTTAGGTAAGCCCAATTTATTTTGGGGCGTCACAGCAGGCAACATGGATTCCATGATCAACCGTTACACGGCCGATCGAAAAATCAGATCCGACGACGCCTACACAGCTGGCGACGTTGGCGGAAAACGTCCCGACCGGGCGGCCATTGTTTACAGCCAACGCTGTCGTGAAGCTTTTCCAGAAGTTCCCATTGTGTTGGGTGGCATTGAAGGTTCTTTGCGCCGCATTGCGCACTATGACTATTGGTCTGACAAGGTTCGCAGATCCATTGTGGTTGATAGCAAATGCGATTTGCTGCTCTACGGCAATGCAGAGCGTGCCGTGGTTGAAATTGCACACAGGTTGGCTGCAAGAGAGCCCGTTCACGACATCATTGATGTTCGCGGTACTGCTTTTGTTCGTCGTCACACGCCTGAAGGCTGGTTCGAAATTGATTCATCTTCTGTCGACACGCCTGGGCACGTAGAAGCACACGTCAATCCCTACCTCATGATCTCGGAGCAAGCACGTGAAAACGGTGCAACGTGCGCTCGCGAAGAGGAAGCGCAGACTGTCGCCGATCAGCAAAATGCGACAGTTAAACCGCTCAATTTTGTGCCCAATCCGCAGATGCCTGCCATGACAGGCAAAGGCTTGCACAAAGTGCCGCCTCGTGACAAAAGCGTCATTCGTCTGCCCAGTTATGAGCAAGTTAAATCTGATGCTGTGCTCTATGCGCATGCCAACCGCGTGTTGCACTTAGAAACCAATCCGGGCAATGCGCGAAGTTTGGTGCAAGCCCATGGCGAGGGTGTGACTGCGCGCGATGTTTGGATTACGCCACCTCCCATTCCCCTCACCACAGCCGAAATGGATGCCGTGTTTGACTTGCCTTATGCGCGCAGTCCACACCCCATTTATGCCGACGAAAATGGCTCGCATGACGCGGCCACCAAAATACCGGCGTGGGAGATGATTCGCTTTTCTGTGAACATCATGCGGGGTTGTTTTGGTGGCTGTACGTTTTGCTCCATCACCGAACATGAAGGCCGCATCATTCAAAGCCGCAGCGAAGCTTCCGTACTGCGTGAAATTGAAGACATTCGCGACAAGGTCAAGGGCTTCACGGGCGTCATTTCAGATTTGGGCGGCCCCACAGCCAATATGTACCGCTTGGGTTGCAAGTCTCCCGAAATTGAAGCTGCCTGCCGCAAACCAAGTTGCGTATTCCCTGGCATTTGCAGCAACCTCACCACAGACCACGGCCCGCTTATTCAAATGTACCGCAAAGCGCGTACTTTGAAGGGCATCAAAAAGATCCTGATCGGATCGGGCTTGCGCTATGACTTGGCGGTTCAAAGTCCAGAATATGTCAAAGAGTTGGTCACTCACCATGTGGGTGGCTACTTGAAAATTGCCCCAGAACACACAGAGTCAGGCCCGCTCACCAAGATGATGAAGCCTGGCATTGGGTCTTACGACAAGTTCAAGAGCATGTTTGACAAGTTCAGTGCAGAAGCTGGCAAGAAACAGTTTTTGGTGCCTTACTTCATTGCAGCGCACCCAGGCACCAGCGATGAAGACATGATGAACTTGGCTATTTGGCTGAAGAAAAACGGTTTTCGGGCCGATCAAGTTCAAACCTTCTATCCGAGCCCCATGGCCACCGCCACAGCCATGTACCACACCACCAAAAATCCTTTGCGCAAAATTACGCGCGACAGTGAAAAGGTTGATGTGGTCAAAGGTGAAAAGCGCCGCAGGCTGCACAAAGCATTTTTGCGCTATCACGATGCCAAGCATTGGCCCCTTTTGCGTGATGCACTCAAAGCCATGGGCAGAGCCGACCTCATTGGCAATGGCAAGCACCACTTGATTCCTACTTGGCAGCCTTTGTCAGATGATTATCAAAGCGCGCGTCGCAAAAACAGCACGCCCAGTGAATCGGCCTCACCCAAAAAAGGCACGATGCTCACGCAGCACACGGGTTTGCCGCCGCGTAAAAAGAGTTAAGCCATCGATCACTTGGCTTTAGCGTTGAGTTTGCAGCTAAGCCTGTAAAACCTGAAGCAATTCGGTTTCTATTTCAATTTGTTCACGGTTGTGTTGAAGGGCAGAGCCTTCAATCAGGAACGTGTCTTCTACGCGCTCACCCAGCGTGCTGATTTTGGCCAACTTCAGGCTGATGCCGTGTTTGGCAAGGACGGAGGCCACACTGTAGAGCAGGCCAATTTTGTCACTGGCTGAAATGGCCAGAAGCCAACTTTGAGCTTTTTCATCTGGGTGCAAAGTAATGCGAGGCGCAATGGGAAAGTTTTTAACGCGCCTTGATACTCGACCTTTGGTTGGGGGGGGGAGGGTACCTTTTTGATTGATGGTGAGGCTCAAGCCAGATTCAACCATGGTCATGAGTTCTCTGTAGTGCTCAGGCAGCAGCGAGGTCACCACTTGGAAAGTATCTAGCGCATAACCATTTTTAGCCGTGTGAATTTTGGCATCCAAAATACTGAAGCCGGCTTGATCGAAGTATCCGCAAATGCGGGCGAACAAATCTGTTTGATCTTCTGTGTAGACCAATACTTGCAGGCCTTCGCCCAAGGGTGAAATTCTGGCTCGGACAATGCATTTTCCGTTCAGCGCCGAAACAGGAGTCGCTTCAGTTCTGGCGACATACCTTGAAAGTTGCCTTGCGTGCCATGCAATTTCACTGGCATCGTGCCGCATGAAATAACCCACATCCAAGGTGTCCCACAAGGCTTTTTGGCCATCGTGAGGTTCTGAGTGTCTGGCCAACTCCACCAGCGCTTCGCGTTTGCGAGATTCAATTTCGGCGTTGGCATCAGGGGCTCTGCCGCCCAGCATGCGCAAGGTGTACTTGTAAAGGTCTTCTAAAAGTTTTCCCTTCCAGGCATTCCATACTTTGGGACTTGTGCCCCGAATATCTGCGACCGTTAAAAGGTACAAAGCCGTCAGTCGTCGTTCGTTGCCAACACGCTTGGCAAATGCAGCAATGACGTCAGGGTCACTGAGATCTTCTTTTTGGGCCACATGGCTCATGGTGAGGTGCTCGCCTACCAAAAATGAGATGAGCTTAGAGTCTTCTGAGGTTATGCTGTGTTGACGGCAAAAGCTTTTGACTTCGAGCACGCCAAGTTTGGAATGATCTCCACCACGGCCCTTGGCAATGTCATGAAACAACGCGGCCGTGTAGAGAATAAATGGCTTGTCCCAACCGGCAGCCAGTTGAGAACAAAAAGGATATTCGTGAGCGTGGTCGGCAATGAAGAAGCGGCGCACGTTTCTAAGGACCATGAGAATGTGTTGGTCGACTGTGTAAACGTGAAACAGGTCGTGCTGCATTTGACCCACAATGTTTCTGAACACCCACAAGTAGCGCCCCAGAACTGAGGTCTGGTTCATCAAGCGCAGGGCATGTGTAATGCCTTCGCCTTCCTGAAGTATTTTTAAAAAGGTGGCCCGATTGACTGGGTCGCGCCTGAAATTGGCATCCATCACGCCACGTACGTTGTAAAGCGCGCGCAGTGTTTTAGCCGACAGCCCCTTTACGCCCCGAGTCTGCTGGAAAAGCAAAAAAGTTTCTAAGATGGCATGGGGGTGTTTTTGATAGAGATCGTCTTGCGCTACTTCTAACAGGCCATTGATCTCTAAAAAATGTTCGTTGAGTTTGCGCACTTCAATTCGAAGATCGCCGCGCTGAGCTTGCAAATGCGCTTCAATGTTCAAAAGCAGTATTTGGTTCAATTGAGTGACAGCTTTGGCCGCCCAGTAATACTGGCGCATCAAAACTTCACTGGCTCTTTGCTTGTGTTTGCCATCGGATGTGCTTTGTGCCTTGTACCCAAAGGCATCTGCCAAGGCGTGTTGCAAATCAAACACCAAGCGATCCTCGCGCCGTTTGGCCAGTAAATGAAGCCTTGCACGAATGAGGCTGAGCACAGCTTCATTGCGTTTAATTTGCTTCACTTCTAAGGCTGTGGCCAAGCCTTTGGCGGCCAAATCGTCCCATGTGTACCCCAAGCCTGCAGCTCTAGAAATCCATAAAATAATTTGAAGATCTCTGAGCCCGCCGGGCGACTCTTTGCAATTGGGTTCTAGAGAGTAGGGGGTGTTTTCAAACTTGTTATGCCGTTGGTTGAGCTCGAGTGTTTTGGCCACAAAGAATGCGTGCGGGTCCATGGCCTCTTGGTAGCTTTGCTGAAACTGTTGGTACAAGCTAAGGCTGCCAGCAAGCAGTCGACTTTCAAGCAGCGATGTTTTAACCGTGATGTCTTTTTCAGACTCGTCGATGCAATCTTTCAGGTTGCGAACGCTGGAGCCGATTTCTAGGCCGCTGTCCCAACAACTGCCAATGAAGGCTTCTAGCTTGGCTTTCAGGTCTGGTGACTCTTCTGCAATGACACTGTCGGGCAGCAAAACCAAGACGTCGACGTCTGAAGATGGAAATAGCTCGCCTCGACCATAGCCCCCGACGGCAATCAATGCCTCGCCGTGTTCAAAACCAGCATTGCGCCAAAGTTGAACAAGCAGTTTGTCTGCGAGTTTGGCCAGTCGCCCCAATGTGGGCTTCAGTCCCCGACCATTGGCAGTGCTTTTGGCAATGTGAGACCACAGGGTCTGCTTTTCTTGCCTGTACTTATCTCTCAATGCAGACAAGTCGGTCATGGTCAAGCTTTGACAAAATCCGGCACAGGTGGACTTCCGGCTGAAAGTGTCAGCACTTCATAGCCGGTTTCGGTGACCAAAACGGTATGTTCCCATTGAGCGGACAAGCTTCTGTCTTTGGTGACGATGGTCCAACCATCGCCCATTTCTTTGATGTCTCGCTTGCCGGCATTGATCATGGGCTCGATGGTGAAAGTCATGCCGACTTTGAGTTCATCCAAGGTACCAGGTTTTCCATAATGCAAAACTTGCGGTTCTTGGTGAAAGACGCGGCCAATGCCATGACCACAAAATTCTCGAACAATGGAGAAGCCTAAGTTCTCGGCGAACTTTTGAATAGCCCATCCAATATCCCCTAAGTGAGCACCCGGCTTGACCTGTTCAATGCCATGCCACATGGCCTCGTAGGTGACGGCGCAAAGACGTTTGGCTGCAATGGAGGCATCGCCCACAATGAACATGCGGCTTGTGTCACCATGCCAACCGTCTTTGATGACGGTAATGTCGATGTTGACGATATCGCCTTTTTTGAGCACCTTGTCATTGGGAATGCCGTGGCAAACTTGATGGTTGATGGAGGTGCAAATGGACTTAGGGTAGGGCGAATAACCAGGCGGTTGGTAATTGAGGGGAGCTGGAATCGTGCCTTGAACTTGAACCATGAAATCATGGGCCAGTTTGTCCAGCTCGTTGGTGGTGACGCCTGGTTTTACAAAGGGCGTTAAATAGTCGAGTACTTCAGATGCTAGGCGACCGGCAACGCGCATGCCGGTGGCGTTATCAGTGTCTTTAAGGGTGATTGTCATGGGCCAGATTATCCCATCCTCCGTCCAATTTTGCAGAAATGAGCACCGTCAGCGGTTAAAATAGTGCTTCGTTCAATGCCCCAGTCAGCGGTATTTGAGACACTGTTCCCTCTTGCCCTCAAGGCCACCCTGTGACCCTGCAAACTCTTATTTTAGAAGGCGGTAACGCCCTCAGCGATTTCCGCATCCAGCAATTGTTACCTCGGTTGCAGGCTCATTGCCCTGAAATCAAGACGCTGACAGGCCAGTATTTGCATTTGGTTGCCAGTGCATCACCCTTTGACGCTCAGACAAAGTCGGTTTTGTCTGAGCTTCTCACTTATGGTGAGCCATTTAGCGCAGCGTCATCGACCGCCTCTGCATCCCTTCAAATTTTTGTATCGCCAAGGCTTGGCACTGTCTCGCCTTGGGCTTCGAAAGCCACGGACATCGCCCACAACTGTGGCTTGATGGTTCGCCGAATTGAACGCTTGCTTGTGTATTCATTGCATTTTAAAAGTGCTTCAGCGGCCAAAGCCACTTCGGCTGAAACGCGCTTGAAGTTGTCAGACTTGCTGCACGACAGAATGACCGAATCCATCCTTGCAAAACGAGAAGATGCATTGGCTCTTTTTACGGAGTTACAGGCTCAATCACTTTTGCACGTTGATGTGCTGGTGGGGGGCCGCGAAGCCTTGGTCAAAGCCAACCAAGAATTTGGCCTGGCATTGGCAGAAGATGAAATTGATTATCTTCTCAGTTCATTCCAACAATTGGGCCGAAACCCCAGTGACGTTGAACTGATGATGTTTGCGCAAGCCAACAGTGAGCATTGCAGACACAAAATTTTCAATGCGCAATTCACCCTTGATGGACAAGACCAAGCGCACAGTTTGTTTGGCATGATTCGACATACCCATCAACAAAATCCACAGCACACGGTTGTGGCTTATTCCGACAACGCGTCTGTCATGGCAGGTCATGAAGTCGAGCGTTTTGTGGCGAAACAGGGCGGCCTCTACCAAAAAGAAAAAGCGCTTCACCATGTGTTGATGAAGGTCGAAACTCACAACCACCCAACCGCTATTTCACCCTTCCCGGGCGCCTCCACCGGCGCTGGCGGCGAAATTCGGGATGAAGGTGCAACGGGACGCGGCTCCAAGCCCAAGGCGGGTTTAACGGGTTTCACGGTCTCTAAATTGTGGGGCAGCACCCACGGGAAACCGGAACACATTGCCAGCGCCCTGCAAATCATGACGGAAGGACCTTTGGGCGGTGCAGCCTTCAACAACGAGTTTGGTCGCCCCAATTTGTTGGGTTATTTTCGCGAATACGAGCAAGTGGTTGATGGCGTGCTTCGGGGCTACCACAAGCCCATCATGATTGCGGGTGGCTTGGGGGTCATCGACGATGTTCAAACGCAAAAAATTCTATTTCCTGCTGGCACCCTTTTGATTCAATTGGGTGGTCCTGGCATGCTCATCGGCATGGGCGGCAGTGCGGCCAGTTCAATGGCCTCTGGCGCCAATGCTGCCAACTTAGACTTTGACTCCGTGCAACGCGGCAATCCTGAAATTGAAAGACGGGCACAGGAAGTCATTAACCATTGTTGGGTCATGGGCCATGACAATCCTATTTTGGCCATTCACGATGTGGGCGCAGGTGGTTTGTCCAATGCGTTTCCAGAATTGACAAACGATGCAGGTCGAGGCGCACGTTTTGATTTGCGTGCTGTGCCATTAGAAGCATCTGGCCTTTCACCCAAAGAGATCTGGTCAAATGAAAGTCAAGAGCGTTATGTCTTGGCCATTGCGCCTGCATCGCTTGATTTGTTCAAGTCGTTTTGCCAAAGAGAGCGTTGCCCGTTTGCGGTCGTAGGTGTTGCCACTGAAGAGCGCCAATTGGTTTTGACAGATGACCTCGCTGCTGTCGAGGGCTTGAAACATCCTGTCAACATGCCGATGAATGTGCTCTTGGGTAAGCCCCCCAAAATGCATCGCAATGTGACTTCAGTGCAGCGCAACACCACGCCTATGAATCTCACCGACGTGAGTTTGCAAGAGTCCATCTTGAATGTGCTCAGTCATCCGACAGTTGCATCCAAAAGATTTCTCATCACCATTGGCGATCGCACAGTGGGCGGTTTAACTCACCGAGATCAAATGGTGGGGCCATGGCAAGTGCCGGTGGCCGATTGTGCGGTGACATTGGCAGACTATCAAGGCTTCAAAGGGGAGGCCATGAGCATGGGAGAACGCACGCCTTTGGCCAGCGTCGATGCAGCGGCATCGGGCCGCATGGCCGTAGCCGAGGCCATTACCAATTTGTTGGCGGCCCCCATTGAACTTGATCGCGTCAAACTCAGTGCCAACTGGATGGCTGCATGTGGCGAGCCTGGCGAAGATGCGGCACTTTATGAAACCGTGAAGGCTGTAGGTCTTGAATTGTGTCCTGCCTTGGGTGTTTCCATTCCAGTGGGTAAAGACAGTTTGTCGATGAAAACACAATGGTCACACGCGGGTGTGGCGCATAAGGTTACTTCGCCTGTGAGTTTGATCGTGAGTGCCTTTGCCAGCTTGCAAGATGTGCGCGGTACCTTGACGCCGCAGTTGAACGCCAGCATCACAGACACCTCCTTGATTTTGATTGACCTAAGCCAAGGGCAAAGCCGCATGGGCGGCAGTATTTTCAGTCAAGTTTTGAATCAATCAGGCGATCAGGTGCCTGATCTGGACGCACCTGAAAACTTGGTGAATTTGGTCAAGGTCATTAACTTGCTCCGCTCTCAAGGCAAAATTTTGGCCTATCACGATCGCAGTGATGGCGGCTTGCTAAGCACCGTGGCAGAAATGTGTTTTGCAGGTCAGGTGGGCGTCGCCCTCAATCTGGACATGTTGGTCACTGAAGGTGATGGCATTTCGGACAGCCGCGCTGAGTATGGCGATGCCAAAAATTGGGCGCAGCAAGTCAGTGCACGAAGAGAAGAGTTGACCCTCAAAGCCTTGTTCAATGAAGAGCTAGGTGTGGTCATTCAAATTGCAACCCAAGACCGCACAGAGGTGATGCAAGCCTTGCGGGAGCACAAGCTGTCTAAGCACAGTCATGTTGTCGGTAAAACGCGGCCAGTCCATTCGGCCATTGACAAAGGTGTGGGTGCTTTGAGTATTTGGCGTGATACCAAAGAAATTTTCACTGCCAAGTTAGAAGACTTGCACCAAGTGTGGGACAGCGTCAGCTGGAAAATTTGCCAGCAACGCGACAACGCAAGCTGTGCCGACATGGAGCATGCAGGTGTTGGCAAATTGAACAATCCTGGCTTGCATGTTTTCCTTAGCTTTAAGCCGGAAGTCAATGTGGCAGCACCCTGGCTTAATTTGGCCAAACCTCGCGTTGCCATTTTGCGGGAGCAAGGTGTTAACTCTCATGTCGAGATGGCCTATGCTTTTACGCAAGCAGGATTCGAAGCGCATGACGTTCACATGACTGACTTGCAAACAGGCCGTGTGAGTTTGAAGGATTTTCAAGGACTGGTGGCTTGCGGCGGCTTCAGTTATGGCGATACCTTAGGTGCTGGCATTGGTTGGGCCCGCAGCATCACTTTCAATTCCTTGTTGTCCGATGAATTCAAAGCTTACTTTTCGCGCACAGACACTTTTGGTTTGGGTGTTTGCAATGGCTGCCAAATGTTTGCCGAACTGGCCGATATCATTCCGGGTGCACAACATTGGCCTCGATTTACGACCAATCAAAGTGAGCGTTTTGAAGCCAGACTTTCAATGGTAGAAGTGTTGCCATCGCCCAGTCTTTTCTTCCATGACATGGCTGGAAGCCGCATGCCCATTGCGGTAGCGCATGGTGAAGGTTTTGCCAACTTCAAGTTTCGTGGCAATGCGCAACAAGCCATTGCAGCCATGCGTTTTGTGGACAACACAGGTGCAGTGACTGATAGCTATCCTGCTAACCCCAACGGCAGCCCTGCTGGACTCACAGCAGTCACCACCCCTGATGGGCGATTTACAGCCATGATGCCGCACCCAGAGCGGGTGTTTCGAAATGTTCAGATGAGCTATACGCCCGAGGATGTTTCGGCTTACAGCCCGTGGCTCAGAATGTGGCAGAACGCAAGGCGCTGGGTGCAGTAAAAAAGCACTTGGACTGTGAAGTCCTAAGTGCTTTATAAGCCCTTGAATAAAAGGGCAGTTCGAAGTCGAAGATATTTATTTGACTTTGGCTTTTGCGCGCAAATCTTCTTGGAATTTGCCCAATTTAGATTGGGTCAGTTGTTGGGTAATTTGAGGTTTGACCTCATCTAATGGCGGCAACTGTGCTTCGCGCACATCATCAACACGAATGATGTGAAAGCCGAATTGGCTTTTGACCGGGGTCTCTGTGAGTTGGCCTTTTTCAAGCTTGATCATGGCATTGGAAAACTCAGGGACGTAACTGGCTGCACTGGCCCAATCCAAATCGCCACCATTGGCGCCAGAGCCTGGATCTTTAGAAGCTTTCTTCGCCAAGTCTTCAAATTTGCCACCCTTTTTCAGTTCAGCAATCAGGGCCTTGGCTTCATCTTCTTTTTCAACCAAGATGTGACGTGCACGGTATTCTTTGCCACCATTGGCTGCAACAAATTTGTCATACTCGCCTTTGATTTCGGCGTCGGTCACTGGATTTTTCTTTTGGAAGTTGGCAAACAACTCACGAATCAAAAGGCTCTGACGGGCCAATTCCAACTGCGCTTTGTAGTCTTCGCTGGCGTCTAAGCCACGTTTGCGAGCTTCTTGCATGAAGATTTCACGGGCAATCAGTTCTTCTTTGATTTGCGCCAAGATTTCGGGTGTGACGGGTCTGCCAGAGCGCTCAACTTGCTGCTTCAGAACCTCTACGCGAGAGCTGGGCACAGGTTTGCCGTTGACCACTGCCAAATTCTGCGCCATCGCAGAGAAGCTCAATGCAGCGACCAAGCTCAAGGCCAATTTCGTAAGTTTCATCAGATTCCTCAGATTGCAATTAAATTTAGTTGGATCGAAATTCTATGGCCAGGGCATGGAGCCCGTTGTCCAAGAATTCTTGGAGCGAATCATACACAAGGCGATGACGCTGGACGCGGTTGAGCTTTTCAAAATGAGTAGAAGCAATCAAAACCCTGAAATGGCTGTTAAGGCCCGACTCACTGGCGCCGGAATGGCCTGCGTGCTGCGCACTTTCATCAATGACCTCTAAAAAGCTGGGCTCAAAGCTTTTTGTCAAGGCGGCCACCATTAGGGGTTGCCATGAGGTATTGGTGGGGAGATTTGTTTTCAGATTCATACTTGAGCTTTACTTGGTAGTTTCGTCATCAGCGGTAGATTCTGAGGGGGCCATGTTTTTAGCGATGTAAATGCCGGTTCCAACAATGAAGGTCAATGGAAATATATAGCCCCAAATTTTGAAATTCACCCAATCATCCGTGCTGAATTCATAGGCCACATAGGCGTTGGTCGTCGCCATGAAAACACAGTACGCAATCCAAGACACACTCAAAGTTTGCCACTTGGCGTCAGGTAAATTGACTTGACTACCAAGCATTGTTTTCAAGAAATTTTTCTTGAGGACGAACTGAGAAAAAAACAAACCCAAGGCCATGCAACTGTAAAGCAGCGTGGGCTTGTATTTGATGAACCGTTCGTCTTGCAAGAGAAGGGTCAAGCCGCCAAAAACCACAATCAGGGCCAGCGTTACCTTTTGCATGGTGGCCAATTTGCCTTCAAGGCGATACATCAACAGGCTTTGCACCAAGGTAGCGGCCATCAACACAGCGGTTGCTTCGTAAATGGTTCCAAATTTGTAGGCTGCGAAGAAAAGCAGGATCGGGAAAAGGTCGAGCGCAATTTTCATCTTAGCTTTTCTGAAAATTCAAAGAAGCTGAATTCATGCAATAACGCAAGCCAGTGGGCTCAGGGCCATCTTCAAAAACATGGCCCAAATGAGCGCCGCATTGGGCACAGACACTTTCAACTCGAACCATGCCGTGGCTTCGGTCAACATTTTGTGCAACTGCGTTGGGCTCTGCTGCTTGGTAGAAAGAAGGCCAACCGCAGCCTGCGTCAAACTTGGTCGAAGAATCAAAAAGCTTGGCATCACAACACATGCAGTTGTACTGGCCAGGCTCCCAATGTGTTTCGTATTTGCCCGTGTAAGGTCGCTCGGTGGCTGCTCGGCGAGTAACTTCAAAAGCCAGTGGCTCGGCATTCTTGGCAATGAGCCAAGCGCGCCATTCGGCATCTGTTTGAGGTAATTTGGTTTGCGACATGCTGAAGTCTACTTGTTGAAATGGGGTGATTGACGTTGCTGCTGCAATTTTGTCCTAGGACGAGCAACTGATCTCGATGTTGGCTGCCCAATCGGGTGGTAAATTGGCGTAGTTCTCAAACTGCGAATGTTCTTCGAAAGGAGACTGTAGCAATTTGAAAAGCGTATCGACCTCTGAATGGTCGCCCTTTTTTGACTTTTGAATAGCGGCTTCCGCCAAATGATTGCGAAGCACAAATTTAGGGTTGACTTGAAGCATCTGTCGAACGGCCATGTCGGACGGACTTTTTTGCAACCGAGACAAATACCGATCGCGCCATTCGCCCCAAGCCGACTGATCAATAAACACATCGGCCACAGATTGCCATTCTAAACTTGCGGCTTGTGTGGTGGGTGCGGCGTGGCTGAGTCTGCGCCAAAAAATAGTGAAATCCACTTGCTCGTTGGCAAGCAATTGAAGCAAATCGTTGAGCAGGGTTTTATCGTCACTGGCAAGAGCTGCATCTTGTTGTTTTTCTATGCCCAATTTATTCAAAAAGCCAATTTCCCAACTTTCGGCAAAGGCAGCCTTATAAGGCTCCAAAGCTTTGATGGCCAAATCTTGTTCCTCGATGAGTGGCATCAAAGCTTGGGCCAAACAAAATAAATTCCAGTAAGCCACTTGCGGTTGACGATCATAGGCATAGCGCCCCATAGAGTCTGAATGGTTGCAAATGTGCCGCGGGTTAAAGCCATCTAAGAACTGGAAAGGGCCGTAATCGAGTGTCAGCCCCAAGATGCTCATGTTATCGGTGTTCATGACGCCATGACAAAAACCAACAGCTTGCCACTGCGCCATCAAATTAGCCGTTCTGACGCTGACCTTTTCCAAGAGCGTTGCATAGGGGTTGGCAGATGAGAAGTCTTGTGCTTCAAAATGATGCGCGATGACGAAGTCTGCCAATTGCTTCAGATGCTCAATGCCATTGGGTGAGGCATCGTTTGCAAAATGTTCGAAGTGCCCAAAGCGAATGAAGCTTGCGGCGGTTCGGGTCACGATGGCGGCTGTTTCTAGTTCTTCACGCAGAACGGGTAGAGGCGAGCCCGTTAAACAAAGTGCTCGCGTAGTGGGAATTCCCAACCCGGCCATGGCCTCGCTGCACAGGTACTCTCGAATGCTAGAGCGCAAAACGGCGCGTCCATCGCCCATTCTGGAGAAGGGCGTCTTGCCTGCGCCTTTAAGCTGTATTTCTACGTTGCCTTTGGGGCTGGCATATTCACCTAAGCTCAATGCTCGGCCATCACCCAATTGACCTGCCCATTGTCCAAACTGGTGACCACTGTAGACACTGGCCCGGGCTTGCATACCCTCCCACAAGCCATTGCCACTGAAAACAGCCAGCCCTTCAGTGCCATTCAGCCACTCATCCGGCAGATCCAAGTCTTGCCCTAATTTGAAATTTTGGGCAACCCAGCTAGGCTCGGGAACAGGGGTGGGCAAGACTTCGGTTGTGAAGCTGGGCCCTAGGGAATTCATTCGATTGATCCAAGTCATGGCGCTATTGTCATCGCCTTTGGATGCACCTGTTGCAGGGCTGGTTTTGAGGGGTCATCTGTCAGACGTGCTAAAAAGCGGTCTATTGCAATTTTTTGAGGTGTTTATGTTTGGACTCATGCAACAGCAATCTTTGCTGATTTCTTCTTTGATTGAATTTGCCAATCGGCACCATGGCGACGGCGAAGTTGTGTCTAGGCGAGTGGAGGGTGACGTTCACCGTTACACCTGGGCCGATGTTGCAAATCGTTCCAGACAGATGGCCAATGCTTTAGACAGCTTAAAGTTGACACAAGGCGCGCGCGTTGCCACCCTGGCATGGAACGGCTACAGGCACCTTGAACTCTATTTTGGCGTTAGCGGTTCCGGGCGCGTGTTGCACACGTTGAATCCTAGATTGCACCCAGATCAAGTGGTTTGGATTGCCAATCATGCAGAAGATGAAATTCTATGTTTTGACATGACTTTTCTGCCTTTGGTGCAAGCGGTTCATGCGAAATGCACCACGATCAAACATTGGGTAGCAATGTGCGATGCAGACAAACTGCCCACCGACTCTGGCATTCCCAACTTAACAAGTTATGAGACCTTGCTTGCGGGTCAATCAACGCATTACACATGGCCAGAATTAGATGAAAACACTGCTTCAAGCATGTGTTACACCAGCGGCACAACAGGCAATCCAAAAGCTGCGCTTTACAGCCACCGCTCAACCCTGCTGCATGCCTATGCCGCGGCTTTGCCAGATGTGATGTGCATCTCAGCGCGTGATTCGATTTTGCCGGTTGTGCCCATGTTCCATGTGAATGCTTGGGGCATCCCCTACAGCGCAGCCATGACCGGCGCGAAATTGGTGTTTCCGGGTCCTGCATTGGATGGCAAATCAATCTATGAATTGATTGAGGCAGAGAAGGTGACCTTTGCAGCCGGTGTGCCCACCGTTTGGCAAATGCTGTTGAGCCACATGAAACCAAATGGTTTGAATTTCTCCTCTTTAAAGCGAACGGTCATCGGTGGTTCGGCTTGTCCTCCCGCCATGATTGATGCGTTCCGCGAGTCTTATGGTGTTGATGTTTTGCATGCCTGGGGCATGACCGAAATGAGCCCCCTCGGAACGCTGTGCACCTTGAAGAACAAGCACCTCGATTTGCCTGAAGAAGCGCAAATGAAGTTGCGACTGAAGCAGGGCCGCGCTATCTTCGGTGTCGACATGAAAATTGTGAACGAAGCAGGTGAGTCCTTGCCGCACGATGGCAAAACCTATGGCGATTTGTTGGTCAAGGGCCCTTGGATCATTCGTGAATACTACAAACAAGAAGGGCCTTCTCCGTTGCTAGACGGTTGGTTTCCTACAGGCGATGTAGCCACCATTGACGAAGACGGGTTCATGCAAATTACGGATCGCAGCAAGGATGTGATCAAGTCTGGCGGGGAATGGATCAGCTCGATTGACATTGAGAACATTGCCATGGCGCACCCAGATATTGTGATGGCTGCTTGCATTGGCATGCCCCATCCGAAATGGGATGAGCGGCCGGTGGTGTGCGTTGTGAAAAAACCGGGTGCCGAAATATCCGTGACAGATTTGTTGAAGTTTTACGAAGGCAAAACGGCCAAATGGCAGATTCCCGATGATGTTATTTTTGTGGATGCAATACCCCTAGGCGCCACAGGGAAAATGCTAAAAACCAAGCTGCGTACCCAATTGGCAGACTACCAATTGCCCAAGCTTTGAGCGAAATCAACAGAGTCAGCCTTTTGTGAGTTTCTTTGGAAAGTTCTAAGTCGCTTGTGCGATAGCGCCTAGGGCAAACCCCGACCGAAAAAACTTACAAAACAGTTACGCTGACACTGTTAATTTTTTCATCACTGTTGGAGCTAAATATGAAATTTGCAGTTCGTTCGATTGTCGCTGCCTCTTTGGCATTGTGTGCATTTGGTGCTTTTGCTCAAAAAGGCGAAACAGTCAAAATTGCATGGATTGACCCCTTGTCAGGCCTCATGGCACCCGTGGGCAATAACCAGCTCAAAAGCTTTCAGTTTTTTGCAGAGAAATACAGTGCCTTGAACAAGGCTGGCGTCAAATTTGAAGTCGTGGGCTTTGACAACAAGTTGAGCCCTGCAGAGAGTTTGAACGTCTTGAAAGCGGCCACTGACCAAGGCATTCGTTACATCACACAGGGCAACGGTTCTGGCGTCGCCGGTGCCTTGATCGAAGCGGTCAGCAAGCACAACGAACGCAACCCCGGTAAAGAAATTATTTTCTTGAATCACTCAGCCGTTGACCCTGACTTCACCAACAGCAAGTGCAACTACTGGCACTTCCGTTTTGACGCAGACACCTCCATGAAAATGGAAGCCCTGACGACCTTCATGAAAGATCGTCCTGAAACCAAGAAAATTTTCTTGTTGAACCAAAACTATTCGCATGGTCACCAAGTGGCCAAGTTTTTCAAAGAGGGCATCAGCCGCAAGCGTCCTGACATTCAAATCGTGGGTGAAGATTTGCACCCGTTGGCGCAAGTTCGCGATTTCGCTCCCTACATCGCCAAAATCAAGGCTTCTGGCGCCGACTCTGTGGTGACTGGTAACTGGGGTTCAGACCTTGCCTTGTTGGTAAAAGCTGCCAACGAAGGTGGCTATAACGGCAATTTCTACACTTACTACACAGGTGTCACCGGTACGCCAACCGCTTTGGGTAAAAGCGGCGAAGGCCGTGTCTTCCAAATTGCCTATGGTCACTACAAAATGGGTGGTCAGATGGACAAATGGCAAGATGAATTCAAAGCCAAATTCAATGATGACTTTTACACGGGCTCCGTTCACAGCATCTTCGCTGTTTTAGGTGATGCCATGGCCAAGGCCAAGTCAACTGACCCTGCCAAAGTTGCCGCAGCCATGGAAGGTCTGACCACAACCAGCGTGTTCAATGGTGAAGTGCAAATGCGCAAAGCTGACCACCAGTTGCAACAACCTTTGTACCTCACGGTTTGGAGCAAGGTTGATAAAAAGTACAACTACAGTGTTGAGAACACTGGCATGACTTTGATCCCTGTCAAAGAGTTCCCATCCTACGTTTCAAGCACGCCCACCAGCTGCCAAATGAAGCGTCCAGGCTAATCTGAGTGAGTCTTTAGTAGGGCCCGCTCCTCAAGGGGGTCGGGCCCTTCTTGTTTTTTTGACTTGCCATGGCTGGCAGAAGGTAGTTTTTTATGGAGTTCTTCATCATCTCCATGCTCAATGGTTTGAGCTACGGGTTGTTGCTTTTTATGCTTAGTTCAGGCCTCACGCTGATTTTCAGCATGATGGGCGTTTTGAATTTTGCGCATGCGTCCTTCTACATGATAGGTGCCTATTTTGGCTATACATTGACCAACATCATTGGTTTTTGGCCAGCACTCATCATTGCCCCATTTCTGGTGGGCGGCTGTGGCGTCATTTTTGAACGTCTCACACTTCGCAAAGTGCACAAGTTTGGACATGTCCCCGAACTCTTGGTCACCTTTGGTCTGTCTTACATTGTTTATGAATTGGTCCAACTCATTTGGGGCCGAACCGCGGTGGAGTTTGTGCCGCCAGAATTGCTCAAAGGCTCTGCCTTCACCCTCATCAATCACACCACACAAGGTCTGAATTTGGTTTGGGGCGCAGCACCCGCTGAAATGTGCAAATCCGTTGACGATGCCATTCGAATTGTTTGCTCTCCTTTTCCAGCAACCCGCGCATTCATGATGTTCGTGGCCTTGTTGATGTTGTTGTCCTTGTGGCTCTTGCTCACCAAAACACGCATTGGCTTGGTCATTCAAGCTGCTTTGACGCACCCCGAAACAGTCGAGGCATTGGGCCACAACGTGCCCCGTGTTTTCATGATGGTCTTTGGTGCCGGCACAGGCTTGGCTGGTTTGGCAGGGGTGATTGGTGGAAGCACCTTTGTGACCGAGCCAGCCATGGCGGCTACTGTGGGCTCCGTCATTTTTGTGGTGGTGGTTGTAGGCGGCATGGGTTCGTTGTCTGGCGCTTTCTTGGCTTCTGTGCTGATTGGTGTCATTCAAACTTTTGCCATTGCTTTCGATTACTCTTTTGTGAGTGTCGCCAAAGACCTTGGCTTCCAACTTTCAGACGCACTTGCCAACAACTCAGTTTTGAAATTGACAGTCTCTCAAGTGGCGCCCATCCTGCCTTACTTGTTCTTGGTCTTGATTCTGATTTTCCGTCCTAAAGGGCTTTTAGGAACCAGGGAAGGATGAGATCATGAAAACTTATCAATTTAAGCCTTACAACGTTGGCCGATGGGTAATTTGGAGCTTGTTTGCCATCGTCCTGATTTTTGCACCGCTCATTTTCACCAGCAATTTGTCAGGCACCATGTTGGCGCAGATGGGCATTGCCATCATTGCTTGCCTGTCTTACAACATTCTGTTGGGGCAGGGCGGTATGCTGAGCTTTGGTCATGCTGTTTACACGGGCCTTGGTTCTTTTGTGGCCATCCATGCACTGAACGCGATCACGGCCGGCACTTCCAGTATTCCCGTGAGTTTGTTGCCATTGATTGGCGGCTTTGCAGGCATTGGCTTTGCTGTTTTGTTGGGCTACGTGACCACCAAAAAATCAGGTACGCCTTTTGCCATGATCACGCTGGGTGTGGCTGAGTTGGTCTTTGCCATGTCACTTATGTTCTCCGAATTTTTTGGCGGTGAGGCTGGCATTTCAGGCAATCGCGTCGCCGGACAAACCGTTTGGGGTATCACATTTGGGCCGCAAATTCAAGTCTATTATTTGATTGCCATTTACACCTTCATTTGTGTGGCGCTCATGTATGCCTTCACCCAAACACCCTTGGGCAGAATTTTGAATGCGGTGCGAGACAATCCAGAACGGGTTGAGTTCATTGGCTACAACACACAGCGTGTTAGGTACTTTGCTTTCATCATTGCAGGATTTTTTGCGGGTATCTCTGGCGGCTTAGGCGCACTCAATTTTGAAATTGTGACCTCAGAAGTGGTTGGGGCAGGGCGCTCAGGCGGCTATCTGCTTTTCACTTTCTTAGGGGGCGCAACATTCTTTTTCGGTCCCATCATTGGTGGCGTCCTCATGGTGCTTGCCTTTGTGCTGTTGTCTGAACTGACCAAAGCATGGTTGCTCTACCTTGGCTTGTTGTTCTTGTTCATGGTCATGTATGCGCCTGGTGGTATTGCCAGCCTCATCATGATGAACTTGCGCGTGGCAGCGTTTGGCAAACTTAAACAACTTTGGGTCAGTTATTTGGCTTTGTTTGTCACTGGTTTCGTCGCACTCATTGGTGCAGGTGCCATGATTGAAATGGTTTATCACTTGCAGCTCAATTCTGCTTTGGGAGACACCCTGAAGTTCATGGGCACCACCCTGAATGCCAAGGGTGTAGACAGTTGGGTTGGATCCATCTTTATCATGCTCACCGGATTGGGATTGTTTGAAGTAGTTCGACGTCATTTCATCATTGAGTGGGGTGACATCCAAGTCGAAATTGAAAAAGAAATTAAACGTCGGGAGGCAGCGTGATGTCTTATGCGCTAGAACTCAAAGAGATCCGAAAAAATTTTGGCAAAACCGAAATTATTCGAGGCATCAACTTAGCCGTCAATGCAGGAGAACGTATTGCCATCATTGGCCCCAATGGCGCTGGCAAGTCAACACTCTTCAATTTAATCAGTGGTCGTTTTGGTCCCTCCAGCGGTGAAATTCTTTTGAATGGTCAGCGCATTGAAAACAAAGCACCTTACGAAATCAATCGCATGGGTTTGTCGCGCAGTTTTCAAATTACCAATATTTTTCCAAAGCTCAGTGTCTTTGAAAATCTAAGGTGTGCTGTGCTTTGGAGCTTGGGTTACAAATATACGTTTCTCAAATTTCTATCGGGTCTGAAAGATGCTAATGAGTTGACAGAAAAATACATGGCCATGATTCGACTTGATAAAAAACGCGATCTGTTGGCCATGAATCTGACCTACGCTGAGCAAAGGGCGCTTGAAATTGGCATCACCATTGCCGGTGGTTCCAACGTTATTTTGCTCGATGAGCCAACGGCTGGTATGAGCAGAAGTGAAACTTCGCGTTTCATCAATCTCATTAAAGAAGTGACTGTTGGCAAAACCCTTCTGACCGTTGAACACGACATGGGCGTTGTCTTTGGCTTGGCCGACAAAATTGCAGTGGTGGTTTATGGCGAGGTGATTGCCTTTGATACGCCTGAAGCGGTTAGATCGAACGCCAAGGTTCAAGAGGCCTATTTGGGTACGCACTCTGCCGAAGAACATGCGGGAGGCCACTGAGATGCTGAACATCGACAATCTGCACGCTTATTACGGCAAAAGCCACGTTTTGCATGGTGTGAGCTTCAATGTAAAACCTGGTGAAATTGTGGCTCTGTTAGGACGCAATGGCTCTGGCCGTTCAACCACCGCCAAGGCCATCATGGGCTTGGTTGATTGCCAGGGTGATATCAATTGGAAGGGCCAACAAATTCTGGGTAAAAAAGCTTTTCAAATTGCCCATCTCGGATTGGGTTACGTGCCTGAAAACAGAGACATTTTCCCTAAGCTCACCGTTCACCAAAACTTGTTATTAGGCCAAAAAGGAAAAGGCAAGGGCGCTCGTTGGAGCTTTGAAGACATGTACCAAATGTTCCCTAGGCTGCTTGAGCGACAACACACAGAGGCCGGTGTCTTGTCTGGTGGCGAGCAACAAATGCTCACGCTTTGCCGCACGCTCATGGGAGACCCCGACCTCATCATCATTGATGAGCCGACCGAAGGCCTTGCACCTAAGATCGTTGAGTTAGTGGGGCAGTACCTTCAAAAACTCAAGGAAACGGGAATTTCCGTTTTATTGATTGAACAAAAACTGACCATCGCCATGAAAATTTCTGACCGAGCTCTGGTGATGGGTCATGGCAGCATTGTGTTTGAAGGGACTCCTGCCGAACTCACTGAAAATACCTACATCCGCAAGGAATGGCTTGAGGTTTAGGTGATTGGCCTCGCTTTGACTCTGATTTGATCTCGGTCCCATGAGCGACATACCCCCTATCCACGCTAATTGAAACCCCCTAGAATTGGCAAAAAAGAACGCCCGTTCTATTTTTGTGACTGACACCACCTAAGAGGAAAACAGCATGACAGCTGAATACAAAATCATTGGCGATGTGGCCGTGATCACAATGAGCAACCCACCTGTTAACGGCTTGGGACTCTCAACCCGTGTAGGCATTACCGATGGTCTGACCAAGGCCAATGCTGATGCAGCGGTTAAAGCCATCATCATCACGGGTGCTGGCAAAGCCTTTTCAGGTGGCGCTGACATCAAAGAGTTTGGTTCTTCCAAGGCCATTCAAGAACCAAACTTACTGAGTGTCATTCGAGCTTGTGAAAACTCAGCCAAACCCGTTTTAGCGGCTGTGCACACTGTCGCCATGGGCGGCGGTGTTGAGTTAGCTTTGGGTTGTCACTATCGAATGGCTGCGCCGGGCTGTAAGGTGGCTTTGCCTGAAGTTAAGCTAGGACTTATTCCAGGAGCCGGCGCCACGCAGCGTTTGCCTCGTGTTATTGGCGTAGAGCCAGCGCTTAACATGATTGTCAGTGGCGAGGCCATTAACAGTGAAATGTTGGCCATGTTGCCTGGTCAGAAGTTGTTTGATCGCATGGCCACTTCAGTGGAGTCATTGGCGGCAGAGGCATTGGCCTATGCCAAAGAATTGGCTGTCCAACATGCAGGCGGTTCACCTTTCCCCTTGGTTCGCAATTTGCCTTGCAAACACCCACAAGGCGATGCGTATTTCCAATTCGCACGCAATATGGTCAAAGGCATGGCCAAAAACTTTCCTGCTCCGCCAAAGTGTGTAGATGCAGTTGAGGCTGCAACCAAGAAGAAGTTTGAAGACGGCATGGCCTTGGAGCGTGAAATTTTCACCAACCTCATGATGACGCCCGAATCGCGTGCGCTTCGTCACATCTTCATGGCCGACAGAGCGGCTTCGAAAATTGCCGACGTGCCAGAAGACACGCCCAAGCGCAACATTGCTTCAGTAGCAGTCATTGGGGCTGGCACCATGGGTGGCGGTATTTCTATGAACTTCTTGAATGCTGGCATTCCCGTCAAGATGCTAGAGATGAAACAAGAAGCCTTAGATCGCGGCATTGCCACCATTCGCAAGAATTATGAATCGCAAGTAAAAAAAGGCAAACTCAAACAAGACAAGTATGAGCAGCGCATGGCTTTGCTCAGCACCACTTTGAGCTATAACGACATTGGTAGCGCCGACTTGGTCATTGAGGCTGTGTTCGAAGAAATGGGCGTCAAGGAAGCCGTCTTCAAGAAGCTCGACGAAGTCATGAAGCCAGGTGCTATTTTGGCTTCCAACACATCCACACTCGATGTGAACAAAATTGCAGCCTTCACCAAGCGTCCTGAAGATGTGGTGGGCATGCACTTTTTCAGTCCTGCCAACGTCATGAAATTGTTGGAAGTGGTTCGTGGCGCCAAAACCAGCAAAGATGTTTTGGCCACTGTCATGGCATTGGGCAAGAAGATCAAGAAAACATCCGTTGTTTCTGGTGTCTGCGATGGCTTCATCGGCAACCGCATGATTGAGCAGTACAGCCGTCAAGCAGGCTTCCTCATTGAAGAAGGTTGCACACCGGCGCAAGTCGACAAAGCCGTTGAAAAATTTGGTTTTGCCATGGGTCCTTTCCGCATGGGTGATTTGGCAGGCAATGACATTGGTTGGGCTATTCGCAAGCGCCGCAATGTAGAGCGCCCTGGCATGAAGTACAGCAAAACCGCCGACCTCTTGTGCGAGATGGGCCGCTTCGGTCAAAAAACCGGTGCTGGCTGGTACGACTACCAAGTTGGTAAGCGCGATGCCATTCCAAGCCCTGTGGTGGTCGAAATGATTGAAAAGCACCGCGAAGCAGAAGGCATCGCCACCCGCAAGATTTCTGACGAAGAAATTGTGCAGCGCTTGGTGTTCGCTTTGGTGAACGAAGCAGCGCACATTTTGGAAGAGGGTATTGCTGGAAAGGCCAGCGACATCGACATGGTCTACCTCACGGGTTATGGCTTCCCCATTTTCCGCGGTGGTCCCATGTTGTATGCAGACCAAGTGGGCCTGTTTAACGTGGCCGAAGCCATGAAGCGCTTTGCCAAAAACCCACACGACGATGCCGTTTTCTGGCAACCCGCTCCGCTGCTAGCCCGCTTGGTGGCTGACGGCAAAACATTCAACTGATCAGAGGTAATCAAAATGTCCAACGCCGTCATTGTTTCGACCGCTCGCACGCCTCTTGCCAAAAGCTGGAAAGGCGCATTCAACATGACCCATGGTGCCACTTTGGGTGGCCATGCGGTACAGCACGCTGTTCAACGCGCAGGCATCGAGGCCGCAGAAGTTGAAGACGTCATCATGGGTTGCGCCACACCTGAAGGTGCCACTGGCGCCAACATTGCGCGTCAAATTGCTTTGAAAGCAGGCATGCCAATTTCTGTGTCTGGCATGACCGTTAACCGTTTCTGCTCATCCGGTTTGCAGACCATCGCCTTGGCTGCGCAGCGCATCATTGCGGGTGAAGGCCAGGTGTATGTGGCGGGTGGTGTTGAAAGCATTTCTTGCGTTCAACAAGAAGCCAATCAGCACATGTTGCAAGATTTGGCGCTGGCCAAAATGAAGCCCGAAATTTATTGGAACATGTTGCAAACCGCCGAGCAAGTTGCCAAGCGTTACAAAATTTCCCGTGATCGCATGGACGAATACGGTGCTGGTAGCCAGCAAAAAGCATGTGCCGCACAAGCTGCTGGTCTGTTCAATGACGAAATTGCACCTATCACTGTGTCGGCAGGTGTTGTCGACAAGGTCATGGGGCTGATGACCAAGCAAGTCAGCGTGAGCGTCGACGAAGGTTTGCGTGAAGGCACCACCATCGAAGCCATTTCTGGCTTGCGTTCTGCACTGCCAGGTGGTTTGATCTCTGCGGGCAATGCCAGTCAGTTCTCTGACGGCGCAGGTGCTTGCGTCTTAATGGACGAAAAGTTGGCAGAGCAACGTGGCTTAAAGCCCTTGGGCCGTTTCCTTGGCTTTGCGGTTGCTGGTTGTGAGCCCGATGAAATGGGCATTGGCCCTGTGTATGCAGTGCCAAAAGCTTTGGCTCGCTTGGGACTCAAGGTTTCCGACATTGACTTGTGGGAGCTGAATGAAGCCTTTGCCGTTCAAGTTTTGTATTGCCGTGATACCTTGGGCATTCCACCCGATCGCCTCAATGTCAACGGCGGCGCCATTGCGGTGGGTCACCCCTATGGCGTCAGCGGACAGCGCTTAACTGGGCATGCATTGATTGAAGGCAAGCGTCGTGGCGCCAAGCGTGTGGCAGTCACCATGTGCATTGGCGGCGGCATGGGTGCTTGCGGCATTTTCGAAGTACTCTGAACTTCAACTTCATTGACAACGGGCGTCCCGCTAAACATGCAGGCCGCCCGTTTTAATTGGGACATCCACTGACATGAGCCTTCGGTCAACTTTAGATTTTTTGCTGTACGAATGGTTGGACGTAACTAGCCTGCAGCAACGCGAACGATTCTCCGATCACAGTCGAGAAACTTTTGATGCCGTTCTTGACACCTGCGAGCGCATCGCCAAAGAAAAATACGCGCCCTTCAATCGTTTGGTAGATACCGAAGAACCGCGCTTCGATGGTGAGAAAGTCATTCTTCCTCAAGCCACACACGATGCCCAAAAAGCCTATGCAGAGTCGGGCATGCTCAGTGCAGCGCAAGATTACGACATCGGTGGCATGCAATTGCCTTATACGGTGGAGGCTGCAGCCAATTCGTTTTTTGGCATGGCCTCGGTCAGCATGGGCTCTGGCTTGCTCACAGTTGGCAATGCCAATTTGCTCATGGCTCATGGGTCTGAGCTGCAGCGCCAAGTGTTTGCATGGAATGAGTTTTCTGGCAGGTGGTCTGGCACCATGTGCTTGTCTGAACCTCAAGCCGGTTCATCACTCAGTGATGTCATGACCCGAGCCACACCAGACGGTGATGCCTATGCTTCAGACCCCTTAGGCGCACGTTATCGTCTGAAGGGTAACAAGATGTGGATCTCTGCTGGCGATCACGAACTGACTGAAAACATCATTCATTTGGTACTGGCCAAGATTCCAGATGCCGAGGGCAAATTAATTCCAGGCGTTCGCGGTATTTCTCTTTTCATTGTGCCGAAAAAATTGGTCAACGAAAAAGCAGAACTGACAGGCGTTCGAAACGATGTTGCATTGGCTGGCTTGAATCACAAGTGTGGATGGCGCGGCACGACCAACACCTTGCTCAATTTTGGTGAAGGTAAGTTCAAAGTTCAAACTGACAACACAGCCAGTGACGGCAGTGGCGCTGTGGGTTATTTGGTGGGCGAGCCAGGACGTGGATTGAGTTACATGTTCCACATGATGAACGAAGCACGCATTGGCGTTGGCATGGCTGCCACCATGTTGGGGATGGCCGGCTACGAGGCCAGTTTGGAATATGCCAAAAATCGTCCCCAAGGCCGTCCTGTAGCGGGGGGATCACAAAAAGTTGTCAAAGATGCCGCACAAGCTCAAGTTCGAATCATTGAGCATGCAGACATCAAGCGCATGTTGTTGGCTCAAAAGTCCTACAGCGAAGGCGCATTGGCGCTTGAGTTGTATTGCGCTAAATTGGTCGACGAACAACACACCGGCGACGCCATTGCAGCCGATGAAGCAAGGCTGTTGTTGGAAGTATTGACACCCATCGCCAAGAGTTGGCCCAGTGAATGGTGTCTTGAAGCCAATAGCCTGGCCATTCAAATTCATGGTGGCTATGGCTACACCCGCGACTTTCCCGTTGAGCAGTATTGGCGTGACAACCGATTGAACATGATTCATGAAGGCACACATGGCATTCAGGGTATGGACTTGCTGGGACGCAAAGTTTTAATGGAAGAGGGCAGAGGCGTGCATCTTCTTGGAGCTCGCATGCGAGAGACAGCCGACAAGGCCATGGCATTTGCAGATTTGGCGGCAGATGCGAAGGCACTTAATACGGCCCTGGAAAATGTCATTTCGGCCACTCAAATGGCCTGGTCTTCAGGACAACCCCAAGAAGCACTGGCCAACGCTGTGCCGTACTTACAAGCGTTTGGACATCTTGTGTTGGCTTGGATTTGGCTGGATGTCAGCGCTTCATGCAGAGGCGCACAGACGCCGGCTCAAACGGGTCGTCAGGCTGCTGCCAAGTTTTTCTACCATTACGAATTGCCCAAAATTGATGCATGGTTGCAAGTCGTCAGCAACCGCGACATGACCTGTGCCAATTTGGCAGAGGATGCTTTCTAATTTACTTTTTACAAAGGACAGAACATGACACGCACCGTCAAACAACTATTCGACTTAACAGGTCAAACTGCATTGGTCACGGGTGGATCACGGGGTCTTGGGCTCCAGATGGCTCATGCCCTCGGTGAAGCCGGCGCAAGATTGATGTTGAGTTCGCGAAAAGCCTCTGACTTAGAAGAGGCAGTGGCCGAACTCAAAGCTGCAGGCATTGAGGCTGATTACATTGCCGCAGATTGTGGGCAAGAAGAAGACATTCGCCGCTTGGCCCGTGAAACAGTTCAAAAATTAGGCCGCGTTGACATTTTGCTGAACAACGCCGGCGCATCATGGGGTGCCGCAGCCGAAGTTCACCCAGTATCAGCCTGGGACAAAGTCATGAATTTGAACGTCCGTGGTTATTTCATTCTGGCCCAAGAGCTTGCCAACCTGTCCATGATTCCCAACCGCCATGGCCGAATTTTGAACGTTGCGTCCATTGCCGGCTTGGCAGGCAACCCGCCCGAAATGCAAACCATTGCCTACAACACGTCCAAGGGTGCTGTGGTGAACTTTACCAAGGCCTTAGCCGGCGAGTGGGGTCGATACGGCATCACAGTCAACGCCATTTGCCCAGGCTTTTTTCCTAGCAAAATGACTTACGGCTTGCTCGAAAAATTGGGTGCAGAGAACATGGCCAGCCATGCGCCGCTTTTGCGCTTGGGTGACGATGAAGACTTAAAAGGTCTGACGCTTTTGTACGCCAGCGATGCCGGCAAACACATCACAGGTCAGTGGTTGGCCGTTGACGGTGGCGTGAGCGCCATCATTGGCGGTTAAGGTACTGCATGAGCATTCCATTTGGCGTCCACATCCCATTTGTGGATAACCTCGGCTTCACACTTGAGAAGTTTGAAAACGGCACGTCTGAGTTGCATTACAGCCCGCGATCCGAGCATCTCAACTCATTTGACATTACCCATGGCGGCGCGGTCATGACACTGCTTGATGTTGTGATGGCCACCGCCGCACGCAGTGTTGAGCAAGATATGGGCGTGGTCACCATTGAAATGAAGACGAGTTTCATGCGACCCGCCAAAGCCAACGAAGGCGAGCATTTGGTGGCCAAAGGTTTGCTGCTGCACAGAACCAAAACCATGGCTTTTACCGACGGCAAGGTCTATGACGCAGCCGGCCAACTGTGTGCGCATGCCACAGGCACTTTCAAATATGTGAAGCGAACGCCTTCCGTCACATCCCCCATTTCAACCGATTAGAAAGAAACCAACATGCCTATCAATCACGCCATCGTTTTAGACAATCGCCCTGAAGCAGAGGTGTCAGCTTCCAACTTCAAAATGATCACTGCAGAAACGCCTGCATTGCAAGACGGGCAAGTCTTGGTCAAAAACCATTACCTCAGCCTTGACCCTTACATGCGCGGCCGTATGAATGCAGGTAAAAATTATGCCCAACCTCAGCCTCTGGGTGAACCCATGATTGGCGGCACTGTGGGCGAAGTGGCCGAAAGCAAAAATGCAAAGTTCAAGGTGGGTCAAACTGTTCAGTGCATGGGCGGCTGGCAAGCATACAGCCTGATCAATGCCGATATGCCCGGCGCACTCAAGCACGTCAACGCTGAAAAAATTTCAATGAGCCATTACCTTGGCGCAGTAGGTATGCCCGGTGTCACAGCATGGTATGGGCTCAACAAAATCATTCAAGCCAAACCGGGCGCCACTGTGACGGTCAGTGCTGCCAGCGGTGCAGTGGGCAGTGCTTATGGTGCATTGGCCAAAGCGCGAGGTTTTCGAGTGGTGGGCATTGCGGGTGGCAAGGCCAAATGCGATTACGTTGTCAACGAGTTGGGCTTTGATGCCTGCATTGATTACAAAGCGCACACAGATTACATCTCCCTGTCCAAAGCATTGCGCGATGCATGCCCCAATGGCATCGACGGTCATTTTGAAAATGTAGGCGGTATGGTGCTAGATGCCGTCATGTTGCGTGCCAATGATTTTTCGCGCATCGCTGTGTGCGGCATGATTGCTGGCTACAACGGTGAGCCCCTGGCCATGACCAACCCCACTTTGATTTTGAAGAGCCGCATGACCATTGAGGGCTTCATTGTGAGTGAGCACATGGAAGTTTGGCCTGAAGCTTTGGCTGAATTGGCTGAGCTGATTGCAAGCGGTAAGTTCAATCCGCGGCAAACCATTGCTCAAGGTTTAGCGTCTGCACCGGAAGCTTTCATGGGCTTGCTCAAAGGCCATAACTTTGGCAAGCAAGTGGTGAAGTTGATTTAACTTTGCCTGCCCATTGAATAGGAATTGCCATGAGCCAACTGATCCTGCACCACTATCCAACATCGCCTTTTGCTGAAAAAATTCGTTTGATTTTTGGCTATAAAAAGCTAGCCTGGCATAGCGTGATCATTCCCAGAATCATGCCTAAACCAGATCTCACGGCATTGACAGGCGGCTATCGCCGTACACCCGTGATGCAAATTGGCGCAGACATTTATTGCGATACGGCCTTGATTGCCGATGTGCTTGAAAAGATAGCACCCGCACCCAGTCTGTATCCAACGTCGGTCAATGGCGCGTCTAGAATTGTGGCGCAGTGGGCAGACAGCCAAGTCTTCTCTGCTGCCATGGCCTACAATTTTCAGCCTGCTGGCATTGCAGATGTGTTTGCGGGTGTGCCTGAAGAAGCCATTCAAGCCTTTGTGGCAGACCGCGCTGCAATGCGAGGGGGTGCCCCGCGCATGGCGATTGGAGAAGGGACAAGCACGTACAAAAGCCAGTTGCGACGTTTGTCTGACATGCTCACTGAGCGTCCCTATTTGCTGGGCGATGCCCCCAGCATTGCCGATTTTTCTGCTTACCATCCTACTTGGTTTACTCTAGAGCGCACCCCCAGTTTGTCAGGCATTTTGGATGCCACGCCTTTGCTGAAGGATTGGATGACTCGCATGCAAGCCATCGGTCATGGCGTCCATCAAAAGATGACAGCCGAGCAAGCCTTGGAAGCGGCAAATCAAGCAACTCCTGGCGACGTCACTCAAATGCCCTTTGTCAATGAGCATGGTATTGATTTGGGGTCGGAAGTCACCATCACCGCTGACAATTTTGGATTAGAGCCTACTCAAGGTACTTTGGTGGCGGCTACCAAAACACGGCTCACATTGCGCCGCGAGGATCAGCGAACGGGCGCCGTTCATGTTCATTTTCCCCGCAACGGATTTATATTGAAGAAGGTCAAATCATGATTCGCAATTTTGAAAATAAAACAGCAGTTTTAACTGGCGGCGGCTCTGGTTTTGGTTTGGAATGTGCGCGCATTGCGGCCAGACTCAAAATGAATGTGGTCTTGGTTGATGTACAACAAGACGCACTTGACAAAGCCGAAGCCGAAATCAAAGCCTTGGGGGTCAAGGTTTTTGCCAAGCGTGTTGACGTTTCCAATGCTGAGCAAATGGAAGCATTGGCCAAAGACGTTGTTGCGCATTTTGGTGTGCCGCACTTTGTGTTCAACAATGCAGGTGTAGGCTCTGGCGGTTTGGTTTGGGAAAACACTGTGGCCGATTGGCAGTGGGTCTTGGGTGTCAATGTTTGGGGTGTGGTGCATGGCGTTCGCTTGTTCACGCCCATGATGTTGGAGGCAGCCAAAAAAGATCCGCATTACGAAGGTCATATCGTCAATACAGCCAGCATGGCCGGCTTGCTGACAGCGCCCAACATGGGCGTGTACAACGTCAGCAAACATGCCGTAGTAGCTTTAACTGAAACCTTGTACCAAGATTTGAAATTGGTCTCTGATCAGGTCAGTGCCAGCGTTTTGTGCCCTTACTTTGTGCCTACGGGTATCAGCCAGAGCCATCGCAACCGTCCTGCCGATTTACCGCATCAAAAGGCCACCAAGAGCCAATTGATTGGCCAAGCCATGAGCAACAAAGCGGTGAGCAGTGGCAAGGTTTCTGCGGCTCAAATGGCAGAAATGGTGTTTGAGGCCGTTGCCAATGATCAGTTCTACATCTACAGCCATCCTCAGGCCTTGGGCAATGTCCAAACTCGCATGGAGGCCATTGTTCAGCAGCAAAATCCACCCAATCCATTTGCAGCCCGCCCCGATATTGGCGAAAAACTCAAGGCCGAGCTGCGGGGTTAAAAAACCACCACCTGAGTGTGGCAAACTCGTCGGCTTGAGTTTTTAAATTAATAGAAATAGCCGTCGAGATGCAGAAAATATTGGGCCAGCTGGCCACTGAAATCAAAATTCGACCTGAGCAGGTTCAGGCGGCTGTGAGTTTGCTCGATGGTGGTGCCACCGTGCCTTTCATTGCCCGCTACCGCAAAGAAGCCACTGGCGGCTTAGACGATATTCAGTTGCGTGAACTTGAATACCGCTTAGGCTATTTGCGCGAAATGGAAGAGCGCAGGTCGACCATTCTTAAAAGCATTGCCGAGCAAGGCAAGCTCACACCCGATTTGCAATTGGCCATTGACCAAGCAGCTACCAAGCAAGACTTGGAAGATTTGTATTTGCCTTATAAGCCCAAGCGCAGAACCAAGGGCATGATCGCCAAAGAGGCTGGTATTGAACCGCTGGCTGACGCTTTGTGGGCCAATCCTTCACTCAATCCACAAGACGAAGCGCAAGCTTTTTTGAAACCTGCAGATGCCATCGAAGGCGCAGACTTTTCAACAGTGGGTGCAGTGCTGGATGGCGTTCGAGATATTTTGTCGGAGCGCTGGGCAGAAGACGCATCCCTTATTCAAGCCTTGCGCGAGTGGCTTTGGAAGGAGGGCTTGTTCACCAGCCATCTGGTCTCAGGCAAAGATGAAAACCAGGCTGAAGTGGCCAAGTTCAGAGATTATTTTGCCTACAGCGAGCCTATTGGCCGTGTGCCGTCACACCGCGCATTGGCAGTGTTCAGGGGCCGCGCTTTAGAGCTCTTAGATGCCAAACTTAGCTTGCCTGAACCAGAAGCACTCAGCGCGTCTGCTGCGCCCCTAAGCGCAAGCGCCGCAGCCCAAGCTGCCAGTGCTTTGGCCGAAGGGCGCATTGCTTTGCACCTCAAATGGTCGCACGCTGCCAGACCGTCTGACGATCTCATTCGCAAAACCGTTTTGTGGACTTGGCGCGTCAAGCTAAGTTTGTCTTTAGAGCGTGATCTCTTTACGCGATTGCGCGAAGATGCAGAGAAGGTGGCGATCAAAGTCTTTGCAGACAATTTGCGCGATTTATTGCTTGCAGCACCTGCAGGGCCTCGTGTGGTTTTGGGGCTCGACCCTGGTATTCGCACTGGCGTGAAAGTGGCTGTGGTCGATGCCACTGGCAAACTGGTTGAAACTGCCACGGTTTATCCCCATGAGCCAAGGCGTGACTGGGACGGCTCACTCCATACCTTGCTCAAACTGAGTCAAAAACATGGCGTCAATTTGATCGCCATTGGCAATGGCACTGCTAGTCGAGAAACCGATAAATTAGCGGCTGACCTTATCAAGCAACTGACTTCTCCTGACGGTCCTGAAATTCAGAAAGTAGTGGTCAGTGAAGCGGGCGCTTCTGTTTACTCAGCCAGTGAATTTGCCAGCCAAGAAATGCCCGATGTTGATGTGAGCTTGCGCGGTGCCGCCAGCATCGCAAGGCGCTTGCAAGATCCTTTGGCAGAGCTTGTCAAAATTGACCCTAAATCGATAGGTGTGGGTCAGTACCAACACGATGTCAATCAAACCGAATTGGCGCGCACCTTAGAAGCCGTGGTGGAAGACTGCGTGAATGCGGTGGGTGTCGATCTGAACACGGCCAGCGTGCCCTTGTTGTCTCGTGTTTCTGGTCTGTCGGGTGGTGTGGCCAAGTCAGTGGTGCGTTGGCGTGAGGCCAATGGTGCCTTTCAGAACCGTCAAGATTTGTTGAAAGTGAGCGGCCTTGGCGCTAAAACTTTTGAGCAAAGCGCTGGTTTTTTGCGCATCCGCGGCGGTAACAACCCACTCGACATGACGGGCGTTCACCCCGAGACTTATCCTGTGGTGGAGGCCATCATGGCCAAAGTAGCGCAGCCTGTAGAGAACGTCATGGGCAGGGCTGACATGCTCAAAACATTGCGCCCCGAATTGTTTGCCAACGAAAAGTTTGGTGTCATTACCGTCAAAGACATTCTGATTGAACTTGAAAAGCCTGGCCGTGATCCTCGTCCGGACTTCAAGGTGGCCAGGTTCAACGATGGCGTCGATGACATCCGTGACTTGAAGGAAGGCATGATTCTAGAAGGCACAGTGAGCAACGTGGCTGCCTTTGGTGCCTTTGTTGATTTGGGTGTTCACCAAGACGGCTTGGTTCACGTCAGTCAACTTAGCAACAAATTCATCACGGATGCGCGTGAAATCGTGAAGACCGGCGACATTGTAAAAGTCAAAGTAACCGAGGTGGATGTGGCTCGAAAGCGCATTGGCCTCACCATGAAGCTGAACGATGCGGCACCTGCCAATGCGCAGCGCACCCGAGAAAATCGTTTTGAGGGTGGCCCTCGTCAGGGGCAACAGGCCCATCGCTCGTCAGGATCTGCGCAATCGAGTAACGCAGGGCAAAGTGCCATGGCCTCTGCATTTGCCAAACTTCAAAACAAGGCTTAAGGTGTGAAAGCCCTTTGCATTTACGCAGGCCAGCAAGCAAGGCAGCGGCTGTCTCAACAAGGTTTGAGTGCCGCGGACGTTGGTGTGATACCTGCCGCGGCAGGTGGGCCTAAGGGTTTAATTCTAGGATCTCTCGATCGTTTTATTTTCAACGAGTGGTTACCAACCAGTCAGCAACCAGTCGATTTGGTAGGCGCTTCAATTGGCGCTTGGCGCATGGCCACGGCTTGCATGCCAGACAGTCAAGCAGGACTACTTAGGCTTGAAAAAGATTACATTCACCAGCATTACGAATTGAGGCCCGGTGAGAAATTTCCAAGTGCCCAACAAGTGAGCGATTCATTTCGAGAAAACTTGGATGTGTTTTACGGCGGCAGCATTGAGTCCTTGCTAACGCACCCCCGCTATCGACTTCATGTGCTCACATCTCGCGGCAAAGGCTTGCTCAAGCGTGAGCACCCTGTGCTCAGTCCGCTGGGTTATGGTGCCGCATTTTTATGCAACGTCTTCCATCGCAAAGCCATGGGCGCTTTGCTTGAGCGAGTTGTTTTTTCTTCGTCGGGTGCCTTGCCCTTTGGCACGCAGGACTATCCGACTCGCCACTTGTCATTGACGCCTGGCAATTTCATGGACGTGTTGCAAGCCAGCTGCGCCATTCCATTTGTATTGAAATCTGTGCACGACATTGAAGGCGCCCCGTCGGGCGCCTATTGGGATGGTGGCATCACGGATTACCACTTGCACCTTGATTGGAAAACCAGCGCATCAAGTGCTAAGCAAGGTGGCCTTGTTTTGTACCCTCATTTTCAAAAATCTGTGGTGCCTGGTTGGCTGGACAAACAATTGAAATGGCGGCACAAGGCCACATCATTTTTAGACAACACGGTGGTGTTGGCACCCAATCCAGAATGGGTGAGAACATTGCCTAACGGCAAACTGCCTGATCGACAAGACTTTTCAACTTACGGCCAAGATTTGCAATCGCGTGTGAAAGTTTGGCTAGCCGCGGTGTCGGCCAGCGAGCAAATGGCAGATGAATTTGCAGCTTGGCTTCGTCAGCCTCAGATGTCAGAGGTCCAAGACCTCTGATTACATGGATGCCGCTAACATCTCTTTGTATTCTTCTGGAGTGGCTATGCGTGGATTGGTTTTGTGGCAATGGTCGGCCATAGCGCCGTGGATGATGGCATCAAACATAGACGTTGTGACCCCCATGGCTGCCAGACCGTTTGGCAATCCCAATCTGGCACTCATGTCTTGAATGGCTTGAGGAATGTCTGAGCCAGAGCTTAGCCCCATGACTTGCGCCATGCGGTTTAAACGATTCTCTTTTTGAACCGATTCAGCGCTGGCGTTGAACTGAACCACTGCTGGCAAGAACATGGCATTCAAAGTGCCGTGGTGCAGTCTGGGATTGACGCCACCTAGGCTGTGACTCAGAGAGTGAACACACCCTAGACCTTTTTGAAAAGCCATGGCGCCTTGCATCGAGGCACTCATGAGGTGCATGCGGGCTTCTTTGTCTTGGCCATTTTGAGTGGCTCGTTCGATGTGGGCCCACGCGCGTTGCAAGCCATCCAAACCAATGCCGTCGGCAGGCGGATTGAAGGGGGCCGCCATGAAGGTTTCCATGCAATGGGCAATGGCGTCCATGCCGGTGGCGGCAGTGAGCATGGGTGGTAATCCGAAAGTCAGCTCGGGATCGCAAATGGCTGCCTTGGGCACAATGAACCAAGAATGAAAACCCAACTTGCGGCCATCTTCAACAATCAAAATGGCACCCCGCGCCACTTCACTGCCTGTGCCGCTGGTGGTAGGCACTGCGATGAGGGGAGCTACGCGGTCCGTGATTTTCAGTGAGCCGCCTTCAATGGTGGCGTAAGTTTTGAGTGGCCCTTCGTGTGACACTGCAATGGACACGCATTTGGCACAGTCGATGGAGGATCCGCCGCCAACGGCAATCAAACCATCGCAGTCATGAGACTTGTAAACCTCGGTGGCAGCCCGAACTGCCGCCTCTGTAGGGTTGGAGGGCGTTTGGTCAAAAACAGCCACTTGAACACCAGGCAACGCATCCAATGCCTTTTGCAAAATACCTGCAGCCTTGACACCCTGGTCGGTCACGATAAGGGGTTTGTGAATACCGACCCGCTCGCACTCTTGCTTCAAAAGCTGAATGGCGCCGAAATCGATTTGAATTTGGGTGACGTAATTGATGAAGGCCATGGTGTTCTCTTGTGATGCGGTACGATTGAACTCAACTTTTTTATTTTACCCTTGTGAGACAGAAAGCCTAGCCATGAAACGAAGCGACTTCCGATTTTTCCACCGTCTGCGCGTGCGCTGGGCCGAAATCGACATGCAAAAAATTGTCTTCAATGGGCATTATTTATCCTATATTGACACGGCCGTCACCGCCTATTGGGGCCGTATTGCATTGCCCTACGAAACTGCTTTTAAATTGCTGGGCGGTGAGTTGTATGTGAAAAAAGCCACGCTTGAATACCACGCCTCTGCCGTTATGGACGACGATCTCAGCATCGGCATGAAATGCAGCAAGTTGGGCAACTCGTCCATGGTATTTCAAGCCGGAATATTCCGAGGCGACAAGTTGCTGGTCAGTGGCGAGTTAATTTACGTTTTTGCAGATCCTCAAACACAAACCTCTAAACCCATACCAGAGGCGCTGCGACATATCTTGCTCATTTATGAAGCGGGACAGCCTGTGGTTGATCTCAAAATGGGTTCATGGTCTGAATTGAAAACCATGGCCGCAGCTTTGCGGCATGAAGTTTTTGTGGCCGAGCAAGAAGTTCCGGTTGAACTTGAATTAGACGATCTCGACGATCACGCTTTGCACGCTGTAGTGCTGAACAAACTCGGTCAAGGCGTGGCAACAGGACGCCTGTTGCAGCCTCAAGCCCATGTGGCTCAAATTGGCAGAATGGCTGTTTCAAAGCCTCTGAGGGGGGGCAATCTAGGTCGAATGCTTGTAGAGGCTTTCATTGAAGCTGCACGCCAGAGGGGTGATCATGAAGTCATCTTGCATGCTCAGTGCAGCGCAGAAGTTTTTTATCGAAAACTTGGCTTCCAATCGCATGGCGACGTTTTTGACGACGCAGGCATCGATCACATTGGAATGACGCTGAAGCTCAATTGAATGCGCTTAAAGGTCTTCTAGCAAGGGGTAGGGGAGTGACTTGAGCAGCAGGCTGGGCCCGCCTGCGTGGCCTAGTTGCAGCGCATGCTCTGTGGCACTGAGTTGCAGTGATGCAATACCCCACCACTCGGGCGTTTGACCTTCAAGGGGCTCTGATTTGCTTGCGCTCGAGACCATGCCGCAGGCTTGCTCGGCATCTTCAGAGGAGAAAATTTCTTGGCCTACCAACATGGGCGCCGTGCATGAAACGATAAAAGCTCTGCGTTTGAGCGTGCCGCGAAATTGACTTCTGGCAACGACTTCTTGGCCTGGGTAGCAGCCCTTCTTAAAGCTCACGCCGTCTACAGATTCATAGTTCAACATTTGCGGCACAAAAGCCTCGGCGGTTGCCGTTTGAACCATGCTGATACCAGACAAGACTTCTGCAAGCTGCCAAGCTTCCTCGGTGAGGTTGGGGTAGGCCTGGTTCAAGAACGCAGTGCTTGATGCTTCGCCTTTTAATCCGAGCCACATTAGCCGTTGCACTTGAGTGCCGGCATTCAGTGCATTGTGTAATTTGACAAAGTAAGTTTCACCTTCTTGCCTTGCCTGCCAAGGCGCGGCGTCCTTCAAAGCTGGGCAGGCGAGCAGGGCTGTTTCGCCAAGAAGGCCGCGAATGTCGTAAAGCGCTGACGCATCGCTGATTTTCAACTTGGCACGCATCACAAACATCGACAAGCGCTTGACCATGGCTTGCAGCAAATCTTGGTGGCAGACCATGAGGTACTTTTCTTTGCTGACCTTCAGCACCACAAAACTACCCAATAAGCGGCCTTTGGCAGAACAATAACCTGCAAATCGAGCTTGCCCCTCTGGCAATAGCAAGACATCGTTGGTCAGTTGACCTTGTAAAAATGTGCCGGCATCTGGGCCTTCTGCCAAGATGAGCCCCCAGTTTTGGGGGGTCAAACGGCCAGAAGGCGAGAATTTCAAATGGGGTTCAATCAGGTCCATGGCTGAATTATGATCTTCTCTGAGAAACCCAAAGGATCCAAGGTTTGAGTCGCCCACCTTTTACAGCTCAAAAAAGCATGACTTCACGAAAGCTAGCCTCGTGGAGCGTATTTCTGTCCCTGTCGACTTTGATGCTGACGGCTGTTTTGGTGTGCGCTTTGGCTTGGCTGCATTTGCCCATGGGTTTCAACCCTCAACTTTTAAGCACGGCCTCCAACCCTAAGGTGCTTGATTTGTCCATTGAGCTTGGAACCTCGCCCAAAGGCGTGGCACAAGCCATTGCGGACGTAGGCGCCGACGTTTCGCCCCCATTGCTCTTTCTATGGTTCAGGTTGTCGGGGCAAGACCGTGCCATCAAAGCAGGCAGTTATGAAATTACGCCAGAGATGTCGCCACACATGGTCCTGAACATGCTGGCCCGAGGCGAGGAAAGCTTGCGATATGTCACTCTGGTTGAGGGTTGGACTTTCAAGCAGGTTAGACAAGCTCTGGCCAAGGCTGAAACCCTGAAAAGCAGCACACAAGGCATGACGGATGAACAAATCATGGCGCAATTGGGCCGACCCAACGATCATCCCGAAGGGCGCTTTTATCCAGACACTTACAGTTACGCAAAGGGCTCGAGCGACCTTGCTGTGATGAGCCGCGCACTCAAAGCGATGGACCGACAGTTGGCCAAAACATGGGCCCAAAAGCCCGCTAATTTAGCGCTGAACAGCCCAGATGAACTGCTCATTTTGGCCAGCATTGTTGAAAAAGAAACCGGCCGTGCCAGCGATCGTCCTTTGATTTCATCCGTGTTTCACAACCGACTCAAAATTGGCATGCGCCTGCAAACCGACCCCACTGTCATCTACGGTTTAGGCGAAGCCTTTGATGGCAATTTAAGGCGAGTCGATTTGCGGACAGATACGCCTTACAACACCTACACGCGTGCAGGCTTGCCCCCCACGCCCATTGCGATGCCTGGTAAAGCGGCTTTGAAGGCCGCCTTGGAGCCTGCATCCTCCAACTTTCTTTTTTTCGTAGCGAAAGGCGATGGCAGCAGCCATTTCAGCCAGTCGCTGAACGAGCACAATAACGCGGTGAACAAATACCAACGCGGAATTGCCAAACAGGACCCCTGATTCATGCGCAACGCTTGGTTTATCAGTTTTGAAGGCATTGATGGTGCCGGTAAGTCAACCCACATTGAGGGTTTGTCACAGTGGTTTAAAAGCCGTGGGCATGTGGTTACGCTAACGCGTGAGCCTGGCGGCACGCCTTTGGCTGAAAAATTCCGAGCGCTGGCATTGCACGAATCGATGGACCCCTTGACCGAAGCCTTGCTCATGTTTGCAGCCAGACGTGAACATTTAATCAATGTCATTGAACCCGCACTGGCAAGGGGCGAAGTGGTTTTGTGCGATCGTTTTACCGATGCTACTTTTGCTTATCAAGGCGGTGGTCGCGGTTTCGATTGGGACGTTTTGAAAGCACTCGAAAAGATGGTGCAACAGGTACCAGCCACTTCTTTGCGACAACCCGATTTGACCATTTGGTTTGATCTGCCACCCTCGGTGGCAGCCGAGCGTTTAAGTGCCGCGCGTGTTCCTGATAAATTTGAATCTCAACCTCAATCTTTCTTCCAGTCTGTGAGGGAAGCTTATGCCAAACGAATGCAAGAAGCGCCTTCACGTTTTGTTCAAATACCAGCCGATCAATCGCGCGATGCTGTGTGGTCCGATGTTTTAAAGGCCGTTGAAAAGGCCTATGCCAAATGATTGACGCAGCACCCTGGATTCAAAAACAAACGCTTGCCTTGCTTTCGCAAAAAGGCCATGCGTGGCTGCTGCAAGGCCCTTCTGGTTTAGGTCAGTATGAATTGGCAACAGCCATGGTGAGCGCTTGGTTGTGCGAGTCCGATACGGCATTGGCGCAAGGTGCTTGCGGCCAATGCGGCAGTTGTCACGCCCTCAGCGTGCATACGCATGCTGACTTGTTTGTGCTCATGCCCGAAACGATCTTGCTCGATTTGGGTTGGCCATTGAGTGAAAAAGCGCAGTCTGAAATCGACAATAAATCACGCAAACCCAGCAAAGAAATACGCATCGACGCCATGCGAGATGCCATCGAGTTTTCACAGCGCACCAATGCGCGAGGCAAGGGCAAAGCGGTCTTGGTATTTCCGGCTGAGCGCATGAACCATGTCACTGCCAATGCCCTGCTGAAAACCTTAGAGGAGCCACCAGGCGACGTTAAGTTTGTGTTGGCCACAGAAGCTGCGCACCAATTATTGCCCACCATTCGAAGCCGATGCTTGAGTCACACCATGGCTTGGCCTTCGATGCCAGAAGCCGTGACTTGGCTTCAAGGCCAAGGTCTGTCATCTGATGATGCACATTCGCTACTTAAAGCCGCGGGTGGTCGTCCCGATGAAGTTTTGAAGCAACGCAGTTTGGGTCAGACCATGCCTTGGTGGTCCAAGTTCCCTAAAGCCATGATGACAGGTGACGCAAGTTATTGCGCCGATTTGCCACCTTCAGAAGTGATTGGTGCCTTGCAAAAGCTGTGTCACGATTTGCTCATGGTGCAAACGCAGGCCAGCTTGCGCTATTTCAACGAAGCGGATCTGCCCAAATTGAAGGTATCGTCTGCGCAACTGACAGCTTGGTTTAAACGTTTGTCTCAAGCGGCCAAAACTTCTGAGCATCCTTTCAACGCGGGACTGATGCTTGAAGCGCTTTGCACAGAGGCACGCGAAGTCATGAATAGCGCCACCTAATATGTACACCGATTCTCATTGTCATCTCTCATTCCCTGAGCTGGTTGCGCAGTTGCCAGACATCCGTCAAAAAATGATGGACGCCCATGTCACACGTGCTTTGTGCATTTGCACCACCATCGAAGAGTTTGACCAAGTCCACCACTTGGCAAAGACTTACGATAATTTTTGGAGTACCGTTGGTGTCCACCCTGACAATGAAGACATTTACGAACCTACGGTTCAAGATTTGGTTGAGAAGGGTCAATTGCCCCGTGTGATTGCCATTGGCGAAACAGGGCTTGATTATTATCAGATGTCAGAACGCAAAGGGGGTCGCACCATTGACGACATGGAATGGCAGCGAGATCGCTTTAGAAACCACATCAGGGCAGCACGCCAAATTCAGCTACCCATGGTGATTCATACGCGCGCTTCTTCCGATGACACCATACGCATTTTGAAAGAAGAGGGTGAGGCTGGGGACGCTAGCAGTGCCGGTGGCGTGTTTCACTGTTTCACTGAAACTCAAGCAGTGGCCAAGGCCGCCCTGGATTTGGGGTTTTACATCTCTTTTTCGGGTATTTTGACCTTCAAAACAGCCCAAGACTTGAGAGATGTGGCGGCATGGATGCCTCTTGATCGAATGCTGATAGAGACTGACAGCCCTTATTTGGCTCCTGTTCCTTATCGAGGCAAAACCAATAACCCATCGTATGTTCCTTTTGTGGCCAAAATTTTGGCCGAACTGAAAGGCATGACGCCTGAGCAAATTGGTGAGCTGACAAGCACCAATTTCGATCGCCTTTTCCCTAAGTTACAGGCTATTTAGTCGTCGATTTATGTTAATAAATTACTTTAAAAAACAATATAAGTACATTGTTTATATTGCATTATTTATACATACTTCATTCAGTTTTGCAGGTTCGTACGAGGACTTTTTTATTGCCATCAAAAATGATGACGTTAAAGTTATTTCTAGCTTATTTGGACGTGGTTTTGACCCGAATACCGTTGATTTAAATGGAGAGCCCGCCATTCTGAACACGCTACGGCATGGCTCATTGAAATCGTTTGAGCTGATTGCTAAGCAACCAAAGCTAAAGTTAAATGTTTTCAACAGCCATGGTGAATCCGCCTTGATGCTGCTTTGTCTAAAGGGCGAACTCGAGCTTGTCAAAATGCTTATCAAGCGCGAGGCAGACATCAATCATCCTGGTTGGACGCCATTGCATTACGCGGCAACGGGTGGTCACACGTCAATTGTTCAGCTATTGTTGGATGAAAGTGCTTACATTGATGCTGAATCTCCCAACGGCACCACGCCATTGATGATGGCGGCACGTTATGGCAATGAAAAAGCGGTGCAATTGCTAATCAACGAAGGTGCAGATTTGACATTGAAAAATCAATTGGGATTGACCGCATTGGATTTTGCAGTTGAAGGACGGCGACCCGAATCGATTAAGTTGCTGCAATCTGCATCCAGGTCTTCGGAAGAAGCCAACAGCAAGCCTAAGTGAGTTAGCTTTAGAGCCTTCGACAGGCAAGGCTTCGCAGAGTGCAATCGGTTGATTTGGCTGAATCACCAACTTACTTACTGCATACGATGTATATTATGTTAAGTAAAGTACACGCCAATGAAAAAATGAGTCGAAGAACCGAGAGATGAATATTCCAAAAACACCCCTCTCAACCAAGATGGCCCCTTTTTGGGCCATCGCTACTTAAGGGTTCAATTTCAAAGTCTGGGTTGATCCAGACGTAGACATCCTTAGAGGCCGGTACTTTGTTTGACCCCATTCAGTCTTCATGTCTTGGTAACGCGAAGAAAAAGGATGGCCGCTTTGGCCTGTTTGGTAAATGAAGCCAGACTCATCGAGGTTGGCCAAGTCGTAAACAGCTCTCATAGAGGCCGCATGACGCGTTGCAAAAGGCACCGTTGCGCTACTGGTCCAGTATTGACCCACATTGACCGTGAAGTTATCACCACCGCTTGGCCCCGAAACGTCAAAAAATCGCGCCAAAGTTTTGACGTTACCAAAAGGCCTGTGTGCGCTTAGGGCTGGGTGAGCACGCCCCCAATTCCATTCGGCCACGTTCGAGCCCTGCATGGCCACAATTGTATCCAACGCGGTATCGAGTGACTTGTTCATCAGCGTTTGGCATCCGGCCTCACCACACCAAGATTGATCTTGCGTGGCTAAAACACCTTCGATGGCAGGACGAAAAGCGCGTTTGCCAAACAAAGCCTTAAAACGTGTCTCACCCAATTTGGGAATGAGAATGGCGCGAGTCACTTCGTCAATCCAAACGGCATATATCAAAGCGCCGGCTGAATCACGGGTCATGTCGCCCTTGAAAGACTTCAAGAGTGGCAATGCCTCGCCTGCTTTTGAATGCTGAGACGAAAGTGTTTGAAGATAAGGCAACAAACGGACTGCAGCCAATGAATGCACATCGGCTTGAATGGTCTTCATGTTGTTGGCATCAAATTGAGAGCCGGCAGAAAGCAATTGTGAAATTCGGTCAAAGCGCTCAGGGCCAGTCCAGTCATGCGTTAAAAACTGTGCATAGGCCGGCGGCACAATCTTTTGATTGGCCGTGGCATGCCAACCGCGCTTTTCAATGTCTGCTTGTGTCACCTCAGGCGTTTGCTCATAAGGAACCCAAGATTGCCAATCGTATTGGCTTAACCAACCCGGCGCAGGCACCATGCCTTGCAAATCGTGGGCCGCTGAACGCACCGGCACTTTACCAACAGCCTTGAAAAGAACATGGCCTGATGTATCGGCCATCACCGCACTTTGCATCGGCGAATGATTTTTTGAAAATGCCTGACGCAACTCTGATACAGAATTTGCAAAATTGGCATCCATGCCCGCCACAATGGTTTGGTTGTCAACATCTAGGGCCGTCCAGCGCAGAGCAATGGCGTATTTGTCCATGTTCAAAAACTGGGCATACGCAGGCTGAACATCAGAAATAACAGGCCCATGGCGAGTGCTTCGCACCTTGATGCTGACATCGGCCTGCCCTTTCACTTTGATCACTTCATTGCGTGTTTCAAAAGCTTGTTGACCCATCGGTGTGCGGTAATTGTCTTTGCCTTCTAAGGCTTCCAAATACAAGTCTTGAACATCAGGGCCTGTGTTGGTAAAGCCCCATGCAGCCTTGTTGGTACGACCCAAAACAACAAATGGCAAGCCAGGCAAAGTGGCACCGACCACATCCAAAGCAGCATGAGCCTTGCCATCCGCAAATTGACCTGCTGGTGCGTGCAAACCAGCAAAATACCAAACAGCAGGTGCACTTAAACCCAAATGCGGATCGTTGGCCAATAAGGGCAAACCGGATTGCGTGTTGCTTCCTGGCACCACCCAGTTGTTGCTGCCCTTGCCTTCCAACACGCCCACATCCAAAGTGGTGGAGGCCAACAGTTGTTGTGTGGCCAAAGCTTTGGCTTGAGGCGATGCTTCCTTGGCATACACCCCCAAATTTTGATAAAGGGCTGCAATGTCAACTTTGGAGCCACGTGACTCACCTGGATACGGTGGAAAAAGCTTCCACAAATCCTCTGTGTTCAATGCTTGAGCGGACATGAGGCGAGCAAATTCATTGCCCCAGTTGCCCCCCAGATCCAGTGCCATCATCAAGGCCCAGCCCACGCTGTCAACAGCAGTCCAAGGCTTCATGGTTTTAGAAGGATTGATCCCTAGAATGACAAACTCTGGCGCCCGCCATTGCGCACTGGCATACCCAGCTTGAACACCTTCTGCGTAAGCTTCAAGGGCTTTCTGTGTATTGAGCGGTAACTTGTCAAACTGTGCCTGTGCCGATTTCATGATGCCCAAGGTGCGCATCAATTTGTCTGTTTCTAAGGTCGTGGGACCAAGCCACTCAGACAATTCGCCGTGCATCACTTGACGATTGAACGCCAATTGCCAACCGCGCTCTTGCGCATGCACATAACCAATGGAACGCCATGCGTCCATCGGTGTTTTGGCATAGATGTGCGTCACATCTGAAGCATCGCGTTTAATCTCAACACCAGACGACAAGCCAGCCAATTGAGCTTCACCTGTCAGTGGCGCTATCGATTTAAGAATATAAATTTGGAAAACGCCAAACGCTGTTAAGGCCAGCAACAAAAGGGCCAAAACGGCACGCAAGAACCAGAGGCTCCATCTGACTTTTTTCTTTGGCATCAGATGTGTCCCCAAACTAAAAATGCATCGCGGCCTTCTGTGGCCAAATCGACTTTGGCACCGATGGGCAAAAGTACTTTGGTTGAAACATGCCCAAATGGCAGCCCAGTCAAAACGGGAATTTTGAGCTCAGTCCGTAACCTGTCAATCACGGTTTTGAGTTTGAAACCCTTGTCGTGGGGAATCAACTTATACGATGTGAACTGCCCAAACACGATGGCTTTTTGATTTTGCAAAACACCCGCATTGAGCAATTGCGTCAGCATGCGTTCAATCTTATAGGGGTGCTCTCCTACATCCTCAAGAAATAAAACGCCCTTCTTGACCAATGGAAAATAAGGTGTGCCCAGCATTGAAGTAAGCACCGCCAAATTGCCACCCCACAAAACGGCGTTGTTCACCTTCACATTTTTTTGCAAAGACTCAACAGGCATGCGCCAACCCGTGCCCTCCCCTTGCTCTAAACACAAATCATCAAAGCACGCTTGCATGATGTCATCGGGTTCACTCTCGGGTCCAAAGTCTTCGCCAAGCGCAGGGCCTTGCCATGTGATGCGCTGTGTTTTTGCATAGACCGCCAATTGAAAAGCAGTGAAATCGCTTAAGCCCACATATTGGGTTCCACTGTCGATCGATTTTGCAATGGCTTTGTATGGCAATTGTGTCAGCAGACGCGTAAGTCCATAACCACCCCGTGAAATCATGGCGATGTTGGCGCCACTGGCTGCAGCACGAGCGATGGCATTCAAACGAATTTCATCATCTCCCGCAAACCTCATGTGGCTTGTCAGTGCATCAGGGTCAACTTGAACTTCATGGCCCTGCGCTTCAAGTCGTTTGATGCCGCGCTTAAAGGCAGCCTTGTCACGTACTGCACTGGAGGGAGAAAAGATGTAAATGTGACTCATTAGGTACTTACTTTGAAATACTGTACGGCTGATTCAGCAATCGATTGGCCATGTTCTTGCACAAAATGTCCAGCCTGCGACAAAAGAATGGGTGGCGGGCAGCCTTTGATATTTTGCTGCAGCTCACGCATCACAGGCTCTCCCAGCACGGGGTCTTGAAGACCAATGGCCATCATGGTTTGGCCTTGCCACTGCTCGCGCCAAAAGTGAAGGGCTTGTCTTGAAATTTCTGCGCCCGGGCTGCTTTCAAACTCAGGCACCATGGGCGGAAAAGCATGAAGCGCTGCGCGATGGCCACGGTCTTTGAAGGGGCTGTTGTAGGCTTGCGTTTCTGCCTCCGACATGTGTTTGTTGCCCCGCGCAAAGAGCTTGGCCACATCAAAGTCTGGATTGGCTTGACACCATTCACGCCAACTTAAAAAACCTTTTGACAAAGGCTGAGTGCCTGTTGCCAATGCCGTGTTCATCACCAACAAACCTGCAAAGCGATGGGGCATGTCCATCGGCAAGGTCAACCCCAGTATGCCGCCCCAATCTTGAACAACCAAAACGATTCGTTTTAAATCCAAATGTTCAATGAAATCTAGCAAGACTTGGCGGTGGAATTCAAAGCTGTGCTGATTGGCTTTTTTAAACTTATCACTTTTCCCAAAACCAATGAGGTCTGGCGCCACAACACGGTGACCATGGGCTGTGAAAGTAGGAATCATCTTTCGGTACAAATAACTCCAGGCAGGATTGCCATGCAAACACAAATAAGTCAACTGATGACGGTTAGATGCGTCTTGAACTTCATTCGGAATTTCACGAAGACCTTCATCCAAATAGTGCAGGCGCAGACCATTCAGCGATGGCAAATTTGACACATAGTGGGCTGCCCATGGGTAATCAGGAACGTCCACAAACCAATCGTCTGGAGGTCTTAATGCATCATCGCGCAATGGATTCATATTGATTCGTTTGGGTTTGAAAAACTGCTGCAAGAGTTGTCTGCATTCATCGGCTAACACACCGCTTGCCACTTCTGTTTGGTGGTTGATGTCTTGATTGGCAAAGACATCCAACACCGAGCCCGCCGCGCCAGTTCTGGGCTCAGACGCACCAAACACCAGCCGAGAAATGCGTGAATTGAGAATGGCCCCAGAGCACATGGTGCAAGGCTCTAAAGTGACGTACAGCGTACAGTTTTCAAGGCGGTAGTTGCCAGTTGTTTTCGCAGCATCACGCAAAGCCATGATTTCTGCATGGGCAGTTGGATCTGAAGTGCCAACAGGTCCATTGCGACCTCTTCCAATAAGGATGCCATCTCGAACCACCACGGCACCCACTGGAACTTCACCAGCCTGCCCCGCTTCTTTGGCTAGCGAAATGGCTTCTTGCATCCACTGTGAATCAGAGTTCATGAAGCCAATCCGAGCCGTCGCATCCAGAGGGCCAAAGCTTTTTCAGATTCGTTGCCAGCAGCATAAGCAGCATGCATGGCGGCGTGAGCTTCTGGGCGATGCTGGTTAAGCTTAACCTTGGTTTGCACATCTAACAACTTCATCTCAAAGGCCACGATGGCATTCATCATGGGATGCGTATAAGTTTCTGGAAGGCCGCGCCATTGCTGCGCATAGGCCGGTTCGTGATCGGCGATCAATTGTTTCAAGAGCGCATCTTTCGCCTCTTCGCCTTCCAATATACGAACTTCGGCTTTGACATGAACGGCCACATAACTCCATGTCGGTACCCTGATCAAATCAGGGTAGACGGCAGGCGACATGTAAGCCTGAGGCCCCATGAATGTCAAAAGGACTTGAGGCCGTTTGTGCAAAAAGCCAGCATGTGGATTGCCCTTGGCAACATGACCCAGCAAAATGTCTTGTTGCGCATCTGTTGCATGGGGCATCAACTTGATGGGGATGTGGCTGATAAATGGAAAACCTTCATCATCGTTCGAAACCAAACTGGCAAATGGATTTTCCAAAATGATGCTTCTGGCATGCTCTGGATGATTGAACTGTTTAGGCAAATACATAAAGTTAAATTGACTTTCAAAGCTTAAATATAAGTACCGGCCAAAGTCAAAACCTTGCCACCTGTGCGCATCTTAAATCTAGCGACACCTGCGCTTCGAATCGTATTGACCCCGCCCAAATCCAATATTCTGACGCCTCTTTCGCGCAGCTCTTCAATCGCGCGCCACAAAATCAAATGGTGTGCATTCAATTCACGACCCTGATCTGAGGTCCAACCCACTTGATAGGTGGCCGCCTCGCCATGAATCAAAAACATCATGGCTGCAACGCGATCCCTGCCTAAATCGCTTCTGAGTGTCAAAATATTTTTGGCGGGTTGCTTGCGCGACTGCACATAGAGGTCAAAAAAAGGAAGCGGCAAACCTTCAAGCTGCTTGTCAACCCTTTGTTGCTTTTCATTGTCGAGCAACCACCTGTACTGACCTTCATTGGTGCCCACCCGGTGAACCGTCATGGCGCTTGACTCAGCGCTGACCAAGCTTGTTCGCCAGCGCCCTTCAAGTTGCGCTCTTATTTCTGAAATAGGTTGAGCTATATCGAGCATGACCGTCGACATACCCGACATGATTCTGCGCATGGGGTGCAAACCGTGTACTTGTCCTTCTGGAACTTCTGGCGTAACGGCCATGAAGCGAATACCCGTGAGTGGCAGTGTTTTTTTCAAAGCCTTGTAAATAGTGGCTTCGGATTCAGGTGCTAAGTACTTAGACCAAATGGGGCCGCGCGTACAAAGGGCGACAGCACCCAATTTGCCCCACTTCCTGACAATAAACTGCACTTGGGCAACTTGCAGACCTTCATCCAAGACGCGAGCTCTTAAAACGGGCACCCCCAACAATTTCAAACTAGAGCCATAGTCCCACCCTTGCTGCAAAGCTCCAGCCGCCGCTGTGTGAACCGCATCCCACTCTGCAAGGTCATGCCCATCCCAATGCACTATCATTGGCACACCTTTTTAAAGATTGAAATTAAGCGCCGTAGCATGCTGAAAAAATTCCTTGAAAAACGTCAGGCCCAAACAGTGATGGGCTACAAACTCAAAGAGCCGCGCCCAACTTGGTTGGCAGGATTTTGGGCTGCCGTGTATTTTGGGTTACCATTTTTTCTATTTACCGTACTGCTTGATATTGCCATCGAATGGTTTTCAGGCAAGTGTTATGGATTGTGGTGCTATTTTCAATAGGAATTATGCTCATTCACAGCCTCAAGGTTTGACCGGCTCCAACCTGAGCAAAGATCCTTGAGCTTCGTCTGTCAGCAAGTAGACCAAACCATCTGGCCCCATTCGAACATCGCGCAGGCGAGACCGTCCTTGAAGCAAGCGCTCTTCGCCCAAGACCTTCTCGCCATCTAGCGTCAGACGGACCAGCATCTGCCCGCGCAAAGCGCCCACCAGCAAATTACCTTGCCATTGAGGAAACTGTGAACCGCTCACGAATGCCATGCCAGATGGCGCAATCGAGGGCACCCACACGCGCAAGGGCTGCTCCAAGCCAGCTTTGGCCTGGCCCTCACCAATCTTGGTGCCTAAGCCGTAATTGACGCCGTAGGTGATAACGGGCCAGCCGTAATTCAAACCCGAACGCATCACGTTGACCTCATCACCACCCTGCGGTCCGTGTTCGTGTGTCCACAGTTCACCCGTTTGCGGATGCAGTGCCGCACCTTGCATATTGCGATTGCCCAAGGTCCATTTTTCTGGCAAGGCACCTGCACGGTTAACAAAGGGGTTGTTGGTTGGCACTCGACCATCGTCGTGAAGACGAATGACAGAGCCCGCGTGGTCATTCATTTTTTGGGCACGGTCTTTATCGCCACGGTCTCCCAAGGTCAGATATACAAAGCCAGCTTGATCGAACACAATGCGGCCTCCAAAATGAAAGCTCGAACGTGTTTTAGGCTGCATGCTGAACAGCACCTGCACCTCAGTCATGCGGTGATCTTGAAGCTTGCCTCTGGCCAAAGCAGTGCCCCAGCCGCCTGGTCCAGGCGCGTTGTAGGCCCAATAAATCCAGCCATTTTGTGCAAATTGAGGGTGCAGTACCACATCAAATAAACCACCTTGGCCTTGCGACACAACCTCTGGCAAACCGTCAATTGGTTTGGGACTCAGTTTGAAATCTTGACTGACTAGGCGTAATCGTCCGGCCTTTTCTGACACCAGCAAACGGCCGTCAGGTAGAAAAGCAACAGCCCAAGGATTTTCAAGTCCTGTCACCAAAGTGGTCACTCGGAACGCGTGTTTTTCTGATTTGAAGATCGGTGTCCCATCCTGAGCCCAAGTGGGAAGGCAGGCTGCCATGCACATCAGCAGGACTAGGATTGATCGAACAAGCTGGACTCTCATGAGACAACTACTCCCACTCAATGGTTGCAGGTGGTTTGCTACTCACGTCATAGGTTACGCGATTGATTCCACGCACTTCGTTAATGATACGACCCGAAACTTTCTTCAGCAAGGCATAAGGCAACTCGGCCCAATCGGCTGTCATGAAGTCAGATGTTTGGACAGCACGCAAAGCCACCACGTAATCGTAAGTGCGGCCATCGCCCATCACACCCACGCTCTTGACGGGCAAAAACACTGTGAAGGCTTGGCTGGTCAGGTCGTACCAAGACTTGCCTGTATCGTCTGTGAAATTGCGCAGCTCTTCAATGAAGATGGCATCGGCACGGCGCAGCAAATCTGCGTATTCTTTTTTAACCTCGCCCAAAATTCGCACGCCCAATCCAGGTCCGGGGAAAGGATGACGATAAACCATCTCGCGAGGCAAGCCAAGCGCCACACCCAGTTCACGCACTTCGTCTTTGAACAATTCGCGCAATGGCTCTAACAATTTCAAGCCCAATTGCTCTGGCAGTCCGCCCACATTGTGGTGGCTCTTGATGGTGACAGCCTTCTTGCTTTTGGCGCCGCCCGACTCAATCACGTCTGGGTAAATGGTGCCTTGCGCTAAAAAGCTAGCACCTTTGTGGCCACCGGTACCAGCTTTCAATTTGGCCGCTTCGTCTTTGAACACATCGACAAACAAGCCACCAATGATTTTGCGTTTTTGTTCTGGCTCACTCACACCGGCCAACTTGCCCAAGAACAAATCGCTAGCATTGACGCGTATCACGCGCGCATGCAATTTGCCTTCAAACATTTCCATGACCATGTCGCCTTCATTCAGGCGCAACAGTCCATGGTCCACAAACACACAGGTGAGTTGATCGCCAATGGCGCGGTGAATGAGGGCTGCAGCCACAGATGAATCTACGCCACCCGACAAGCCCAAAATAACTTCTTCGTCGCCCACTTGCTCGCGAATCTTGGCAACTGCTTCTTCAATGTAGTCGCCCATGATCCAGTCTGGGCTAGCTTTGCATATGTCCAACACAAAGCGGTTGAGCAAGGCTTGACCTTGAATGGTATGTGTCACCTCTGGGTGAAACTGCACCGCGTAAAAACGACGCGCTTCATCGGCCATACCTGCGATCGGGCAAGCAGGCGTCGAGGCCATCACTTTGAAACCCTCGGGTAACTGCGTTACTTTGTCTCCGTGACTCATCCAAACTTTGAGCATGCCGTGGCCGTCTGCCGTGGCAAAATCTTCAATGCCCTTGAGCAAGTCGGTGTGGCCGTGGGCGCGAACTTCGGCATAACCAAATTCACGTGTGGTGCCCGCCTCGACTTTGCCACCCAATTGTTCTGCCATGGTTTGCATGCCGTAGCAGATCCCCAAAACAGGAAGGCCCAATTCAAACACAGCATCGGGTGCACGATCGTCGACTTCATAAACACTGGCGTGTGACCCCGACAAAATAATACCTTTTAGGCTGCCATCTTTGGCGTAGTCACGCACCCAGTCGCTGCTTACATCGCAAGGATGCACTTCACAAAACACATGGGCTTCACGAACTCGGCGCGCAATGAGTTGCGTCACTTGTGAGCCAAAGTCGAGGATCAGAATTTTGGAATGCTGCATGGAAAGTTCAGAATCAAAAAATAGTTTTAAACAAAGCGATGCACGGAATCAATCAGCGCGGTAGTTAGGTGCTTCTTTGGTGATTTGCACATCGTGCACGTGGCTTTCGCGAATACCGGCTGTCGTAATTTCAACAAACTCGGCTTTGTTGCGCATGTCCTCAATGGTGGGACAACCGCAATAACCCATGCTGGCCCGCAAACCACCCGCCATTTGGTACAAGATGGCTACCACCGAGCCTTTGTAAGGCACGCGGCCTTCAATGCCTTCGGGTACCAATTTGTCAGCATTAGGATTGCCAGTGCTTGATTCTTGAAAGTAACGATCGGCACTGCCCTGCTGCATAGCGCCAATGCTGCCCATACCGCGGTAGCTTTTGTAGCTGCGACCTTGGTACAAAATAACTTCGCCTGGCGCTTCTTCGGTGCCCGCAAACATGCCGCCCATCATGACGGTGTTGGCACCGGCCGCAATGGCTTTGGCAATGTCACCGCTGTAGCGAATGCCGCCGTCAGCAATCAGTGGCACGCCGGTGCCTTGCAGCGCTGTGGCCACATTGTCGATGGCCATCACTTGGGGCACACCTACGCCCGCAACAATTCGAGTGGTGCAAATGGAACCAGGACCAATGCCCACTTTGACGGCGTCTGCACCCGCCTCGGCCAAAGCCAAAGCCGCAGCGCCAGTGGCGATGTTGCCGCCAATCACTTCGATGTGCGGATAGTTTTTCTTGACCCAACGCACGCGATCAATGACACCCTGACTGTGACCGTGGGCTGTGTCAACCACAATGGCATCGACACCCGCTCGTGCCAAAGCTTCTACCCGCTCTTCTGTACCCTCGCCCACGCCAACTGCCGCGCCAACCAGCAAACGGCCTGAAGCATCACGTGCTGCTAATGGAAAATTAAGCTGCTTGGTAATGTCTTTGACGGTGATCAAACCCTTCAACTCATACGCATCGTTAACCACCAACAAGCGCTCTAATTTGTATTTGTTCAAGAGGGCCTTGGCCTCCTCGGGCGTGGTGCCTTCGGGCACAGTAATCAAACGCTCACGAGGCGTCATGATTTCGCTCACGGGCTGGTCGTAACGCATTTCAAAACGCATGTCGCGACCGGTCACAATGCCAACCACTTTGCCGCCATCGACCACTGGAAAACCGGAAACGCCCAATTCATCTGACAATGCCATCACAGCGCGTACTTTGGTATCGGGCGTGATGAAAACAGGATCGCGCAACACGCCTGATTCGTAGCGCTTGACTTTCAACACCTGCGCCGCCTGCTCTTGCGGTGTGAGGTTCTTGTGAACGATGCCAATGCCGCCTTCTTGAGCAATGGCGATGGCTAAGCGCGATTCTGTGACGGTGTCCATGGCCGCAGAAACCAGAGGCAAATTCAATCGAAGTTTGCGTGTGAATTGCGTGGAAAGGGACGTGTCCTTGGGCAGAACTTGAGAGTAGGCTGGCACCAACAACACATCGTCGAACGTGAGGGCTTTACCGAGCAGGCGCATAAGGGATGGCTCCAAAAAAAGGATTGTACCCTCGTCAATGCCTTGAAGAGCGCCCCTCCAAAAGCCTAATAGCCCGCCACAGCCCCAATTCTGCGTCTTGCAAAAAGACCCGTTCTGCCCTTGCCCTGCCCTTTAAATCTCTTTTTTCGCGCCATTTTGGGATCCACCAAAAGTGGGCGGTAAATTTCCAAACGATCTCCAGGCTTGAGGGCAGTCGTTCGTTGGACAATGCGGCCCCAAATTCCCAACCCGCGCTCATCTTCAAAGGAGGTCTCAAGGACTTTGAGATGGTCATGCAACTCTGGGCGTAATTTCAAACACTGAACGGCGTCAAATACCGTACAGCCTTCGGGCAAGGTCAAGCTAAGGTCAATCAACTGCCTGGCGGCTGGACTGAAAAGGCATTGAATCTGCATCATGCCCTGTCGGACCCGTAAACTTGTTCTGCGCGCTTAACAAAGGCATCAACCAAGCTGGCAGCTATTTTGTCAAACACGGGGCCCACCACAGCGGCCAAAGAAGCGCTTGCAAAACCATATTCAAGAGACAGGGTGACCTTGCAAGCTCGCTGGGAATTGTCACCTACGGGGTCAAAGGTCCAAGTGCCATCTAATTTAGAAAATGGCCCTTTGACCAATTTCATTTGGACCTCGTGATTTTGAACGTGTGTGTTGTGAGTGACAAAGACCTGACTGAAACCGGCCAAGCCAATTCCAACCTCGGCATCCATTTCATGTTCGCTAAATTGCAGCACTTTGGAGTGACTGCACCAGGGCAAAAATTGGACGTATTGGTCGACATCCGTCACAAGACGGTACATTTCCTCTGGGGTGTACCAGATGAGAACAGATTTGAGGAGTTTCTTCATACAATAGACTTATTCTGTAGATTGTAATTTCTCAGAGGCCCCTCTTGCAAATACAACAAACATAAGCACTACGCAGTCTCTCACACATGGCTACGCCACCTTCAAAAAACAAAGGCCCAGGTAAATCTGGCCTGATTGCCGAAAACAAAAAAGCCGCCTTTGACTACTTTTTTGAGGAACGGCATGAGTGCGGCATGGTGCTTGAAGGATGGGAAGTGAAGGCTGTCAGGGAAGGCAAGGTTCAACTGACAGATGGGTATGTGGTCATTCGCAACAAAGAGATGTACATCATTGGTTGTTTGATCAACCCCCTGAAAACCGCCTCAACGCATGTCAACCCAGAAGCGGCCCGCACCCGCAAGCTGCTTTTGAAGCGCGAGGAAATTGACCGCTTAACCAGTAAAGTCGAACAAAAGGGTTTCACGCTGGTGCCTATCAATCTTCATTGGAAGACTGGCTTCATCAAGTGCGAAGTTGCGCTTGCCAAGGGCAAGGCGGAACACGACAAACGCGACACCATCAAAAATCGCGAAGGCAAGCGCGAGGTAGAGCGGGCTATGAAAAGCCGCAACCGCTAAGCTGCGATCAGTTCAAATGACGCAATGGATGCGTTGCAGGCGTCCAAGGGCTTTCGAAAAAAAGCGGCCACTCGTCTTGAACAACATCTGACAACTGCGCATGCGCCCATTTGGGGTGGTGGTCTTTGTCAATGGCCAACGCTCTAATACCTTCCACCGTTTCACTCTTTTGGCGCAAGTGAAAACAATGGTGAACCATGTCGCGCTCCATGCGCAAATCGTCGGCCAAGCCCATGCTGCGCGCTTTGCGAATTTGGGCCAAAACCACATGCACCATCAGGGGCGAAGCCTTGTTGAGGCTCGCAAGTGTTTGGTCGGCCCAATCAGAGTTTTCCTGCGCTAAAGCCAGACTGATTTCCAAGGGGCTAGGCAGTGCAAAGCATTTGTCGATGGCCGCTTTGTCAGGGAACTGCGCAGGCTCAAACTTCGTAAATTGGCTTTGCACCCAACGCTCAACTGCCTCGCCGCTTTCAAAGGGCGTGCTGAGCAATGTTTTCCAGATGAGCGGCAACCTTTGTGCCTCGATCAGGCCATCGGCAAGACCCGCCAAGATGGCCTGATGGCCATTGATTTTTTGCCCAGTGAGTCCTAAATACTCACCTAGATGACCTGGGCATCGGCTAAGAAAGTAACCACCCCCCACATCTGGAAACAAACCAATGTGGGTTTCAGGCATGGCCATCTGCGTTCTGTCTGTCACGATGCGCACACTGGCGCCCTGACTGATGCCCATGCCACCGCCCATCACCACACCATCCATAAAAGCAATGTAGGGTTTGGAGTAGGTGTGAATCAAATGGTTCAGGGCATATTCTTCTGTGAAGAAGTCGCCTAGGCTGTCATCACCAGCCAAAGCCGCTTGGTGGAAAAACCGAATATCGCCACCCGCACAAAAATGTCCGAACGCCTCTTCTTTGCCCTGCCCCCGAACCAAGACTGCCAACACTTGCGGGTTGTTCTTAAATTCAAGCAAGGCATTGGTGAGCAAGCGCACCATGTCAAGCGTCAGGGCATTCAAGGCCTTGGGTCGATTCAAGGTAATGCAACCCACACGCCCCGACACTTCATGCTTTACAAATTCTTCAGAATTCGCAGAGGGATTGATCACGTTGACACTAGACATTGCGTTGCCTCCATCCAAACCATTCATTGGCAAACAAGGCGGCAATGACCAAGCCACCACCGATTAACACACTCAACTGAGGCTCCTCGTTGGCGCCCCACCAGGCCAAGGCAATGCCGAATATCACTTCCAGCAATGCCAACAAAGAAACTTCAGGCGCCTTAAGCACCCTGGCGCAGATAACTGACAGCGTACACGGAATTGCCAATTGCACAATGCCCAACAAGGCCAGCAAACTGATGTCGTGTGCGTTGGCTTGTAAGGGCCAAGCCATTGGCAGAGTCAGGATGCAAGAGATGATGGCACCCAGCAGAACCGATGGCACCAAATCAATGGAGACACCCGATTTTTGACTCAGGTGAGTCAAATTCCATTGTGTCGCACCTGCCAAGGGGACAAACAGCGCAATACCGACGCCCAGCAGAAAATTGGGATCTCCCAATTGCAATTGGCTCACGAACATCATGGCAATGCCAGCGCCTGCAACGCCAATGGCAATCCATGTTCTCAGTGGCAGGCGGTGAGAGGTAAAAAGCCAAGCGCCAAGGGCTGTGAGCAAAGGCCCGCATGCCAAAGTAATCAAGACATTGGCAACGGCTGTGAGTGTAATTGCCATCATGAAAGCTGTGAACATGATGCTCCAGCACACACCTGACAACCAAAAATAGCGATTCCGCCAAGGCAGCCGTTTCCAGACGCCCAAGCCTTGCCATGCTGTCAAAATAATCACCAGCCCAAGCACAGTGAAGGCACTGCGCCAGAAGGTCACTTCAAAGCCCCGCGCTTGATCAAGATGTCTTGTGACGACACCCGCAATGGACCACATAGCGGTCACCAGCACCATCAAGGCAACTGCGTGACCGTGTTTGAGTTTGAGCACTTTGGGTGCCTGTATGGATTATCGACTTGATCGCAGGTTAAGCGCGACCCGCCTTCTTGCGCTCGTGCTCTTTCAAGAAGCGCTTGCGCAGACGAACACTCTTAGGCGTAATTTCCACCAACTCGTCATCGTCAATGAACTCAACGCCGTACTCAAGCGTGAGGTCAATTGGCGGCGTAATTTTGATGGCGTCTTCTTTGCCAGAGACGCGGAAGTTGGTGAGTTGCTTGGTACGTGTAGCGTTCACCACCAAGTCGTTGTCACGGCTATGAATACCCACAATCATGCCTTCGTACACAGGATCGTTGGCCTTCACAAACATGCGACCGCGGTCGTCCAATTTGCCCAAAGCATAGGTGAAAATTTCACCGTCGTCCATGGAAATCAGTACGCCGTTTTTACGCCCACCAATTTCACCTTTGTGTGCTTCATAGCTGTCAAAGATGTTGGAAATCAAACCAGAGCCACGCGTTAAGTTCAAGAACTCGTTGGTAAAGCCAATCAAACCACGGGCAGGAATGCGGTATTCCAAACGCACACGGCCGCGACCATCGGGTTCCATGTTCACGAGTTCGCCTTTGCGCTCACCCAAGGCTTGCATCACGCCGCCTTGGTGTGTTTCTTCGATGTCGGCTGTCACCAACTCGATAGGCTCATGACGCTCGCCATTGACGTCGCGGTAAACCACGCGGGGTTTAGACACAGCCAGCTCGTAGCCTTCACGGCGCATGTTTTCGAGCAAGATGGTGAGGTGCAATTCACCACGGCCTGCCACGTCAAAGATACCTTCTTCATCGGTTTCTTTCACGCGCAATGCAACGTTGTGCTGCAGTTCTTTTTGCAGACGATCCCAAATTTGACGGCTGGTGACATACTTGCCTTCACGACCGGCCAAGGGGCTGGTGTTGACGCAGAAGTTCATGGTCAATGTGGGCTCATCGATTTTGAGCATGGGCAAGGGTGCTGGATTTGCGGGGTCAGTGACTGTGACGCCGATGTTTAAATCGGCTATGCCGTTAATGAGCACAATGTCGCCAGGGCCAGCTTCGGTCACCTGAACACGCTCCAAGCCAC
>Ga0214168_1000007_pt1 | contig 90031 bp, 92 predicted proteins | sample LakMenepilimnion_FD_153002 | JGI IMG/M metagenome (GOLD analysis project Ga0214168, IMG submission 153002) | Freshwater microbial communities from Lake Mendota, WI - Practice 29OCT2010 epilimnion v4 | ecosystem: Environmental > Aquatic > Freshwater > Lake > Epilimnion/Euphotic zone | place: Lake...
TCGCGGCGGAAAGATGGAAGATGTCATCTTCGCCGGTACCAGTGGGCGCGCACCGCTTGGCCGCGCCGAAGTTTCAGTAACAATTGATAACGCTGATGGCGCACTCAATATTGATTATTCAGAAGTAACAATTTCACGCATTCTTTTTAGAAATGGTCAGAGCGAATACCAGATAAATGGCGAAGCATCTCGACTACTTGATATTCAAGAACTATTGAGCGATTCAGGTATCGGCCGAGAAATGCACGTAATTGTCGGCCAAGGACAACTTGATGCAATTTTGATGGCTAATCCAGATGAACGTCGTGGATTCATTGAAGAAGCCGCGGGTGTACTTAAACACCGTAAGCGAAAAGAAAAAGCGCTTCGCAAATTAGATTCGATGCAAGCCAACTTAGCTCGCGTGCAAGACCTCACTGTGGAACTACGTAGACAACTTCGCCCACTCGGCAAGCAGGCAGAAGTTGCAAAGAAAGCTGCCACAATTCAAGCCGATCTTCGCGATGCCAAACTTCGTTTGTTAGCTGATGACTTTATCCAGATGACTAAAACGCTCGATGCCGAAGTTGCAGATGAAACAGCTCTTCGTGAAAGACGCGCCATAGTCGATGCCGAATTAGACAAAGTACGTTCACGAGAAGAAGCACTCGATGCACAAGCAGCAGTCGATGGTCCATTACTTGTTAAAGCACAAGAGACGTATTACCAACTGAACTCTTTGCGCGAAAGATTTCGAGGAACAGCATCCCTTGCACAAGAGCGCTCTCGTTTCTTGGCAGAAGAAGCTGAAGAGGCTCGCACACTCGGTCGTGATCCAGAAGCTCTTGAACGCGAAGCGCAAGCACTTCGAGTAGAAGAAGCTGAACTACGTGCAGCAGTTGCCAGTGCAAATCTTTCTCTCACTGAAGCAACTAATGCATTAGCGCAAGCAGAAAATTCACTGAAGAGCGAAGAAGACAGAGTTGCTGCAGCAATGCGCGCGATTGCAGATGCTCGCGAAGGTACAGCTAGACAAGAAGGACACATTAAATCTTTGCGTGCTCGCCTGGAAGCTATCGCAGAAGAGATTGCACGATTGGAAAAGTCACGAAACGATGCCCAACAACGTGCCGATGAAGCATCACGTGCTTATTCAGCATTTGAATTAGAAATAGCGAGTGCAGATTCCAGCGAACTAGGTTTAGATTCACAATTTGAATCTGCTAAGTCCAAGTTAGACAGTGCAAAGAAGACTCTCTCAGATCTTGTAGACAACGAGCGCAGTACTGAACGTGAAAAGAACGCAGTAGAGGCAAAGCTTGAAGCGCTTCGAATTACTTCAAAGAGCAATGACGGCGCAGCGGCGTTACTTTCAAATTCTCGTGGCGTAAAGATTCTTGGCAGCGTTAGCTCTTTGATTTCAATTGAAAAGGGATATGAAAGCGCAGTTGCAGCAGCTCTAGGTTCGCTCGCCGATGCCATCGTTGTCCAAGATTTAAATTCAGCAGTGAGTGCACTATCAACAATGCGCTCAGAGAATCTGGGCCAAGCCGATGTTCTAGTCTTTGACGAGAATTCCAGATCAGCAGATTCAATCCCATCCGGACTCACTTCTCTCAACAATTATGTGCAGTCCAGTTCAATCGCATCATTAGTTACTTCATTACTCAGTGCTACCGCAGTAGTTGATTCAGCCCGAGATGCAGCAGATGTTCTTCGTAATCATCCACAGATTCGAGTTGTCACGCGAGATGGCGACATCGTCACATCTACTCGTGCACGCGGTGGTTCTAAGTCCACTTCATCTCTCATCGAAATCAATGCACTAATTGCAGACCTAACAACTAAGTTAGAAGAGATCAATCACAAGGCAGACCGAATTCGTTTCGAGATTTCTACTGCAACCAACGAGTTGGCTTCACGTCAGAGTGAATATGACCAAGCACTTGGAAAACTCAATGAATCAGATGCGCGAATTGCAGCTCTGACAGAGCAACTTGCAGTGGCCGGACAAAATGCGAAATCTGCTGCAGCAGAAGTCGATCGCCTAAACGTTTCAATAGCAGAGGCAACTTCAGCAAAATCCCGAGATGAAAATGAATTGAACATCGCCTCAAACCAACTATCTATGCAAGGTGAGACCCCAGAGCCTGATCACGCGCAAGTAGAAGTAATACGTGCACAAGTTTCAACTGCTCGCAGCACAGAAGTAGAAGCACGTTTGGCAGTTCGCACAAGTGAAGAACGTGTGGACTCACTCGCTGCTCGTGCAAAAGCACTTGAAGATGCAGCGCAAGCAGAACGTGATGCTTCCGAGCGAGCAATTTCTAGACGTGGAGCTCGTGCACGTGGCGCAGTTATTTCACAATCTGTTGCGGAAGCAGCTTACGAAGTTTTGATTCATATCGAACGCTCTATTGCAAAGGCAGCAACTGAACGTGCTCGTCTTGAAGATGCTCGTGCACAACGAGAAGGTGAAACTCTGACCATTCGTTCTCGTGGTCGCGAACTGTCAACAGAGTTAGAGCAATTAACGAATAGTGTTCACCGCGATGAAATTGCGCGAGCCGAACAACGTATGCGTATCGAAGCTCTCGAACTCAAAGCTGTTGAAGAACTCGGTGTGGACACAACAATTTTGGTCAATGAATATGGTCCACACAATGACGTACCAACATTTCTTGAAAATGAAGCGGGCGAGATTGTTACAACGGAATTGATTCCGTATCGCCGCGATCAACAAGAAAAGCGTCTGGCAGCGACCGAACGTTCACTCACATTGCTTGGAAAGATTAACCCCCTTGCACTTGAAGAGTATGACGCCCTTGAAGAGCGTTTGAAATTCCTTGCCGAACAACTAGAAGATTTGAAAAATACTAAGAAAGATCTTCTCGATATCGTTAAAGAAGTTGATGACCGAGTTCAACAAATCTTTATGGAAGCGTACGAAGAGACAGCAAAGCACTTTGAAGAGATCTTCGCTCGCTTATTCCCAGGTGGAGATGGTCGCTTAATTCTTACCAATCCAGATGATTTGCTCTCTACAGGTGTTGATGTTGAAGCACGTCCACCAGGAAAGCGCGTAAAGAGACTCTCATTGCTTTCAGGAGGAGAAAAATCTCTGACTGCTGTTGCAATGCTTGTAGCAATTTTCAAAGCTCGCCCAAGTCCGTTCTATGTACTAGACGAAGTTGAAGCAGCGCTTGATGATGTAAACCTAGGACGCTTGCTTGGCGTGCTTGAAGAGTTACGTGCAAGTTCACAGCTGATTATCATTACTCACCAAAAGCGTACGATGGAAATTGCAGATGCTTTGTATGGCGTAACAATGCGCGGAGATGGCGTGACTGAAGTAATTTCTCAGCGTCTTCGTGAATCTGAAACTGCCTAAAAGATAGGTACGTTGTACATGGGGATTTTTTCTAAGTTTTTATCAAAAATCAAAGTAACCGAGTTACTGCACAAGCCAGATCTAGATGAACTAGCAGATGAACTTATTGCAGCCGATATTGGGGCTGATCTTGCTCACGCAATCATTGAGCAAGTTCAGAAACTGAAATCTGCCACTCCTGAAGAATCACTTCATACCGTTTTGTTATCGCACCTATCAAAAAAAGAGCGAACAATTTCAACTGCTTCAGGCGTTACAGCGGTAATGGTTGTTGGTGTAAATGGAACTGGTAAAACAACATCAGTTGCCAAATTAGCTCACAATTTTCAGAGTAGAGGCACTGTTGTATTGGCTGCTGCAGATACTTTTCGCGCAGCCGCTGTGGAACAGTTACAAACGTGGGGTCAGAGAATTGGCGTTGAAGTGGTTAGCGGCAAAGAGAACTCTGATCCAGCATCAGTTGCTTTTGATGCAGTTTCGAAGGCTCAACAACTCTCAGCAGCGTTTCTCCTCATAGATACCGCAGGACGTTTACATAACAAGAGTGATTTAATGAATGAACTTGAAAAGATTAAGCGCGTGATTGAAAAAGTTACTCCAGTTAGTGAAGTACTTTTAGTTATAGATGCGACAACAGGTCAAAATGGGTTGCAACAAGCCAAGATTTTTGCCGAGGCTGTCCAAGTTACAGGCATTTTGCTGACTAAGTTAGATGGCAGCGCACGAGGTGGCATCGCACTTGCAATCGAAGACTCGCTCGACATTCCAATCAAATTTGTTGGTACGGGCGAGTCGATCGAGGACCTGGCACCTTTTAATCCTGATGAGTACGTCAAAGGCTTAATCTCTTAACGTAGATGTAACACAAGTGCCTATTAGGCCGAAAAATGTGACGTGTCTGAAACCTTGATTGCCATTGCCTGTAACCCACCTGGGGCATTTTTACCCACATCTCAAAGGCGAGAATCCCACGTGTTATTAGCAACCACGTTATTGAAAGCAGTTACTTATGGATCAAATGGTTATTAATTCTGGAGACACAGCATGGATGTTGGCAAGTACTGGACTAGTACTTCTCATGACTCCTGGTCTCGCCTTTTTCTATGGAGGAATGGTACGAACTAAGAGTGTTTTAAACATGATGATGATGTCGATGATTTCGATGGGCGTTGTCAGCGTGCTCTGGGTTATTTATGGATTTGAATTATCATTTGGTTACAAAGCAGATTCACCGTGGTACGGATCCTTCTCATTCTCAGGCTTAGGGGGAGTTGTAAATGACTTCACAAATAATGGTGGTCTGTATCCGATTCCAGTCTTAGTCTTTGCAGCCTTTCAATTAATGTTTGCAATAATCACTCCAGCAATAATTTCAGGCGCGATAGCTGATCGCGCCAAGTTCACCTCATGGGCAGTTTTTGTTGCTATTTGGTCAACCCTTGTTTATTTCCCAGTTGCACATTGGGTTTTCGCTTTTGGAAATAAAGTTGGCGACACCGTAACCGGCGCAGGTTTCCTTGCACGGCAAGGTCTTGAAGATTTTGCTGGTGGAACTGCGGTACACATCAATGCTGGTGCTGCTGCTTTGGCCCTTGCGATTGTTCTCGGCAAGCGAGTTGGTTGGCGCAAAGAATCAATGCGACCTCACTCACTCCCTTTGGTAATGCTCGGATCCGGATTGCTCTGGTTTGGATGGTTTGGATTTAATGCAGGTTCCGCTCTTGCTGCAAATGGAATCGCAGCACTTGCTCTGATGAATACACAAGTTGCAGCTGCTGCAGCACTAGCCGGATGGTTACTTGTAGAAAAAATTCGTCAGGGACATCCAACATCTCTTGGCGCAGCATCTGGTGCGGTTGCAGGTTTAGTAGCAATTACTCCTGCATGTGCTTTCGTCGCACCGTGGGCAGCAGTCGTCATTGGTTTACTAGCCGGAGTTCTGTGCTCGCTCGCAACTGGCTTGAAGTATCGATTTAATCTTGATGATTCATTAGATGTGGTTGGAGTCCATTTAATTGCAGGCATTTGGGGCTCCGTAGCAATTGGCTTCTTTGGTGCAAGTTCTGTCAACAGTGTTGGCGTAGATGGATTGCTCTACGGTGGCGGTACTGCCTTGCTTGGAAAACAAGCATTCGGTGTTGCATTCGTAGCCGCATATTCATTCATTGCAACGCTGATAATCGGTTATGCAATTGAAAAAACTATTGGCTTTAGAGTTAAGCGTGATGTTGAAGTTGCAGGAATCGATCTCAATGAACATGCTGAAACTGCCTATGAAATGACAAGCTCATCACGCGGAGGTGTAATTCTATGAAACTCATAACAGCAATTCTTAAACCACATAAGTTAGAAGATGTTAAAAATGCTCTCCAAGAACATGGCGTCAAAGGAATGACAGTTTCTGAAGCGAGCGGGTTCGGTCGTCAAAAAGGTCACACGGAGGTGTATCGCGGTGCCGAGTACACAGTGGATTTAGTTCCAAAAATCCGGCTCGAAGTTTTGGCTGAATCCAAAGATGCGCAAGCAATTATTGATGTCATCGTTGCTAGTGCCTCAACCGGAAGCATTGGTGATGGAAAAGTGTGGGCCATTCCAATTGAGCAAGTTGTTCGTGTACGCACTGGCGAGCAGGGGTCCGAAGCTATCTAAACTTTTTGCATACCTAAAGTAGGCTCTGCACATGTTTGATGCGCTCTCGGCTCGTTTTGCCAAAACCTTTGGCAATTTGCGATCAAAGGGAAAGATCTCATCTTCGGATATCGATTCAGTACTAGATGAAATAGCTAGTGCACTTCTTGAGGCAGATGTTGCCAAAGAGGTAGTAGATCTCTTTACTGAACGCATCGGTGCACAAGCTGCTTCACTTCTCCCAACTCTGCAAGCAGGTAGCAATCAGGCACAGGCAATTTTTGATGTTGTTAACTTAGAGCTCATCAAAATTCTTGGCTCTGAAGGTAGAAGAATTAGATTTGCCAAGAATCCTCCAACAGTAATTATGTTGGCTGGGTTACAAGGCGCTGGTAAAACAACTCTCGCGGCAAAGCTAGCAAAGTTATACAAAGACCAAGGCAATACTCCACTGTTAGTTGCAGCAGATTTACAAAGACCAAATGCGGTTACCCAGTTACAGGTTTTAGGTGAGCAAATTGGTGTTCCAGTATTTGCACCAGAACCAGGTAATGGTTCGGGAAATGCTGTGCAAGTGGCACGTGATGGTGTTGCATTCGCTAAAACGAAACTTTATAACATGGTTATCGTCGATACTGCTGGACGTTTGGGTGCTGATGATGAACTCATGGATGAAGCAATTGCGATTCGAGATGAAGTGCAGCCGCAGGAGATTCTCTTCGTAATCGATGCGATGATCGGACAGAGCGCAATTGCGACTGCACGAGCATTTGAGCAGGGTGTTGGTTTTGATGGATTAGTTTTAACTAAGTTAGATGGTGATGCACGAGGCGGAGCAGCGCTTTCGATTACAGAAATTATTAAACGTCCAATCATGTTTGTTTCCACCGGTGAAAAAATCAGTGATTTCGATCTTTTCTATCCGGAAAGAATGGCTTCTAGAATCCTCGGACTTGGCGATGTTGCAACGCTAGCTGAGCAAGCAAAGAAGGCACTTAATCCAGAGACGAGTGCAAAATTAGAAGAAAAATTTGCTCGTGGCGATGATTTCACCCTGGAAGATTTCCTTGAACAGCTAGAAGCTATGGCGAACATGGGCTCAATGGGCAAGTTACTTTCAATGTTGCCAGGTGCTGCTTCCATGAAGAAGCAAATTGAAAATTTTGATGAAAGCGAAATAGTTCGAACAAAAGCGATTGTTCAATCAATGACACCCCATGAGCGTCGTGACGTGAAAGTACTAAATGGAACTCGGCGTGCACGAATTGCACGGGGAAGCGGTAGAGCTGTTTCAGAAGTTAACTCACTGGTTGAAAGATTTTCTGCTGCGCAAAAAGCAATGAAACAAATGCGCAATGGTTCTATGCCAGCAGGGATGCCATCTGGCATGCCGGCACTACCAGCCACCAAAAGTGCGGTGGTACACAAGAAGAAGTCCAAGTCGGGCAACCCTGCTAAACGGGCTGCAGAAGAGCGCGGATAGGCCTTAATTTCGCATCCTGCCTAAGTGATGGCAAGATTGGGCACCTGTGACGGGGCCCTCTACCCCCGAAACATCCAAGTCCATCGCTTGGCCAAAATGATTGCGCACCCCGCTGCGATCGAATTGGCACGGCACACATTTACAGGAGCACTACTTACTTGGCTACAAAAATTCGCTTAATGCGCATGGGAAAAATTCGCACACCTTATTTCCGTATTGTTGTTACAGATTCACGCAAGGCTCGCAATGGTTTATCCATTGAAGAGATTGGTCGTTACGCACCAGGTCAAGAACCATCACTGATCGAAGTTAATTCTGATCGTGCTCTGTATTGGCTCGGCACTGGCGCACTTCCAACTGCAGCCGTAGAGGCAATTTTAAAAGTTACTGGTGATTGGCAAAAGCACAAGGGACTTCCTGGAACAGAAGGAACTCTTCGCGTAGCAGCACCAAAGCCAGCTAAGAGCGTTGCTTACGAAGCAGCAGTCAAGCAAGCAATGGATGAACCAAAAGAAGGCGCAACAACTCTTAAGAAAAAAGCTCAAGAGAAGTTAGCTGCCAAAGCTAATCCAGTTGTAGAAGAAACTCCTGCACCAGCTGCGCAAACAGTTGTTGAAGAAGCACCTGCTGTAGAAGCAGAAGCTCCAGCAGTTGTTGAAGAAACTCCAGCAGCAGAAGTTGTTGCTGAAGCAACTCCTGAAGCGGCAGCCGAATAACAATGATGGATGAAGCTCTCGAGCATCTTGTAAAAGGGATCGTCGATAATCCTGAAGATGTCATTGTTAAGGAAAAAACTCATCGTCGCGGAACAACGCTAGAAGTTCGAGTTAATCCTGAAGACATTGGCAAAGTTATTGGTCGCAACGGCCGAACAGCTAAAGCTCTTCGCACAGTCGTAAGTGCAATTGCAGGTCGTACAGTGCGCGTCGATCTCATCGAGACCGACGAGGCACGCTAACAACTCTTTCGCATATGCGTTTACTCGTGGGCCGCATTGGTCGCGCTCACGGAATTCTTGGTGAAGCGACGATTGAAGTTCGCACCGATGATCCAGATATTCGCTTTGCAATTGGTGCAACCGTAAACACAGATAAGCATGGGGATCTCACCATTGTGTCAGGACGTGTCCATAACGGAATTCTGCTCTTGGGATTTAAAGGCATAACCACTCGCAATCAAGTCGAAGAGTTACGCAACGAAATGCTTTATTCAGATGTTGATATCAATGAATCAACTGGTGATGACGATGAATATCATGTTCTTCAGTTGATTGGTTGTATGACTTATTTAGAGTCTGGGGAGGAATATGGCGAAGTATCTGATGTCATTAATCTTCCAGGACAAGATTTGCTAGCCATTAAAACTCAAGAAGGTGAATCTCTTATTCCATTCGTGCATCAATTAGTGCCTGAAGTTGATATAAAAAATAAGCGCATTGTGGTTATTCCTCCAACAATCACGGGGGAGATGAAATGAAATTAGACGTAGTCACAATTTTCCCAGATTATCTTGCTCCTCTTAAGTTATCCCTGCTTGGCAAAGCGCAGGATGAAGGTTTGCTAGAAATTAATGTTCACGATTTGCGTGCACACGCAACCGATAATCACCACAGCGTTGATGACACTCCTTATGGCGGTGGCGCTGGCATGGTTATGAAAGCAGAAGTTTGGGGCGAAGCGCTGGATCCGTTGTTGGTTAAAGATGTTGATCTCATTGTTTTAACACCCGGTGGCAAGAGATTTAATCAACGAATGGCTGAAGAATTCTCACAGCGTACACACCTTGTTTTCGCGTGCGGTCGATACGAAGGTATTGATGATCGTGTTCGCCAGTATTACTCGCAAGAATCATTCGCCCAGAGAAATGTTCGCGTGCACGAAGTTTCCATCGGCGACTATGTATTAGGTGGGGGTGAGGTAGCGGCCATGGTCATGATTGAAACAATCACCAGATTGCTTCCAGGTGTACTTGGAAATCCGGAATCAATCGTTGAAGAGTCACATATGCATGAGGGATTCGCTGAATATCCAGCATTTACTAAACCGCAAACATGGCGTGACATCAGTGTTCCTGAGATCTTGCTTAGTGGAAATCACGCACAGATTGCTGCGTGGCGCACACAATCTGCAAAAGATCGAGCAGAAAAGAATTTCTAACTCGTCAGTAATCAAGAAGTTACCGTAGGCTTTATTCCATGTCTGAAGAGTCCGCGCAAATCCAATCTCGATTAATTCGCGACCTCGAACCAGTTGTTGCCGTAGAACTTGAGCGACACCTAGCAATTCAAAAGAACTGGTACCCACACGAGTATGTCCCATGGAGTGAAGGACGCGATTTCGCTGGCCCACTCAATGGTGATGCGTGGGAGGCTAAAGATTCTCGTCTGAGTTCAGTTGCACAAGATTCACTTATTCTAAATTTGTTAACCGAAGATAATTTGCCGAGCTATCACACTGAAATTACTCTCTCGATGGGCCGCGATGGCGCATGGGGTAATTGGATTGAACGATGGACTGCCGAAGAAGGCCGCCACGCAATTGTGATTCGAGATTACTTAATGGCCACTCGAGGAGTCGACCCGTATGAATTAGAAGATTTGCGCATGGCTCATATGTCACTGGGATATCAAACTCCTTATGAAAATGACATGTTGCACACGATTGCATACGTATCTTTTCAAGAGCTAGCCACTCGTATTTCTCACCGCAATACTGGCAAAATTTCTGATGACCCAATCGCCGAAGGCATGATGCAGAGAATTGCTTTGGATGAAAATCTTCACATGATTTTTTATCGCAATACTCTTAAGGCTGCACTTGATTTAGAGCCAAATGCAGCTATGCGAGCAATTGCAGATGTTGTGACAAATTTTGATATGCCTGGTGCCAACATGCCTGGCTTTGGTCGCAAAGCTGTGCAGATTGCTCTGGCTGGAATTTATGACATGCAGCAACACCTAGAAGAAGTTATTGCTCCGGTTCTTCGCGCATGGGATGTTTTTGAAAGAAATGATCTATCGGGTGATGGTTTAGTAGCGCGAGATGAGCTCACTGCCTTCTTAGCAAAAACGACTGAAGAGTCTGATCGCTTTAATGAAAAACGTGAACACCATTTCGAGCGTTTGATTGCACGCGGTCAAGAGCCAATTCGCATTCAAAAATGAGCAAACGCGTAATTTTCATCGAGCATGACCACGTCAGTGAAGGTGGTCCTATCTGGCATCAGTTTAAAGTTCGTGGATATGAAATTACTCGTTTCATAATCGTTGACAAAGATCATCAAAAGAGTCCAAATGTCACAGTTGAATGGCCTGATCTACTTACATTTGATGTTGTAGTAGTTATGGGTGCACCCTATGCAGCATATGGCGATGACGTTGTTGGCAATTGGTTATTACCCGAGTTAGAAAAAATGAAAGAGGTTCATAACGCGGGGATACCTGTGCTTGGAATATGTTTTGGCGGACAGCTAATGTCGCGCGTACTAGGCGGCACCGTTTCTCGTTCACCTCGGGCCGAGCTTGGTTGGTATGAAATCGAAAGCAAAGATGAATCATTTATCCCACGCGGACCGTGGTTTCAATATCACTGGGATCGTTTCACACTGCCACCAGAAGCCACTTTGATTGCAGAAAATGATTTATGCCCACAGGCTTTTTCATTTGGGCGCACACTCGGATTGCAATTTCACCCGGAAATCGATTCACACGTACTGGATTTGTGGTTGGAAATGGAAGGCGGATGCGCTGAAGTTGAATCAGAGGGCGTTGACGTTAAAGAGTTACGCGCAGAGACAAAAGAGATTGAAGCACAAACAAATCAGCGCGGTTACGACTTAGTCGATCAATTTCTTGACCGCATCGCAACCGCGCCAATTAAGCGGATCTAGGTTTATTTAGACATCAAGCGGAGTTACATAAGCCCCGGAGATTCCACCATCTACTAAGAAGTTTGCTGCTGTAATAAATGATGAGTCATCGCTAGCAAGGAATGCCACAGCTGCAGCAATTTCAGTGTCATCAGCAAAGCGACCCATTGGGATGTGCACTAGGCGACGAGCAGCACGCTCTTTATCTTTTGCAAAGAGCTCTTGCAGAAGTGGTGTGTTAACTGGTCCAGGAGATAGAGCATTGACGCGGATACCTTCGCGAGCAAACTGAACTCCAAGTTCACGAGACATTGCTAGAACGCCACCCTTAGATGCTGTGTAAGCGATCTGAGATGTAGCAGCGCCCATAGTTGCAACGAATGAAGCAGTGTTAATGATCGAACCTTTTCCAGCTTTTTGCATGTACGGGATTACGTATTTACAGCAATGGAAAACACTCGTTGTGTTAACGCGTAAAACTCTTTCCCATGCATCAAGACCCGTGGTTAAAATTGAATCATCATCTGGAGGAGAGATACCTGCGTTGTTAAATGCAATATCAATTCGTCCATATGTATCAAAGGCAACCTTGTACATGTTTTCAACATCTGCAGCACTTGTAACATCTGCCTTTACGAAGATTCCGCCAGTTGCTTTTGCAGCAGCTTCGCCAGATTCAGGGTTCATATCTACTGCAACAATCTTTGCGCCTTCACTTGCTAAACGCTTGGCTGTTGCAAGACCGATTCCGCTACCTGCTCCTGTGATTACTGCTACGCGTCCTTCGAGACGTTGCGACATGTTATTTCCTTTTCTGTATGAGTGTGTTAGTCGTTAGAAATAAAGACGTTCTTTACTTCGGTAAATGAATCAAGAGCATCTGGTCCAAGTTCGCGTCCAAGCCCTGATTGCTTAAAGCCACCAAATGGAGTCCAGAAACGAACGGATGAGTTTGAGTTAACTGAGAGTGCGCCGGTTTCAATTCCGCGAGAAACGCGAAGTGCGCGGCCAACATCTCGTGTCCAGATAGATCCGGAGAGTCCGTATTCGCTGTCATTTGCCATAGCAATAGCTTCTGCTTCATCTTCAAATGTCATAACAGATACAACTGGTCCGAAGATTTCTTCTCTCCATGAACGTGATTGCGTATTTTTTGGCAACAGAACTGTAGGTGGCATCCAATAGCCAGGTCCGCTAGGAGCAGAACCCTTAAATGCAACTGGTTCATCCAAGAAAGATTCAACAACGTCGAATTGCTTCTTTGAAATAAGTGGTCCCATATCAGCTGTCGCAAGGTTTGGATCTTCTACGCGGAATTTCTTGACCGCAACTTCGAAGTGCTCCATGAAAGTGTCGAAGGCAGATTTTTGAACAAGGATGCGTGAACGTGCGCAGCAATCTTGTCCAGCGTTATCAAATACTGCACCAGGTGCACCGGCCGCAGCCTTTGCTACATCGGCATCGGCAAAGATGATGTTTGAAGATTTGCCACCAAGTTCGAGAGTTACTCGCTTCACTTGGTCGGCGCATCCAACCATGATTTGTTTTCCAACCGTGGTCGAACCAGTGAAGACAACTTTTCTTACCAGGGGATGAGTTACAAAACGATTTCCGACGATGCTGCCTTTTCCAGGAAGAACATTGAATACGCCTTCAGGAATTCCAGCCTTAAGTGCTAGTTCGCCTAAACGAATTGCTGTCAGTGGAGTGTATTCAGCTGGCTTTAATACAACTGTGTTTCCTGCAGCAAGTGCTGGTGCGAATCCCCAACCAGCAATAGGCATTGGAAAGTTCCAGGGAACAATTACGCCGACAACACCAAGTGGTTCCTTGAATGTGACATCTATTCCACCAGGAACTGGAATTTGGCGACCGAATAAACGCTCAGGAGCAGCCGCGTAATACATCAGAGTATTTGCAACATTGTCAGCTTCCCACAACGCATTTCCGCGAGTGTGACCAGAGTTTGTAATTTCTAACTGAGCTAACTCTTCACGATGATCGGTGACAATTTGTGAGAACGCGCGGAGCAAACGTGCACGCTCTCCGGGCGCAACATTTTTCCAACTCTCGAAAGCTTTTGCAGCCTTTGCAATGACAGCATCAGTTTCTTCTAAACCTAAAAGGTTTACAGTTTCTACGATGCTTTCATTTGCCGGGTTTATTACGTCATACGTAGATGGCACTTATTAGAACCTTTCGAAGTTTCGGAATAATTCCCAGTCAGTTACTGCTTTGCCGTAAGCGGCGATTTCAACACGAGCCATATTTGCATAGTGAGCTTGTACTTCTTCGCCGAAAGTTTCCTTAACCCATGCGCTCTTTTCCCAAAGATCTAGAGCTTCGTTCATTGTCGAAGGAACACGTGGTGAATCTGAAACGTAGGCGTTGCCAGTAAATGCTGGTTCTACCTTCATCTTCTTTGTAATTCCATCAAGGCCTGCAGCGATAATTCCTGCAACTGCCAAATAAGGGTTCACATCGCCACCAGGAATACGGTTTTCAAGACGTAAACCTGCTCCGCGACCTACAAGGCGGAACGCACATGTGCGGTTATCTCGTCCCCAACGAATAGCAGTTGGAGCAAAAGATCCTGGCACGTAACGCTTGTATGAATTGATATTTGGTGCGAACAAAAGTGAAAGCTCACGCATGTGGGCGAGTTGGCCAGCGATGAATTGGCGACCAAGTTCTGACATGCCGTGCTCTTTATCAGATTCATCAGCCATGACTAATTCACCGTTTAGACCACGGAAAGATAAGTGAATATGTGAAGAGTTTCCTTCACGCTCATTTGGCTTTGCCATAAATGTCAGCGCGTAACCAGCTTCTGCTGCGATCTCTTTGGCACCATTCTTGTAAATAACGTGTTGATCGCAATTTGAAAGAGCATCTGAATACTTAAATGCAATTTCATGCTGGCCAAGGTTGCACTCGCCTTTGACTGATTCAACAGTCATTCCGGCTGCAGACATGCCAAGACGAATCTCGCGTAGTAATGGTTCGATACGAGATCCACCCAGAATTGAATAATCAACGTTGTATTGATTTACGGGTGTTAAATCGCGGTAAGCCTTGTTCCAAGCTTCTTCGTATGAATCCTTGTACACAACGAATTCGAGTTCGGTACCGCACATTGCCTGCATGCCAGCTTTTTCTAGATTAGCAATTTGCTTGCGAAGAATCTGGCGAGGCGATGCAACAACAGGGGAGTGATCGAGCCACTGCACATCTGCGAGCACAAGTGCTGCACCTTCTTGCCATGGAATCAGTCTGAGTGTGTTGAAATCTGGTGCGAGTTCAAAGTCGCTATACCCACGTTCCCAGGATGACATTTCGTAACCCTGAACCGTGTTCATGTCCACATCGACTGCAAGTAGGTAGTTACATCCTTCTGTGCCGTGTTTTAGAACTTCATTGAGAAAGTGATCTCCATGAATTCTTTTTCCAGTTAGTCGACCTTGCATGTCCGTCATAGCTACAACAACGGTGTCGATAGCACCTGATTGGATTGCAGCTGTTAACTCTTCAATTGATAGTGAACTCATAGCGGTGAGTATTCCACTTAAAGGGCAAAAAAAGAACTCCCCCTCATCATTGCGATGAGGGGGAGTTCTTTTATTTTTAGATTAGATAGTGCTCTTAGGTCCTGTGAACCACTTCTTGACTGATAGGTGCCACCAGATCCATAGAAGTAGCATCGATCCACCAACTAGCACAGGTGCGTAGTTGACGAACTTGATGTCGAATGAATCACTGGTTGGCCAACCCATTGGAGTCGTTGGCATGATGAAGTAGATACAGATGATCACAATTTCTGCAATCGCAATTGGAGCCATCCACTTGTACTTACTTCCAAGGTTCCATGAACCTGTCTTGAACTTATCGCCCATACGGAGACGTTGGTAAATTGGCACCAAGAACGCCAAGTACAAACCGATAACAGTAATTGAAGTTACTGCATAGAACGCAGTAGGTACAACGATTGGTGCATCAGCTGAACCAATGTTTACTTCAACAAGTGCTGGCAAAGTAATTGTGAGAGCAACAGCAGCACATGCAAGAACAGCGTTCTTTGGAACCTTGTTCTTATCTACCTTTGACCACAACTTAGATCCAGGTACTGCTCCGTCACGACTAAATGCGAACATCATTCGAGAAGCACTTGTAAGTGCTGATGTGGCACAGAACATTTGACCGAAGCTTGCGATGAGTAGAACTACGCCTGCCCACTTAGCACTGAGTGCTTGAGCAAAGATAACGGCGACGCCGCCACCGCCTGCAGTAACTGCTTCTGCATCTTGAACTGCATAAAGGAATGCAAGTAGCAAGATCCATCCACCGATAGCTGAGTAGAAAATTGCCTGCCACAAACCACGAGCTGCTGAGTGCTCAGCACCCTTTGTCTCTTCTGACATGTGTGCACATGCATCAAAACCTGTGATTGTGTACTGAGTTAGCAAGAAGCCAAGTGGAAGCACGTAGAACCAAAATGTTGTTCCACTTGTTTCCCCGCCAGCTAATCCAGCAGAGTTATTGACTCGCATTGAGAACATGTCATAAACAGACATGTGATTCTCCGGAAGAATAACTAGTACGCCTACGATAAATGCAGCACCGAATACGTGCCACCACACTGAGATGTTATTCAATGTGGCCATCAAGTGACCGCTTCCGATATTGAGAGCGGCAATAATTACTAGCAACACGATAAACATAATAAAGACACGTTGCAATGAGTATCCCTCTGCCCACGATGGACTCAATGATGAGAAGGAGAGATCAAAAAACGTTGCGCAACCGTAAGCAACTGATGCAACGCAACCAAATAGACCGAGCAGATTTAGCCAGCCTGTGTAAAAACCAACTTTGGCTCCACCCATTTTGGATGCCCACCAGTAAATTCCACCTGATGTTGGCATCGCAGAAACGAGTTCTGACATACAAAAACCAATGATCAGAATGAATAGGGAAATAATTGGCCAACCAAGTGAAATTGCAATTGGTCCACCGTTATTCCAGGCTTGACCAAATGTTGTGAAGCAACCGGCCAAGATTGAAATGATTGAGAAAGAAATTGCGAAGTTTGAGAATCCGCTCCATGAACGATCAAGCTCTTGCTTGTAACCAAGTTCAGCTAAGCGTTTTTCATCATTTTGTAAGTTTGACAACTCTTACGCCTCCTAAAGCCTCTTCATATTTAAACCAGGCGGCTTAAATAAGGTGGTGCTGGTTCGGTGTGGGGTACCGAGGTACTCTTTCTACCTCATAGTGTGACCTGAGCGACAGGGGTTTGACGATAAATGTGCCGACTTTTGGGTTACGTGTCGCAGGAGAAGCAGAGCTTTAATCAAGCCGTCGGGTCCGATTTCGCCGAGTTTGTAACCCTTTCCTCCGTCCATTGCGATGGTTGGGGTGTTGCGACTATCGATCATGATCAAAGCGTTGCGCACGTTAGTCGCGCACCTGAGGCTGCCAGCAAGAGCGAAGAATTTTCAAAGACTATTGCCGCATCAATTTCAGATGGAGCCTTACTGCACCTTCGTTGGGCAACTGCGGGATTACCCGTGAGCGAAAATAACACTCATCCATTTGCGTATAAAGATATTTCATTTATTCATAATGGAGCGACGTATCCACCTGTTGCACTCGAGTCAGTTATATCTCCTGAATTGATTCCACTTATTCAAGGTGACACAGATAGCGAACGATATTTCTATTTTGTTATTTCAAAGATCAAAGAGCTTGGATTTGTAGAAGGATGCAAGGCCGCAGCGAATTACATTAGAAGCAATGTTGATTATTCGAGCATTAATGCAATGATCATGAATGAGAAAGAATGGGTCGTTGTTTGCGAGCACCATCCAGATCGTGCACCTGATTGGGCGCCAGCAGATTATTACGAGTTGAAGTACAAGGCCGATTCACACGGAGTGCTAGTCGCCTCGACAGGATGGAATCAGCCAGGATGGACCATACTTCCAAATCACCACATGCTGGTCATAGACCGTTCCACCTTCGCCGTACAGGTCGTACCTCTCTAATAACTAGCATTAGGATTAGCGTATGGAGCGCACATATTCCGTAGAAACCTACGGATGTCAGATGAATGTTCACGACTCCGAACGCATTGCAGGTTTGTTAGATGATGCGGGTTACGTACCAGTTGCAGATGGCGAACAAGCCGACATAGTTGTTTTTAACACATGCGCTGTTCGAGAGAATGCCGACAACAAACTTTATGGAAATTTGAGCTTCTTAGCCCCAATTAAAAAATTAAATCCCGGTATGCAAATTGCAGTTGGCGGGTGTCTGGCACAAAAAGATCAATCAATAATCTTAAAGAAAGCACCCTATGTTGATGTTGTCTTTGGAACTCATAATGTCGGTTCACTTCCTGCCTTACTAGAACGCGCAAGAATTGAAGAAGAATCTCAAATTGAAATTAAGGAAGCACTAGAACACTTTCCATCGACACTGCCCGCTCGCCGTTTATCAGCCTTTTCAGCGTGGGTTTCGGTCTCAGTTGGCTGCAACAACACCTGCACTTTTTGCATAGTTCCAACGCTTCGTGGAATCGAAAAGGACCGAAGCGAAGAAGACGTCTTGCGTGAGATTCGCGCTCTAGTCGCGCAAGGCGTTATCGAGATTACTCTGCTTGGACAAAACGTTAATGCCTATGGAGTCGATTTTGGTGACAGACAAGCATTTGCAAAGTTACTCCGCAAATGTGGAGAAATTGATGGTCTCGAGCGAGTCCGATTCATGTCTCCACACCCACGTGATTTCACAGATGATGTCATCGAAGCAATGGCAGAAACCCACAACGTTATGCCTCATCTTCATATGCCATTGCAATCTGGTTCGGATCGAATATTGCAGAGCATGCGCCGTTCATACAGAAGTGATCGCTATTTAAAGATTCTTGAAAATGTTCGCAGCGCTATTCCACATGCATCAATTACGACAGACATCATCGTTGGTTTTCCTGGCGAAAGTGAAGAAGATTTCCAAGCGACATTAGATTTGTGTACAGAAGCACAGTTTGCTGCCGCATACACATATCAATATTCAATTCGTCCGGGAACTCCCGCGGCCACGATGCCTGATCAAATTTCAGCTGCCGTGGTTGGCGAGAGATACACGCGATTACACGAACACCAACAACTAATTTCTTTAGGTGTAAATCAGAGAGCCATTGGAAAAAAGATGCGCGTCTTAGTTGGAGAGTATGAAGGCCGACGTGACGCTCGAGAGTCTCGACTTACTGGAAAGAGTGAAGATTTCCGGTTGGTGCACTTCGCGGATTCGAGTAATGCTCGTGCTGGGGACTTCGTGGATGTTCGCATTACTGATGCTTCTGCACATTATTTGATTGGAGAAGAGCTACAAACAATTGCAACTCGCGGGGGAGATGCACACGAATTACGAACAGTTGAGAAGAAATCTTCTGGAGTTTCACTCGGAATCCCAACAGTGCGGGCATGAAACTCGTAGTTATTGCTGGCGCCACCGCCACAGGAAAAAGTGCTTTAAGTGTTGCTCTTGCGGAAGCAATCGATGCTGAAATAATCAATGCTGATTCAATGCAGGTGTACCGGGGAATGGACATTGGTACCGCAAAGATAACTCTCGAGGAACGTCACGGCATCACCCATCACATGCTCGATGTATTAGATGTTAATCAGGATTCAACAGTGGCTTGGTATCAAAGTGCTGCGCGAGAAGCGATTGATGAAATACATTCACGCGGGAAAAGCGTTGTTATGGTGGGCGGTACTGGTTTATATATAAAAGCGGCAATAGATGAATTAAATTTTCCAGATACAGATCCAATGGTGAGGCACACATTAAATAAGGAAGCCGAAGAACTCGGAATAGATGAGATGTTCGCGAGACTAGAAAAATTAGATCCAGCAGCAGCTCTAGCTATAGATCGAGCAAACTTGCGAAGAATTATTCGCGCCCTCGAAGTTATTGAGATAACTGGTAAACCATTTACTGCCAATTTACCCAGAGAAGAGAGTGTTCGATATCCGCAAGCCAGACAATTTGGGTTAGTTATGGATAGAGAATTGCTCTCTGAAAGAATTGATGAACGCGTTAACACAATGTTTGATCAAGGCTTGGTTGCAGAAGTTCAGCAACTAATGAATGCAGGATTACTAGAAGGTCGTACAGCTCAAAGGGCTTTGGGGTATGCGCAAGTTGTTTCTTATCTGCAAGGCGAGATCTCTTTGGATGCAGCAATTGAAGAAACTAAACGAGCGACGCGCCAATATGCCAGACGACAGGAAACCTGGTTCTCACGAGATGCTCGAATTAAGTGGATTTCACCTAGGCAGCCGCGTCTAGAAAGTATTTTGGAATCCCTGTAGCGATAAAGAACTACTAAACTAACTCTTATATGAATACTACAAAGTCGATTCCAGCAACGTATGGGCACGGCACTCATAATGACTTTGTAATTATTTTTGATCCAGATGATCAGCAATCCGTGACAACTGCTCAAACGCAAGCAATCTGCAACAGACAAACTGGTATTGGCGCTGATGGACTCATTCGCATCCTTAAACGCGAGGGTAAATGGTTCATGGATTACAGAAATTCAGATGGCTCTCTTGCTGAAATGTGCGGCAACGGTATTCGAGTTATGGCTAAGTACTTAGTCGTTCATGGCCACCAAGGCGAAGGCATATTTGCAATAAACACTCGAGATGGAATCAAACACCTGCGCGTTCCAGCTGAAGGTGACATCTCCGTCAATATGGGCAAAGTTCAAGACGAGTCTGAAGAGATTACTGCGTCACAAAATGGTCATATTTGGAATGGTTTTAACATCAGCATAGGAAATCCGCATGCAGTTGTTTTTGTTGAAGATTTAAATTTAGTTGGCGAACTAACGGATGCCCCAATCGTTCGCCCGAAAGAGAGTTATCCAGAAGGCGTTAACGTCGAGTTCGTGGAATTCATAAGTGATTCAGAGTTAAAGATGCGAGTTTTTGAACGCGGAAGTGGCGAGACTCAATCATGCGGAACAGGAACTTGCGCCGTTGCTCTAGCTGCAACGCTAAAGAAAAACAAAAGTTTGCCTGCTAAGTGGGTTATTTATCCACCAGGAGGACGCCTTGAAGTAGATATTGATGCACACTCAAATGCAACCCTCATCGGTCCTGCGGAATTAGTTAGAGAAGTAGATTTGGCTAAGTTTTTTTAAATGAGTAAAGAACCGCCAATTGATAGAAGCGAAGACTCTTTTGAAGCACTCCTGCGTGAGAGCGCGCGCATAACAGCTGATTACGATGCAGATGAGCAAGATTTAGAGACCTCTTCACAATTCGAGATTTCAGATCGTGCTGCTCTTCGACGAGTTAAAGGTTTTTCTACCCAGCTACAAGATATTTCAGATGCTGAGTATCGCGAACTTCAATTAGAAAGAGTTATTTTAATTGGAGTGTGGACTGAGGGCACAGCAGAGATGGCTGAAAATTCCCTCGATGAATTAAAAGCTTTGGCAGAAACTGCTGGATCCGAAGTTCTAGATGGATTCATTCAGCGGCGCGATAAGCCAGATCCTGCTACTTATATCGGCTCGGGAAAAGTGGAAGAACTTCGAAACGTGGTCGCATCCAGTGGCGCAGACACAGTCATTTGCGACGGAGAGCTTTCACCATCGCAGTTACAACAACTTGAAGCAAAACTTAAGGTCAAAGTTGTTGATCGCACCGCACTGATTCTCGATATTTTTGCACAGCATGCAAAGAGCAAAGAAGGAAAAGCCCAGGTTGAATTAGCTCAGATTTCATATTTGCTGCCACGTTTGCGTGGATGGGGTGAATCTCTCTCTCGCCAAGTTGGTGGTCGTGCAGCTGGCGGTGCTGGTATTGGTGGTCGCGGTCCAGGTGAAACGAAGATTGAAACAGATCGCAGACGTATCCGTGACAAGATGGCAAAACTTCGCAGAGAGATAGCCGAGATGAAAATATCTCGCGACACAAAACGTCAAGAACGTAGACGAAACAACATCGCATCTGTTGCAATCGCTGGTTACACAAATGCGGGAAAATCTTCACTTCTCAATAAGTTAACTGGTGCAGGTGTTTTGGTTCAAAATGCACTCTTTGCAACACTTGATCCAACAGTACGTAAAACTCACACCGCAGATGGTCGTATTTATACACTGACTGACACTGTTGGTTTTGTTCGCCACCTGCCCCATCAATTAGTGGATGCATTTAAGTCAACGCTTGAAGAAGTATCTGATGCCGATGTAATCGTTCACGTAGTAGATGGCTCGCATGCTGATCCATTCGAACAGATTCGTGCGGTACGGACGGTTTTTAACGAAATTGGCGCGCAAGAAGTTCCTGAGATTATTGCTATTAACAAGGCAGATGTTGCAGATCAAGAAGTGCTCATGGAAATTTTGCGCAAAGAACCGAATAGCTATGCAATTTCAGTAAAGACGGGTTTCGGCATTGATGCGCTTATTCACGCAATTGAAAAAACATTACCGAGACCAAAAATTGAAATCGATGTTGTTATTCCATATAACCGAGGTGATCTCATTAGTTCCATTCACGAAAGTGGAGAAATTTTGAGCGAAGAGTATGTTGCCGAAGGAACTGCCATCCATGCACGAGTTGACGGGGGATTAGCCCGTCAGATTCAAAGGATGCAGGAATAAATTCCTTTCTTGGCGTGTTGTAACAGGCAGTAACCCCTGAAATAGGCGATTATGCGCCCGTTCAGTAAATAACCGACGAGTTGAGTGAAGGTAGGTGAGAGCAGTGGCAACGGATTACGACACCCCCAGAAAGACCGATGAAGAACTCCATGAAGAGTCGTTAGAAGAGTTAAAAGCGAAGCGAGTAGATGCTCAATCCGGCCAGATCGATGTGGATGAAGCAGAAGCTGCTGAAAACCTAGAACTCCCTGGTGCAGATTTATCTGGTGAAGAACTTGCAGTGCGCGTTGTTCCAAAGCAAGTAGATGAGTTCACATGCTCACGTTGTTTCTTGGTACATCACATCACTCAGCTTTCAAAGGGTGAAGGCGCAAAAGCAGTATGTAAAGAGTGCGCTTAACCAATCGCTTTTGCTAATTCATCTCCACGTTTGGATGAAATTAGCCAATATGGCGTGGCGTCTCTCGAGTCTTTTACTCTTACTAAAACTCCGCGCGGGCTCCAAAATCTAATTGCTAAGAAGGCCGATGGATCAGCATCTCGACCGCGGGCATAACGCATTTCCTGTATGTCTAGGACTTTTACTTCACCAAGATACTTATGCTCTATGTGAGCTGTGTTGATTCGCACTTCATTCTCATCAATCTCAATAACCATGCGCGAACGCACTGCTATATAAATCAATACACATGTAAGAAATATCTGACACCAAAGCGCTGGTGTATTTCCAATGGCTGCCCAAAGCGAGATGCTAATTGAGGAGAATAGGAAGTAGATAAAGGCCAAAAGCCAGATGGGAGGGGCAATAACTTCGCGAAATCGCACGGGAGTCACGCTACCTCATTAAGTATTAACTCGCTTCGGCAGTAAACTAAATGCATGAGTCGAGTTGCAAGTACAACGCCACCGGAAGGATCAATAATCCCTCCACGCCATCCCGAGGCTCCCGCAACTGGTTCAAGAATTCCATCCCACTTTGCGCATTGTTTTGGGTGTGGAGAAAAACACCCGACAGGCCTACATCTAGTTGCTCACGTTGGTAACGAAATGAATATCACTGCTGAATTTGTTGTTTCAGAAAATCATCAAGGTGCACCAGGTCTTGCACATGGTGGACTGCTCTCATTGGCATTTGATGAAGCGCTCGGAAAATTGATGTGGCTATTGCGCGCACCAGCAGTAACTGCGCGTCTTGAAACTGATTTCCTAAAGCCAGTACCAATGGGATCAAAGCTATTTATTTCTGCCGAAATAACTGGTCAGGTAAGCCGAAAAGTTTATTGCTCAGCTGTTGGACGTTTGAATTCACCCGATGGAGAAATTGCCGTTCGTGCCGCTGCTCTCTTTGTGATTGTTCCGATGAGCCACTTCTTGCAAAATGCACCTGCAGAGTATTTAGAAGCTATAGCCAAAACTCCTGAGGTTTTGGCATTTGTCGATCCGAATTTTAATATCAACCCATGAGCGTACAAGTTCTAATTAAACGCCTTGATCCAGGTGTTCCTTTGCCAAGTTATGCCAAGGGCGGAGACGCCGGTGCGGACATAGTTACCGCAATTGATATCACCTTGGCACCAGGTGAACGTTCTTTAGTTCCAACTGGAATATCTATTGCCCTTCCCGATGGATATGTCGCGTTAGTACATCCACGTTCTGGTCTAGCAATTAAGCATGGCGTCACCATGGTTAATTCACCAGGAACAGTTGATGCTGGTTACAGAGGCGAACTTAAGCTAATTCTCATAAATCACGATCCAAAAGAATCAGTTTCATTTAAGCGCGGTGATCGAGTGGCACAACTGGTTATTCAACAAGTAGAACGTGCACTGTTCGTAGAAGTTCAAGAGCTTCCTGGTTCAGGACGCGGAACAGATGGATTCGGATCGACGGGACGTACATGAGTCAAGAAAATGAAGATCGTGCCAAGGTTGTAAACGCACTAGGCGGTAAAAAAGGCTTAATTGACTCTGGTCTACCCTCAATTCTTTTTTTAATTGTTTTTAACGTGGCAGATGATTTACAAATTGCGCTCTATGCTGCCGTTGCTACATCAGCTCTTTTAACAATTATTCGCTTGGCAAAGAAAGACACTATTCAACATGTGATTTCTGGCTTTATTGGCGTTGCTTTTTGCGCCTACCTTGCCAATCGAACCGGAAATGCAAATGACTTTTTCTTACCTAAGTTTTTAACCAATTTGGTGTACGGAACGATCTACTTAATTGCTAACGTCGTTGGTTGGCCAATTCTCGGATTGGTACTCGGTCCAATTCTTGGTGAAAACCTCACGTGGCGTAAACATCCAGAACGCAAGAAGGCATATATCCGTGCAGGTTGGTTATGGGTGGCAATGTTTTATATTCGCTTGCTAGTGCAGGTACCGATTTATTTAAGTGGACCAGAGAATCTAAATTTATTGGGAAGCGTAAATCTGGCTATGGGTTATCCACTCTTTGCAGCAGCAGCATGGGGATCATGGTTGATACTAAAGAAGGTTCCGAGCGTTAAAGCTGAGGATTAACTCTGAATAAAACAGGCTTTAATTTGCGCTTCAGCTGTAGCGGATGCAACAAAGAGTAATTCGTCTCCCGCAGCGAAAACATCGTGTGCTGAGCAAGCAATAACTTGTCCATCACGAACAATTGCCGCAAGGGATGCGTTATCTGGCAATTGAATTTCTTCTACTGTTTTGCCAATGCACGAAGAGTTGTCAGGAAGCGTAAGTTCAACAAGGTTTGCTTGACCTTTTCTAAATGAGAAAAGTCGTACAACATCGCCGACACTCACTGCTTCTTCAACGAGCGCTGAGATAATTCGTGGAGTAGACACAGCAACATCAACGCCCCATGAGCTATCAAAGAGCCATTCATTCTTTGGATGATTAATTCGTGCGACCACACGTGGAATTCCGTATTCAGTCTTTCCAAGAAGTGATGCCACGAGATTAACTTTGTCATCTCCTGTAGCAGCGACTAAAACCTGACAATTATTTAGCTTGGCATTATCGAGGGAAGTAATTTCGCAGGCATCGGCCATGAGCCATTCAGCATCAGGAACGCTCTGCATTTTCATCGCTTTTGGATCTTTATCGATGAGCAAAACTTGATGACCATTATCTAGAAGTTCGCGTGCTATCGCGCGACCAACATTTCCTGCCCCAGCAATAGCAATTCTCATGAGGCGGTCTCCGGAGCGTGGGAGAAGGATTTTTCTACATTCGCTAAATCTTCATCGCGCACCATCATGTGGAGTAGATCGCCTTCTTGAAAAACTGTGTGTTCATCTGGAATCAAACCTGCGCCGAGTCGAGTGATAAATGCAACGCGCGCTCCAGTGATGTTTTCAATTGTTGATACAGGGATTCCGAACCAATTTGATACAGGATGAAATTCACAGAGTTGAATCGCACCACTTGCATCGCGCCATTCAGATTTAGAACCTTCAGGAAGTATTCGGCGCAGAATCTGGTCCGTAGTCCATAAAACTGTTGCGACGGTAGGAATACCTAGACGCTGATAAATCTCTGCACGGCCTGGGTCATAAATTCGAGCTACAACATTTGCAACTTTGTATGTTTCTCTTGCCACGCGTGCAGCCAAAATATTTGAATTATCACCATTGCTTACTGCTGCAAATGCATCAGCTTTCTCAATACCAGCTTCTAAGAGTGTGTCTCGATCAAAGCCCATTCCAGTAACAGTGTGACCTTTGAAGTTTGGACCTAGTCGGCGAAAGGATTCACGAGCTTGATCAATAACAGAAACTGAGTGACCAGCGGATTCCAACTCAATAGCGAGGGAAGATCCAACTCGACCGCAACCCATAATCACTACGTGCACGTAGTACAACTTACACCCTTACTCTTAGATACATGGAATCAAAGGCACAAATAGGGCTGCAAGTGGGTCAACGTCTAACGGTGGACATCGAAAAAATTGCCCACGGGGGACACTTCATTGCGCGCCACGAAAGCGAAAATGGCAAGAAGGCCGTGATATTTGTTCGCCATGCGATTCCCGGAGAGAAAGTAGAGATTGAAATTACTAGCACAAGCTCAAATTTTATTCGTGCAGATGTAATTAACGTTATTTCACCGAGTCCAGATCGAGTGCAAGCACCGTGTGCGTACTCCCATCGTGATGGATGTGGTGGATGCGATTTTCAGCATATTTCTATTGCGCGCCAACGAGCACTTAAATCAGAAGTCATCAAAGAACAATTCGAAAGAATTGCAAAGATGGACATCTCTGTCGAAGTTGAAGAAGTTGGTGAACCATTGCACTGGCGAACTCGCGTCACTGCGACGACTGATAGCAACGGAGCCCTAGGTTTTTACTCATCACGTAGCCATCGTGTGATACCAGTTAAAGATTGCCTTATCGCACTTCCAGAAATAGGAATTGCAGCGATGTCCACGCAAAAGCTATCACCTGATGTTCGTATTGAAATTGCTTACTCATCAGAGGGCGAGCGAATGGTTGCAGAAGCGCCAAAGAGTGGGGATGGAAAGTTTCGACAAAATACTGGCCCAGCAGTTCTTCATGAAAGAGTTGGCGAAGAATTACTTCAAGTAAGTCAGAGATCATTTTGGCAAGGACACAAACGAGCCCCAGAAGTATTAACTGAGGTTGTTCGCAATTTTGCACAGTTACAAGAGGGCGAAGTTGTGTTGGATCTGTATGGCGGGGTTGGCCTATTTACATCGGCATGTTTGAAGGATGTGGGTACAAGCGGTTCTATTCACTTAATTGAAGGCAGTAAAGATGCAACAGCAGATGCGAAAAACAACTTTGCTTCAGAATCAAATGTAGAAATCTCAACTGGTGATGTTGCAAAAATTATTACTCGAATTAATCGCGCTGACGTTGTGATATTAGATCCACCGCGTGAAGGAGCAGGAAAAGAGGTTGTGCAGGAAATCACGCGTTTAACTCCGCGTTCCATTGTTTATGTCGCATGCGATCCTGCAGCCCTCGCTAGAGATACCGCTTATCTGAAGGAAAACGGCTATAACCTAGAAAAGATTCGCGCCTTTGATTTGTTTCCCATGACGCACCACATTGAATCTATTGCGCTCTTCAGCTCAAGTAAGGTATCTTGACGTCAAGATACTTTTAGCTGGGAGCGACGATGAGCAGCAACTCTTTTGATTCCAAGAGCACCTTAAGTGTTTCTGGAAAAACCTATGAAATTTTTGATATTTCAAAAATCGAAGGTGCGAACTCCCTTCCATTTAGCTTAAAAATTCTTTTAGAAAACTTATTGCGAACCGAAGATGGTGCAAACATAACTTCGGCGCATATCAAAGCATTGGCACAATGGGACCCAGCCACAGAGCCAGATACTGAAATTCAATTCACTCCTGCACGAGTTGTAATGCAGGATTTCACCGGAGTTCCTTGCATCGTAGATCTTGCAACGATGCGTGAGGCAATTGTGGCTCTCGGGGGCGATCCAGCAAAAGTTAACCCGTTAGCACCTGCAGAATTAGTTATTGACCACTCTGTCATCGCAGATGTTTTTGGCACAAAGGATTCCTTCGAGAAGAACACAGATATTGAATATGAACGAAATCGTGAACGTTACAGATTCTTGCGCTGGGGACAAGGTGCCTTCGATGAATTCAAAGTTGTTCCACCCGGAACAGGAATAGTTCACCAAGTAAATATTGAATACCTAGCTCGAGTAGTAATGACACGTAATGTAAATGGTGTTTTGCGCGCATATCCCGACACTGTTGTCGGAACTGATTCTCACACAACAATGGTTAATGGACTCGGCGTACTTGGCTGGGGAGTTGGTGGCATTGAGGCAGAAGCAGCTCTGCTTGGCCAGCCAGTTTCAATGCTCATTCCTCGAGTAGTTGGTTTCAAACTCAAAGGTGAATTGCCACTTGGAACAACGGCTACAGATTTAGCGCTGACGATTACAGAAATTTTGCGAAAGCATGGCGTAGTCGGAAAATTCGTAGAATTCTACGGTCCTGGTGTTGTTTCAGTGCCGATGGCTAATCGCACAACCATTGGAAACATGAGTCCTGAATATGGATCAACATGTGCAATTTTCCCAATAGATGAAGAAACACTCCGTTATTTGAAACTTACTGGTCGCAGTGCCGATCAAGTTGCACTTGTCGAGCAGTACGCAAAATTACAAGGCTTATGGCACAACCCGGATATTTCTCCACGTTTTTCTGAGAACATCGAGTTGGATCTATCAACAGTTGTTCCTTCTATTGCAGGACCTAAACGCCCACAAGATCGAATCTCACTATCAGATTCCAAGAGCGCCTTTGAAAAGGTTTTACCAACGTATTTCGGCGAAAAGACAGCGAAGAGTGCAATTGATATTAAGGTAAATGAGAAAAGTACAACCATTAAGAATGGCGATGTAGTTATTGCATCTATTACATCGTGTACAAATACATCGAATCCTTCAGTCATGATTGGTGCTGCATTACTGGCCAAGAAAGCAGTTGAAAAGGGCCTTCATTCCAAGCCGTGGGTGAAAACAACACTTGCTCCTGGTTCAAAAGTGGTCACCGATTATTACGACCGCGCTGGATTAACTCCTTATATGGAAAAACTTGGTTTTAATCTTGTTGGCTATGGCTGTGTGACATGCATCGGAAACTCTGGACCATTGCCAGTAGAAATCAGCAAAGCAGTCAACGAACATGATTTAGCAGTGAGTGCAGTACTTTCTGGAAACAGAAACTTCGAAGGTCGCATTAGCCCGGATGTGAAGATGAATTATTTAGCATCTCCACCGCTTGTCGTGGCTTACGCACTTGCAGGAACGATGGATCATGATTTTGTTAAGGATTCACTAGGAGAAGGAACTGATGGAAAGCCAGTTTATTTGGCAGATATCTGGCCAACGCCACAAGAAATTCAAAGCGTGATTGACTCATCAATCTCATCAGAAATGTTCAGTAAAGATTATGCAAGCGTCTTTGATGGTGATCATCGCTGGAAATCACTTGATACCCCAACAGGTAAAACTTTTGAGTGGGATGCAAAATCAACGTACGTACGCAAGCCTCCATACTTTGACGGAATGCCGTCGCAACCAACTCCAGTGACAGATATTTCCGGTGCGCGAGTTCTTGCAATTCTTGGTGATTCAGTGACGACAGATCACATTTCACCTGCAGGAAATATTAAAGCTGATTCACCTGCAGGTAAGTATCTCCAAGAAAACGGCGTTGATCGTAAGGACTTTAATTCTTATGGTTCAAGACGTGGAAATCACGAAGTAATGATTCGTGGAACATTTGCAAATATTCGTTTAAAGAATTTACTTTTAGATGGCGTTGAGGGTGGCTTCACACGTAACTTCTTAAATGAAGGTGCGCAAGCAACAATTTATGACGCATCCATTGATTATCAGAACGCCGGTGTTCCACTCGTTATCTTGGCTGGAAAAGAGTATGGCTCTGGATCCTCTCGAGACTGGGCAGCAAAAGGAACAGCGCTTCTCGGTGTGCGTGCAGTAATTGCTGAAAGTTTTGAAAGAATTCATCGTTCGAATCTGATTGGTATGGGCGTGCTTCCATTGCAATTTAAGAATGGAGAAAGCGCTTCCACTCTTGGATTAACAGGTGATGAAGTATTTGAAATCCTAGGAATTACTGAACTCAATTCAGGTAAGACACCCAAGGAAGTTACGGTCAAGGCTGGGGATAAAACATTTAGCGCAGTGGTGAGAATTGATACTCCAGGAGAGGCGGATTACTACCGCCACGGTGGAATCATGCAGTACGTATTACGTTCACTTCTCGCTTAGTGTGCTAATTCTGTATTCGCGTTCTAGAATAAGAATGTGATTTCAGATATTAAATCGCCCCAGGATTTAGGGCGCCTCAGCCACGATGAGCTCAATACACTCGCGGCTGAAATCCGTGGTTTTCTCATTGAAAAAGTTACAAAGACGGGTGGACATCTAGGTCCAAACTTAGGTGTTGTTGAATTAACAATTGCAATTCATAGAATTTTTGAATCGCCTAAAGATGTCATTCTTTTTGACACAGGACATCAGAGTTACGTTCATAAGATTTTAACTGGCAGAAGCGAAGGCTTTGATTTACTGCGCCAACGCGGGGGACTCGCCGGATACCCAAACAGATCCGAAAGCGTTCACGACGTCATTGAGAATTCACATGCATCGACAGCACTTTCTTGGGGAGATGGAATTTCTCGTGGATTTTCTCTCAGCGGTCAAGATGATCGATCAGTGGTCGTCGTAGTTGGCGATGGAGCTCTTACGGGCGGAATGTCTTGGGAAGCGCTGAACAATATTGCTACATCGAAAAATCAGAGATTAGTTATTGTTGTTAATGATAATGAACGTTCATATTCGCCAACAATTGGCGGATTAGCAACGTATCTCTCTACATTACGAGCAACTCGCGGATACGAAAAATTCTTAGATTGGGGCAAAGAAGTACTTGCTCGCACTCCTGTTGTTGGAGGTCCTATTTATGACACTCTGCACGGAATGAAAAAAGGAATTAAGGACATTGTTGCTCCACAAGGAATGTTTGAAGATTTAGGTTTGAAATATCTAGGTCCATTTGATGGCCATGACATTGAAGCCATGGAGAAGGCTCTCCTTAAGGCAAAAGAATTCGGTGGACCGATTTTGGTACACACAATTACAGAAAAGGGTCGCGGATACGCTCCTGCAATTGAAGATGAAGCTGAAAAGTTCCATGCTGTTGGAATTGTCGATGCTGAAACTGGAATGCCAGTTAAGAAGAGTGCGGCATCATGGACCAGCATTTTTGCAAATGAATTAGTTGAAATAGGCCGCGAACGTAAAGATGTTGTGGCAATAACTGCAGCCATGCTCGGGCCAACTGGGTTAGATAAGTTTCAAAAAGAGTTTCCGGAACGAACAATTGATGTGGGTATCGCCGAACAACATGCGGTTACGAGCGCGGCAGGTCTAGCTTTCGCCGGCATGCATCCCGTGGTCGCCGTCTATGCCACATTTCTCAATCGAGCTTTCGATCAGATGCTCTTGGATGTGGCACTTCACAAGGCCGGAGTTACATTTGTCTTGGACCGCGCTGGCGTTACTGGCGATGATGGTCCATCACATAATGGAATTTGGGATCTTGCTCTGACCGGAATTGTTCCAACGTTGCAAGTTGCAGCGCCGCGAGATGGTGCGCGCGTGAAAGAAACCCTGCGCGAAGCGATGCAAGTAAAAGATGCTCCAACTCTTATTAGATTCCCTAAAGGCGCTGTAGTTGCTGACATACCAGCGTTTGAACGACGCGACGGTGTTGATGTTTTGTATCGCGGCGAAAGCGCTGATGTATTGCTCGTAAGTATTGGAGCAATGGCGCACATGGCCGTCGAAGCAGCATCCCAGGCATACCGTGAAGGTGTCGGCGTTACAGTAATTGATCCACGTTGGGTAAAACCATTGCCAGAATCATTAGTCACTATGGCGCAACGTTATAAGAGCGTCGTAGTTCTTGAAGATGGAATTCGCCATGGTGGAATTGCAAGCACTGTTTCTGAAATGTTTAGAGATGCAGGATTGCAGGTGCCAATTCACTCAATTGGTGTTCCACTTGAATTCTTGGAACACTCAAAGCGTGATGAAGTATTGCAAGACCTCGGCATAACCGCGCAAAATATTACGCGATCAATTGTTGAGTGGAGCAGCTCCCTTAAGGAAGGGATGCAATTCCCGGTTGATGAAAACGCTTCCCGCACACAGCTTCGCTAATTCCTTCGCGATCTAGGTACGGCAATATTCCACCAAGGTGCATCGGCCAACCTGCACCGAGCAACATGCATAAATCAATTTCAGCAGGTGTTGCAACAACGCCTTCATCGAGCATCATGCGCGCTTCTTCCGCCAGTGCTGTGAGTGCGCGAGAGCGAACCTGTTCTGCTGTAGATGCTTTGTCTCCAGAAACAATCAATGCAACTGCATCAGGATTAGCGATCAAGCCACCTTTGTCATCTTTGATGTAGAAGGTACGAATACCAGCTTTAACCATGGCAGCCATAGTTGGAGAGATCTTGTAGCGAGGCCCAAGGTTCTTATTCAAAGTTTCAGAAACATGTAAAGCAACTCCAGGACCAACTAGACCAAGTAATTCAAATGGCGACATTGGAAAGCCAATAGAGCGCATTGCATTATCGGCAACATCTGGGGGAGTTCCTTCATCCATCGCATCTGTAATTTCACCCATGAAACGAGTGAGCAGACGATTAACGACAAATCCCGGAGCATCTTTTGTGATGACCATGGTCTTCTTGAGTTCTTTACCTACGTTTACAGCTGTTGCAGTCGTTGCATCATCTGTCTTAGTTGTACGTGCAACTTCTAGTAGCGGCATGATTGCAACAGGGTTGAAGAAGTGGAATCCAACCACGCGTTCAGGATTTTTCAATCCTTCGCTCATTGCTTCAACAGATAGCGAAGATGTATTTGTCGCTAGAACACACTCAGGTGAAATTATGGTTTCTAACTTCTTGAATAATTCCTGTTTGAGTGAGAGTTCTTCAAAGATAGCTTCGATAACAAAGTCACATCCCGCAAAGACGCTCTGATCTGCTGAACCAGAAATAAGGGCTGAAAGTCGGTCTGCACTCTCTTGTGACATGCGACGTTTTTCAACAAGTTTTGCTAATTCTGCGCGAACCCAAGCAACACCCTTATCTGCGCGCGCCTGATCGATATCAGTCATGACAACAGGGCATTTCAGATTTCGCACAAATAAGAGTGCTAGTTGCGAAGCCATTAAACCTGCGCCAACGACTCCAACCTTGGCAACTTTTCTACCGAGAGCTGGCTTTGGTGCGCCCTCAACTTTCTTACGCTTCTTTTGAATTAGATTAAATGCATACAAGGACGCGCGCAATGGATCTGACATCGTCAGATCAGCTAAAGCTTGATCTTCGGCATCGAAGCCACTTGAACGTGTAGCAGTTTTTGCAGCCGCTATTAGTTCGAGTGCGCGAGTAGGTGCTGCAATTTCAGCCCCACCATACTTCTTAAGAGCAGCTGCGCGGCCAGTAGCAATTGCGCTATCCCATGCAGGATCATTTGAGAAATCTTTGCGTTCGATCTTTGTTGAACCACTGAGAACGGATGCTGCAAATTGAACAGATTTTTCTAAGAAATCTGCTGGTTCATATACGGCATCAACTACACCAAGTGAAAGTGCATCTTTTGCCTTCATCATTGTGTTGTTGTTAAGTGCATTGAGCATGATTACTTGAACAGCTTTTTCTGGTCCAATCAATTTAGGAAGAAGTGTTGCGCCACCCCAACCCGGAACCAAGCCAAGGAAAACTTCAGGCAATCCGGTAAAGGCAGTAGATGCAAGCGTTCTGTAATTGCAGTGAAGGCCAACTTCAAGTCCTCCACCGAGTGCTAATCCATTGATGAATGCGAAGGTAGGAATTTCGATTTCACCGAGTCGGCGGAATACATCGTGACCGAACTTTCCAATAGCTAATGATTGTTCACGTTTATTTAGAAATGCCAGCGCAGACAAATCTGCTCCCGCAGCAAAAATAAATGGCTTTCCAGTGATTGCAATTGCAGCCGGGGCGGTTGCAACCGCTGCTGTGATTGCTTCATTAAGCGCTGCAAGTGATTGTGCGCCGAAAGTATTCGGACGGGTGTGATCCAATCCGTTATCCATAGTGATTAAAGCAAGCGTGCCCTTAAATCCAAATGGTGTGAGATCAACTGGGCGCAGGATTGCATGAGTGATGACTTCTTCAGGAGCACCCTCTGGAAGTGTGAGATCTGCAGGAGTAGTCATTACTTAGCACCCTTCGTAAAGTGTGGGTTTTCCCAAATGATTGTTCCGCCCATACCAAGCCCAATACACATTGTTGTGATTCCATAACGTACCTCTGGATGTTCTTCGAAGCCGCGAGCCAAATTAAGAGCTAAGCGAACACCCGAAGATGCAAGTGGATGTCCAACAGCGATTGCACCGCCAACTGGATTAACACGAGGGTCATCATCTGCAATTCCAAAGTGATCGAGGAATGCCAGAACTTGCACAGCAAATGCTTCATTGATTTCAAATAGACCAATATCTGAAATTGATAAACCAGCCTTCTTCAAAGCTTTTTCAGTTGCAGGAACCGGTCCGTAACCCATCACTTCTGGTTCGACTCCAGCGAAAGCAAAAGTTACAAGACGAGCTTTAATTGAAAGTCCTTTTTCTTTTGCAAACTCTTCACTTGCTAACAAGGAGACAGTCGCTCCATCGTTTAGACCAGCGGCATTTCCCGCAGTTACACGACCAGCAGGACGAAATGGAGTCTTCAGTGCAGCAAGTGCTTCCATAGTTGTACCTGGACGTGGTGGTTCATCAACTGTTGCAATGCCCCAACCAAGTTCGGCACTTCGAGTTGCAGTTGGGATTAAATCTTTCTGAATTGTTCCTGCTGCATAAGCCTTGGCTGTTTTTTCCTGAGAACCGAGTGCATATTTATCAGCGCGCTCTTTTGTAATTGCTGGAAAGCGATCGTGCAGACGTTCTGCTGTGTTTCCCATAGCAAGTGCATCTTGTTCGACGATTTTTTCTGCAAGGTAACGCGGATTTGGATCCATACCTTCGCCCATTGGGTGATTTCCCATGTGCTCGACTCCGCCAGCAATTCCGACTTCGTAGGCACCCATCGCAATTGATCCAGCAATTGTTGTCATTGCAGTGAGCGCACCAGCGCACCAGCGATCGATTGAATAACCAGGAACAGAATTTGGGAGCCCAGCGAGAAGTGTCGCGCTTCTACCAATATTCATTCCTTGGTCACCGCTCTGTGTTGCAGCAGCGATTGCAACATCATCAATGTCAGTTGGAGCGATCTTTGGATTACGTTCTAGCAAGCCACGCATTGCGCGAACGATTAAGTCATCGGCGCGGGTACCGGCATATAAACTTCCGGCTTTTCCAAATGGAGTGCGGACTGCATCTACTAAAACCACTGAACGTGACATCTAAAACTTCTCTCTATGAGCTCCTGTATTAGGTGCTCCTAGGTTACTGGTCAGTAGTCAAAAGTAAAAGATTTAGGCTGAAATCAGATCTTTCTTCGATGCTCGGGCAGGCTTGAGGTAGAGCCAAAGAATGGCACCGATGTATGCGCCGGCAACAATGAACTGCAACCATGATGTCGTCGTATCAAATCCAATTGAACCCGCAAGCACAGTGGCAAGGATCGAGTCTTTAGCCATCCAGCTAGTGACATCCCAAACATAAGCGTCTACACCTGGAAGCCAACCGAGCTCTTGGTATTCGTGAATTCCGTAGGAGAGAACACCAGCTGCAACAATGACGAGTGCAGTGCCAGTTACTTGGAAAAACTTGCTGAGATTAATTCGCACTGAACGGTTGTAGATCAAGTAACCGAGTGCAACAGCTAAGGCCAAACCGAGGACTAATCCCACAGTTGCTGATGATGCTGCGCCCACAGTTTTGAAGTTTGTATATACAAATAACGCTGTTTCTAAGCCTTCGCGAACAACTGCGATAAAGGCTGTAACGGCAATAGCAGTGCGCCCAGCACCGATGGCTGCATCAACTTTTCCGTGGAGTTCATCGCGTAATCCTCGTGCTGCGCGCTTCATCCAAAAAACCATCCATGTTACGAAACCAACTGCTAAGAATGATGTTGTACCTGCGAAGAACTCTTCACCACGAGCTGATAACTCAGCAGATGTGAATGAGAGGAAACCACCGAGAGCAAGACTTGCCGCGATCGCCACGGACACACCAAGCCACAGAGGAGCCAGTAAATGGTTGCGTCCAGTTTTGACCAGATAGGCAACGAGGATTCCAACGATAAGGGCGGCTTCTAGGCCTTCGCGTAGCGCGATTAAGAATGTGCTCAACATGGGAATAACTTAGAACAGGGTTTGGATTTACGCAACTCAAGTGTTGCGTAATTCAGGGGGTTTCAGGGACTGTTTCAGGGGCCTCTTCCGCCGGGATTTCTCGTGGTTCGCGCTCAAGAAGGGCGTTTGCCACAAGCGGAGCAACCACATCAACCTGCCATTGGCGGGCACCGAGTCCGAGCATTGCTGTGGCAACGGCCTCGGTATTGAGGTTCTGCAAGGAGTCAGCAGGCGGTGCCCAGCAAATACGGCGGATGATTTCTGGAGAGATTAAGTTCTCTGCAGGAATTTCAAACTCGGATGCCACATTTTCAACAGCAAAACGCGCATGGGTAAGCGGTGCATATTTCTCAGCAAAACGTTCTCGCCATAATTTAAGTGGAGGCAGAGTGTCGGCGCCAGATTTCATTGGTGGCCATTGATCTTCAGGAGTATTTAGCGCAGTTTCGGTGGCAGATAACCATGTAGGCATGTTCTCAAGCCATCGCGCTCGCATGCCAATGGGACGTAGAGCTTTTTCTGCATCTTTTTTGGTCAACGGTTTATGAATTGCAAACTCAATAATTGCAGCGTCATTGAGTAACTTGCCACTTGAGACATCATTTGCTCGCGCAATCTCATCTCGCGCATGCCATAAATTTTTTATAACGACTAGCTGATCTCGTTTTTTAATTTTATGCATGCCAGAAGTTCTTCGCCAAGGATCTATACGTGGGGGAGCGGGCGGTGCAATCAAAATGGATGCAAATTCAGCCTCAGCCCATTTCCATTTTTTGGATGCACTTAGAAGTTCATAAATCTTCTGACGTAATTCAATGAGCAATTCGACATCTAAAGCGGCGTAGTTCAGCCACTCTTTAGGTAATGGTCGAGTGGACCAATCAACAGCTGAGTGCTCTTTAGCGAGTGAGACTCCCATTAACGATTCAAGCAGTGGCCCTAATCCAACTCGCGGTAATCCAGCAATGCGACCGCCTAATTCAGTATCAAAAAGGCGAGTGGGATTTATTCCAACTTCTCTCAAGCACGGCAAATCTTGGGTGCTCGCGTGCAGGATAACTTCATCAGTATTGAGTAAATCATTGAGTTCTACAAAGAGTTCGTGGCCTGGACCAAATGGGATTGGATCAATTAGATGGAGGCCACCATTGGTGCGTTTTATTTGAATTAGATAAGCACGCGCACTGTATTTATAACCAGATGCGCGCTCGGCATCAATGGCAAACGGGCCGTTACCTTTTTTTAACTGAGCTAGCGCGAATTCAAATTTTTCAGGTGTATCGATGACATCTGGAACTCCCTGTGCTGGAGCCAGCAAAGGCACAGCAACAGGAACGTCAGGCGTTGTTTCACTCATAACTATTTACGTTTAGCAGATGTAATTGCTGATACACCTTCTGGAATTGGTGGCAAGCCAGAAACTTCTGCAATCAAGTTACACCAACCCTCGATGTGTTTGATCAGCTCACGAGGATCAGTAACGATTGGACTCCACGAAGCACGAATTTCCATTTCAGATTCATCATGACGGGGAGATAATTTTCCGAAGGATGCACTAGAAACTCGAGTCACAGTTCCACTTGGGGCGTTAAATTCACATCCCGCGTCGCTAATTGATTCAAGGAACCAACTCCAGCCCACCTCAGGCAATAGAGGGTCCTCTTGCATAACAAGATCAACATCTGCCCTCACAAAAGTAACGCAGCGGAATTCACCTTCCCATGTGTCCTGTCCGCCCGGTTCGTGCAAGAGTACGAAGCGTCCGGATGCGATTTCATCTTCAGCATCACCTAGCAAGCCATTACTTACATCGGCTGAAAAAGCGAAGGAATAAGCTGCAAGTTTTTGAGGAGCAGGAACTTCCTCGAGAATAATTTCTGACCGTGGAGTAAATGAACGTAAGTGATCAATTAACTTATCAAATTCAAATGATTCCACTGGCTAACTCTAAATCGCGTAATCCCAATTGCGTGGGAGGCGGGGCTGTACTCTGCGTTAATGGGTTCACTGCTAGCACTCTTGTCCAGCGCTCTATGGGGTGCAGCTGATTTCTTCGGCGGAAAATTAAGCAAGAAATATGCACCGATTGTCGTACTCGGTATGACGCAAGCAATTGGGTTGTTATTTGGAATTACATTGGTGTTATTAAGTGGAGAATTATTTGGATCTAATCCACCTAATGCTTTTGGAGATGGTGGATATTTCTTTGCCGGTGCTATCGCAGGTGTAATGGGTTACATCGGATTGATTTGCTTGTACGCAGGTTTATCAACTGGGCGCATGGGAGTTGTATCTCCAATCAGTGCTTTGAGTGCTGTAATTCCATTAACAGTTGCACTCGTTTCAGGTGAAGTGTTAACACGCAATCAAGGCATTGGTGTCGTCATTGCACTCGCTGGTGCATTTTGTGCAAGTGGACCCGAACTCTCTCAAGGTTTATCTCCCAAGCCAATATTGCTAGCACTTGGCGCTGCAGCGGGTTTTGGTACTGCATTAACTTTTATGTCAATCGGCTCTGAATCAAGTGCGCTTATGACAATGGTCATGATGAGAGCAACAACTTTCATCTTTACAATTGCCTTAGTCATTAAATTTCGAAACGTTGGAAAATTTGAAAAATCAGAGATTCCAGTTTTGGTTTTCATCGGAGTTTCTGATTTTCTTGCGAACTTACTTCTCGGGGCAGCAACTAATTTTGGATTAGTTTCACTCGTTATGGTTCTTGGATCCCTCTATCCCGTAGTAACCGCTCTGTTGGCATTTAAATTTTTAAACGAACGTTTACACCGAGTTCAGTATGTAGGAATAGCTTTAGCTGTTGCTGGAGTTGCTCTTATTTCAGCGTCTTAAATTCTGCGGTATAAAAAGTTGTATCGGATACAATTTTTTTAATAACACTGTGGGCTAAAGATAAAAACCTTTCGTAGTCAAAGATGTCTGTTCCACCTGTTGCATGTGTAACACTGAGTTCGAGTACATCAACTAGATTTTGTTCAAGCAGATATGAAATAAAGGAAGCGCCACCCTCGATAAGGATATTTTCACCGAATTCTTGGAGAGCTTTCGTTAAGGCATCCTTAGGATCTAAATCCCACACATGTGCTGCAGGCAAATTGGGATGCGCTTGTCTTGAAACAACGACAAGTGGCACAGGAGTCTTTGAATATGGTTCGTTGCGAGCGGTATTTCCACCGATGATGATGCAGTCGACAAGACGGCGTCGTTGCAGGAAAGTGGCCCTATCGGCAGTTGAGGTTACTTCTGACGATGATCCGCTAATTGTGCTGGAGCCATCAGCGCCTACGACGATTGTGGCAACGATGCTCACGCCTGGCCCCTTTATCTCGGAAAGTAAATGTCAGTCCCTATCTTTATCGTAAGGCTCATGATCATTGACTGCGATACATGTATTAAAAAAGATATTGAGTGTTCAGAGTGCGTCGTCTCTTTTTTTATTGGCGCACCCACAAAATCAGAGATATCTCCACAGATAATCGGTGCCATCACACTTTTGGCATCACGAGATATAAGTAAAGAGCTCAAATTCACGCCCCTAAATGATGAGGCTCAAACGGGGTAATCACCCGCCTAATTCGCTCATTCTGCGCAATTTCTCAGGCTCGTAGGTGCGTTTGAGGTTGAGGCGCGCTCTTGTGACAGGTTAACCTCATAACCATGTATTTCAAGGGCAAGAGAGCGGCAATCATTGGTGGGCTTACTAGCGCACTGATTTCCTCGCTACTCCTTGCTCCAGAAGCACAAGGCGCTCCAACTCTGGCTGAAGTTCAAGCAAAGGTTCGCCAACTTGAAGAGGATGCAACCGCTGCGGCCGAAGGCGCCCAGGAAGCAAAAGTTAAATTGGCTTCTCTGACTAGAACTCTTACAGGGATTAAACAAAAGGCTGCCGTACAAGGTCAAAACGTTTCCCAACTCTCTAAATCACTCGGTTCAATTGCAATTGATCAATACAAAAATGGTGGGTTAAGTCAGAGCCTCGAGCTTCTCTTTTCATCTGATCCAACTCTGTATTTATCAGCCGCCGGTTCCCTTGATGCATTGACTCGTCGCAAATCCATTCAACTAAATAAATTTGAAGCAGCAGAACAACGACTTAATGCAACGACTCTGACAGTTGCTGACAAAGTTGCGCTGATTGCGGCTGCACAAAAGAAGTATCAAGCACAAGCTCGCTTGGCTCAGTCAAAATTAGCTGAAGCTGAACAATTACTCGCGCAACTTAAAAAAGAAGATAGAGAACGTTTGGCTCGCTTGGCCGAAGAACAGGAAAATGCCGATCAAGCTTCCTCTTTAGAGGCGGCCAAGAGTGCAAACCGAGTTTCGGGTCGTGCGGGTGTTGCTTTGAAATATGCACTCCAGCAAATTGGAGATCGATATGTTTTTGGTGCTGATGGAATGACAACGTGGGATTGCTCGGGACTGACAATGAGAGCATTCCGATCAGCGGGAGTATCGCTTCCGCACTCTTCTGCTGCGCAGTTTCGTTATGGAAAATCTGTCAGTAGATCTAATCTGCGAGCAGGCGATTTAGTGTTCTTTGGTTCACCAATTTCACACGTTGGAATTTATCTTGGTGGAGGCAAAATGGTTCATGCCCCTCGATCAGGCTCCCGAGTCAAGGTAGCGACGATGGATATGGGTCGTAAGAAATTTAGAGGTGGAAAACGTTTATAAGAAAATACTCCTTGTAACAAATGATTTTGGACCACGCGCTGGTGGAATCGAAACTTTTGTTATTGGATTACTGGAGAGAATTAAGGGTCACGAAGTAACAGTCTTTACATCGCAACAAGGTGACACTTCTGTATATGACCAACAATGGATAGAAAAATTCGGAGTCAGAGTTATTCGCGATCAAAGCAAGATTTTGCTCCCATCTTGGCGCGTAACACGGGCGGCAAAAAAAATTGTTGCAGCAAAGAACATCAATGTCGTGGTTTTCGGTGCTGCGGCCCCACTTGCTTTAATGAGCCCTTCGTTACGAAAATCCGGCGTCAAAAAAATCATCGCACTTACTCATGGCCATGAAGTGTGGTGGGCAAAAATCTTTCCATTTAGGCTCGCTATAAAACGAATTGGCAAGAACGTTGATCACCTGACATATTTAGGTGAATTCACCCGCCAGGCAATTTCTAAACCTCTCACTAGAAAAAGCGCCACAGAGATGGTGAAAATCGCTCCGGGAATAGACACCGCACACTTCATTCCTCAACCGGATGCAATGCAAAAAAGAAAAGAATTAGGGTTACAAGATAAAAAGATAATTATTAGCGTAGGTCGCTTGGTGCATCGAAAAGGTCAAGACAATCTCATACAAGCGATGCCTGCGGTCTTGAAAAAAATTCCTAACGCGCATCTCCTGCTAGTAGGTGAGGGGCCTTACAGAAAACACCTAGAAAAACTTGTGATGAAATCATCGCTTGAACAAAACGTTACTTTTGCAGGCAGAATCATGTATGACAGATTGCCTAGTTATTTATCTGCTGCTGATTTATTCGCAATGCCATCGCGCTCAAGATTTTTTGGATTAGAAGTTGAGGGATTAGGAATTGTTTACCTTGAAGCCAGTGCTTGTGGAATTCCGGTTGTGGCAGGCAATTCAGGGGGAGCACCCGATGCGGTACTCGAAGGCGTAACTGGTTTGTGTGTTGACGGAACTAACATTGAACAGATCACAGCAGCAATAGTCGAAATCTGTAGTGATGCAGAGCGCGCATCGCATATGGGCGCAGCGGGACGTAATTGGATAGTCAATCAATGGCGATGGGATATTTGGTCCAAAGAATTTAATGCGTTACTAGTGGAGCAATAAACCGATCTTCTTTGCAGCAATAATTGCTTGTATTCTGTTTTTTGAATCTAGCTTTCTATAGATAGATGCTAAATGAGTTTTTACTGTTGCCTGAGTAATGAATAATTCAAGACCAATAGAACTAGCGCTTAAACCATCCGAGAGTTTTTCTAACACCTGTATCTCGCGGGTAGTTAGAGCATTTGCCTCATGATCTTTCTTCATTACGCGGGAGATTCCTTGCGCGCTAAAGGATAAAGGCGCGATGAATGAGTGTTCAATGGCAGAAATTAACTCTGCAAGGGGAGCGCTTTTTTCAACAAAAGCACTTGCTCCTGATTTCATAACTGTCAGCAGGAAATCTTGCGCAGGATTGAGAGTGAGAACGACAATCCCAATTCTTTCCGAGATCGAACGAGCCCATTGAACTATTTCTAATCCATTTCCATCAGGCAAAGAGAGGTCTACAACAATTACTTGCGGATTTGTATGTGCAATTTGTGCACGGGCTTCAGAGATGCTGCCAGCTTCACCAACACAAATATGACCCGCTCTTGAGAGCGCAGCTTTTATTCCAGCACGCACGCTTTCATGATCATCAATTACCAATACAGATAGTGGTTGCTTCATGAAGGAATTAAAATTAAGTAATTTGTTCCTAAATCATTCGTTGACACAGTGAGCTCACTTTCGATTAATATGCAGCGTTCCCGAATACCCTGAGTACCGAAACCAGAGGGAATGAGTGGATTAATTCCCTTTCCGTTATCTCGATATGAGTAAGTACTTCCATTCTCACTTTTTTCAATCGTAATCTCTATAACGCTAGCCCCAGAGTGCTTTATAGAGTTGCGCAGAAGTTCTCGGGAGATGGCAAGAATCTGTATTTCGACACTTTCGGATAACCTGAAGTCATCTAGGACGAGCTTTAGTTCAATGGAACTGTGTAACTCTGCTAACAAAGAACGAAGAGATGTTTCTAACCCGTGTGAATCAGCACTGCGGAGATTGAATATTTCTCTGCGAACTCTTTCGATCATTGTGGAGACGGAAAAGATCAATTTACGAAGTTCGATTCTGGTGCTGGCAGGCGTATCCACTTCAGCTAGCAAGAGGTCGAGCGAGTATGAAAGCGCAACAAGATCTTGAGCGATTCCATCGTGTAACTCTTGAGCGATTTTTACTCGCTCAGGTTGCGTCAATTACTTTTCAAAGAGGGCAGCAATTTCTGCTGCGAATTCTTTTCCAATCACATGGCGCTTCAATGAGAGTTTGGCTGTGAGTTGTCCACCGGCGATTGTGAAATCGGTAGGCAAAATCGTGAATTTACGAATTGATTCCGCTTTACTCACTGCTTTATTGGCTTCATCAACCGCAGTTTGAATCACAGAAATTAAGTCTGGATCATTAGCAAGATCAGCTAACGATGCACCATCTTTCTTATTCGCAGTAATCCAGGTTTTCAACGCATCTTGATCGATTGTGATCAAAGATGCGATAAATGGTTGGTTATCTCCAACCACCATGCACTGACTAATTAGTGGATGTGCGCGCAATCTATCTTCAAGAACGGCAGGTGCAACATTTTTTCCACCTGCAGTAACAATGAGTTCTTTCTTGCGACCAACGATGTAGAGGAAACCTTCATCATCTAACTTGCCAAGGTCCCCGGAGTGAAACCATCGTTCTCCGGAGAAAACTTCCGCGTTTGCTGCTTCGTTCTTCCAATACCCCTGCATAACAATTGGTCCTTTAATAAGAACTTCGCCATCTTCTGCGATTTTAATTGTTGTTCCTGGAATTGGACGACCAACAGAGCCCACTTTAATTTTGTTGGTGAGATTAAGTGTTGCGCCAGCAGTTGTTTCAGTGAGTCCATAGCCTTCAAGAATTGTTATTCCTGCGCCACGATAAAAGTGCCCAAGGCGTTCACCAAGTGGTGCTCCACCAGAAATAGCTGCTTCAACTCGACCGCCAAGACCCGTACGGATCTTTGAATAGACAAGTTTGTCGAATAAACCGTGCTTTAGACGTAGTGAAGTAGAAATTTTTCCACTTTCAATACCTTGGCTGTATGCGACTGCAATATCTGCTGCCTTTTTAAAGATTTTGCCTTTGCCAGCGGCTTCAGCTTTTGCTGCGGCACCGTTGTAAACCTTTTCAAAAATACGTGGAACAGCAAGAACGAATGTTGGCTTAAATGAAGCAAGATCAAAAGGCAAACGACCAACAGGATCACTGCAATGTGCCATATGTAATCCTGCCGCAACTGATCCAATTTGAACCATGCGCCCGAATACGTGTGCAACCGGTAAGAACAACAATGTTGATCCACCAGGCTTTAAGAACAAATCGCTGGCACCTTGCACAACATTTCCACACTCAGATAAGAAGTTTGAGTGTGAGAGCTGTACGCCCTTTGGTTTTCCAGTTGTTCCAGATGTATAGATAAGAGTCGCCAGTGTTTCTGGGAGCAGAGAATTTCTGCGCTTTTCTATCTCTTCATCACTGATCGAAGCGCCATCGTATTCAAGAGTTGCAAGGACATTTTCCGTCATTGTCCATACGCGCTTTGTATGTGCTGGTTGAACTGTCTTAACTAAATCACGAAGAGCAGGTGTTTCAACAATAATTGCAACTGCGCCTGAGTCATTTAGAATCCAATCAATCTGCTCTGCAGAAGAAGTGTCATAAATTGGAACGACACAACCACCGGCGTACCAAATTGCGAAATCGAGAATCGTCCATTCGTAACGTGTACGCGACATAATCGCTACACGGTCACCAACATTGATACCCGAAGCAATTAGTCCTTTCGCAGTTGCGCGAACTTCAGCTTCAAACTCTTTAGCAGTAACGCTTTGCCAACCGTCTCCAAGTGGACGTGAGAGCATGATGCGTTCAGGTTCAAACCATGCACGTTCAGATACAAGGTTTGTGAGGTTTCCAGCGCTGGCAATTGGCACGATGGCCGGGATTGAGATCTCGTTCATGCGGCTAACGCTAGCGCGAACGGGTTATTTTGTGGAAGAGGGGTTACTTAACGGTAGCCTGTGCCCATGAGCGAATTAAGCACTTCAACAATCACCATTGACGCACCAATTGATGCGGTTCGAGCCATCCTCTTTGATTTGGCCGCCTATCCAACCTGGTCAACTGCGATTAAGAGCGCAGAAGTTAAAGCCACCGATGATCAAGGTCGGGCGACAAGTGTCAAGGTTTCTATTGATGCGGGAATGATGAAAGACCGCGTGCTCCTTAATTACGACTGGAGCGCGGCGCCAGATCGTCTCGAGTTTTCTCTCGATGAAGCAAACCTCCTAACTGCGATGAATGGTGCATACATAACTAAGGCAATCGACGCGGATACAACGTCAGTTACATACGAATTAGGTGTTGAAGTTTCAATGCCAATTCCATCGATGATGCGTACAAAAGCTGAGAAAGCGACGATTGATCAAGCACTCGCTCAACTTAAAGAACACGCTGAAAACTAACTCTCGTATCTGACACCTATGTCGCTAACTATTGGAATTGACGTTGGCGGCACGAAGCTTTTAGGCGGAGTTGTAGACGCTGAAGGTAATGTCCTCACGCACATTCGAAGTGAAACCCCGCGTGAAGGTGGACGCAAACTTACTCAGAGAATTGCAGATCTCGCCAAAGAGTTAATCGCAGATCACTCTATTCAAGCAGTTGGATTATCTGCTGCAGGTTTTGTTTCTTCAGATCGAAAGACAATGCTTGCTGCTCCAAATATTGCAGATTGGAATGGCGTTAATCTCGATAAAGAATTGCGCGAACTAATTGGCTTGCCAGTAATAATTGAAAACGATGCCAATGCAGCTGCGTGGGGTGAAGCAAAGTTTGGAGCAGGCAAGAATCAAGATCACGTCATGTTGCTAACTATTGGTACGGGTATTGGTGGAGGATTAGTTGTTAACGGTGATCTTCATCGTGGAGCATTTGGAGTGGCTGCAGAGTTTGGACACTTACGTGTAGTTCCAGAAGGACATCTGTGTGGATGCGGTGCACGTGGATGCTTTGAACAATACGCCTCCGGTAATGCATTACTGCGCCATGCACGCGAAGCAATTGCGGCTAGTCCAGAATTAGCGCGAAACTTATTAGCGCGCGGTGATGGAAGTGTTAATGGATTAACCGGAACTGCAGTCACAGATGCAGCTCGCGAAGGCGATCCGGTAGCACTTGCAGCATTTAATACGACAGCGCAATGGCTAGGGGCGGGTATTGCATCACTCAGCGTAATTCTTGATCCTCGTTGTGTAATCATTGGTGGGGGAGTAATTGATGCAGGAGATATCTTGCTTCAACCCACTCGCGAGGCAGTTGCTCGATACATGCCATTTGCAGGTAAGCATCCTTATCCAGAAATTATTTCAGCAGCCCTTGGGAATAAAGCTGGGCTAATTGGCGTATCTGACTTAGCTAGACGCTAATCATTCAGATGGGTATTTCAATCCAATTTTGCTTCTGACCTGATCCATCAACTCCATTATTTCTAAAGTGTGTTTGTGAGTTAGATGCTCAGATTCGTATTTTCCGCTGCGAACAACTCTTTCAAATTCAATTGCTTGCTCACGTAAACCATGACCCTGGTAGCTACTTTGATATTCAGTAGTTCCACCTTCATACAAATGAACACGCATGCTTGCGGGGTTATAAAAAGTTCGATCTATTTCTAACCAACCATTTACTCCAGAGATCACTGCGCGGCATGGTGTCTGCGCAATCATGGTTGTAGAAAGAATTGCTTGAGCGCCCGATGCATACGTAAATAGCATGGATGTGGATGCATCAACACCTTTATCTGTCATAACAGCCGCAGCTTGAATGCTCTCTGGAACTCCCAGGACCATGTGCGCAAATGAAACGGGATAGATTCCAAGATCTAAGAGTGCGCCACCTGCCAAAGATGGTTCGATTAATCTAGGGATTCCTTGATCTGCTAGACGTTGACCGTGATCTGCAGTGACACTAATTATTTCACCGAGCACACCGCTGGCAAGAATTTTTCGAACATCGAAAATATGGGGCAAGAAGCGCATCCACATTGCTTCAAGAAGCGCAACGTTGTTATGGATGGATGCTTCAACCATCTGGCGAGCTTCTGAGGAATTGATTGAAAATGGTTTTTCACACAGAACTGGCTTACCTGCATTAAGTGCTAAAACAGTATGTGTGACGTGCATTGGATGCGGAGTTGCAACATAAATAGCATCGATATCAGAATCAGCAACAAGTTCTTCGTAGCTGCCATATGCAGTACAACCTGGAAATTCCATCGAGAAATCTTCAGCACTCTCTTTAGTTCTAGAACCAACAGCTGCAACGATGTGATTGTTTAGAAATGTTAGGTCACGAGCAAAAGCTCGGGCGATTCCACCAGTACCGAGAATTCCCCATTTAAATTCTTGACTCATTACAACTCCACTCCGTCATCTCGGTTGTTTTCATGTCGTAGCCATCGTTTAATCGCTATGCGAGCACTCTGAATAAAATTTCTTAATCCTGGCCACGATGGATTTGGTTCTTGAAAGTGGTTTTCATCGAGAGTAGAAGCGTTTTCCAAATCATCTAAATATGTATTTGGTGTGGATTGATCCAGTGACAAGCCGGCAACCATAGATTCAAACTCCGAGTTGATGAGATCCATCTCATCATCGCTTGGATCCTTTGGTGCTGGGGTATCGCTCACGCTCAAATAGTGGCACAGTGGCAGGTATCCACTAAATTAGGAGCAGACATTTCGAGTGTATTTCTAGAAAGAGCGGAGTGAAGATGAATGTAAATAATCTTCCATACGGGGTTCTCCGCGCATTCCTGACTCCATTTCTAATGCTGGCTTTTCGCCCAAAGGTAAAAGGTCTGCGAAATGTTCCGGCTAATGGTCCAGTAATCATCGCCAGTAATCACTTATCTTTTAGCGATTCAATCTTTATGCCTCTCGTTGTTCCGCGCAAAGTAACTTTCCTCGCCAAATCTGAATATTTCACTTCACCTGGACCTAAGGGGTTGCTTAAGAAGTTAACTTTTATTGCATTGGGGCAAGTTCCAGTTGACCGATCTGGTGGACGTCGCAGCGAAGCCGCCCTCATCACAGGGTTACAGGTTTTAGCAAAGAATGAATGCTTAGGTATTTATCCCGAAGGAACTCGCTCGCCAGATGGGCGTCTATATAAAGGAAGAACTGGAATTGCTCGCATAGCAATTGAATCTGGCGCTCCAATTATTCCTGTTGCAATGTTTAACACAGAAAAGATTCAACCAACAGGAACAGTTATTCCAAAGATTATGCGCGTGAAAATGGTCTTTGGCGAGCCGATGTTTTTTGAGGGCGACTCATCTGATTTATTGTATTTACGTGATGTTACAGATCAAATCATGAAAAAGATTCAAGAGTTATCTGGTCAAGAGTATGTAGATATTTATGCAAGTCGGAGAAAAGATGAACTAAAGGATGAATCAGAGGATTAATTCTCTAGTTCGCTACGTTGCACCAAATAATTACACGTTGGACACTTTGGCCCCGCATCAGGAAAGTCACCTTCCAAGACATTAATTAAATCTTCGATTAGCGCCATGAATTGAGCTTCATCACGTTCGACCGGCAAGTAATGCTGAGCAGCAAAAAAACCTTGTTTTTCTTTGATATCAAAAGCTGCGTTTGGATTCCATACGAGTAATCCCATGGTGGCAACACTGACGGCATTGCCCTGCAAAGGATTTTCCAGGGAGTGCGCATACGCTTCTAGTTGAGGTGCATAAAACTCGCCGTTATCTCGAGAGCTATCTGAAACTTTGCAATCAATAAGTGCAACTGTGCCATCTTCATTAGCTGCTACTAAGTCATACTTTCCACGAATGTGCCATCTAGTTTCAAAACCATTGATTTTCATTGGTTTGCTCTTTACCCAGCCACCCCACTGTGTAACTTTTCCTGGACGAAGCGATGGGTCGATCTCTTGCATCGATGCTCCGCGAAAATGTTTCTCTTGTAAATCAGCCAAAGTCCCTACCAATGGAAACGCTCCAGGCATCGTTACCTTGAACCAGTATTTGATCCATAAACATCTTTTGCATGTAGATAAACCAAATGTGAGATCAGATGGTGAGATAAATTCGGTGGCGGGTGCTGCTGGCTTTTTCATGAATCTATCTTCTCGCTAAGCACTGACAATTGCAGAGATTAGAACTGATATTCCAAGAATTATCATCACTATTCCACCTGTTGCGCGTAGTTTCTCTAATCTTTTCGCATCAGTGGCTAACCATTGCCGCGCAGTTCCGGCCAACAAGCCCCATGTGCCATCTGAGATAAATGCCAAAATTGAAAATACTGCTCCGAGGAATATTAGTTGCAGAGCGACGTTACCTCTGTCGCGATCTACGAATTGCGGCAACACAGCAGCATAAAAAACTAACCCTTTTGGATTAAGCGCACCAACCCAAAACCCATCGCGCATAGATCGTGCGATTCCAGGTGCAGCATCTCCTTGGTTGCGCATATCTTCGGCGTGAATTTTTCTCTGCCGAATTGCTTCAACACCTAAGTACATAAGATACAAACTGCCGCCCCATTGAATAGCGGCGTATGCGAGATCTGATCTTTGAAGTATTGGTCCTAATCCGATTGCCACAAGTGTTGATAGTGCAAAAGCACCTGTGACATTTCCAGCGACTGTGAAAACGGCTGTCTTTCGGCCCCAAGCAATAGCTCGAGCAATTACAAACAAAACACTTGGACCCGGCGCCAAGATGATTACCATCGCGGCCACGATGTATTCAGGTAGCCGCGATGGAATCACCATAGTTTTATCTTACTTACTTGCGCGAGTTTGATAGTGCAGTTAACACACGATGACCAACAACAGCAACCAAAGTAGCGTTAATGATTCCGTTGAATGTGTAATCACCTTGAGTCCAAGAGATATCTGCAATACCGATGATCAGAGCAGAACCTGCGATCAAGAGATTAGTTGAGTTAGAGAAATCAACTCGACTATCAATCCAGATGCGCGCGCCCAAAACGCCAATCATTCCGAATAGAGCAACTCCAACGCCACCAAGTGCGCCTACTGGTGTTGCACTAAGTACCGCACCAAATTTTGGTGACAGAGATAGAAGGATTGCGCCAACGCCTGCGATCCAATAAGCAGCAGTTGAGTAAACGCGTGTAGCAGCCATTACGCCAATGTTTTCAGCGTATGTCGTTGTACCTGATCCACCACCTGCACCTGCAAGTGTTGTTGCAAGTCCATCTGCCATCAGGGCATTACCCATTTGGTCATCAAGATTTTTGCCAGTCATAGCAGAAACTGATTTAACGTGTCCAACATTTTCTGCAATCAAAACCAAGACAACTGGCAAGAAGAGAACGATTGCTTTTGAATCAAATGTTGGTGTTGTAAATGATGGCAAAGCAACCCATGATGCTGAACTAATTGCATCAGTCTTAACATCGCCCATTGCCAGAGCAACTACGTAGCCAATGATTAGACCAACAAAGATGCTGATGCGATTAAGGAATCCGCGCGATACTGCTGAGACGACACCGATAGATGCCAGAGTGATAATTGCAACCATTGGACCTGCTACGAAGTTATTTTTAGCAGCACCTGCAAGGTTTAATCCGATGACCATAACAATTGTTCCTGTAACTACAGGAGGCAAGAGCCAGTTGATCCAACCAATTCCTGCTTGGCGAACAATCAAGCCGACTGCAGCAAGGATCAAACCTGTAACAACAACGCCACCCAAGGCGGCGCTCATTCCGCCGCCTGTTTGTGCGGCAGCAATTGGTGCTAAGAATGCAAAGGATGAACCGAGGTAGCTAGGAACTTTGTTCTGAGTGATTATGAGGAATAGAAGAGTTCCGATACCGGAGAAGAGCAGTGTTGTAGTTGGCGGAAAGCCAGTGATGATTGGGACGAGGAAAGTTGCACCAAACATTGCAGCAATGTGCTGCACGCCAACGCCAATTGTGCGTGGCCATGTGAGGCGCTCATCTGTGGATACGACATCTCCGTGAGCAATGTTCTTTCCATTGCCGTGAAGTTTCCATGAGAGCAGGGACATAGTGTTCCTTCCATATACGGGCGGGGTAAACGCCCTAAAGAGGCGGGGAAGGCCGTCAACAAGGGTAAGACTGAGCCAGCACTTACCTCGGCGTACGCCACGCCGAATATCGCCGGGGCCAGCGAGGCGAGTTGGCATTGCGGAGCAGTATCGGGTTAACTATCGCATCGTTATATCGAATCGATATATAAACCGATAGTTGATTAAGTCGCACCTGAGAGGAGACGGTCCTATGCGCTCGCGCAGTGAATCACTTGAATTCGCTCTCCTTGGCCTCTTATCTCAGAGCCCTCTTCACGGTTATGAATTGCGAAAGCGCATGTCCGCAATTTTCGGACCTTTCCGCGCACTCTCATTTTCAGTTTTGTACCCACAACTGCGAAGAATGATGGAAGCCGGACTCATTGATGCCTCAGTTGCAGATACAGCTCGGCGCTCGCGAATCGTTTATGAGATCACAACAAAAGGCAAGAAACGTTTTGAAACTTTGGCAGAAACTGTGAGTCCAGATACATGGGAAGACGAAGGTTTTGAAATTCGCTTCGCATTCTTCGGTCCAACTTCGACTAAGAATCGCGTTCGAATTTTGGAGGGCCGACACCGTCGGTTGAAAGAGAAAGCAGAGATTCTGCGCGGAGAACTCGAAAAGTCTCCAGTTGGAATCGATAAGTATCTCGAAGAGTGGCGTCGTCACTCTTTGGAATCAGCACAGCGAGAAATCGACTGGCTGGAAGACATGATCAAAACCGAGAGGAAATAGAGTGAAAATAACAACCGGTAAAGGCGATATCCGAGTTGCAATCGTTGGCGTTGGAAACTGCGCTAACTCTCTAGTTCAAGGCGTGACCTATTACAAGGATGCTGCTGGCGACCAAGAGATTCCAGGACTTATGCACGCTGTTGTGGGCGGTTACCACATCAGCAATGTGAAGTTCGTTGCAGCTTTCGATGTAGATAAGAAAAAAGTTGGCCTAGATATGGCAGATGCCATTTGGGCGAGCGAAAACAACACAATCAAATTCGCAAATGTTGATAAAACAGGCGTTGAAGTTCTACGCGGCGTAACTCATGACGGTTTAGGTCGTTATTACCGCGAAACAATCGAAGAGTCATCTGCGGCTCCTGTAGATGTTGTTGCAGTTCTCAAGGAAGAGCAAGTAGATGTTCTTATCTGCTACCTACCTGTGGGTTCAGAAGTTGCAGCAAAGTTCTATGCACAGTGCGCAATTGATGCAGGGTGCGCATTCGTAAACGCACTTCCAGTCTTTATTGCATCAGATCCAGCATGGGAAAAGAAGTTTGCTGATGCGGGATTACCAATCGTTGGCGATGACATTAAGAGCCAAGTTGGAGCAACAATTACTCACCGAATCATGGCTAAATTGTTCCAAGATCGCGGTGTTCACTTAGATCGTACCTACCAATTAAACGTTGGTGGAAACATGGACTTCAAGAACATGCTCGAGCGTGACCGTCTTGAATCAAAGAAAATCTCTAAGACAAACTCTGTAACTTCACAGTTACATCACGACCTTGGTGAAAAGAATGTTCACATTGGACCTTCTGATTACATTCCATGGCTAGATGACCGCAAATGGGCCTACGTTCGCCTCGAAGGCCGCGCGTTCGGAGATGTTCCACTAAATCTTGAATACAAGCTTGAAGTATGGGATTCACCAAACTCAGCTGGTGTGATTATCGATGCGCTTCGCTGCGCAAAGATTGGTCTTGATCGCAAGATCGGTGGAGCGTTACTTTCACCATCTAGCTATTTCATGAAAACTCCACCAACTCAGTACACAGATGAACAAGCGCACGATAAGACTGAAGATTTTATTTCAGGAAAGATTGAGCGCTAATTAATTAAAAACTCTCGGTAATGGAAAAACCCCCCTGACAAAAGTCAGGGGGGTTTTTACTTCCCTCACGGAGAGTTGAGGGTTAAATCGTCGCCTCTTCAGGAGTGCGACGAATATGAACTATTCCCGCGATAGAGAGAAGAAGAAGCAGAATGCCTCCAACTAGTGATGTAAGTGCTGCGATTGCAGCAATGTTTCCAAGAGTTCCGAATGCGTACGCTTCTAATAGGAGTCCACGCAATGTGTTACCCATAAATAGGGTTTGACGGAGATCTCCGAGTTTCTTTATTTCTTCAGGTGATGCTTTACCGCCAGCTGCGGCACCCATATACATTCCAGAAACTTCAGAATATGTTGCTTCTCTTCCTATGCCGCCTTTAGCAGCGCCTTTCATGTGTTCCCAAATATATAGATCTGCATAGTCACGTGCCATTACTCCAGTTGTCACTTGCATGCCTGCCCATTTGGTTAATTGATCTTTAGTCGCAGGTGGCATTGCTTCTGCAGCAGGAAATGAAATGTTTTGATTCTCTAGTTGACTCTTCACTGAATCTTGAGCAAATGTTGCTCCCCAGTTAAGAAGTCCAGCTAGAACAAGAAGGAATGCAGAAAGTCCGAATCCTACGAACGTTACGATTTTGTCAAAAGTTTTGCGTCTCATTGTGTTCTCTCCTTTGTTTAATTGTTATGTGGTTATTGTTTTTAATCACATAACAATTAAAGACCTAAAGAGATTGTTGAAAGTTAGAAAGAGCAAGTGCTGGCACTCCAGTACTTGTGATGTGAGTTACGGGTTAATCATGACGATGGCAAATTGATCTGCCATCTGCGTCCATTTCAAAGTGCTGGCACTCAACTCCCAATTTTTCAAACGCTTTATCTCCGAAATGCGTGCGAAAAGCGAGTGCAAGCAGCACGCGCGTATTCGTATCGCCATCTGATTTAATATTAAAAGCTTTAGCGGCGCGCGAAACAGTATTCTCAATTACTTTTTCAGTGTGGGAAGTTTCTGCTGCGATTGCTGAGTTGGTTTTTCCTTCGCAGAGCAGTCCAAGGACTAGCTGCTCGAATGGGCTGAGGTCGCGACTAATAATGGTGATATCTGTTGACATGTGAGCCCTCTCTCCGATGGTTCATGTGTGTCTTTATTGTCCACCTTCGCAACTCATCTTGGCTACAAGTAGGATGCGCGGATGAGTGAAATCTTGACCACGACCGCTGATCAAATTCTGACAATTAGCTTTAACCGACCAGCGAAGATGAATGCTTTAACCCGAGATATGTATGCAGGCTTGGCCCACGCTCTCAATGAAGCTGCAGGAGATTTTGGAGTCCGCGCCGTCATTATTACCAGCGAAGGTGATCATTTCACTGCAGGAAATGACATCGGCGACTTTATGGCCAACCCACCAACCGATAGTGACTCTGATGTCGCAAAGTTTTTAGGTTCACTCCTGAATTTCCCAAAGCCACTGCTTGCAGCTGTCAAAGGAAATGCAGTTGGTGTTGGAACAACGATGTTGCTGCACTGCGATGTTGTCATTGCATCTGATTCTGCAAAATTTTCAATGCCATTTACTTCACTTGGTTTAGTGCCAGAAGCAGGATCCAGTTATCTATTTCCTCGCCTTGTTGGATATCAAAGAGCAGCGCAGATATTTATGACCGGTGAATCATTTAGTGCCGAATCTGCGAAGGAAATGGGATTGGTTGCACAGATTCAAAAAGATCCTCTAGCTGTGGCAATGCAAATTGCACGTCAGATTGCAGAACAACCTCCGCAAGCAATCATTAATACAAAAGCTCTACTCAAAAGTGGTTCACATGACGCGGTTGCCGCTGTGATGCGAGCAGAGTTCGAGTTATTTTCAATGGCGCTTCAATCAGAAGAAGCCATGGAAGCATTTATGAAGTTCATGTCAAAGAAGGGTAAATAATGTCACTTGCAGGTAAGCGTATGTTTATTACTGGCGGTTCACGCGGCATTGGTTTAGCGATTGCCCTCCGCGCTGCACAAGATGGTGCACATATCGCTATTGCAGCCAAGACTGCCGAAGCTAATCCAAAATTACCCGGAACGATTTTTTCTGCAGCCAAAGAAATTGAAGCCGCAGGTGGCACTGCTCTTCCTATTCAATGCGATATTCGTGATGAAGCACAGATCGAGGCTGCTATTGCAAAGACCGCCGAAACATTTGGCGGAATCGATATTTTGATTAACAATGCAAGTGCAATCAATCTAACTCGCACAGATCAGACTCCAGCAAAGCGCTTTGACTTGATGTTTGATGTCAATGTCCGCGGTACATTTTTAACTTCGCAAGCGGCGCTTCCTCACTTACGCAAATCTGCCGAAGAAGGTAGAAATCCACACATCCTCAATCTTTCGCCACCACTTTCCATGAAGGCAGTTTGGTTCAAGAACCATGTTGCTTACACAATGGCAAAGTACGGAATGAGTATGTGCGTTTTGGGTATGGCTGAAGAATTCAAACGCGACGGCATTGCCGTTAATGCATTATGGCCTCGCACAGTTATTGATACCGCAGCACTTCAGATGATTCCTGGTATCGATGCGCTAGCAGGCCGAAAGCCAGAAATTTTGGCCGATGCCGCGCACATTATTTTCAACCGAGATTCGAAAGAGTGCACAGGTAATTTCTTTGTAGATGACATGGTTCTTGCTAGCGAAGGAATAACTGACCTTGAGAAGTATTCAGTCACACCAGGTACGAAGGATTTCTTACTCGACTTTTTCTTGGATTAGAAATAAGGGAGTGTAATCGTGCCGAAGTATGAGTTAAATTCTACAAATCTCATTGCAGAAAATGAACGACGCGGAAGAGCCCGCGATTTATTCTGGCCTTGGTGTGGTGCAAATGTTTCTTTACTCGCACTTTCATACGGTTCTTTCTTCTTGGGATTTGGAATTTCATTTTGGCAAGCAACCTTTGCTGCAATTGCAGGAACAGTGCTCTCCTTTTTACTCGTTGGCTTCAGCTCTTTGGCTGGAAAAAAATCTAATGCAACCACGATGGTTCTCTCGCGTGCAGCCTTTGGAGTAAAGGGCAATGTATTACCTGGCGCCTTGACGTACTTATTACTGGTTGGTTGGGAAACAGTTTTGGTGTCACTCGCTACCTTGGCGACCGGAACCGTATTTGAGCGGATTGGTAATGTCGATCGAAATATTGCAATGATTATTGGGTTTGTCATTGCAGTGTCACTTACTTTGATAGGCGGCGTGCTTGGTTTTTCTGTGATTATGAAATTACAGAAGTATTTAACTCTCATTACAATTTTCTTAACGCTTGGATATATAGTTTTGACAATTGATGTCGTTAAATGGAGTGCACTCATGGAAGGTCCTTCAGGACCTATCCAGAGTTTTGTTGGTGCACTGATTTTTGGAATAACTGGCATTGGACTTGGTTGGGTAAACGCGGCTGCGGATTATTCTCGTTACTTACCCCGAACAGTAAAAAGTGCTTCCGTTGTTGGGTGGACGGTTTTGGGAGCATCCATAGTGCCGATTGTTTTGGTCATTTACGGAGCAGCGCTGTCGGCGAGTGATCAGAAGTTATCTGAAGCAATTGCGATGGATCCAATAGGTGCTCTAACAACACTCTTGCCAACCTGGTACTTGGTTCTCTTCTCACTGGTTGCAATTTTAGGTTTAGTCGGGGGAGCGATTCTGGATCTTTACTCATCCGGTTTAACTCTGGTTAGCCTAGGCGTACCCATTAAACGACATGTTGCCGCTGTAATTGATGGCGTATTGATGTTAATTGGAACAATTTATATTGTTTGGATTGCCGATAATTTCTTCATTCCCTTTCAAGGTTTCCTCATAACTCTTGGAGTACCAGTCGCTGCTTGGAGCGCGATTTTCGTAACCGATGTTCTGCTGCGAAAGAAGAGTTATAACGAAAAAGATTTATTCAGTGCTGAAGGAATTTATGGATCTGTTAATTGGAGTTCGATTGCCTGTGTAGGCATAGCCACAGTTGCCGGATGGGGATTTGTGACAAATTCCTTCGCGTCATGGCTAAGTTGGCAAGGATATTTCTTAGGTTTCATTGGTGGAAAAGATGGAGCGTGGGCATATTCCAATGTTGGAGTGATATTTGCACTGACTATTGGATGCGTGGGACATATTCTTCTTTCCAGTCGCAAAATTCGAGCGCAGGAGAAAACACTTCGTTAAAGTAAGGCTATGAAATCTCGCATCTCGCCACTACGTGATTTTCTTGGGCGCGAGTCAACAAGCGGATTGCTTGTTCTGGTGGCTGCGGCGTTGGGTTTGATTACAGCTAACTCACCTTTATCGGATAGGTATTTTTCCGTTTTAGATTTTAATATTACCGTTGGCTCAGAGTGGTACTTGATTGATCTTTCAATTCTAAAAATCATCAACTATTTGCTCATGAGCATTTTCTTTTTTGTTGTTGGATTAGAGATTAAAAGAGAGTTAACTTCGGGACATTTAGCGTCGGTTAAAAAAGCAATGTTGCCTTTTTTAGCAGCATTAGGTGGAATGGCATTCCCAGCTCTGATTTATTTAGCGATTGCGGGCTCGGTTGCCCCAGCAGGTTGGGGAGTGCCTGTTGCAACTGATATCGCTTTAGCTGTTGGGTTATTAACAATGCTCGGACCAAGCGTTGCAGCTTCATTGCGCTCTTTCTTACTTGCTTTGGCTGTTATCGATGATATTGGTGCAATTTTGGTTATTGCTTTTGTTTATTCAACTGGGATCAATTTTTCTTGGCTTGCTGCAGCTCTCATCAGTATTGTTTTTGTCGCGGTATTAAAGAGGACTCGAGTGACTTCATTAATTGTTTACTCAGTTTTTGCATTCACGCTGTGGTTCTCACTGTATAAAACGGGGGTTCATCCAACATTGGCGGGTGTAATCCTCGGGCTTATGACTCCAAACATCGTGCACGAGCGCACAAAGATTGAAGATACTGAGGACGGTTCTGTTTCAGTTATCGAATGGTTAGAACATAAATTTCATCCGCTTAGCACCTTCTTCGTTGTGCCAATTTTTGCATTCGCAAATACAGGTGTAGTTATCACCATTGATTCAATTGAAGGTGCATCTCAATCACTCATCGCATGGGGTATCTTCTTTGGATTAGTCCTAGGTAAACCGCTTGGTGTTCTGTTCGCGTCTATATTGGCAAAGAGATCAAAGTTTGCTGAGCACTCTGAGGGAATGAATAACTCCTCATTGCTGGCAACGGGAAGCGCAGCAGGAATTGGATTTACTGTGGCAATTTTTATTGCTAATTTGGCATTTGATGATCCGGTTAATCAAGATATTGCAGTGCTTGCAGTAATCGTTGCCTCTCTTGTCAGCGCGCTGATTTCAATTGCACTCTTTAAAACATTGGCAAAGAAGTAGAAAAAACTAAACCCCGCCACGATTGCAGCGGGGTTTAGTTTCAGTAATTTTTTAGAGATCGAAGTAGAGCTCGAACTCTGCTGGATGTGGACGCAAACGTACGTAATCAACTTCTTGGGTCCGTTTGAATGCGATCCATGTATCTATGAGATCTTTCGTAAAGACGCCACCTTTAAGCAAGAACTCATGATCTTCTTCGAGATTATTGAGCACTGCTTCAAGTGAACCAGGAACCTGAGGAATGGCTGCGGCTTCTGCACCCTCTAGTTCGTAGAGATCCTTATCAACTGGCTTTGGTGGTTCGATTTTGTTTTGGATTCCATCGAGTCCTGCCATCAACATTGCAGCGAATGCAAGGTATGGATTTGATGATGGATCTGGGCAACGGAACTCGATGCGCTTGGCTTTTGGATTTGAACCAGTAATAGGAATACGAATACACGCAGAACGGTTGCGTGCTGAGTAAACAAGATTTACTGGCGCTTCATAACCAGGAACTAAGCGGTGGTAAGAGTTGACGGTTGGATTTGTAAATGCAAGCAATGATGGAGCGTGCTTGAGTAAACCACCGACATACCAGCGAGCCATATCTGAGAGATCTGCATAACCATCACCGAAGAAGAGTGGTTTTCCATCTTTCCAAAGAGATTGGTGAACGTGCATTCCTGAACCATTATCGCCGTAGAGCGGCTTTGGCATAAATGTTGCAGTCTTGCCATTTTCCCAAGCAGTGTTCTTAATGATGTACTTAAACTTCATCACATCATCGCCTGCGTTAAGAATGTCGCTGAAGCGATAGTTAATTTCCATTTGACCCGCAGTACCAACTTCGTGGTGTGCGCGTTCAACCAACAAACCAACTTTGCCAAGATTCATAACCATTTCATCGCGTAGGTCTGCAAACTGATCTGTTGGTGAAACTGGGAAATAACCACCTTTGATACGTGTGCGATAACCGCGGTTAGGGGTTCCATCAGCATCATATTCAGCACCGGTGTTCCAGGCGCCTTCGTATGAATCAATGTGGTGGTACGACTCGTGCATGTCGGTCTTGAATCGAACTGCATCAAATACGTAGAACTCTGCTTCTGGTGCGAAGAATGCAGTATCTGCAATTCCTGTTGACTTTAAGTATTCGACAGCTTTGCCTACGACACCACGTGGATCGCGACTATATGGAGAGTTATCAACCGGATTGTGAACGCTAAACAAAATTACAAGTGTTTTTTCCTTACGGAATGGATCAATGAATGCTGAACCAGGAATTGGCAGCAACTTCATATCTGATTCGTGAATCGCTTGGAAACCGCGAATAGATGAACCATCAAACATCAGCCCGTCTGTAAAGACAGCTTCGTCGAAAGATTCAACCGGAACATTGAAGTGGTGTTGTATTCCAGGAAGATCAATAAAACGTACGTCAATGAGTTTGACATCTTCCTTCTTGATGAAGGCAAAAATTTCTGCTGAGTTCTTAAACATTTTTCTCCCAGTTGATGGTATTTCAAGCGTTGCGCACCGCTTCATCGAGGGCGCATGTGCAAAGGCTACGAGTTATCCGTGAAAAAGGCATAACCCACGTGTTACATCTATGTTAAGTAAATTGCAGGTTTTCAGGCTGCGACTAGGCTTATCGCATGCACTCTGAGGTGAGTTTAGGCAGACGATTTTTGGCCATTAGCCTGGATTGGCTAGCGAGTTACCTCATTGCCATCGCCTTTTTTAGCGGTTCAGGTGCTTTCTTGGATCGAACCCCACAGGCAGGTGTCCCAGCCCTAATCATATTTTTCTCTCAATATTTTCTGCTGATTACCTTACAAGGAGCTTCAGCGGGTCACAGGATTTGTCGAATGAGAATCGTCAATTTCGAAGATGGGGGACGACCAACTCTTCTTCAGGCGTTAATTCGAAGCGTGCTTATGGTCATTGTTATCACAGCAATTACCTTTGATGAAAATGGCCGAGGAATCCACGAGCGTTTAAGTAAAACTAAAATCGTTTTAACGAGCTAGCGGATACGTACGCCTTTTGGAAGCGGTCCCTTTGGAATTGGCATAGACATTCCGCCAACAGCTTTCAAACGCGCGCGAACTTCACGCATTTGATGGGCAGATAACTTCTTTGGAAGCTTCGCAAGATGTTTTTGTAATTTACGAATCGAAACTTGACCTTGTAAATCTCCGATAATCACTTCTGTAATTGGCACGCCAGGAGCAAAGCGCTCACTCTTTCGGCGCTCATCATTAAGCATTTGCTTAACGCCTTGTGATCCTTCTCCGACAAGAACTATTCCTGCTCTTCCAACACTTCGATGAACCATGTCTTGATTGCGAGCAACGGCAACGGCAGGAGTTGTAGTCCAGCCTTTGCGAATTGCCATCAATACTGAAGCAGCAGCACCAATTTGACCTTCAATTGATGAGTAAGCAGCGGTTGAAGCTTGTCGCGTGAAGAAAAACATTGCAGCAAGGAGTGCAATCGGAAGCGAAACGAAAGCCACATAAATTGGATGGCCTATTGCAATACCGATTGCGATACCCACGGCCCACACGGCAAGGAAAACCCCGATAAGTGCAAAAGCAATCCAAGGTTTAACGCTCTTGGTTACAGAGTAGGCATCTCTAAATGTTTGAAAACGACGAGGTTTGATGGTCGCTTCTTTATTTTTCTTATTTCGCTTGAACATACTCATAAGTTTAGTGGGGCAGGGGCAGTACCACCAAGACGCACGGGTGCCCAACGCTGGCCCTTATGGTTATCGGGATACTCCTCTTGAACCTTATGCAGGGCAGAAATCAGCACATCTCGAAGTTGCTTTTCGCCCGCCTCAACATCACTATCTTTTGCAAAATACAGGGGTTGGCTAAATGCAACCGTAATGGGAACGCTTTGTCTTGTTAAGTTTTTCTTCACGCCCTTTGTCCACACTCGTTGGCTTCCCCAAACGATTGTTGGGATAACTGGTACGCCCGCAGACATTGCTAATCGCACAGCACCTGATTTGAGAGCTTTGATTTCAAAACTTGTTGAAATAGTTCCTTCTGGAAAAATTCCAACTATCTCTCCTTTACGCAATGCGCGAAGAGCAGCAACAAAAGAAGCGGATCCATTGCCTCGGTCAACGCTTATGTGGTGCATACCGCGCATCAGTGGACCCGCTATTTTGTTATCGAAAATTTCTTTCTTAGCCATAAATCGCACATAACGCTTCTTTGGTAGAACTCCAGTTCCAACGATTGCAAAGTCTAAGTAACCAATGTGATTCATAGCAAGAATTGCTCCACCTTCTTGCGGAATATTTTCATCGCCCGAAAATGTGAAACGCAAATCTAAATATTTCCAGAGAGATTTAATGAAAACGATTACTGGGGGATAAACAAGATCAGCCACGCGGTGCACCGGTTTTTGCAGCCATTGCTTCTTTGTATAAGCGCCCAGCTCTGTAACTCGAACGAACAAGCGGACCACTCATCACGCCAAGGAAACCGACTTCCTTAGCTTCGGTCGCTAACTCAACAAACTCTTCTGGCTTGACCCAACGTTCCACTGGATGGTGTCGGTTAGTTGGTCGCAAATATTGGGTGATTGTGATGAGGTCACAGCCAGCGCCACGGAGATCAACGAGAGCCTGTGAAATTTCTTCACGTGTTTCACCAAGACCTAATATTAGATTTGATTTAGTGATTAAACCGAAATCTCTAGCCATTGTGATTACCCGAAGAGATTTCTCGTAAGTAAATGCCGGTCTAATACTCTTAAAGATTCGAGGAACTGTTTCCAGGTTGTGCGCAAACACTTCTGGTTGGGTTTCGAAGATTTGGTTCAACAAATCAGAGTTGGCATGAAAATCTGGCGCAAGCATTTCAACCCCACACCCTGGATTTAACTCATGAACTTTACGAATTGTTTCGGCGTATAGCCAGGCACCTTCATCTTCTAAGTCATCACGAGTGACGCCAGTAATCGTTGCGTATTTCAGTCCCATTGCTTTTACAGATTCGGCAACTTTGCGCGGTTCATCGCGATCTATGGGATCAGGTTTTCCGGTATCGATATTACAAAAATCGCAACGTCGGGTGCACTTTTCTCCACCAATTAAGAATGTTGCTTCTTTATCTTCCCAGCATTCAAAAATATTTGGGCAAGCCGCCTCTTGGCAAACAGTGTGAAGACCTTCAGATTTAACTAACGAACGTAAACGTGTGTACTCGGGACCCATATTCGCACGCGTCTTTATCCACTCAGGTTTGCGTTCAATTGGGGTCAGCGCATTACGGGCTTCAATTCGAATCATTTTGCGACCATCAGGTGCAATTGTCATGCGCTCACCTTAGCCAATGTAGAAACAATATTGCGCTCCAGAATTGGAAGCACTTCCTGCGAAGTGATTTCACGCTGTAGCTCTTGAGCAATTGAAGTAACTTCTGCATCGGCGATACCACACGGAATAATTTGAGAAAATGCCTCAAGATCTGGATTCACGTTGAGTGCGAATCCATGCATAGTCGTTGCTTTAGCAACTCGAATTCCGATAGCAGCGATTTTTTTGGGATTGTTCTCGTTGCACGTCCAAACACCTGAGCGACCTTTTATTCTCTGAACATTTAAACCAAATTCTTTGCATGTATCAATCAACGCGCTTTCAATCTCGCGGACAAATCCAACTAATTCAGTTGGTTTGGCTAATCGAAGAATCGGATAACCAACAATCTGACCAGGACCATGCCAGGTAATTTTTCCACCACGATCAACATCGATTACTGGCGTTCCATCCATAGGACGTTCTTCATCAAGTGTTCGTTTTCCTGCTGTGAATACTGATGGATGTTCAACAAAAAACAAAGTGTTAGGCATAACACCAGCACTGACTTGTTCATGTGTGCTGCGTTGGATAAGCAAAGCCTGGTTGTAGTCCAGAAGCGCTAAATTCTTCACCACCATTGTGGGGTCAAGTGTCGTCGTGGCTGCCACACTCTTAGCCTAAAGGTAGGCTTGCCCAGTCGCGAATCCTCGCCGAAATACGTATGAAAGGTTCCAACTGCCGTGTCATCTAGCACCTCTGTAAAGTCCCGCAAACCCTTTGCCTTAGCAATGCTCGTAGTTTTGATCTGGTTTTTGCTAACAGGTGTATTTGGACCCCTATTCGGAAAGCTTTCATCCGTACAAGAGAACAACAACTCTTCATTTCTTCCTAAGGGCGCTGAAGCAACACAAGCTTCAGAATTAATTCAAACTTTCTCAGGAAAAGATTCCTTTAATTTTCCAGCGCTAGTTCTATTCGAAGGTGAAGCAACACCTAAAAGCATTCAGGCCATCAATTCTCATCTAGAGGCAATCGGTGAACTAACTCTGGCTGGAACAACAGCAAAAATCGCAGATTATCTAGCACCTGGTCAACGAATTACCGCGTTCCCATCAGAAGATGGCAAGGCGATTCTGGCAAATGTGCCACTTGATGGAAATTCACTTACAAAATTACTTCCTAATGAAGAACCAGTACTTCCAGCAATTGTTGAAGCGCTACGCGAAGATCTTGCGCCATTAGCGAAAGAAAATAATCTCACTTCTTATGTAACAGGTCCTGGCGGTTTACTTGGCGATTTATTTGGAGCTTTCGGAGACATTGACTCCACATTGCTCTTAACAACGCTCGGAGTAGTTGCATTGATTCTGATTGTTGTTTACCGATCGCCGATTTTGTGGATTATTCCGCTTCTCTCTGCCCTCTTTGCGCTATCTACTGCTGGAGGAATTGTTTATTTATTAGCTAAAAATGACATCATCGATGTTGATGGGCAGTCACAAGGAATTCTTTCTGTATTGGTCATTGGAGCTGCAACGGATTACGCGCTATTACTGATCGCCAGATATCGAGAAGAACTTCACCTACATGAAAACAGATTCGATGCGATGCGGGCTGCGTATAAAGGTGTATGGGAACCGATTCTTGCATCAGGCTCAACAGTTGCGATTTCACTCCTTGTACTTTTATTTAGTCAATTAACAAATACGGCCGGCCTTGGACCAATTGGTGCAATTGGCATCGCATGCTCTGTAATTACAATTTTGACACTATTACCAGCGCTGCTTTTACTCTTTGGCCGCTGGATTTTCTGGCCACGACGTCCAGAATTCGATGGTGAAGACCAAGTTCTCTCTGGAGTATGGTCCAAGGTTGGAGGCACAATCGAACGCAGCCCTCGTAAGGCGTGGGTAATTACAGGAGTAATTTTATTAGCGTTCGCATTTACTTCGACAACGTTAAAGGCTGATGGAATTGGAACAGTTGATACGTTCACAACTAATCCAGAATCTGTTGTTGGACAAAAATTATTGCTCAAGCACTTTCCTGGTGGAGAGGGTGACCCAACACAAATTGTTGTTGACGTAGACAAATTAGATGCCGTTGCAGCAGCAGTGAAGAACGCTCCTGGAGTTACCTCTGTTGCACCATTACTCGATGGCTTTGCAATACCAGGGGGACCAGTACCTCAAATGAAGGTCGTCAACAACAAGGCTATTTTGAACGTAGTTCTTGAAAAAGCTCCAGATAGCGTGGAAGCATCAAATGACATTCCTGAGATTCGCAGACTCGCTCATCAAGCTGATCCTACTTCTCTAGTTGGTGGAACGAGCGCAGTTTCTTATGACATCCGAAGTGCAAATGATCGCGATAACAAAACAATCATTCCAATTATTTTAATTGTTATCACAATCATTCTTGGTTTGCTTCTTCGAAGCATCCTCAGCGCAGCGTTGCTTCTAGGCACCGTTGTTCTTTCGTACTTTGCAACACTAGGAGTTTGCGCTCTGTTCTTTAATCACGTATTTGGTTTCGAAGGGGGAGACACATCCTTCCCACTATTTGCCTTTATTTTCTTGGTGGCACTGGGTATTGATTACAACATCTTCTTAATGACTCGAGTACGTGAAGAGTCAATCAAACTCGGAACACGCAAGGGAGTCATAAAGGGATTGACCGTTACTGGTGCTGTGATTACATCAGCAGGAATCGTTCTAGCAGCAACATTTGCAGTGCTTGGACTAATTCCATTGGTGCCATTAGCGCAGTTAGGTTTCGCTGTTGCATTCGGTGTGCTTCTTGACACCATCATCGTTCGTTCAATCTTGGTTCCAGCTTTGGTACATGAAATTGGACCAAAAATTTGGTGGCCTTCCAAGCTTAAAAAGTAGGGCACATGAAACTTAAGGTCGGCATTGCAGGCTATGGATTAGCCGGTCGCAGTTTTCATGCCCCCATTTTGGCGGGTACGAATTTTGAAGTTACTGCCGTATTAACAACAAATGATGTGAGAAAGCGTCATGCTAAAGAGGATTTTCCGACAGTAAAAATCGTTTCCACCATTGAAGAGTTGTGCGACCAAGATCTTGATTTGATCGTGATTGCATCGGGAAACCAAGTTCATTTGTCGCAGGCGCTTACTGCTATCAATGCAGGCATACCCACGGTTGTTGATAAACCGATGGGTATCAACGTTGCGCAAACACGAAAAATACTCGATGCAGCCGATTCTGCCGGTGTTGCTGTAACAACTTATTTCAATCGCAAGTGGGACAGTGACATACTAACTTTAAAGCGAGTCATCAGGGATGGTCAGATCGGAAGAGTAATTCGAATGGATTCGCGATTCGAAAGATTTCGTCCGCAGTTAAATTCGCAATCATGGCGAGAAAACAATTCTCCGGAAGATGGCGGGGGTTTGTTGTTGGACCTAATGCCGCACTTGATATCAACTGCAATCGAATGCTTTGGGCCAGCGAATTTGAAATCGTCATCAATTAGAAGTGTTCGCGGGGGAGCCGACGATGATTGCGTTTTGGTTCTTGCACATGAGACCGGAGTTGAATCAATACTTTCAGCAAGTGCTGTGGTTGGCGCTCCTGGTCCTCGTCTTCGTGTAATCGGTAGTGAAGGCGCATTTGTTGTTAATGAACTTGATGCGCAAGAAGCGCTTTTGAGAGCAGGCAAGGCACCAAAAGATGGGAAGTGGGAAGAGGACACATCCTCTCAAGCTTTTATTCACAGAGGTGACTCCGTTGAAGAGTTCAAAACTGATCCAGGTAACTATGCATCTTTTTACTCTTTAGTACACGAAGCGATTGTGAATAAAACAGCTATGCCAATCTCACCTGAAGAAATTCTCGCAGTAGCTCAAATTATTGATAAGGCTCGAGAAATCAATTCACATGGTTAAGAAAGTGATAGTCGTAGGCGCAGGATTGTCTGGACTCAGTGCCGCTATAACTTTAGAGAATGAAGGCATATCAGTCACAGTTCTAGAAAGTTCTGATCGCCCAGGCGGTCGCGTCACAAGTGATGTAATCGACGGTTTTGTTTGTGATCGAGGTTTCCAATTGATCAATGCAAATTATCCTGAAATTAAGCGAATTGGAATTATCAAGGAGATTGACTTTGTGTCAGCAACTGCAGTCATTGAAGTCGCTCGAAATGAAGACCGTATACGAATTGGAGATCCACGTTCGGCGTTTCTTTCAGTGTTTAACTCAGAAACTGGCTCCATTTTCGAAAAGCTTCGACTTGTAAAATACCTTCTTGTCAGCAAACCTGCCGCAAGCGTTGGAGAAGAACTTAAAAATAGTGGCTTAGGAAAGACGTATGAACGAGTCCTGCGACCTTTCTTAACCGGAGTGTTTTTGGCTGATCCTTTGCTAGTTAACTCCGAATACGGTCGCACAGCAATCAAACATTTTGTTACTGGAAATTCAGGTTTGCCAATAGGTGGCGTTAAATCCCTTTCAGAAGCTCTTGCAAGTCGCGTGAGCGATATTCGCTACGGTGTTCAGGTGAATTCAATTAAGAAAAATACCGTGAGTACCTCTAAAGGAAAATTTGAGGCAGATGCAATTATTGTTGCAACTGATGCAACAACTGCGGCTCAGTTACTGGATTTAACGGAAGTTCCACAATTAGTTGGTTGCACAACGTGGTATCACTCAACAAAAGAGAGCCCATCGCAGAGCAAATCACTTGTAATCGATAGCCAGAATCGTGGTCCAGTGGTGAATACGATGGTCATCTCCAACATGATGCCCGACTATGCGCCTGCAGGAAAGAATTTGATATCAAGTACAAGTATTCTTCCGGCCACTGAATCTGAAATACGCCGACATTTAGCAATTTTGTACGGCGTTGATACGCGCAATTGGAAGCTTGTTGCAAAATATGAAATACCTAGCGCCTTGCCGCTTGCAGGTTTAGAGAAAACTCTTGCATCTGGCGCACATGTTAAGGATTCGATTTATCTTGCTGGTGACTACAAGAGTGCACCGTCGCAAAATGGTGCGTTGCTTTCAGGGCGTTTAGCTGCCCTTTCAGTATTAGTCGACTAGAGCTGCAAGTGCTGGCGCAATATGTGGGTAATCAAAAACAAACCCTGCATCTATAAGCGCTTGAGGTAGAACTTTCTTTGAACCTAAAATCTCAGTTGAAAAACCTCCGAGTGCGATTTTGAGCGCAAGTGCGGGCGCAGGGAACAACGCTGGACGGTGAAGCGCACGAGCTAACCCAGCTGTAAATTCCTGATTAGTAACTGGATTAGGTGAAGTTAAATTAATTGGTCCTTCAATTTTGCTCTCCAGGGCAAAAACTATTGCGCGAATTTGATCATGCAAAGTGATCCAAGACCACCATTGTTTGCCACTACCTAATTTTCCGCCTAATCCGAATCGAAATAACGGAAGCATGCGACCTAACGCACCACCCGTTGGATCAAGTACTAAACCTGTACGTATTTTTACTGTTCGTACATCTTTTACTAAATCCGCTGCGCCTTCCCATTCGCGACACACAGCAGCAAGGAAATCTTCGCCAGCGCGATCTGATTCAACAACAGCTCGATTACCCGTTTCGCCATACCAGCCAATTGCGCTTGCACTGATAAATACAGATGGTTTAACTGCATTAACAGCATTGGCAATTGTTGTTGTTCCAAGGAGTCGTGAATTAAGAATTTCGCTCTTGTATTTCTTTGTCCAACGCTTATCGCCAACTCCGGCACCAGCCAAATGAATTATTGCGTCAACGCCTGCAAGTGCCTCAAGATCTACTGTTCCTGCTTGTGGATCCCAAGTGATTTCTTCAGCGGAACGACTCGGTCTGCGAACTAATCTTTGTACTGTGTAACCTTCAGATTTTAGGTGTCCAACTAACGCATTACCGATAAGACCGGTTGAACCGGTAATCGCAACTCGTTGCATTGTTGGCATTAGAGACCAAGATCCGATTCAAAACCACCCAGTTCTAAACGTTCCTTAAGAGTTACCAAGAATCGCGCAGCATCCGCGCCATCTACAACTCGGTGATCGTATGAAAGACCTAGATAAACCATTGAACGAATTGCAATTGTTTCGCCACCATCTTCACCGCGAACAACCATTGGTCGCTTAACAATTGCGCCCAAACCAAGAATTGCAACCTGTGGTTGGTTGATGATTGGAGTATCAAATAGCGCTCCGCGACTTCCTGTATTTGTAATTGTAAATGTTCCACCGCCAAGTTCATCAGGCGAAACCTTATTATCGCGAGTACGTGCTGCTAAATCAGAAATCTTGCGTGCAATACCACCCATGTTCAGATCACCAGCATTGTGAATAACTGGAACGAGTAATCCGCGTTCGGTATCTACAGCGATTCCTAGATGTTCTGCGCCGTGATATGTAATTTGATCACCTTCGACAGATGAGTTAAGAACTGGATGCACCTTCAGTGCTTCGCATACTGCAACGGCGAAGAATGGGAGGAATGAGAGTTTTACGCCTTCACGAGCCTCGAATGTGGCTTTAGCGCGATCACGTAAACGAGAAATCTTTGTTACATCTACTTCAATGACAGTTGTTAACTGCGCACTTACCTGGAGGGATTCAACCATGCGCGCAGCAATAACTTTGCGCAAACGTGACATCGTCACAGTTGTTCCGCGAAGAGGAGATGCTGCTACTGGAGATGATTTTGCAGCTGCTGGAGTGGAACTCTGTGCTGCAGGAGCACTGAAAGTTGCAACAGGTTTTGCAGCTGCTTGAACATCTTCTTTTCTGATGCGTCCGCCAATGCCGCTACCTTGAATCACCGCAAGATTTACGCCGAGTTCTGCAGCTAATTTTCTAACGATTGGGGTTACGTAAGCATCACTTTGTGCAGCAGCAAGTGCCGCAACTGGTGTAACAACTGGGGGAGCAGAGACAACAGGGGTTGTAACAACGGGTGCAACAGGTGCCGCGACAACAGGTGCAACAGGTGCAACGGGTGCAACAGGTGCGGCTGGAACTGCGCCATTAGCTGAACCGATAAGTCCTAGACGGGCACCAACTGGCACTGTTGAATCAACCGGCACATCAATGGCCAAAAGAGTTCCTGCAACAGGTGATGGAATTTCTGTATCAACTTTGTCTGTAGAAACTTCAAGAAGTGCTTCATCCATAGCAACTGAATCACCAACATTTTTCAGCCAACGAGTAACAGTTCCTTCGCTAACGCTTTCACCAAGTGCTGGCATCGTAATAACAGTTCCCGCAGAATTTGATGCAGGTGGAGCAACAGGTGCCGCAGGAGCAACAGGAGTTGGTACTACTGGCGCAGGTGCTGGTGTTGCTGCAACTGGAGCTGGTGTTGCAACTGGCGCTGCCTGCGCAGCTGCACCATCTTCGATTATGGCGAGGTCTGCTCCAACTGCAACAGTTTGATCTACGCCTACAACTATTTTTTGCAGTGTTCCTGCAACAGGAGATGGGATTTCTGTATCAACTTTGTCTGTAGAAACTTCAAGAAGTGGTTCATCCACTGCGATGTGATCGCCTTCGGACTTTAACCAACGTGTAACAGTTCCTTCTGTCACGCTCTCGCCAAGTGCCGGCATCGTTAATCTGAATGTCATTGTGATCTCCCTAGATTATCCGTGAGCATGAAGCGGTTTACCGGCGAGTGCCATGTGTGCTTCTCCCATGGCTTCAGAAAGTGTTGGATGTGCATGAATAAGTGGAGCAACATCATCGGCGCTTGCTTCCCAATTAAATATTAATTGAGCTTCGGCAAGTAATTCACCGACGCGAGAGCCAACCATGTGGATTCCAAGTACTGGACCATTTTTCTGTGCAACTAATTTTACGGAACCAGCGGTACGAAGAATTTGAGCCTTACCATTTCCAGCAAGATCATAATTTAATTCAACAACATCAAAGCCGCGTTCTTTCGCAACGGCCGTTGTTAAACCAACAGATGCAACTTCTGGTTCGGAATATGTCACGCGGGGGACCCCGTCATAATTGATTGGGCGTGGGTTAAGTCCGGCAATTTCTTCGGCTACCAAGATTCCCTCACCGAAACCAACGTGCGCCAATTGCAGAGTAGGGATGAGATCGCCAACTGCCCAAACACCAGGAACATTTGTTCGACACTTATCGTCAACCAAAACGTAGCCGCGGTCCATAGAAATTCCCTGTTCTTCATAACCAAGGTTTGCAGATACTGGTCCGCGACCGACACTGACTAAAAGAACATCAGCGCTAAATGTTTTTCCATCTTCTAGCGTCACTGTTACCGAATCGCCATTAATTGACGCCGACTGGAAACGCACGCCAAGTTCGAAATTAATTCCGCGTTTTCTAAAGGCACGTTCTAGTTGCTTGCTAGATGACTCATCTTCGAGTGCAACCAGGTGAGAAAGTCCTTCAATGATGGTTACTTCAGCACCAAAGGATTTCCAAACGGAAGCAAACTCGCATCCAATAACTCCGCCACCTAGAACGATGACGCTCTTTGGAACGTATTCCAATTTTGTTGCATGATCTGAAGTAATGATTTTCTTTCCATCAATCTCAAGACCCGGAAGAGTTTTGGCGTAAGACCCAGTAGCGAGGACAACATTTTTTCCGGTGTATTTCTCGCCATTTACTTCAACGGTGTCTTTGGAAATCAATTTTCCGTGACCTTCGATGTAAGTAATGTTTCGAGATTTAACAAGACCTTGCAAACCTTTATGAAGACGCGCAATGACGCCATCCTTATAAGAATTAACTGCAGGCATATCCATTGATAAGAATTGCGCGTTCACACCAAAATGATTGGCATCACGTGCGCCATCTGCAATTTCACCTGAGTGCAAAAGAGCTTTAGTCGGGATACATCCACGGTGAAGACATGTGCCACCGAGTTTGTCTACTTCGATAAGTGCTACTGATAGACCTAGTTGCGCGCTTCGAAGTGCGCACGCATAGCCGCCACTTCCACCGCCGAGAATTACTAGATCGAATTGAGCCACTCGCGTAAACCTCCCACAGTCATAAGGCACACCATCTGGGGCTGCTTACGCCCTGGTCCTATCTTGCCAGCCTTCGGGCTAGTTACCGAATTATCGAATTTTCAACCAAGCGCAGAAGTGTGCGCAGTGCCACACCTGTACCACCAACGGGGGTATATCCATGTGGTGCGGATTCGTTATACGCCGGTCCTGCAATGTCTAGATGGAGCCAAGGAACTTCAGGTTTGATGAAATCTTTTAAGAACAAACCAGCAACTAACATTCCACCCATTCGTTCTCCAATGTTTGCTAAATCAGCAACTGGAGAATCTAGAGATGCTCGTAACTCTTGCGGAAGAGGCATTGGCCAAAATGCTTCGCCACTTTCGTTTGCAGCTGAGATAAATCGAGTGCTGAAATCTTCGTTATTTGTCATTACTGCACTGGTGCGAGTGCCGAGTGCAACAACTTGTGCACCAGTGAGTGTGGCAACATCAATTAGACCATCGAGTGATTTCGTCTCTTGGGCCTTAACAATCGCATCTGCTAGTACAAGTCGACCTTCTGCATCTGGGTTCAAAACTTCCACAGTTTTGCCACCATAGATGGTGATGACATCGCTCGGACGTGTTGCATTATCGCTGACCATATTTTCAGCAAGTGGCGCCCATGCATGAATCGTTACGGGCAATTTCAAAGACGCTATCGCAAGTATTGCGCCACAGACAGCGGCTGCTCCACTCATGTCTGACTTCATTGCTTCCATACCTGCGGCCGGTTTAAGCGCAAGACCACCTGTATCAAAGGTGATTCCCTTGCCCACAAAGGCAAAAGTGCGAAGTGATTTTTTTGGGGAGTAAGTAATGTGAAGAAGTCGGGGAGGGTTTGCTGAACCTTGACCAACTCCAATAATTCCGCCGTAGCCACCGCTCTTGAGTTGCTTCTCGTTCAAAATGCTTACCTTTAGCGAAGATGAAAATCCGCCCACTGCTTTAACGGCTGCAGAAATTTTTTTTGTAAATGAATCCGGTGTGAGATGTGATGGGGGAGTATTAATTAAATCTCGAACTAAGTGTGTGTACTGAGCAATTATCTGCGCACGTTTTAAGGCGCTCTTTGCTTCAACTTTTTTAGAGAACTTAGAGTGGATAGCAATTGATGCCAGCGGCAATTTTCGTTCCAATTTTGTGGATCCGCGAAATTCATCAAATGCGTATGCACCTAAAGCGGCGCCTTCGGCGATGGCGGCAACGGATGCAATATCAGTTGCAGGTAAGGCAAAGGTAGCTTCATTACTTCCAGCAAGCGCCCTTGCAGCTGCGCCCGCTGCGCGACGAAGAGTTTCATGGGAATAATTGTTGCTTGTGATGCCTAAACCCGTAAAAAGAATCAGTTTTGTTCGAGTTCCGGGAATCTTTATTACTTCATCACTCTTACCTGTTGCGCCAAGCTCCTTGAGTTGAGCGAGCAGAGTTCTAGTATCAATAGTTACGGTTCCAGATTCGATAGTTAAAGCAGAAGCTTTGTTCGGGTTAAAAGAGAGCCCAAGAACTAGAACTCCATCTGTTACCGCGCCATCGGTAAGTTTTAGCGAGGACATGCTTCTCCTTTTTGTCGCGTTGTGCCATTTCTCGAAACTCTATAAGGCGCACAGGTTATCGGTTGTAGCAACTTTTGTTGTCCTGGGAGTAGGTTGTGATTGTGAAAAATTCGCCTCTCCATCAAAAGCATCTAGACCTTCAAGCCAAGATGGCAGATTTTGGTGGCTGGTTGATGCCAATTGAGTACCCCGCGGCAGGCGTTCTTGCCGAGCACTCTGCTGTACGAGACAGAGTTGGACTATTCGATGTTTCGCATTTAGGTAAAGCCAGTGTCAAAGGCCCAGGCGCTTTAGATTTTCTTAATGGAATTCTCACTAATGATTTGAACAGAATTTCCGATGGAATGGCGCAGTACACAATGTTGTGCAATGACAAAGGTGGGGTAATTGATGATCTCATTGCTTATCGGAACTCACCAGATGATATTTTCTTGGTACCAAATGCATCAAACACTTCTGATGTAGTTGCGGCACTTAGTGCTCAAGTTATATCTGGTATTGAAATTAAGAATTTACATAATGATTATGCAGTTCTCGCATTGCAAGGTCCGGCAACTTCAAAAGTTCTAGAATCGCTAGGCATCTCTCCAACTATTGATTACATGAGCTTTACACATGTAGAAATTGCTCAGTGTGATGTAATTTTATGTCGCACCGGATATACAGGTGAATTTGGATTTGAGTTACTACCTCGATGGAGTGACGCAGAAAAAGTTTGGGACGCGCTTGTTAGCGCAATTAAACCTTTAGATGGCTTGGTGTGTGGATTGGGATCTAGAGATACGTTGCGCACGGAAATGGGATACCCATTGCATGGTCACGAACTCTCATTGGAGATTACTCCAGTTCAAGCGAGTGCTTCTTGGGCAGTGGGTTGGAAGAAAGAAAAATTTGCAGGAGATAGCGTTCTTCGTGGAGAAAGAACAAATGGTCCACGACGCTTCATGCACGGTTTGAAATCACTTGATCGCGGAATACCTCGTGCGGGAATGACTGTCAAAGATTCTGATGGAATTGAGGTTGGCATCGTAACTTCGGGAACATTTTCGCCAACGTTAAAAAACGGAATCGCATTGGCGCTCTTAGATTCTTCAGTGACTCTTGGAACCGTTGTTGTTATTGATGTACGTGGACGAGAGTCTCAAGCCGAAGTTGTCACTTTGCCCTTTGTTCAATCACACGTTCGCTAGCAATAATTTCGAACTAAATGGTGTCTCCAGGTTTCACCTGTGGGTGTGGAGTACGAAGTCGACGCATTTGCGTTGAACGCAACCAGCCGTAAAGCCCTAGTCCCTTTGTAGCGGTGTCAGGGAAACGATTTCGAACTTCGCGCTTAATTTTGCGAGAAAGGAAGATTCCGTCTACAACAGCTGCAAGAAGCACCGCGTACATCAATGCAATTCCACCAAATTGGAGTGCTTTAACCGGAAAAATTGAAAGCAGCAAAACTACAAAAATAATCGGTAGGAAATATTCACCAATTGATTTACGTGAATCAACTAAGTTTCTTACATAACGTCTGGCTGGGCCTCTATCGCGAACTGGTAATGCATTTTCATCGCCGCGTAAGTAAGCAATACGAGAAGCATTTCTAGCAGCACGAGATTGTTCACGTGCGCGCTTTTTTTCTTCCTTTGAAGAAGCTGGTGCTAGGGAAGAAACAATTCTTTTTGATTGCGCTTCTTTGCGCTTAGGCGTTGGTCGCCCTTTTTTTGAGGATGAATCATTTGAGGTAGGCATGGGTGTAACTATAGAGCGAGCATTCTTTCGAGTGCGAGTTTTGAGTAGCGAGCTACATCCGGTGCCACGCGGATTTGATTGACAACGGTCCCCGAAACCAGTGATTCCATTGCCCATACCAAGTGAGGTAGATCAATTCGGTTCATGGTGGAGCAGTAGCAGATGTCTTTATCGAGAAAATAGATTTCCTTATCAGGATTAGTTTGTGAAATGCGTTGGACCAAGTTCAGCTCGGTACCGATGGCCCATTTAGAACCAGCCGGAGAAGATTTTACAATTTGAATGATCTTTTCTGTCGAACCAATTTGGTCTGCCGCACTAACAACTTCATGAGTACATTCTGGGTGTACCAAAACCTTTACTCCTGCAACGCGTTTGCGAATCTCATTGACGCTCTCTATAGAGAATCTTCCATGAACTGAGCAATGACCACGCCAGAGAATTACCTTGGCTTTCTTGATTTGCTCTTCAGTTAAACCGCCCATTGGTTTCCATGGATTCCAGAGCACGCAGTCATCAAGAGTTAAACCCAGAGAAAGAACTGCGGTGTTTCTACCCAGATGTTGGTCAGGTAAGAAAAGAATTTTTTCGCCTTGAGTAAAGGCCCACTTCATTGCAGCTTCTGCATTTGATGACGTACAAATTGTTCCACCGTGTTCGCCTGTAAATGACTTAATTGCAGCAGAAGAATTCATGTATGTAACTGGAATGACTTTTTCTGCAACTCCAATACTTTGAAGTTCCGACCAACACTTCGCTACTTGATTAGCTGTTGCCATGTCAGCCATTGAACAACCTGCTGCAAGATCTGGAAGAATTACTCTTTGTTTATCGGATGTAAGGATGTCGGCGCTCTCTGCCATGAAGTGCACCCCACAGAAAATAATGTTTTCGACAGAGCTTTGATTAGCCGCTTCTTGAGCCAACTTGAATGAATCACCCGTGATATCTGCGAATTCGATAACTTCGTTACGTTGATAGTGATGACCAAGGATTAGAACATCTGAACCTAATGCTTTGCGGGCTGCTCTTGCGCGAGCGACTAAGTCAGGATCACTGGCTGCAGGAAGTTGCCCATCACAGGAGACGCCACGTTCGCTGGCAAGGTCACTACCTTGTCCAAGTAGTAAGAGATCACTCAGATTCACGATGACATTCTCTCTCATAATCAGTGTCCATGTCGCGCAGACTCCAACAGGTCGCTAGGCTTAGCACGTACTCGAAAGGGAGAGAACATGAGCACAGAGACAAGCACTACAGCAGGAATCCTTCTTACCGATAACGCGGCGTCAAAGGTTGCCGCACTATTGGCGCAAGAAGGGCGCGATGATTTAAATCTTCGCGTTGCCGTACAACCTGGTGGATGCTCTGGCTTGAAGTATCAACTCTATTTCGATGATCGCAATTTAGACGGAGATATTGTCCGCGAATTTGGCAACGTAAAAGTTATTACTGACAAAATGAGTGATCCTTATTTGTCTGGCGCAACAATTGACTTTGTGGACACAATTGAGAAGCAAGGCTTCACAATTGATAATCCAAATGCTCAGGGCTCATGCGCCTGTGGCGATTCTTTTAACTAAGCCATTCCCTAACTAGTATCACGCCATGCGAATTGGTGTTGCTGGCTCTGTGGGTCTTGATCACTTAATGACCTACTCTGGAAAATTCACAGATTCATTAGTCGCAGGTTCTCTCGAAAAAGTCTCTCTTTCGTTTTTAGTAGATGATCTAGAAGTCCGCCGCGGTGGATGCGCTGCAAACATCTGCTTTGGAATGGCGATGCTTGGAATCAATCCAATTTTAATTGCGGCAGTTGGAAAAGATTGGGCAGATTACGAAGCATGGCTTTCACGTCACGGTGTTGATACATCGCATGTGTTAATTTCAACAGAGCTATTTACCGCTCACTTCATGGTCACAACAGATACTGAGCTCAATCAGATAGCTTCATTTTTTCCTGGCGCAATGAGCGAGGCAAGAAATATCGAATTAGATCCAATTATGGATAAGACCGGAGTACTTGATCTGATTGTTATTTCACCTGATGATCCCGAAGCAATGATGCGACATAGCGAAGTAGCACGGGCACGTGGGATTGCTTTTGCCGCTGATCCTTCACAGCAAATGGCTCGCATGGAAGGAGAAGAAATTAAAACTCTTATTGATGGTGCTGCATATTTATTCATGAATGAATATGAATTGGCACTTGCGATTCAAAAAACTGGCTGGAGTGATGCCGAAATTCTCTCACGCGTTAAATATCGAGTTGTTACACAAGGTTCAAAAGGTGCTCGGATTGAATCAAAAGGTGGCGAGTTAATAAAAATCCTCTGCCCGAAAGAGAAAGCCAAAATCGACCCAACGGGTGTCGGAGATTCGTTTCGATCTGGTTTCATAGCAGGTCTGGCTTGGGGGCTATCTCACGAGAGATGTTTACAACTCGGAGCAATGATTGCCACCTACGTGATTGAAACTAAAGGCACCCAGGAGTATCGATTTACATCAGAACAATTCATCGAACGTTTCAAGAGTGCCTATGGAGATGCAGCATCCTCAGAAATTAGCGCGCATTTAAACTAGTTTTTCGTAATAAGAAACTTCTCATTTTCAATCTTAGAAAATTTATTTCCTGTCATTCGAGACCAGGCGTTCAAATCAGGTTCTGTGGCTGGATCATCGGAATATAGAGTGATTTGATCCCCACTGTTTATTGTTGAAATCTGTTTTCCAAGTTCAATTATTGGCTGAGGGCAACGCAAACCACGAGCATCAATCTCAATCATGCTCGCAAACGCTCCACATTGGTTTTAACAGATGAAATTAAGCCATCAATTTCAGATTGAGTGGCATCAGGATGAATTGTTATTCGAATGTTTCCATGAGTTAAAACTCCCATTGCCGCCAAGACGTGGCTGGGTTCCAAGTTATCGGCCGTACACGCAGAACCAGAATCAACACTAAATCCATCACCTTGAATTCCACGTAAGAGTTCTTCGCCATTGCAATTCAAAAAAGAGGCGCTGAGTAGATGGGGCAGACTGGAATCTAATGAACCTGCAATGTCCACATCTGGGATCTGGGCAAAGCCTTCACGGAGTTCTGAGTTGAACTTGCGTGCACGCATATTTGCTTCTTCGACTTCAGATGAAAAATTCTCAATTGCTACAGCGCTTGCCAGCAAGAGAGGAAGAGACGCTTCAAAATTTGGATGGGCTGCATTGAGATGGGGAAGTGGATTGCTCCACAGTGATTTGTCTTTGATGACTAACAATCCAAGTTCGCTCGGTCCGTACCAGGAGCGACTATCAAAAATTGCTGTTGAATAATTGTTGATGCCTTGCACACGGATACCGCTTGCGGTTGCATCTAGGAAAATTCGGTCTGGATTAACACTACGGATGATTTCCTCGCACTCTTGGATTACTCCAGTCTCGGCATTAGCTACCGACAGAGCGAGAACTGAGTTGCGTGATTTTTGGCTTGGCGAAATAAGTTTTCCATCTAGAGCACTTGGTAGAACGTGATGAGAGCATCGTGATGCAATTGCAAATATGTCTTTGCGATCCGTTGCTCCATGAACCAGAGTTAATGATTCTGAAAGCAATCCTTGAAGACCCACGTAGTACCCGAGGGACATCGAAGAAAATGGAAAAATTGAATCCACGGGAACTTTGAGCGAGGCCGCCAATGATTCGATAGCTTGGTTTTTCACCTGGTTGGCTTTGGATCCGGATTGTGAAAGCTTTCTGGGATCTGCCCACCCATTGTCGAAGGCAGCATGGAGAACCTCGAAAGCCTTTGGATGAAGAGGGCTCTCACTCTGGAAATTTCCTGTGACCCGTACCACCAGATGAACGCTACTGGCTGGTGAGTGCGTTTTGGAAATGCCCCACTATTCTTAAGCCTATGTCCGCACGTACGAAGAGAGTTCTATCCCTAGCGGGGGTGCTGCTTCCGTCAACACTGTTTTTAACTAGTTGTTCAGAAGTCTCTGGACTTGGTTTTGATAAAGGCGTTAGCAGCGTTAACGATCAATCTCTCTCATTGTGGCAAGGCGCCTGGATTGCAGCAGGCGTTGTTGGTGTAATTACATTGATTCTTATTTTGTGGCCGGCATTTTTTCACCGCCTTAAGAAAGATTCACCTGAGTTTCCAAAACAAACGCAGTACAACGTTCCAGTAGAAATTCTTTACACAGTAATTCCATTTATAATCGTGGCCGTTCTTTTCGTATATACCTTGAGAGCTCAAACAGAGATCACTGCCAAAACAACTGGACCAGCGCATGAAATTTCTGTTGAAGGAATTCAATGGTCGTGGCAATTCGGATATGCAGAAGCCGGTCCTGATGCAGTGGTTACAGGAACTCCTGCGCAACCACCAACTTTGTATTTGCCACAAGGCGAAAAGGTTCGATTCACAATCACATCCAATGACGTAGTTCATGGTTTCTGGATCCCAGCTTTTATGATTCAAATGCAAAATCTTCCTGGAGTCACCAATAAATTAGAGTTCACAGCAAACAAATTAGGAACATATCCGGGACGCTGCAATATTTTGTGCGGGCGAAACCATACTCAAATGATTTTTACGGTCAAAGTTGTAACTCCATCTGAATACCAGAACTACCTAGAAACTCTGAAGGTGAGCGCAGCATGACAACTTTTGCAGAGCGTCCAGCACTGACTCTTCCAACGCAGGATGTGCAACCAACGCGAAAGGGAAATGCTTTCGTTAAGTGGGTAACTACAACAGACCATAAGCGCATCGGTTATTTGTATCTCTTTACTACTTTTGCATGGTTTCTAATCGCTGGACTTCTTGCACTTATATTGCGTTCAGAATTAGCACGTCCTGGTCTGCAGTTCTTGAGTAACGAGCAGTACAACCAAATTTTTACAATGCACGGAACAATCATGTTGCTGATGTTCGCAACTCCGTTATTCGTTGGTTTTGCCAACGTAATCATGCCTCTTCAAATTGGCGCAGCTGACGTAGCATTTCCGCGATTAAACATGCTTTCTTACTGGCTATATCTATTTTCAGGAATCATGGTTTTCGCAGGATTCATAACTCCTGGAGGCGCCGCCTCCTTTGGTTGGACTGCATATGCGCCACTATCAAACTCTGTGTATTCACCAGGCATTGGAGCAGACCTTTGGATAGTTGGTCTTGCTGTCGGTGGTATCGGAACAATTCTGGGCGCCGTTAATTTCATTACAACTATTTTTACAATGCGCGCACCTGGTATGACGATGTTCCGTATGTCGATCTTCTCTTGGAACGTATTGCTCACTTCGATCTTAGTTCTTCTAGCGTTCCCACCATTAGCGGTTGCTTTCTTAGGTTTAGAAGCGGATCGTCTATACGGTACTCACTTATTTGATCCGGCTAACGGTGGTGCGATGTTGTGGCAACACCTCTTCTGGTTCTTCGGCCACCCAGAGGTGTACATCTTGGCTCTTCCTTTCTTCGGAATTGCTACAGAAATTTTGCCAGTCTTTAGCCGCAAACCAATCTTTGGTTATAAGGGCTTGATTGCAGCAACAATTGCAATTGCAGCCTTGTCTGTCTCTGTATGGGCGCACCATATGTTCGCAAGCGGGCAAGTGCTCTTACCGTTCTTCTCGTTCATGACATTTTTAATTGGTGTACCCACCGGTGTTAAGTTCTTTAACTGGATCGGCACCATGTGGCGTGGTCACGTCACATTTGAAACACCAATGCTCTGGGTTATGGGCTTTCTCGTAACATTCTTATTCGGTGGATTAACTGGAATTATTCTGGCTTCACCGCCACTTGATTTTGCAGTGTCGGCTTCATACTTCGTAGTTGCGCATTTCCACTACGTTCTATTTGGCACTGTGGTCTTTGCGATGTTCGCTGGATTCTATTTCTGGTGGCCAAAGATGACAGGTCGCATGCTCAATGAGCGACTAGGAAAAATTCACTTCTGGACCCTCTTCTTCGGTTTCCACCTAACATTCTTAATCCAGCACTGGTTAGGTATAAAAGGCTTCCCACGCCGTTATGCGGATTACCTACCTACAGATGGCTTTACCTTCATGAATACCGTTTCAACAATCGGTTCATTCTTATTGGCGCTTTCAATGATTCCATTCTTCGTAAACGTTTGGATTACTCGTAAGAGTCCACTCGTTAACGTCGATGATCCTTGGGGTTACGGCTCATCTTTGGAATGGGCAACTTCATGTCCACCTCCGCGCCACAACTTCACATCTATGCCACGCATTTCAAGTGAGCGACCAGCATTTGATTTACACCATCCACACATCAAAACTGAAGGGCATTAAGTTCAATGAAAACTAATTGGATGCTCTTTGTTGGGCTAGCGATTTTTTATGTCATCATGACAATTGTTTATTGGTACGTAGATGGTGAACCGCTGGGCATCACAGGGCTAATGCTCTCTGCTGGTCTTGCAGGCATGGTTGGTTTTTATGTTTGGTTTACACAAAAAAGAATTGGAAAAATTCTTCCAGAAGATAACATCACTGCTGAGATCTCAGATGGCGCTGGCGAGCTTGGTTTCTTCAGCCCTCATTCATGGTGGCCGCTACCAACAGGCATGTCTGCGGTAGCAGTAGGTCTAGGTTTGATTATCGGTTGGTGGTTCACACTTATCGCAGTAACCGGATTGATTATCAGCGTTATTGGCTGGGTTACTGAGTATGAAAAGCCACTACCAACTAGTTCTCACTAATTTCGCTTCACAAAGGTAACATGGAATGAGAAAAGTTCGCGGCCTTCTAAAAGCATCGCATTTCATTCCTTCACTGATTGTCTCATCGGTTGCTTTTGCATTCGGGGTTCATTACTGGTGGGAAGGCCCGGCTTACGTCATAGCCTTCACAGTATTTACCGGCCAGCTCGTAGTTGGCTGGAGTAATGACCTCTATGACTTTGCTGATGATCAAAAACATCAACGGTTGAATAAACCCCTTGTGTCGGGTGTTATCACAGAGAGATATTTACGGTCATGGTTGATTTTCATGGTGCCATTTTCATTTCTTGTAAACCTTCTTGGGCCCTTAGGTTTCAAAGGCGGTTTGCTCTATTGGCTAGGTATCGGTTGTGGTGTGGCGTATAACTTCTACTTCAAGTTTACTTTTCTATCACCGTTGCCATTTGCGGTTGCATTTGCAATTTTGCCTTCATGTATTGCCATCTCTAAAGATGTCACGCCTCCACTATGGATGTGGCTAGGGGGTGCGCTCCTGGGTTGCGCAGCGCATTTTGTTAACGTACTGAAGGATTTAGACCAAGACAGAGCTAGCGAAATTAAAGGCCTGCCTCAGATTGTTGGCAAGAAGGTCTCAATTACGATTGCAGCAGTACTGGGTGTTATTGCCCTAGTCGTACTTGTAATTTCTTAGTGGTGTTCGATCTCGTTGAGATCTTTACCAGTTATCTTCGGTGCCACCTCAGCGTTTGCTTGACTCATTCGAGAACGTAACTTGTTACGAATCGCAGATGGACGGCGCACACCAGATTTATCAATTTCTGGTAACTCCAATGGGCCGCTCTGTTCATGCGAGGTAAGTAGCCACTTCTTCTCTGGTGATAGCTCTTCATGAATTTCAACGAATTCGCCGTGAGGTAGACGAACAAGGCGACCTGTTTCTTTTCCGTGCAGAACAAGTTCGCGATCAGATCTTTGTAGTGAAATACAGATGCGCTTGGTGATCACAAATGCAATCGGAGGAAGCACGATGATGCCAATACGGCTAAACCACATAATCTGATTAATACTTAAATCAAATTGCTGAGCAATGATGTCGTTGCCACCGTTGATGAGTGCTACGAGAGTGAAAGTGAGTGCCATCGCACCGATCGCTGTGCGATTTGGCGCATTACGTGGTCGATCAAGAAGATGGTGCTCACGTTTATCGCCTGTGATCCAACTTTCGATGAATGGATACAGAGCCAAGCCAGTGAACATCAGACCAGGAATAACTAAGCCCGGAATAAGAATGTTCCAGGAGATCGTGTAACCAAAGAGATATGACTCAAGTGGTGGTGCCATACGCACTAATCCATCAAGCCAACCCATATACCAATCGGGCTGTGAACCAGCAGAAATTTGTCCAGGCGTATATGGCCCGTATAACCAAATCGGGTTAATGGATGCAACAGCTGCAATAAAGGTTGTTACACCAAATACAACAAAGAAGAATCCGCCAGCCTTAGCCATGTAAACCGGCATGAGGGGATAGCCAACAACATTTTTCTCGGTACGCCCTGGACCTGGGTATTGAGTGTGCTTCTGGTACCAAACCAACATTAAGTGCACGGTGATCAGGGCTAAGAAAATAGCTGGCAAAATCAAAACGTGAACGATAAAGATTCTTGGAATAAATGCTTCACCAGGAAATGCTCCACCGAAAGCGAAGAATGCAAGATAAGTACCCACTACTGGAATGGCCTGAATGATCGCTTCAGCAATTCGAATACCGGTACCTGAAAGCAAGTCATCAGGCAGTGAGTATCCAAGGAAGCCTTCAACAATTCCGAGAGTAAGTAGTCCAACGCCAATGATCCAGTTAAATTCACGTGGTTTGCGGAAAGCGCCTGTGAAGTAAACGCGCATTAAGTGAACGACTATGGCAACCATAAAGAAGAGTGCAGCCCAGTGGTGAATCTGGCGCATCAATAAGCCACCACGAATTTCAAATGAAATATCTAGCGTAGATGCATACGCTGCAGACATCTCCAAACCTGCAAGTGGTTGGTATTCACCATCGTAAATAACTTCACGTTGTGATGGATCAAACCAGAATGTTAAGAATGTTCCTGAGAGCAGCAAAATAATAAATGAGTACAGAGCAATTTCACCAAGTAAGAAAGACCAGTGGTCAGGGAATACTTTGTTGAGATTCTTCTTCATCCATGCTGCGGCGCCAGTTCGCTCGTCTACATAATTTGCGACGTTGCCAGCGATACGTTCACGTGCGGTCATGATGAGCGCTCCCAAAAACTAGGTCCAACTGGTTCGTTAAATGGTTCTTTTGCAATTAGATACCCTTCGGAATCCAACGCCAATGCTAATTGAGGTAGTGGTCTGGCCGCAGGTCCAAATAAGACCTTGGCAGCGCGGGTCACATCAAATGTTGATTGGTGACATGGACAGAGCAGGTGCTTTGTCTGTTGTTCATACAGTGCCACTGCGCAACCCATATGGGAACAAATCTTTGAAAACGCGATGATTCCTTCGTGTGTCCAGGACAAACGTTCAGCGTCTAAGTTGAACTCTTCGGGACGCAGACGAATTAGCAAAACCGCATCTTTAGCAATGTCGGCAAGCGTGTGGTGATCTTTTCCTGGAGCAAGTTCAGGAAGAACTTGGGCCACTGCTCCAACTTCTAAATCTTCTGGCTTAATCGGACGATCACCTGGATCTGTTACGAGTCGAGTACCAGCTTTCCAACTTGTTTTCGTAAGTGAATCTTCTGGAAGCGGACCGAGATCGCGTAGCAATAACAATGGAGATAGGCCAACTAAACCGAGGGATAAACCGAGGGATCGCTTGATCAATGAACGACGACCTAATCCAGCAGCGGCTGCACCTTCCTTAGCTGTCTTTACAAACTCTTTGCGATCCTCTTCAGTCGAACGGAATTCGTGACGTTGCACGGTAACTTCGTTATCTGGCATGAGTGTTTTAGCCCAATGAATTGCGCCAATTCCAATAAAGAAAAGCGAGAAGGCAAGACCTAGACCTAAGAAAAGTTGATGAGCATTTGTGTTACCCATGACTGGCAAAAAAATGAAAATATCTTCTGGGATCCCAACGTAGGAGAAGATAAAGAGAAGCGTTCCGAGGGATGAAAGAGAGAAAAGAATTGCGACTTGGCGCTCAGCTCTTTTGGCAGCGATTGGATCTTCATCGGCTTTGCGATGAACATGTGGCGGAATTCCAGGATCTGAAATAGCTTCGAGTTCGTGTGCCATGTTTTCCCTATCTCGCCTTCATTGCAAGCCAGACTGCAACGCCAATTAACATTCCAATTCCAAGTGTCCAAACAAGTAAGCCTTCAGTTACGGGACCAACTCGTCCAAGTGATGCACCGCCTAGCGCTGGTTCCGCTTCTGCAGCTTTAATCCATTTAATGATTGAGAGTTTTTCTTCTGGAGTAATAGTTTTGTCGGAGAAAACCGGCATGGATTGTGGACCAGTGATCATCGCTTCATAGATGTGAACAGGTTCAACACCCATCACGGTGGGTGCGTATTTACCTTGCGTCAGTGCTCCACCTTGACCAGCAAAGTTGTGACACATCGCGCAGTTATTTCTAAAGAGTTCGCCACCTTCAGCAAGACTTCCATCACGTTCATAATTGAGTAATTCATCACCTGGAATTTCAGGTCCTGGTGCGAGAGATGCAACATAAGCAGCGAGGGCTGCTACTTGTTCAGGTGTGTACACAGGTTCTTTGCGCATTGCTTGCGTGCTCATATCAGCCATTGGCATACGACCGGTTGCAACTTGGAAATCAACAGATGCAGCACCTACGCCAATTAATGATGGTGCAATTGCACCACCTTCAGCATTTAGGCCGTGACATGAGGAACAACCCTTTAGGAAGAGTTGCTTTCCTTCTTCAATAACAGCCGAACGAGCTAATGCGAGTGCTGACTTGTTCGGTGTTGCACTTGCAACAGAAAAAGTCGTTCCGATTGCAAGGAGTGCAAACACCAACAACATAGGTGCTGCAGCGCGATGTCTGCGGTATCGGGATAGTCGCTTCACATTGTGCCTTTCGTTATCTTCAAAATCACTTGATCAAGTAAATTGCTGAAAAGAGTGCGATCCAAACAACATCGACGAAGTGCCAGTAGTACGAAACCACAATCGCAGTTGTTGCTTGGGAATGAGTGAAGCGGCGAGCCTTAGCGACTCGCAGCATCACGATAAGAAATGCAATAAGACCACCGGTTACGTGCAGACCATGGAAGCCAGTTGCGATATAAAAAATAGAACCGTAAGCAGTCGATGACAGCGTCATGCCTTCTGATACCAAGAGTGCGTATTCATAAACCTGACCCGCGATGAAGAATGCACCCATAAGGAATGTGAGTGCGAACCACTCGCGCATTCCCCATTTACTCATCTGTAAAAATGAACCAGTTCGCTTATTTTGAAAACGTTCTGCAGCGAAGACACCAAACTGACATGTAACTGATGAGAGAACTAAAACTGTTGTGTTGGCAGCAGCAAATGGAATGTTTAAAAGTTCAGCGGATTCGGACCAGATTGACGGGCCTTGCACAGCGCGAGTTGTGAAATAAATTGCAAACAAACCTGCGAAAAACATTAACTCACTAGAGAGCCAAACAATAGTTCCAACTGCGACCAAGTTCGGGCGCGTGATTTTATGGGCTGTGGCTTCAGTGGACATAGGGATGATTATTCCCGCAAAGGCGTCTGACTTCCACCGCCACCGACCTAGTTGCCCTCGGCATTTTCGCCTCAACTGGGTGAAACGGGTCACTTCGAATTCTTGCTCTCAGAATGGAAACGAACTATTAGGATATGACCATGGTTTCAGAAGCATCTACGGCTCAAAAGAAGAAGCAGATCGCTATTTATTCCGACGATAGTTCGGTCAGAGCTGCTGTAATTCTTGCCCTTGGAAATCGAATTGCCGAGGATTTACCTGAACATGAAATTCATGAATTTGCGACGGGTGCGGCCCTTCGACAGTACATCGACCGCAAATCTCAAGATGGAACCTTCAAGATTGATTTATTTATTTTAGACGGCGAAGCGACCCCTGAAGGCGGACTTGGAGTTGCACGTCAGTTAAAGGATGAAGTTTTTAACTGCCCACCCGTATTGGCGATTACAGGGCGCAAAGAGGATGCATGGCTTGCAGCATGGTCAAAAGTTGAAGCATCTGTAATTCACCCAATAGATCCATTCACTCTTGCTCGCACTGTCGCGGAATTGTTGCGCACCGGTTCACTGACTTCGGCGTAATACTTAAAAAGCCCAATCATGAGCGAAAGATGGAAAGAGTCTGTCGCTGCTCTTGAATCTGGATTGAATCTAACGATTGCTGATGCACAGTGGTTTATGCGCGAAATTCTCGAGGGACGCGCAGAAGGCTCTGATCTCTCAGAGTTTTTGATAGCGCTAAAGAACAAGGGCGAGACATCAGATGAAGTTGGTGCCTTTGTCGCAGAAATGTTTAATCACAGTGCGCCGATAAACATCACTCAAAGATCAGTAGACACAGTTGGTACAGGTGGCGATGGCGCACACACAATTAACATCTCAACAACTGCTGCCATCATTGCTGCAGCAGCTGGAGCCCGTGTGGTCAAGCACGGTAATCGAGCATCATCTTCTAAATCTGGCGCCGCTGATTTACTCGAGGCCCTAGGTGTGAACATCTCCTTGGATGGTGCTGGTGTTGAGAAAACAGTTTCGGAATTAGGTATTGGTTTTTGTTTCGCGCAGAAGTTTCATCCAGCAATGAAAAATGCTGCAGCGGTACGAAAAGAACTAGGTGTACCTACGGTTTTTAACATTTTGGGACCCTTGGCAAATCCGGCAAAACCACAGGCCGCAGCCATTGGTGTTGCAAATGAACGGATGCACTTGGTTATGGCTCAAGTTTTAGGCGATCGCGGCGTAGATGGTTTTGTCTTTCGAGGCGATGATGGGTTGGATGAAATAACTTTGGCAACCACCACATCAGTTTTATCAATTGGTGATGGCACCATTGAAAGTGATCGCATCGGACCAGCTGATTTTGGTTTATCGTCAGCGCCAATTTCCGCACTTGTTGGGGGAGATGCGAATGAGAACGCACGAATCACTCGAGCGATTTTTACTGGCGAACGCGGCGCACCAAGGGATGCAGTTCTCCTTAATGCCGCCGCTGCAATCGCAGCATATGAAGGTGATTTGAAGTCAGATATTCACGAACGTTTGCAAGTGGGGCTAAAACGTGCGACTGACGCGGTGGATACAGGCAAAGCAACTACGTTGTTAAACCAGTGGGCAACACTGACGCAAAACCTAGCGTCGAATTAATTCGCGGCGTACTCTTTCTCGCATGGGAGTTATTGGCGCACCAGTTGGTTACTTAGATGATTTTGCTGCAACCGGAACAGGTGCAACAAAAGAAATAGGAATTCTCTTAGTCCACGGCTTTACTGGCTCCCCATCATCGATGCGCCCTTGGGCAGAGTTCATGCATCAACAGGGATACACAGTTCGTGTGCCGCGATTGCCGGGCCACGGAACCAAACCTGAGGATCTCAACAATGTTAAGTGGCAAGAGTGGCCGCGAAAAATCGAGAGCGAACTTCGAGAACTGCAAAAGAGCTGTTCAAAGATATTTGTATTCGGTCTGTCAATGGGAGGCGGTTTAACTCTTCATACGACTCAGAATCACCAGGAGAAAATAAGCGGAATTGTCTTGGTTAATCCGATGATTCACATCCCTCACGTCACCCCGACTATGGCAAAAATTTTGTCAAAGTTCCAGAAAATGCGCTCGGCAGTTGGCAATGACATTAAACGCAAGAACGTGACGGAATATGCCTACGACGCTAATCCAATAGTTGGAATTTACGAGCTCACAAAAATGCTCAAAGTAACTCGAGCGAACCTCGCAAAAGTGAGCATCCCGACACTGCTATTTCACAGCACCGAGGATCATGTGCTTCCGGTGTCGAACACAGAGATTATTCTCGAAGGGATTTCTTCAAAGGACAAAGAGCGCGTAGAACTTACAAATAGTTACCACGTTGCCACATTGGATCATGACATGGAGATCATTTTTGAAAAATCGCTCACTTTTGTGAAAGAGCGCTCTTAACCATATTTACTAGGATTTTTTCGTCGACTTCCCAATCATTCGGCACAGCAACTGTCTTCTTATTGACCTTGTAACCCTTAAGTTGCGGCGCCATTTTCTTAATTACTTCAGAATCGAAGGGCGCAATCAAAATATGGTGTGTTGCAACGGATGCACCGAAAACATAGTGAGTGCCTTTTCGTAGCATCGGTTGATTCCATGCAGTCACGAGTTCTAATTCAGGGTATTTCACCTTAAGAATTCTAAATACTTTCCTAAGAGTTTTGGCTTGGACTGGATCTATTGATTTGAAGTAATCACTAGGTGTTTCAAACTTACGTGTTGTAGTTGATCCACGAGAGAACATAACTAGGGCGTTGGCATGCGCTTGTGAGAAACCGTAGTTTTCTCGTAGGTGAGCTATTTGTTCGGGATACTTCTTATCTTTAATTGTGGCCATGACCTTAAACCAGTACTTCATTGGTTCGCCGTACTTCTTCTCGATAAGCGGAAAATGCGCTTCTCGGCTCGGGTCTTTAGTAGGCATGGTTAAATAATAATACGGATACCATTGCGTTATGACATGGATCCTTTTGGCAGTTGCTATCGGGGCCGAAATTGTCGGGACGTTGTTACTCAAACTCAGCGATGGTTTTACAAAGCTATGGCCATCAATCGGCGTTCTCTTGGGCTACTTCACTGCCTTTGCGCTCCTATCTCAATCCCTTAAGAAAATTGATGTTGGAATTACGTATGCAATTTGGTCAGGCTTTGGAATCATCGGTGCTGCAATTGGCGGGATGATTTTTTTCAATCAGGAATTAACGAAGTTAAACATCATTGGCATGACAATCATCATCGCTGGCGTTGTGATCATGAATCTTGGGGGAGTAAGCCACTAATTGCATTAACGTGGACGATACTGGGATCGAACCAGTGACCCCCACAATGTCAATGTGGTGCTCTACCGCTGAGCCAATCGTCCTTAGGTAGCAGAACTATACAACAGCCAAATTAGCGACCGAAATCGTCCTCGATACGCTCAATATCATCTTCGCCAAAGTACGTTCCAGTTTGAACTTCAATGAAAATAACTTCATTGTTTCCGATGTTTGCAATTCGGTGTAGTTGACCCTTAGCGATCGAAATCGTGTCACCGGAGGAAAGCTTTGCAACTTTTCCTTCTAACGTAACTTCTGCATCGCCTTGAATAATGAACCAATGTTCGGCTCGTTTTTGGTGGCGTTGGTAAGAAAGTCGTTTTCCTGGCAAGACATAAATGCACTTAGTTTTATGAATTGCACTCTCTTGCAAGATTTCATAACGACCCCACGGACGTTGTGACTCATCTTCTGAATTCATAGAGAGATTCTTTCATTCTTATTGGTGAATGGACATGCCTATTTAACAATGTTTAATAATGGAGGTGGAAACGGGATTTGAACCCGTGTAGAGGGATTTGCAGTCCCTTGCCTCGCCTCTCGGC
>Ga0214168_1000008_pt1 | contig 83856 bp, 71 predicted proteins | sample LakMenepilimnion_FD_153002 | JGI IMG/M metagenome (GOLD analysis project Ga0214168, IMG submission 153002) | Freshwater microbial communities from Lake Mendota, WI - Practice 29OCT2010 epilimnion v4 | ecosystem: Environmental > Aquatic > Freshwater > Lake > Epilimnion/Euphotic zone | place: Lake...
GGACAACGCCAAGAAGCACATCGAAGACGGCCATCACGGCGGCAAAGGCTCAGAAGCTCACAAAGCCGCTGTGACCGGTGACACCGTGGGCGACCCCTACAAAGACACAGCCGGCCCTGCCATCAATCCGTTGATCAAGATCATCAACATTGTGGCTTTGCTGATCGTGCCTTTGATGATGCAATTCCACGGCTAAATAAGCCCTCTCAAACAAAGCCCGTTCATGGCAACATGTTCGGGCTTTTTTACGCGCAAAATACGACTATGCAACTCAACTTCATTCACAACCAATCGGTGGCGACCCAGACGGGGCAAACCATCCCCTTGCTTGACCCTTCGGATGGCCAAGTTTTTGATCACATTCAACGCAGCTCGGCATCTGACATTGACCAAGCAGTGCAGTCGTCTCGGCAATGCTTTGAGGGACCTTGGGCCAAAATCAATGCCGCCGAGCGCGGTCGTTTGCTCATGGCACTTTCACGCAAAGTGGCCGAACATGCAGACGAGCTGATGCAACTTGAGCAACGCGACTGTGGCAAGCCCACACAACAAGCCATGGCCGACGCCCGTGCCTTGGTTCGTTACTTTGAATACTATGCCGGAGCTTGCGACAAGTTTCATGGCGAAACCATACCTTACCAAAATGGCTACAGCGTTCTAACATGGCGCGAGCCTCATGGCGTCACGGGTCACATTGTGCCGTGGAATTACCCCATGCAAATTTTTGGCAGGTGTGTGGGTGGTGCTTTGGCGGCCGGCAATGTCTGTGTCGTCAAACCCGCAGAAGATGCTTGCTTGAGTTTGATTCGTGTGGCGCAATTGGCCGCCGAAGTGGGCTTTCCCGCAGGCGCCATCAACATCGTCACAGGCTACGGCCATGAAGTAGGAGATGCTCTGGCCAAACATCCAGGCATCGATCACATCAGCTTCACGGGCAGCCCCACAGTGGGCACTTTGATTCAACAAGCGGCCGCCGCAAGACACTGCCCTGTCACGCTCGAGTTGGGCGGTAAAAGTCCTCAAATTATTTTTGCCGATGCCGATTTGGATGCAGCCATACCTGTGGTCATCAATGCCATCGTTCAAAACGCCGGACAGACTTGCAGTGCAGGCTCGCGCGTCTTGATTGAAAAAAACATTTACGAGCCATTGCTTGCGCGATTGGGCCAGGCTTTTTCTAAGCTGCGAGTCGGCCCTGCCAAGGCCGATTTAAATTTAGGCCCGCTCATTCGCGCCACCCAAAAGCAACGCGTTCAGGGTTTTTTGGCAGACGCGCAAGCTGCCGGCATAGCCACAGTAGCGCAAGGCATGGTCGTTTCGGATGCGCCAGAGTCTGGCTTCTACCAAGCGCCTGTTTTATTGCGCGACGTTCCTGTCGACCACAGGGTGGCGCAAGAGGAGGTGTTTGGCCCGGTGCTTTCAGCCATGAGTTTTGACGGCGAAGATCAGGCCGTACAACTTGCCAATGCCACCTCGTTTGGGCTGGTGGCTGGCGTGTGGACTCGCGATGGCGGGCGTCAATTCAGAATTGCCAAACGCCTTAGAAGCGGCCAAGTGTTTGTCAACAACTACGGTGCAGGTGGCGGGGTTGAATTGCCCTTTGGCGGCGTGAAGTCTTCTGGGCATGGCCGTGAAAAAGGTTTCGAAGCACTGTATGGTTTCACCACCTTGAAGACAGTGGCCATTCACCATGGCTAATTTTCTTGTGCGCTGAATTGTCTTTGCAGTCATTTCATTTTTAGGATTTAAAATGAACATCAATCAAAAAGTGGTCATCGTGACGGGTTCCGGTGGCGGTATTGGCGAAGGCATCGCTAAACATTTTGCAGCGCATGGCGCCAAGGTTTTGGTCAACGACATCCAAGCCGCTGCGGGTCACAAAGTGGTCAAAGAAATTCAAGCGACTGGTGGCACTGCCGCCTTTTTTGCTGCAGACGTCACACGCTCTGACGATGTCAAAGCGATGGTGCAGGAAGCTGTGAAATTGTGGGGCCACTTGGATGTGATGATCAACAACGCAGGGTGGACACACCGCAATCGCCCTGCCCTGGAAGTCAGCGAAGATGACTTTGACCGGTGCTACGCGGTCAACATGAAAAGCATTTATCTGTCCACCATTCACGCAGTCCCAGAATTCCGTAAAAATGGGGGTGGCGCCCTCATCAACATTGCGTCTACCGCAGGCATTCGGCCACGCCCAGGCCTCACTTGGTACAACGGCTCCAAAGGTGCGGTCATTACCACCAGCAAATCTTTGGCCGCTGAATTAGGTCCTGACAACATTCGTGTCAATTGCATCAACCCTGTGTTCAACCCCGACACCGGTTTGTCGGCAGAGTTTGCTGGCGGCCCAGTGGACGATGCCAGGCGCGCCAAGTTCATGGCCTCCATTCCACTCGGTCGTTTTTCGACGGCCTTGGACGTGGCCAATGCAGCCTTGTATTTGGCCAGCGACGAAGGCTCATTCATCAGTGGTGTGTGCATTGAAGTAGACGGCGCCCGTTGTGTCTGAACGCGTTATTCCCATCATCAGTCAGCCTCTGGGAAATCTACCCATTCCTGAGCCTTCACAAGCGCAGGCTTGGGCGCCAGGCCAGCAGTTGCTTGATCAAAGAAAGCGGCCTTTGCGCGATTTGCGCATCAGCGTCACAGACCGTTGCAATTTTCGGTGCGGCTATTGCATGCCCAAAGAAATTTTCAACAACGACTATGTCTATTTGCCACACAGTGCGCTGCTTAGCTTCGAAGAGATTACGCGCACGGCCCAAAGCTTCATTGCCTTGGGTGTTGAAAAACTTCGACTGACGGGCGGCGAGCCCCTGCTGCGAAAAAATCTAGAAGTTCTCATTGCTCAGCTGGCGGCTTTGAAAACTTTGGCTGGCCAAGATTTGGACATCACCCTCACAACCAATGGTTCCCTTTTGGCAAGAAAAGCTCAGGCTCTCAAGAGTGCTGGCTTAAAACGTGTGACGGTTAGCCTCGATGGACTTGACGACGACGTCTTCAAGCAAATGAACGACGTTGACTTTCCGGTCAGCAACGTGCTGGAGGGCATTCAAGCGGCACAAGCTGCCGGCTTAGGGCCCATCAAAGTCAACATGGTGGTCAAGCGTGGCACCAATGAACAAGAAATATTGCCCATGGCGCGGTATTTCAAAGGCAAAGGCATTGCACTTCGATTCATTGAGTACATGGATGTGGGTGCCACCAATGGCTGGCGCATGAATGAAGTGATGCCCAGCGCCGACATTTTGCAGTTGCTGCAAACCGAGATGTCATTGACACCGCTTCAAGCCAGCCAGGCAGGCGAAACAGCAGAGCGTTGGGGCTATCTTAATGAAAAAGGCGTTCACGATGAGAGCTTGGGAGAAATTGGTTTCATCAGCAGCGTGACCAAAGCCTTTTGCAGCGATTGCAACCGCGCGCGCTTGACCACCGAAGGTCAACTCTATCTGTGTTTGTTTGCTTCGCAAGGCTATGACCTCAAACCTTTGGTGCGAAGCGAGTTGGATCAAAGCGCCCTCACGCAGGCCATTGCTGCCATTTGGTCGCAACGAGATGACCGGTATTCTGAAATTCGAGTCTCAGAGCCTGCATTGGAAAACGGTTCAACGCCAAGCGGCGCCAAACGCAAGGTTGAGATGAGCTACATCGGCGGCTAATCTCATTCATTGGACATCTATGAAACAATTTTCTAAATGAACGATTTGAGTATGACAGGCTTGATTTTGGCCGGAGGTCGAGGTGCGCGCATGGGCGGCATTGACAAAGGTTTGCAAAACTTCAATGGCACCCCACTGACCCTTCACACACTCATGCGCCTGCAAATGCAAACGTCTGAGCCTTTGTCCCAGATCATGGTGGTGGCCAACCGAAACTTGTCAGCCTATGAATCTTTTGGGGTGCAAGTATGGCCCGACAGCACCGATGGTTTTGCGGGCCCCCTTGCCGGATTTTTAACAGGCCTTGAACGCTGTGAAACAGACTTGTTGCTAACCGTGCCTTGCGACAGCCCCTTGTTTCCATTCAATTTAGCGCAGCGTTTGTTGGACACCTTAATTTCTGAAGAAGCTGACATCACAGTGGCTGCCGCCAGAGAAGAAGACGGTTCTGTGCGAGCGCAACCCGTGTTTTGTTTGATGCGGGTGAACTTGTTAGAAAGTTTGGTTAAGTTCATGCAATCGGGCGGCCGCAAAATTGACGCATGGACAGCCTTGCACAAAACGGTGCTGGTGCCATTTGACTCAGCCGACGTTGACCCGCGTGCCTTTTTCAATGCCAACACCCTCGAAGAACTGCACCGCCTCGAACAAACCACATGACACACCCACCGTCACTGGCTGACATTGCCGCACAACTTGAAGCTTATGACCCGCAGGCACTTCCGGCCAATGAGGTCTTGAATTTTCTAGATCACTTGGTGACGCCAGTTCACGACTCAGAATCAGTCGACATCTTTGCTGCATTGGGCAGAGTCACTGCGCAAGACGTGATCAGCCCCATCAATGTGCCACCGCACGACAACTCCGCCATGGATGGCTTTGCCTTTGATGGCGCACAATTGCGTGACACGCAAAGCTTGTCGCTGAAAGTGGTGGGCACCGCACTCGCGGGAAAAGCATGGGCAGGTTCAGTTAAAGCGGGCGAATGCGTCAAGATCATGACAGGCGCCATCATGCCCAAGGGCCTGAACACTGTGGTGCCGCAAGAGCTTTGTCATATCAAGACGAGCGATGCGATTGAGATTCCTACTGGCCTGCTAAAGGCTGGTGACAACCGCCGCTTGTGTGGCGAAGACATCATGCAGGGGCATGCTGCCCTTCTCAAGGGTGCCTTGATCACGCCTGCAGCAGCAGGACTGCTGGCCAGTTTGGGCATTCCCAAGGTATTGGTGGTGCGGCGCTTGCGGGTGGCTTATTTTTCGACGGGCGATGAAATTTTGAGCCTGGGTGAAGCGCCCCGCGAAGGTGCGGTCTATGACAGCAACCGCTATACGGTGCACGGCATGCTTCAAGCACTTGGCTGCGAGATGATCGACATGGGCGTTATCAAAGACGAGCCTGACTTGCTAGAGCAAGCCTTTAACAAGGCCGCGGAGCAAGCAGATGCGATCATCACCAGCGGTGGTGTGAGTGTGGGCGAAGCCGATTTCACCAAGGCCATGATGAAGAAATTGGGCGATGTGGTGTTTTGGAAAATTGCCATGCGACCAGGTCGGCCGATGGCCGTCGGCCGAATTCAAAAAGGCCAACGCTCAGCCGTTTTGTTTGGACTGCCAGGCAATCCTGTAGCGGTCATGGTCACCTTTTTGGCTTTTGTCAAACCAGCCTTGCTGAAAATGATGGGCTGCACGGCCGCGCCCCTGCCGATGCTAAGGGCCAGAACGCAAGAAGTGTTGCGCAAAAAACCGGGCAGAACAGAATACCAACGCGGCATTGTTTCTCGCAATGCGCAAGGCGAGCTTCAAGTGATCACCACCGGCAATCAAGGCTCCGGGGTCTTGAGCTCTATGGTGCAAGCCAATGGCCTGATTGTTTTGTCACACCAACAAGGCACAGCCCAGTTGGGTGACTGGGTGGACGTGTTGGTGCTTTAAACGACAATGTCAGTGCTGCTGCACTGAACTTGCGGGTTGATCTAGCGCATCAGCCTTGTTGGCGCCAGGAATCTTTTTGCGTGCAAACAGCGAGTACATGGTGGGCACCACAAAGACCGTTAGCAGCGTTCCAAAACTCATACCACCCACAATGACCCAGCCAATTTGGATGCGGCCCTCAGAGCCTGCGCCTGTGGCAAGGGCCAATGGCAGAGCACCCAACACCATGGCGCCAGTGGTCATCAAAATGGGGCGCAAGCGTTGGCCTGAAGCTTTCACAATGGCATCGAAGGTATCGACGCCCTGCGCTCGCAACTGGTTTGTAAACTCCACAATTAAAATGCCGTGCTTGGTGATCAAGCCAACCAATGTGATCAAGCCAATTTGGGAATATACATTGAGAGATCCACCCGTCAGCTTCAGCGTCATGAGGGCCCCAAACATGGACAAGGGTACCGACAACATGATGACCAAGGGGTCAATGAAGCTTTCAAACTGAGCAGCCAAGACCAAAAAGATAAAGAACAAAGCCAACACAAACACAATGACCAACGCGCCTTGTGAATTTCTAAATTCACGCGAGGTGCCATTCAGTTCTGTGGTGTAACCGGTCTTTAAAATGCCTGCGGCTGTTTTGTCTAAGAATTTCAGCGCGTCGCCTAGCGCATAGTCGGGCGCTAAGTTGGCTGTGATCGAGACCGATCGACGCTGCCCAAAGTGATTCAATTCGCGGGGTGACACACTCTCGCGAACTTTGACCAAGGCACTCAGAGGAATGACCGTGTCATTTCGGCCACGGACGTATATGTTGTCAATGTCATCTGGCGTGTTGCGGCCACTTATTTGGGTTTGCACAATCACATCGTATTGCTCTGCATCGCGTTTGTAACGCGTAACGACGCGACCGCCCAACATGGTTTCTATCGACCGCGCAACCACATCGACGCTCACGCCCAACTCAGTGGCTTTGATTCGATCGACTTCAATTCGCAGTTCAGGCTTGTTCAAGCGCAAATCGACGTCAGGCGCAATGAAGCCTGGATTTTTGGCAATCTCATCCAACATTTGACGCGTGACTGCGTTCAAATTCTGATAGCTGTCAGAGGTTTGAATGACGAAATTAACGGGACGCTCTCGGAAACCCTGCCCTAAGGATGGGGGGGTGATTGGAAACGCGTTGACGCCAGCAATGCCGTTGAATTTACCTTGCATCTCGCGGGCAATTTGAAGCGTTGTTCGCTTGCGTTCGTCCCAGTCTACCGCTCGGTAAATCACACTACCCTGAGCAACGGTTGGATTGCCTAAGTTGGCAAAAATTCGATCAAATTCTGGATAAGCACTGCCAATTTTTTCAAGGGTTTTGGCGTATTTATCGGTGTAGTCCAATGTGGAGCCATCGGGTGCTGTGACCGTTGCCAAAATGATGCCACGATCTTCCAAGGGCGAAAGTTCTTGCTTCATGGTGGGATAAACCAACACAATGCCAACGCCACAAGAGGCCATGATCAAGACTACCAGCCAGCGCGCTTTTTTTAATAAAAGAGAGAGTAAATTAGCATAGCCATTTGACAAACTGGTTAGGATTTTTTCCATGAACCTGTCAAAGAAATTCGGGTTCGGGTTGTGTCGCAGCAGCAAAGAACACATCATGGGAGAGAGGGTGAGCGCCACCAAGCAAGAGACCAGCACAGCGCCGGCCAAGGCCAGCGCAAATTCACTGAACAATTTACCAGTTCGTCCTGGCGTGAAAGCCAAAGGTGCAAACACAGCCGTCAAAGTAAGTGACATGGCCAAAATGGCAAAGCTAATTTCTCTAGCCCCCTTGATGGCCGCAGAAAAAGGATCGAGTCCCTCTTCAATGTGACGATAAATGTTTTCCAGCATCACGATGGCATCGTCCACCACCAAACCGATGGCCAGAACAAGCGCCAGCAATGTCAGTGTGTTGATGGTGAAGCCCGCCAAAGCCATGATGGCAAAAGTGCCAACCAAACTGACTGGAATGGTAATGATGGGAATGATGGAAGCGCGAACGGTTCGCAGGAAAACAAAAATCACAATCGCGACCAAAACGACAGCTTCAATAATGGTTTTAAAAACGCTCTTAATAGATTTGTCAATGAACACCGAGTTGTCGTTGGCCACATTGATCACAATGTCTTTCGGTAAATCTTGCTGCAGCTTGGGGAGCATTGCGCGAACGCCCTTGGACAATTCCAATGGGTTGGCTGTGGCTTGTCGAATCACGCCGGCTGAGATAGAAGGCAAGCCATTCAAGCGCACTCGACTGCGGTCATCCGCTGTCCCCTCCTCAACTCTGGCCACATCACGGATCTTGATCGGAAAGCCATTCACATTGCGAATGGTGATGTCACCGAATTGGCCGGGTCTGATCAGGTCAGTTTGCGAAGTCACACTGAACTCGCGCAGTTGTGACTCAATGCGTCCTGCTGGCAACTCCAAGTTACTACGGCGAATGGCGTCTTCTACGTCTTGAGATGTGAGGCGGTAAGCGGCCAAGCGTTCAGCATCCAACCAAACGCGCATGGCGTATTTGCGCTCACCGAAAATACGAACATCGGCCACACCGGTCACGGTTTGCAGCTGCGGCTTCACGACTCGGTTGATCAAATCATTGATTTGAAGAGGCGACAAGGTTTCGCTGGCGAAGGCCAACCAAATGACAGGGAAGGCATCTGCCTCGACTTTGGCAATGACGGGTTCTTCAATGGCTTGTGGCAAACGACCGCGAATTCGAGAGGTTCGGTCGCGCACTTCTGCTGCGGCAGTATCGGCATCTTTTTCTAAGCGAAAACGAACTGTGATTTGAGACTGATCAGCACGACTGATGGAAGTGATGACGTCGACAGCATCAATGCCGGCGATGGAATCTTCCAAAGGCTTGGTGACTTGCGACTCAATCACCTCGGCCGATGCCCCGGGGTATTTCACACTGACCGTGACAGTGGGCTCGTCAATCTTGGGATACTCACGCAAAGAAAGTCGGTCGAAGCTGACCCCGCCAATCAGGAGAATGAGCAGCGATAAAACGGTTGCAAAGACCGGCCTTCGAATGGATGTTTCAGCGAGTTGCATTCAGACCTCGTGTGCATGGGTTCTCGCCAGGGGCGGCAGGGCCTTTGCCGTCCTTCGCTGGTCCTGCGTTGCCGCCCTTGGGGCCGGATTTTTCTGCGGGTTTGGGTGCATTACCTGCAGCCTCAGGCCTCGTACCTGGGGCGGCGTTGGCGCCACCACCTTGTGCTTTTGAAGTGTCCACAATGCGCACAACAGTGCCTTCTTTTTGCAAGCGCTGCTGCCCTGCGACCACCACAGAATCGCCCATCGCTAAGCCTTCTAAAATCTCAACTCGCCCAGGTTGGCGAATGCCAATCTTGACGGTGACTCTTTCAGAAATCAGTTCATCTTTATTGGGTCCGGGAACAACACGCACCACAGTTGAACGACCGCCCTGCGGCACGATGGCTTCTTCGGGAATGACCAAAGCGTCATCACGCTCACCAAACACCGCATTGACACGTGCAAACATACCAGGGCGCAATTGCATTTGTCGGTTATCGATACAACCGCGCACACCCACAGAGCGGCCATTGGCATCAATCAAAGGATCTATGGCTTGAATGACAGCCGTGAATTTACGGCCGGGCAAAGCGTCCATGGTCACTTGCGCTTTTTGCCCAGTTTTAACTTTGGCTTGAAAACGCTCTGGCAAACGGAAATCAAGCAAAACAGCTTCGATGTCCTCAACGTTGACCATGTCAGCGCCATCTTTCAAATAATCACCCACGTTAATTTGACGAAAGCCAGCGGTGCCATCAAATGGGGCAAGCACCTTCAAGCGCTGCAAGGTGGCTTGGGCCAATGCCAATTTGGCTTGTGCAACTTGAAGCGCTGCATCGGATTCATCCAGAGAACGTTTGCTGATAAAGTTTTGCGCGACAAGTTCTTGATTGCGCGTGTGGTTAGCTTGTGCAATTGACAACTCAGCTTTGGACTGAGCCAGTTGTGCAGAAGGCAGTTGATCGTCAAACTGGACCAAGACCTGACCCTTTTTAACTTTTTGTCCATCTTTGAAAAGCACCTGACTGACTCTGCCGCCCACCTCGGGGCGCAATATAACGCCCTGAAACGAACGCAAGCTACCAACCGATTGGGTCTCGTCCACCAACATGGCTTTTTCAACCTTGGCAACCTCGACGGCAGGCGGCCTTTGTGGCGCTCCAGAACCTGGCGCAGTGCCGGTAGTACCACCAGAACCAGGTGCAGCAGCCGAAGCAGGGGCTGGCTGAGCAGCGCTGTTAGGGGTGCTGCCAGGAGCAGCGAGCTCTGGCTTTGGCGCTGAAGGTTTATTTTGGAACCACCACGCGGCACCAACTGCTAGGACCAGACCAATGAGCGCAAGCGGGAGATAAGGTTTTTTGAAAGACATCAAAGATTCCGAACAGTATCCAAAACAGCTTGGAAATGTAACAGTTGTTGGGTTTCTCTGACTAGCTCCTGCCCAGGGCTTTGTCGACACCTAAATTGGCCAGTGCATCCGCCCTTTCATTGCCGGGGTCGCCGGCGTGCCCCTTGACCCATCGCCATTCAATTTGATGCCCCGAATTTGCAACCAAAAGGTCTAATTTTTGCCATAAATCGGCATTTTTAACGGGTTGCTTGGCGGCGGTTCGCCACCCCCTCGCTTTCCAGCCGTGAACCCACTCGGTAATGCCCTTTCGAACATACTCACTGTCCAAAAAAAGTGTGACCTTGCAGGGCCGCTTTAAAGCGATCAAGGCCTCGATCACCGCCGTCAACTCCATTCGGTTGTTGGTGGTGTCTAGCTCACCCCCAAATATTTCCCGCACATGCTCGGCGGACCGCATCAGCGCACCCCAGCCCCCTGGGCCAGGATTGCCCTTGCAAGCGCCATCCGTATGAATTTCAACGTGATTCACATTCACTCTTTCTTTGGGCGCCAGCGTCGCCTTGAGTTTGATTTTGTCGCCGCGCCAGGGTGACGGCAGCCTTGGTTTGAGGCCTGCGTTGCTTCCAAGTCGCACCCAAAATACGCCCGCCTGGGACCTTTTTCACTGCCACAATGACGTAGGCCCCGCCCAAAATAGGCCACCAGTTGGCGCCCAACTTGTCCATAAAAGCCCAACGGTCGAACCATTTCGGCTTGTCCAGCGCAGGCCGCCAACACCCAAATTGACTCACTTTGACCTCGAAGCCCAGCAGTCGAAGCCAGTCCCTGAGTCGCCAATAGCCAATCAACTCATCGCAAGCAGGTGAGCTAAGACCCTTAAAACCCCAGCGCCTGTACCACTGGGCGCGTTTGTGGCGCCAACCCCAGAGGCTGGTCGGGTTGAGACCGGTGATCAGCAAATGGCCCTCAGGCACCAAGACCCGCTCGGCCTCACGCAAAGTGGCATGCGCATCCAAACTTAATTCCAAACTGTGAGGCATGACCAGCAAATCCAAACTGTCGGCTTTAAATGGCAGGGCGATGCTGTGGGCGGCAAACTGAAAAGCTTGCCCCTCTGGCAATGCATTGGTATCTGACAGGGCCAACCATTGGTGGGGCATGCGATTGGCTCGCAAGCCCTCTAGCTCGGGCATGCCCAATTGCAGTGCGTGGTAGCCAAAGATATCTGCCACCAAAGCGTCCATCTTAGTTTGCTCCCAGCTCAACAAGAAAGACCCTGCTGGCGTAGCCAACCATTGACGCCAATCTTGCGCCATTGAGGTGGTTTCTATAATAGGAAGAGTCATGAACCTAATACCGCTGCCCGCATTCTCCGATAATTACATTTGGCTGTTGCAACACCAAGGCCTTGCATTGGTTGTCGACCCGGGTGATTCAACGCCCGTTGACAACTGGTTGGCTGCCAACAATCACAAACTGGATTGCATTTTAGTCACGCATCACCATGGTGATCATACGGGGGGCGTGGCAAAACTTCAGCACCATTGGGGCGCCAAGGTTTACGGGCCAGCCCACGAAAAATTGCCCTTCAAATATCAAGCCTTATTGCAAGGTCACGAGTTCAGCTGGCTTGGCCTGAATTTTCAAACATTGGATGTGCCGGGCCATACTGCGGGACACATCGCTTATTTCGCAGAGCCCGAAGGCCAAGAACCTCTGCTTTTTTGTGGTGACACCCTTTTCTCTGGTGGCTGCGGTCGCTTGTTTGAGGGCACTGCACAGCAGATGCTCGATTCATTGGATCGGTTGGCCGCGCTGCCAGGCGCTTCGCGCGTTTGTTGCGCGCACGAGTACACACTGAGCAATTTGAAATTTGCCAGCGCCGTAGAGCCACAGAATATAAATCTGCAAACCTATGTCAAACATTGCAAAGACCTCAGGGCTCAGAACTTACCCACCTTGCCCGCCAATCTGGCGAACGAGTTGCAAATCAACCCTTTCTTGAGAACCCGTTCGCCAGCAGTGATTGGTGCGGTGAAAAAATTTGCACCGCTGGTTAAAGACAATGAAGCAGATATTTTTGCCCATCTGCGACTCTGGAAAAACGACTACAAATGAACCACACCATCACGGGCATCAGCCTGAAGATCAAGCTAGGACTGTGTCTTGCTCTGTTTTTAACTGGCTGCGCCAATGTTCAGAAACAAGCTGAAACAAATCCTGTGGACATCAGCACAGCAGCTGAAAGTGCTTCTATTTCTACGTCTTCGAGTGCAACAGCAATACCACCCACTGCTACGACGCCTCCTCAAGTGCTTGCGCCTCTTAAAGCGCCTATCGCCAAGGCCAAAATCGACGATGTCACTGAGCCCCCTGCTGACATTTGGGTGCGAATTCGCCAAGGCTTTGCCATGCCCGATCTTGAAAATGATCTGGTGAAAGACCGCGAAGTTTGGTACGCAGCGCGTCCCGACTACATGGTGAGAATGACAGAGCGCTCAAGAAGATATTTGTTTCACATTGTTGAGGAACTTGAACGCAGAAACATGCCTACAGAGTTGGCCTTGTTGCCCTTCATCGAGTCGGCCTTTAACCCTGAAGCGGTCTCTTCGGCCAAAGCAGCAGGCATGTGGCAATTTATGCCCGCCACTGGCAAATACTTCGATTTGAAACAAAACGTTTTCAGGGACGAACGTCGCGACGTGGTTGAGTCAACCCGCGCGGCCCTTGACTATTTACAAAAACTTTATGGCATGTTTGGCGATTGGCACTTGGCATTGGCAGCTTACAACTGGGGGGAAGGCAGTGTGGGTCGCGCATTGGCCAAAAACAAAGCAGCCGGGCTAGGACTGAGCTATTCAGAATTGAGAATGCCCAACGAAACACGCTATTACGTACCCAAGTTGCAGGCCGTTAAAAACATCATTGCGCAGCCCCAAAATTTCAACGTACGGTTGCCACTCATTCAGAACCACCCGTATTTCAAATCTGTCAGCATCACACGTGACATCGATGTCAAATTGGCAGCCAATTTTTCAGGTGTCAGCATGGAAGATTTCAAAGCTTTAAATCCTTCCATGAGCCGGCCTGTTATTTTGGCTGCAGGTACACCTGAAATTTTGCTACCTTGGGACAACGCTGACCGGTTCCAGCGCCGACTCGAAGAGCACGCACAAAAACAATTGGCCAGTTGGACCGCTTGGTCTGTGCCCAAGACCATGAAGGTTTCGGAGGTCAGCAAACTGGTCAAAATGACCGAAGCCGAACTTCGCTCTGTGAATCAAATTCCAAACGGCATGCAAGTCAAACAAGGCTCTACCTTGTTGGTTGTAAGACAAGGCGACCTTGACGCTGACGTCACTGAACATCTGGCCGACAACGCCAAAATTTCTTTTGCACCCGAAATTGTTTTGCGCCGCATCATGGTGAAAGTTCAAAAAGGCGACACCTTGGCCACGCTGGCAAGCCGTCATGACGTCTCACCCTCGAACATTGCTGCTTGGAATAAATTGAAGATGCCTGTGGCACTCAAACCGGGGCAATCGATTGCCATCTTGGTGCCAACTACGGCCAGTTCCCGCGGAAGTAAAAACACAAGCAAGAAGTCGAGCGTCAACAAAGGTGTGAAAGCTTCAGCTGGCGCTCCCAAATCAAAGCAGGCCAAAGTCCAATCAAAGCCTTCAACCCCAAAAACTAGCAAGCCAAACTCGCCCAGTGCTTCCTTCAGGAATTGATTTTGCGTTGTGCCGTTAGCGCAAATTCATTGGTATAAGTTTTAGCCAAGGTGGTCCAAGTGGCCCGGTCGGTGCTAACGCGACTGGCTCTGGCGCGCCAAGCCGTTTGCAAGGACTCGGTCGAAAACATGCCATCCAAGCTATAGCTGTCGCGCACATTTTCCAAAGCGCCTAAGTAAATCGCACGATCGCCCATCCAGTTGTGAGAGGGCACCATTTTGAGAATATCGGAAGGTCCTGCGGTTTTGAGCCACTGCAATGCTCTGACCACGCCTCGGGTCAAGGTCAGGGCAACATCGGCGCGTTTTTGCAAAAACTCACCCTTGCCAAACAAACAAGCTGAGAGCATGGGGCCGCCAAACATGCGCTGCGAACTGAGCAGCGATCGCGTCTCAGCCAAGAGACGCAATTCGTTTTTCTGTTCCAGGTAGTGCATGACAGGATCGATGTGACACAAAGCGTCAACCGAGCCATTTCTAACGGCTTCAACCAAATGACCAGTGGCAGAGCCTAGTTCAATGAACTGAACGTTCTCGGCTGCAAGCTTGGTTTTCAATAGCCACTGCTGCGCTAACCAATGCGTGCCAGAACCTAAAGATGAAATACCCATCTTGAAAGATTTGAGATCAGCCAATGATTTCATGGCAAGCGCTTTTCGTGTGGCCAAGCCCACACTGATTTGGGGCGCTCTGCCCTGCAACACAAAGGCGCGGTAATTTAAGCCACGCGCTTGCAAATCGAGGGTGTGCTCGAAAGCGCCTGACACCACATCTGCTTGCCCATTCAAGGCCAATTGAACCGCTTGAAGGCCCGATTCACATTCAAGCCAATCAATTTGCAGACCCTCGTTTTTGAACGCACCCAATTGCTCAGCCAAAACCAAAGGCAAATGGAACAGACTGGTTTTTGCAGCAAGTGCAATGCTGACTTTTTGAGGAGTAACAGCAGACAGCGCCAAGCCAGGCGCCAGCACAACACTGGCCATGGCCACTGCTGAAAACTCACGCCGCCGAAGCTTTTGTAACACGCCAATACCCCTTGAAGAGTTCCCATCGATAATGAGATCAGCATACAAAGGTATCGATATCGGCGCATCGGGAAACATCCCAAGCGGGTAATTACGTAATGAAGAACACTGAGAACTCAGTGTGCGAAGTAGCAACGCCCTTATCGACGATCAACCAGTGCGTGGGCGATGGTGCCCAAATCGACATATTCAAGTTCACTTCCAGCAGGAACGCCTCTGGCCAAGCGCGTGACGCGCAAGCCTCTCTTCTTTAACATTTCAGCAATGACATGCGCCGTGGCCTCACCCTCGCCCGTGAAATTGGTGGCCAAAATAACTTCTTGCACCAGACCGTCATTGCAACGCTCTGACAGTTTGGCAAATCCGAGGTCGTTTGGTCCAATGCCGTCTAGGGGGCTGAGCTTGCCCATGAGAACAAAGTACAGGCCCTTGAAAGTAGAAGTTCTCTCAATGGCCGCTTGGTCTGCGGGCGTTTCCACCACACACAGCTGCGTTCGATCGCGCTCAGGGTCGGCACACATGCTGCAAACATCTGTCTCAGTGAGTGTGTGACAGGTGGCGCAATGTTTGACGTTGTCACAAGCGTGCTCTAAGGCTTTTGCCAAATGCAGCGCAGCACTGCGCTCGTGCTGCATCAAATGAAATGCCATGCGAGAGGCTGACTTGGCACCGACTCCCGGCAAAACCCGCAGCGCTTGAATGAGCGCATCGAGTGCATGGGCATTGGGTTTTTGCATGGCTTCTGAAAAAAATTAGAAAGGCAACTTCATGCCGGGAGGTAAACCGGCCGTCAATTTGCCCATTTTCTGTTGAGACACTTCCTCTGCCTGGCGGACGGCATCGTTAAAGGCTGCAGCCACCAAGTCCTCCAACAGGTCCTTGTCGTCTGTTAGCAAAGAGGGGTCGATCGTGACACGCTTGACAGCATGTTTACAAGTCATCACTACTTTGACCATGCCACTGCCAGACGAGCCTTCCACTTCGACAAAAGCCAATTCGTCTTGGGCTTTCTTCAAATTGTCTTGCATGGCTTGGGCTTGCTTCATCAAGCCAGCGAGTTGACCTTTGTTGAACATGGTTTTCCTTCCGTTAAATTTAAGAAATAAGTTTGATTGTGCCGGGCACTATTTTGGCGCCAAAATTTTCAACCATGGCTTGCACCATGGGATCTGAATGAATCAAATCTTCAGCCGCTTTTTGCTTTTCAGCCAAATCAGCGGCATTGCGCTGTGCAGGTGAATCGGTCACTTTGCCAATTTCAACCACCAGCTTGACGGTATGCCCTGCGCTGTTCAAGGCGGCTTGTAAACGCTCGCGCGCAGTGCCTTGATTTAAGGATTCACTGTCAATTCTCAAATGCCATTGATCGGTATCGCGTGCAATCAATTGAGATTGCAAGGCCAACTCACGCACCAAGGCTGTTACAGCTTCAGAAGCTACCAATTGCCGAACTGTTTGCGTCCAAAAATGGCCCTCCTCTGTGGCGACCAACACTTTCGGCGCTGTTCTTTCAGACGGTTCACTGGCTTGACGGACTGGCAAATTTTTAACTTGAATAGGCGTCATGCGCGCCTCTAAAATAGGCAACTCGACTGAAGACTCGTCAGCAGTAAAGGGCGCGGGCGAAGAAGCAGTGGCCGGTAGCGCGGCCGCTGCACTAGGTGGCGCTGTCGCTAAAGTTTTTTTTTGAGCCGCAGGCGCCTGCACCTGTTGAGCTTCTTGAGATTGATGAGCTTTCGGCTTAAAAGCCAGTAGCCTCAGCAAGACCATGGTCAGCGCTGCGTATTCATCGGGCGCCAAGCCCAGTTCTGTGCGGCCGTGCAAACACAAGCTGTAGAGCAACTGCGTTTCATCGGCGGGCATGGCCTCAGACAAACGCAACAGATGTTGGTGATCCGGGTCGTCCGATTCAGCGGCAGCGCTGGGGACTGCTTGCAATACAGCCATGCGCTGCAACACCATGGACATGTCTTCCAAGGCAGAAGCAGCAGACAAGCCATTCAGTCGCAGGCCTTCAGAAATTGCAACTACCGCGGCACCATCGCCCCTAGCAAGGGCATCAATAAGGCCCATGACATGGCTGCGATCGACACTGCCCAACATCAAACGAACCGTGGCTTCTTGCAATTGGCCACTGCCAAATGCAATGGCTTGATCGGCTAGGCTCAGTGCATCGCGCATGGACCCTCTGGCGGCACGGGCCAACAACTTCAGCGCCATGGGCTCAGCTGGCAAGTTCTCTTGCGCCAAGACTTTCGTAAGGTGTTCAAACACTGTTTCTGGCGCCATGGGACGCAAGTTAAATTGCAAGCACCGAGACAAAACAGTGACAGGCACTTTTTGGGGATCGGTGGTGGCCAATACAAACTTCAAATACTCGGGCGGCTCTTCAAGCGTTTTCAACATGGCATTGAAGGCCGTGTTGGTTAACATGTGAACCTCGTCAATCATGAACACCTTGAAGCGCCCCTGAACCGGTTTGTAAACCGCTTGCTCAAGCAAGCTTTGAACTTCATCGACACCCCGATTGGAGGCGGCATCAAGTTCCGTGTAATCGACAAATCGACCTGAATCAATGTCTCGGCAGGCTTGGCAAACACCACAAGGCTCAGCAGTAATGCCGCCCTGTCCGTCTGTGCCCTGGCAATTGAGTGATTTGGCCAAAATGCGAGACACCGTTGTCTTGCCCACGCCCCTGGTGCCGGTGAACAAATAGGCGTGGTGCAACCTTTGTTGCACAAGGGCATTGGTCAGGGCTTGCACGACATGCTCCTGCCCCACCATTTCAGTGAAGTTGCGAGGTCGGTATTTGCGAGCTAGAACGAGATAAGACATGTATTGATTCTATCGGTGTCTTACAATAGCACCCGACGGGCCTTCCCGCATGGTAAAGCGGCCAACCGAGTCAGGTGGGGAACCAAGCAGCTCTAACTGCAGAGTCAGTGCCGGGGTCAAGGCTCGTCACCTTTCATATTGGCGTGCAAGCTCTTAGCAGCTTTCACCCCTGTGGCCATGCAGGCCGTGAGCAAATAGCCACCTGTGGGCGCTTCCCAATCCAACATTTCTCCCGCACAAAACACCCCCGGCAATGCCTTGGTTTGCAGCCCTGCATCGAGGCCCTCCCACGTCACGCCGCCTGCGCTGCTGATGGCTTCATCGATGGGCCTGGGCTTTGTGAGCACCACCACCAAGCCTTTGATGGCCAATGCCAGTTGCGCTGGATCTTGCAAAATCTGAGGCAACAACAATTCGTTCAACAGGGCCATCTTGACGCCCTCAATGCCGAGTCGTCCCTTAAGGTGTGAAGACAAACTGCGCGAGCCCCGAGGATGTGAAACCTCTTGGATGACTTTTTCCAAGGGCCAATCGGGCAATAAATCCAACTTAAATTCAGCCAGCCCTTGCGCTTGAATGGCCTTGCGTAAATCTGATGACGCGGCATAAATCAAACTGCCTTCCACCCCGTAGGTGCTGGCCACAAACTCTCCCTGGCGCCTGATGACATGCCCTTGGGCATGAACCCACTCGATGGCGACTGATTTGAGAGGCTGACCCGCAAAACGCGCCAAGAAAAAAGGTGTCCAACCCTGCCCTTCTCTGCCGGCCACGTGAAAACCGCAATTAGAAGGCAGCAGGTCGTTGACTGGGACACCCATATCAGTTAACCAAGGCGCCCAAGCACCGTCAGAGCCTAGCCGGGCCCAACTTCCACCACCAAGCGCCAAGACCACAGCTTGAGCATTGACTTTGCGCAGCTCAAGCACGGGCGACGAGAGATGCCGCACTTCGAAACTTAATTCTGTGCATTTGCCATGGGCTTTGTCAGCAGGCATTGCTTGCAAACCTGTTAATCGATGGCGCATGTGAAATTCAACGGGCTTGCCTGTTGCAGGATGGCGCAACCGATGTAACCACGCTCGCAGCAAGGGGGCTGCTTTCATTTCTTTGGGGAAAATACGTCCTGAGCTTCCAATGAACGTTTCAACTCCCAAATCCTGAGCCCAAGCCCTCAATTGATCTGAGCCCCAATCGCTCAGCAGGGGTTTCAGTTGTGCAGCATGAGCGTCATAGCGATTTACAAATTGATTGAACGCCTCTGAGTGCGTGAGGTTCAGGCCGCCTCGCCCTGCCAACAAAAACTTTCGACCCACTGAAGGCATGGCATCAAACAGATGCACAGAATGACCCAAACTCGACAAAACCTGAGCCGCCATTAGGCCTGCAGGCCCGCCCCCAATGACCGCCACAGACAGATCTAGGTGCTTTGAAGCGTGAGGTGAAGGGATGTCCATGCGGTGAAAATGATTTGGATCAAGTGATGAACGAGCAACTTTGCTCGTTTCTGTCAAAATACAACAAGTTTACAAACTAGATTTGCTGTAATTTCAATCTCAACAAGGAACAGGCCATGGCCAGCGATTTGATCAAACACACAACCGACGCCACTTTTGAAGCCGACGTGCTCAAAGCCGACAAGCCAGTGATCGTTGATTTTTGGGCTGAATGGTGCGGTCCTTGCAAAATGATTGCCCCCATTCTGGACGAAGTTGCAACGGGCTACGAAGGCAAACTGCAAATTACCAAAATGAATGTCGATGAAAACCGCGACATCCCCGCCAAATTCGGCATTCGGGGCATTCCAACCTTGATGGTTTTCAAAGATGGTCAATTGGCCGCCACCAAAGTGGGTGCCATGAGCAAATCTCAGTTAACCGCATTCATTGACCAGCAGTTGGCTTGAATCCAAAGCGCCTACCCAAGGCGCTTTGAGGCCCACCTCCCCAATTTGAAGCCATTTGGGAGGTTGGCATGCCCAGTTGCGACACTTCAAAAAATCCTGTCATAATTCGCATCGTTGAGTCCCCAAAGGGTTTCAGCACAGTTTCAAGATAGAAATTGACAAAAGCCCATAGCGTCTACTTGCTCCCCTTTGACGCATCTTCCCAGCTTTGGTTTCTAGACGTTTGAAATTTCGGTCTCCTTCCTCCCCCTGATTTTTTTGACATCAACCCACAAGGGTTGCTTTACGCAGGTAAATCCATGCACTTAAACGAACTCAAGGCACTGCATGTGTCTGAAGTCCTCAAGCAAGCCGACGAGCTTGAAATTGAAAACACAGGCCGCATGCGCAAACAAGAGTTGATGTTTGCCATCATTAAAAAACGTGCTCGCGCTGGCGAGCAAGTGTTTGCCGACGGTGTTTTAGAAATCTTGCCCGATGGTTTTGGTTTCTTGCGCAGCCCCGACACCAGTTACACCGCCAGCACCGACGACATCTACATCAGCCCCAGCCAAGTGCGCAGATTCAATTTGCACACCGGCGACATGATTGAAGGCGAAGTTCGAATTCCCAAAGACGGCGAGCGCTACTTTGCCCTCACCAAGCTTGACAAGGTCAATGGCGACTTGCCAGAGAACAACAAGCACAAGGTCATGTTTGAGAACTTAACGCCTTTGTTCCCCAACATTCAGATGCACCTAGAGCGCGACATCAAGGCCGACGAGAACATCACAAGCCGAGTGATTGACATCATTGCCCCACTTGGCAAAGGACAGCGCGCCCTCATTGTGGCGCAGCCCAAGTCTGGCAAAACCGTCATGATGCAGCACATTGCACATGCCATCACCGCCAACAATCCCGATGTTCACCTCATGGTCTTGCTGGTCGACGAGCGTCCTGAAGAGGTGACTGAAATGCAGCGCACTGTGCGCGGCGAAGTGATTGCATCCACCTTTGACGAACCAGCTGCACGTCACGTGCACGTGGCCGAAATGGTCATTGAACGCGCCAAGCGTTTGGTGGAGTTGAAAAAAGATGTGGTCATCTTGCTCGACTCCCTGACCCGCTTGGCCCGCGCTTACAACAACGTGGTGCCCAGCTCTGGCAAAGTTTTGACCGGTGGTGTCGATGCCAATGCCTTGCAACGCCCCAAGCGTTTCTTTGGTGCTGCTCGCAATGTCGAAGAAGGCGGCAGCCTGACCATCATTGCCACAGCGCTGGTCGATACCGGTAGCCGCATGGACGAGGTGATCTTTGAGGAATTCAAAGGGACTGGCAATTGCGAGATCCATCTTGAACGCCGCTTGTACGAAAAACGCGTGTTCCCGGCCATCAACTTGAACCGCAGTGGTACACGCCGCGAGGAATTGTTGCTCCAGCCTGAAGTGCTGCAAAAAACCCGCATCTTGCGCCAGTTCATGTACAACATGGACGAAATTGAGGCCATGGAAATGGTTCTGAAAAGCATGAAAGCCACTAAGAGCAACGTCGAATTCTTCGACATGATGCGCCGCGGCGGCTAAAAAGCAGCTTTTACAGACCCAATTAGGCGTGCAAGTCATTGATTTCATGCCATAATCTCGTGCTTAGCGAAAAGTACCCCGGATGGTCCGAGGCGGCTGTCGCATCTGAACCCAAGGAATAGATCATGAAAGAAGGCATTCACCCCAATTACCGAGAAGTTTGCTTCTTGGACTTGTCTAACGGCTTCAAGTTCGTCACACGTTCTTGCGTCAATGCCAAAGAGATGGTGAAAATGGACGATGGCCGCGAGTTGCCTTTGTTCAAACTCGATACATCCAGCGAATCACACCCTTTCTACACAGGTACCCAAAAATCTGTGGACAACATGGGTGGTCGCGTTGAGAGGTTCCGCAACCGTTTTGGCAAAACGTCCATTACCAAGTAATCTTTCTAGCGCGTCACTTCGTGACCATCGAAGGGCAGTCCGGGCAACCGGCCTGCCCTTGTTTTTTGCCTCAGCCCACACTTGTGAATTTGAACCTGACTCTGCTATTGTCTGAATTGTGAACTCCTACTCATCAGATACCTCTGCCAACCCGGCCATCGTGGCGCAAAGTGCCGTTAGGCGTTTGCCGCGATGGGTTTTATGGGCGCTTTGCTTGGCCTATGTTTTGCCTGGCTTTATGGGTCGCACTCCTTGGAAAGCCGCTGACATGGAAGCCTTTGGCTTCATGTTCAATTTGGCGCAATCGTTTGGCTCAGACAGTGTGGCGTGGTTAAAACCAACGCTGCTTGGGCAAACAGACAGCGGTGCGGCCCTTTTGCCTTATTGGCTAGGTGCGTGGGCCATTCAATTGGCGCCCAAGGGCCTGCCGATCGACACAGCGGCTCAATTGCCATTTATTGCCTTGTTGGGTCTCACACTGGCTGCCACTTGGTACGCGGTTTACGCCCTTGCGAGAACTCCGGCGGCTCAACCCGTCAGCTTTGCATTTGGCGGAGAAGCCAAACCTGCAGACTATGCGCGGGCTATTGCAGATGGTGGTTTGCTAGCCTTGATTGCTTGCTTAGGTTTGGCCAGACTGTCTCACGAGGCCACCCCCGCACTCGCACAACTTTCTTTTTCTGCGCTTCTCTTTTTTGCATTGGCCAACTTGGCTCGCAAAAGAATGGCATCGCTGTTTTGCGCTGCACTCGCCATCATTGGCTTGGCACTTTCAGGCGCCCCTGCATTGGCAATGATTTTGGGGGCAGGCGGCGCCATTGTCATTGCTTTAGATACGGGTCAGCCGCAATCTCTGCGCGTAAAAAAAGTCGATGTTGCCTGGGTCTTGATCTTTTGCCTTGCTACAGCAGCCATCGCCAATGGCTTGGACTTGTGGCAATGGCGAGTTGCCTCGTCTCATTTGTTTGAAGTCCAGGATATGGCCCGTTTGCTTTTGTGGTTCGCTTGGCCTGCATGGCCCTTGGCTCTTTGGACGCTTTGGCGGTGGCGCTATCAACTCAAAAGTATGTCAGCCAACCCCCATTTGTCGCTGCCGCTTTGGTTCATGGGTGTGGGCATTGCCACGACATGGATGTCCGGCTTGAGTGATCGTGCGCTGCTCATCAGCTTGCCTGCATTGGCCACGCTGGCCGCCTTTGCACTGCCCACTTTGAAACGCAGCCTCAGCGCTTTCATTGATTGGTTTACCTTGCTCTTTTTCAGCGTGGGTGCACTCATCATTTGGACTGTTTGGCTGTCAATGCAAACAGGTTTTCCTGCTCAGCCTGCCATCAATGTGGCTCGACTTGCGCCAGGTTTTGTGCTTCAGTTTTCTACCACAGCATTCATTTTGGCGAGCTTGGCAACCCTGGCCTGGGCCGGCCTTGTCAGATGGCGAGCCGGTAGACATCGCTCGGCACTTTGGAAGAGCATGGTGCTGCCTGCCAGTGGTGCCACATTGTGCTGGCTTTTGGTCATGACACTGTGGTTGCCCTTGCTAGATTTCGGCAGAAGCTATGCGCCCCTGGTTAACAAAGTTCGCAGCATGATGGGTGCAACAGGCTGTGTTCACTACTATGGATTGACCAAGGCGCAAGGCGCAGCTTTTCAATTTCATGGCGATCTTAAACTGCTCCCTGTTGCAACCCGCGCTGAAAGCACAGTTTCAAATGCAAGCCAATGTGCTTGGCTCATTGTCGACACACAAGCCCTGGAGGCATTCAACAAAGAGGTTGATGCTAGCGCATGGACACAACACGCCACAGTGCGTCGCCCCTCGGACAACAACGAAGACATCGTCTTGTTCAGAGCCCAGTCGATCTCCATCACCGCCAAACCCTGAGCGCGAATTGCGGCATGTTTGAAGCGCGCATCATCCTTCGTCACGCCGGTACGGTTTTAGTGGGGCAACTGGCTGTGATGGCTTTTGGTGTTGCAGATACCCTCATTGCCGGTCGTTACGACGCTTCTGCACTCGCTGCTTTATCGGTGGGCTCTGCCATTTACATCAGCATCTATGTGGCCTTGAACGGCTTGATCACCGCACTGCTTCCGGTCTGGGCAGAACTTCGCGGCGCTGGGTCTCATGTGGCGCTAGGTCAATCCGTGCGGCAGGCCTTGTACTTGTGCCTTGCCGTCATCGTCTTGGGTACCCTGACTCTGCTCTTTCCTGATCCTTGGTTGAATGCCACTGGCGTGCCTGAAGTTTTACAAAATGATGTGCGAGATTACCTCCAGGTTCTGGCAATCGCGGTTGGCCCTTCGCTGCTGTTTCGAATGTATTCAACACTGAACCAGAGCCTGGGTATGCCGTTCTGGGTCACAGCACTTCAAATTGTATCTTTGGGCATCAAAATTCCTCTTTCAATTTGGTTCACTTTTGGTGGCTGGAGTTTGGACGCGCAAGGCCTTGTGGGCTGCGCCTGGGCAACTTTGGTAGTGAACACATGGCTCATGCTCATGGGCATTTATTTTTTGCGCTACCAAAAGATTTACCAAGAATTCAAAATATGGAAGCCCTTGGAAGCACCTAACTGGAAAATGATCCGCGCTTTTTTGCACTTGGGAATTCCTGCAGCATTGGCTTTGATGGTGGAGGTCACCTCCTTCACCATGATGGCCTTGTTCATATCTAGACAAGGTGTCGTGGCATCAGCCAGCCACCAAATTGCAACCAGCATTGCCACGCTGTTCTACATGGTGCCATTGGCGCTTGGCATCGCTTGCAGTGCGCGGGTTGGCTTTTGGATTGGGGCCAACGAACCGCGACATGCAGAAAATGCCGCCCACACGGGGCTGAAGTTAACTTTGGCACTGGCCTTGGCACTGAGCAGCGCGTTGGCTATTGGCAAGGATGCTTTAGCAAGCTTGTTCTCAACCGATACGGCGGTCATCCTGGCTGCGGCTTCAGTGCTGGGATGGGTTGCGCTTCATCATTTGGTTGACGCACTTCAAGCCGTGTGTGCGTTTATATTGCGGTGTTACAAAATGACGCTTCTGCCTTTGATCATTTACAGCATCATGTTGTGGGGCGTAGGTCTTTGGGGTGCATATGTTTGGGCGTATCATGGTTTAGGCCCTTTGAGCAATAGGCCAGAGGTAAGCACTTTTTGGGCCGCAGGCACTTTTGCCTTGAGCATTGTGAGCTTGGCTTTAGTGGCACTTGTGTTGTGGGTTGCCAAACAGCGACGAGCTTAATTTCAAAACTTCATTTTTAAAAACTAGGACCATCATGATTCTTGAACTTGCAGACATTCGCATCAAGCCCGGCCAACAAGCTGAGTTTGAAGAAGCCATTGCGCGCGGTCTTCAAACAGTCATCTCTAAGGCCAAGGGCTTTCAGGGTGCCAAGGTCAATAAAGGCATTGAAAGCCCCGATCGATTTATTTTGCAAATTTTCTGGGACACCCTGGAAGATCACACCATTGGCTTCAGAGAGTCACCTTTGTTCACTGAGTGGCGCGCCATCGTTGGACCCTTCTTTGCTGCGCCGCCAGTGGTTGAACATTTTGTGCTCACTTACAAAAGTTAACAGACTTCTCTTTGGCTTCGGCCATTGATTTTGAGCTAAGAAATTTCCTAATTCAGGGCGCATTGAGTTCGTGGCCTGCCACCAACTTGGACAGCAGTGTCGCCAGTTGTTGCGATTCTTCCTGGCTTAGGGGCTTGAGTAAATTTTCTTGAACGCGCTCTACGGCTGTTTTCATTTGGAGCGTGGCTGAATGGCCCGCAGGGGTCAGCCACAACAGCTTTCTTCGACGATCAATAGGGTGCGGCTCTCGCCTGATCCAGGCTTTGGTCTCTAGGCGACCTATGACCGAACCAGATGTGGCCGCATCAAAGGCAACGCGTCCTGCCAAGGTGATTTGATCAATACCAGGGGTGTCCATCACAGCATTCAAGATGGCAAATTGAACGGGTGTCACATCTTCTGCTGCCAATTCAGCCATGAACAAAGCCACCGCAATTTGCTGTGTACGACGCACCAAATGGCCTGGCGCCTTTGCAAAATCAAAACTCTTGTTCATGCGACTATCATCGAAGTGTATGTGACAGACTCGTCAATTCATAAGTATACTTACGAAAATTGAATTTGGGTGTGTCCAATTATTTTGCTTGAAAGGTTGTTATGAGCTTTGTTTTCTCTCCCGCTCCCGTGGTTTCAGTGCCTATTTTGGGCCGGGCTGAACGGTATCCCGCGCGCCGTATCTATTGTGTGGGTCGCAATTACGAAGAGCACGCCAAAGAAATGGGATTTACAGGACGCGAGCCACCCTTCTTCTTTCTAAAACCGACAGACGCGCTGGTGGTGGTGAACGAAGGCGAGACAGGCCACATGCCCTACCCCAGCTTGACACAAAATTTCCACCATGAAATTGAACTGGTTGTTGCAATTGGTACCGGCGGCAGAAACATCAAAGCAGCAGATGCCGAAAAACACATCTTCGGTTATGCCGTGGGCCTGGACATGACACGTCGCGACTTGCAAAATGACATGAAGAAGCAAGGTCGTCCATGGTGCATTGGCAAAGCATTTGACCACTCAGCACCTATTGGCCCCATCACCCCCATCGACAAAGCTGGCGATGTGAACCATGCAGACTTAGATGTGTTGGTCAATGGCGCCGTTCGCCAAAGCAGCAATGTGGCCAAGCTCATTTGGAACGTGGCCGAAACGATTGAACATTTATCGGCCGCTTGGGAATTGCAACCCGGTGATTTGATTTACACAGGCACGCCTGAAGGCGTGGCTGCCGTAGTGGCTGGCGATATCTTGGTTGGCCGCGTTGCTGGCTTAGGAACATTGACGGTTAAGGTTGATCCTGCGAAATAATCAGATACAAGGAAAGGGGCTTGATGCCCCTGCATCGGGGGTCGACATTGAAAATACTTGAATTACTGGCCAAATTTTGTAGCGTTCTTTCGGGGGCCTTGTTAACTTTCATCACGTTGATGACTTGTTACAGCCTGATAGGTCGAAACACAACCGGTCAAACCATCGTGGGCGACTTCGAACTGACGGGTGTCGCAACAGGAGCAGCCATCGCTTTGTTCATGCCGATGTGCCAGTTCAAAAAGGCCAATATCATTGTCGACTTTTTCACCGCCAAGGCCAGTGAGGCCACAACCGCTCAACTCGACAGACTCGGCGCGCTTTTCATGGCGGCTGCTTTTGCCTTGCTTGCTTGGCGAACTTATTTGGGTGGCATGAACGCATGGGTCTCTCAATCGGGCTCCATGATGTTGGGCTTCCCCGAATGGATTGTGTACGCTGCCATGACGCCCCCATTGGCCTTGAGTGCCGTCATTGCTTTGGCCCAAGCCTTAATGGGTGAGAAGTTCACGAACTCCGAAGGCGTATCAGCATGAGCGCACTCACACTGTGTTTGATTATTTTTGGTGCCATGCTGGTTCTCATGGCCATCCGAGTTCCCATCGCTGTCTCTATGTTCTCAGCAGGAACACTGGGTTATCTGATTCAAACGGGCTGGGGCCCTTACTCGAGCTTTCTCAATAACTTGGCCTTTGCACGATTTGCAAGTTATGACCTGTCTGTCATTCCCTTGTTTATTTTGATGGGCCACTTTGCCACACAAGGTGGCATCAGCAAAGCCTTGTTCCAATTTGCAGCCAGCGTCATGGGGCGCTTCAAGGGCGGATTGGCCATGGCCGCTGTTTTGGCCAGTGCAGCCTTTGGTTCGATCTGCGGCTCGTCTGTTGCGACAGCAGCAACCATCACCGGCGTCGCTTTGCCTGAGATGAAAAGACATGGCTATTCAGGCCGCTTGTCGACAGGCACATTGGCCGCAGGTGGCACCTTGGGTATTTTGATTCCGCCTTCAGTTCCATTGGTCATTTACGCCATCTTGACTGAACAAAACATTGCCAAGCTGTTTGCTGCCGCCATGGTGCCAGGCCTCATTGCCATGTTGGGCTACATGATTGCCATCGCCATCTATGTGCGTGTGGTTCCCGGACAAGCGCCCGAAGTAGATGACGATATTGAGAAATTCTCCTTGGCCGCCCTGGCAGGCATTTTGCCCATTGCGACCATTTTTGTCATTGTGTTTGGCGGCATCTACGGTGGTTTTTTCACACCCACTGAAGGTGCCGGTGTGGGGGCTGCTTCAACCTTTGTGGCGGCCTTGCTGAAGCAAGAAATCACGTGGGCCAAGTTCAAGATTTGCTTTTATGCCACGGCTGAAAGTTCGGCCATGATCTTCATGATTTTCATTGGCGCCGATGTCATGAACTCTTCACTGGCTCTCACACAAGTACCCAATCAGTTGGCCGAAGTGGTTGGCGGATGGGGCCTTGCACCCTTGATGGTTGTGACGGCCATTTTGCTGTTTTATGTGGTGCTTGGCGCCGTCATGGATGAACTGAGCATGATTTTGCTCACCATCCCCATTTTCTTTCCTCTGATCATGGGCCTCGACTTTGGCATGGCCAAGGAGCCCACCGCCATTTGGTTCGGCATCATGGTGCTCATGACTGTAGGGTTTGGCATGTTGGCACCGCCAGTCGGTTTAAACGTTTACGTTGTGAACAGCATGGCCAAGGATGTTCCCATTTCTGAAAGCTACAAGGGCGTGATGCCCTTCCTGATCAGCGACACCATCAGAACCACCCTCTTATTGTTCTTCCCCGGGATTTCCCTGTGGTTGATTCAATACGTTGCATGACCAGAAGCCTCATTTAGAGGCTTCGATCCGTTAACATTCAGGCATCATATTTTGGAGACTTACATGATCAAACGTCGCTCGCTCTTAAAGTCAGGTGCTGCAGCTGCCATTGCTGCGCCAGCCATCACAGGTTTTGCCCAGCAAACTGTCACTCTGAAGTTCCACACCTTCATGGCCCCTCAGTCCAATGTGTGGCTCAACATGCACAAAGCATGGATGAACAAGGTCGAACAAGAGTCTGGCGGACGTATCAAATTTGAAGCTTATCCCGCGATGCAATTGGGCGGCACGCCAGTGCAGTTGTACGATCAAGTCCGTGATGGCGTGGTCGACGTGGTTTGGACTTTGCCTGGCAACACCGCAGGGCGCTTTCCGAGGGTGGAAGTGTTTGAGCTGCCATTCATGATGAACAATGCAGAAGCCACATCAAAAGCCTATTGGGAATATGTGCAAACCATGGCGCCCGATGAGTTCAAGGAAACTCATTTAATCGCCTTGCAAGTTCACGGCCCTGGCGCCATTCACACGGTGGACAAACCCGTGAGAAGCGTGGCCGACTTGAAAGGCTTGAAAATGCGCGCCCCAACCCGACAAGTGACCAAATTGATGGGCGCTCTGGGTGCTATTCCTGTTGGCATGCCTTTGCCTGGCATTCCGGATGCGCTGTCCAAAGGCACCATCAATGGCGCCGTCATTCCTTGGGAAGTCGTGCCAGCCGTGAAGGTCAACGAGCTCACCAAGTTCCATGCCGAATTTGATCCCGCTGGCGGTTGCTTGTACACCACCACGTTTGTGATGGCCATGAACAAGGCCAAATACAACTCATTGCCGCCAGATCTGAAAAAGATCATTGATAACAACAGTGGCCTAGAAACTTCAGCTTGGTTGGGCAAAGTTCAACAAGAAGGTGACGTGCCGGGTCGCAAATCAGCCAGCGATCGAAACAACACCATCTTTACCGTTGGCCCTGCAGAAGCCCAAGAGTTTCGCCGCAAGTCGCGCGCACTCGAAGTGGAATGGGTTGAGGACATGAACAAACGCGGTCACGACGGACGCAAGTTGCTCGACACTGCCCGCGCATTGATCGAAAAACATTCCAAAGCGCCCGCAACCAAAGCACCAGCGAAAAAGGCTTGAGCTTTCAACGTCAACTGATCAAACACTGCCGAGCCTGTGGCTCGGCGGTTTTGTATCGGCTTCCCGACGATGGCGACACCAAGCTACGCGCCATCTGCACTGAATGTCATTTGGTGCATTACGAAAATCCCCTCAATGTCGTCGGCACGGTTCCTCACTTTGGCGAACGTGTATTGCTTTGCAAGCGAAACATCGAGCCCCGCAAAGGCAAATGGACACTTCCAGCTGGCTTCATGGAGTTGGGTGAATCTACTTCTGAAGGCGCCGCGCGTGAAACTTCCGAAGAAGCTGGTGCACATTTCAAAATGGGCTCTCTTTTTACAGTCATGAGCGTGCCCCGTGTGGGTCAGGTCCATCTCTACTTCTTGGCCGAGTTGGAGAATGAGCAATTCGAGCCTGGTTTTGAAACACAAGAGGCCCGAATGTTTTCTGAAACAGAAATTCCTTGGGACGACTTGGCCTTTAGAACCGTGCAAGAAACTTTGAAGCATTATTTTGCTGACAAAAAATCAGGCGGCTTTGGCGTGCACACCCTGAATATTGATTGAAGTCAGAGTGTTAGACGCTCTAACTTGGGCGAAAATACAAGTGTGGCTATTCCTCAGTCTTTTATTCAAGAACTTATATCCCGCGTAGATGTGGTGGAGGTCGTTGGCCGCTTTGTGCAGCTGAAAAAAGGCGGTGCAAATTTCATGGGCCTTTGCCCCTTTCACGGCGAAAAATCGCCCAGCTTCACAGTCAGCCCCACCAAACAATTTTTTCATTGCTTTGGCTGCGGAAAAAATGGCAATGCCATTGGCTTTCTCATGGACCATGCAGGCATGAGCTTCATAGAAGCGGTGAAAGATTTGGCACAGCAGACGGGTATGACTGTGCCTGAGGAAGACCTTTCACCTCAAGACAGGGCCATCGCTGTCGCTCAAAAACAAAAACAAGCCACCTTGAGCGATATGTTGGAAAAAGCGGCCAGCGCTTATCAGCAACATTTGAAAAATGCACCGAAGGCTGTGGCTTACTTGAAAGGGCGCGGCTTGTCTGGGCAAATTGCAAAACGATTTGGCTTGGGTTACTCGCCTGAAGGCTGGCGCAGCTTGGCAAGTGTTTTTCCTGAATACGACGACCCACTTTTGGCCGAGAGCGGCTTGGTCATCGTGAATGAAGAAGATGACAAGCGATACGATCGGTTCAGAGACCGCGTCATGTTTCCAATTCGAAGCATCAAGGGTGAGTGCATCGGTTTTGGCGGACGCGTCATGGGAGATGGCACTCCCAAATATTTGAATTCTCCCGAAACGCCGGTGTTTCACAAAGGCCGCGAGCTGTATGGCTTGTTTGAGGCGCGCGACAGCATTCACGATGCAGGCTATGTCTTGGTCACCGAAGGGTACATGGATGTGGTGGCCTTGGCCCAATGGGGCTTTCCCAATGCAGTGGCAACTTTAGGGACTGCCTGCACACCAGATCACGTTCAAAAACTTTTCAGATTCACAGACTCTGTGGTGTTCAGTTTTGATGGTGACGCAGCAGGTCGCAGGGCTGCTCGCAAAGCCCTTGATGGCGCTCTGATTTATGCAACAGACGTTAGAAATATTAAATTCTTATTCTTACCCGAAGAGCACGACCCCGACAGTTTCATTCGTGAAAAAGGCTCTGAGGCTTTTTCTGCGTGTGTCGCTAAGGCCACGCCACTGTCAAAGTTTTTAATCGAAGTCGCTTCAGAGGCTTGTGATTTGCAATCGGCAGAAGGTCGGGCGCATCTTTCAAGCAATGCCAGCCCGCTTTGGCGTGCTCTCCCCGATGGCGCCTTGAAACGTCAATTACTTTCTGAATTAGCCCAGATGATTCAGCTTGAAGCTTCGGAGTTGGCCGGCCTATGGCTTCAACAAGCCGATGCTGCATCGACACGCAGCAATCCGCGCAACACAGTTTCTTCTGCCCCAGTCCTACTTGCAGAACCGAAAAAAGCACGGACCAGACCCGATGGCAAAACATGGCAGCAAGATCCTCAAGGCAAATGGCGCTTGGTGGGCGGGTCGAGTGCCCTGCAAATGGATTCACTTGGGCCGCGGGTTCAACCTGCAAACCGATCCGACCATGCTGTCAGGCTTGTTCTCACCAACATGGCCTTATGGGACGGCTTGTCAGCCGAAGACCATGCCTTGTTGTGCGATTTACCCGAACAACATGGGGAGCTCATGCGTTGGATTGAAAGTCAATTTCATGACCATGGCCCTTTGGCTTGGGGCGCCTTGCAGTTAGAAATGAGTCAACTTGCGTTCGCAACTTTGGCTGAAAAATTGATGGCATCGCACAAGCCCAATTCACCCGAAGTCAGCACGGAAGGGGAGCCTGGAGAAGCCCGCAAAGAGCTCAGACTGCTGCTCAACCTGATGCTGATTGACCGCCTGAAAAGCCTTGAGACGCAAGCGCTCAAAGAGGCTGAAAGTATTCAAAGTCCCGAAGCCTTTCAAAAATGGCGCGATCTGCATCAACGCAGACGAACCCTCATGAACACTGAAATTATTTAGACTTTTCACCCTTGTTTGGGTATAATCCACTTTTCAGGCAAGAGCGACAGCAGCACCTCCGGACCCGGCCACCGCCTCAGCGCACCTCCCTCCATGGGAACGGCCACATCACCGCAAGGACTGCACCCCAAATGTTCGCCCATCCATCTTGCCCAATTGCCCTTGCAAATGAAGCCACCTGCCCTCAGGTGGTTGTTTGCATTTCCTCTCGCGCCAGAAGTTTGTGGCGCAGCGTTTGTTTCCAAGTCAGTTTGAAGTATTGAGGTCCATCATGCCCGCTCAAAAACCGAAGAAGCCCGTTAAAGCACAAGCCAAGTCTGGCGCAGCCAAAGTTGCCAAACCTGTTGCCAAGCCAGTCGTTAAATCGGCAGGCAAACCAGTGGCAAAACCTGCCCTGAAAGCAACGGCCAAAACAAGTCCGGCCAAAGCCAAAGCACCCGTAAAAGCTCCTGCTAAAAAGCCTGTCAAGCCAACTGTCAAAGCAGTGGTGAAATCAGTCGCTAAAACAGTTGCAAAACCTGTTGCCAAAGCTGCCGCACCGGTTAAGAAAGCCAGTTCAGTGCCCGCATCCAAAAAAACAATTGTCGCTAAAGTACCCGCTAAAGTACCCGCTAAAGTAATAGCTAAAGTACCAGCTAAATTGCCCGCTAAAGTTATTGCCAAAGCACCTGCCAAAACGCCTTCCAAGGCGCCGGCCAAGGCTGCCAAGCCAGTGCCCAAACTTGCTGAGAAAAAAGTTCCCACACCAGCGGTCAAAGTACCTGCGGTCAAGCCCAGCAAAACAAAGGCACCCCTGCCCGCGGTACAGGCTGAGAGCGCGAAGCGCGGCCGAAAGTCCAAGGCAGACACAGCACCCATTCACGATGACATGAGCGACATCGAGGACGACTTGGTCGGCGAGCCTATTCCGGATTCGACAGAAAAAGTCAAACCCCTGCGCATGAAGATCAGCAAGGCCAAAGAACGCGCCTTGATGAAAGAGTTTGGCTTAGACGAAACCGTCTTGTCCGAAGAAGACATGGCTAAACGCCGTCAACGCCTCAAGGCTTTGATCAAGTTGGGCAAAACGCGTGGTTATCTCACACACGGTGAAATTTCTGACCACTTGCCAGACAAGTTGGTCGACGCCGAAACAATGGAAGTGGTCATTGCCACATTGAACGACTTGGGCGTTGCCGTTTACGAGCAAACGCCCGATGCCGAGTCTTTGATCATCACTGACAACGCCCCTACAGGCTCAACCGAAGAAGAAGCTGAAGAAGCTGCGGAGGCTGCACTCTCCACAGTGGACAGCGAATTCGGCCGAACCACAGACCCCGTTCGCATGTACATGCGCGAAATGGGCACCGTTGAGTTGCTCACACGCGAAGGCGAAATTGAAATTGCCAAGCGCATTGAGGGCGGCTTGATGAACATGATGACCGCGATCAGCGCATCGCCGGCCACCATCGCTGAGATTCTCCGCCTTGCGGGTGAAATTCGCTCAGGCAAAATCGTTATCTCTACAGTGGTGGATGGATTTTCCAACATCAATGAAGCCGACGACTATGTGGCTGAAGAAGACTTCGATGAATTCGATGAGTCAGATGACGACGATGGCAAAGGTGGCTCCAAAGCTCTGACCAAAAAATTAGAAGAGTTGAAGAACCAAGCCTTAGAGCGATTCGACCGCATCACCGAGCTGTTCGAACAAGTTCACAAGATCTATGAAAAAGAAGGCTGGGGCACACCCGCCTATCAAAAGGCGCAATTCGCGTTGTCTGAAGAGTTGATGACCATTCGATTCACGGCCAAAACCATTGAAAAGCTGTGTGATATGGTGCGCGGTCATGTGGACGATGTGCGCAAGAAAGAACGCGAAATGCGCCGCATCATTGTGGACAAATGTGGCTACCCCCAAGATTTATTCATTGCCGACTTCAGTGGTCGCGACAAAAACAACCAGCGTATCAAATCACACTTGCTCGATTTGAAATGGATCGAAAAACAAGCGGCAGCTGGCAAGCCATGGAGCACGGTCATGGGCCGCAACATTCCGCCCATTCAAGACTTGCAGCAAAAGCTCACTGACTTGCAATCGCGCGTGGTGGTGCCTTTGGATGAACTCAAAGACATCAACAAACGCATGAATGCCGGCGAGCGCTCTTCGCGTCATGCTAAGAAAGAGATGATCGAAGCCAACTTGCGTTTGGTCATCTCGATTGCAAAGAAATACACCAACCGTGGTTTGCAGTTTCTCGACTTGATTCAAGAGGGCAACATCGGCCTGATGAAGGCCGTGGACAAGTTCGAATACCGCCGTGGTTATAAGTTCTCTACTTATGCCACTTGGTGGATTCGCCAGGCCATTACGCGCTCTATTGCCGATCAGGCTCGCACCATCCGCATTCCCGTTCACATGATCGAGACGATCAACAAGATGAACCGCATTTCACGCCAGCACTTGCAGGAGTTTGGCTTTGAGCCCGATGCCAGCATCTTGGCCGAGAAAATGGAAATTCCGGAAGACAAGATTCGCAAAATCATGAAGATTGCCAAAGAGCCTATCTCCATGGAAACGCCTATCGGTGACGACGATGACAGCCATTTGGGTGACTTTATTGAAGACAGCGCCAACACAGCGCCGATCGATGCCGCCATGCAAGCCGGACTGCGTGACGTGGTGAAAGATATCTTAGACAGCCTGACACCTCGTGAAGCCAAAGTGCTGCGCATGCGTTTTGGCATTGAAATGTCAACCGACCACACCCTAGAAGAAGTGGGCAAACAGTTTGACGTGACGCGCGAGCGCATTCGTCAAATCGAAGCCAAGGCGCTGCGCAAACTGAAGCATCCAAGCCGCAGCGACAAACTGCGCAGCTTCATCGACACGATGTAATCAGCCGCTTTCCATGCGCTGCCAACATACAGCGCAAAAAAGGCCTTCCAGTTCATCACTGGAAGGCCTTTTTGTTAGTTCAACAAGGTCTTATTCGCTGGCCATCACGATGGCAGCACTCATGGCCAGGACACCGCCCGGCAATGTCCAATTGTTGGGCTTCTCTTGTGGCTGATCTGAGGTTACTGGCGAAAGATTCACCGACAACTTTGGCCTGCGTGCATCGACCACCCTGGCAACACCCACCTCGCCTTTAACTTGCTTGGTAAACTCCACAAGGGGGCCTTCCACAGTTCGGACTGAAACTGTGTTGCCTAAGTCTCGGAGCAAGTTGAACAATTCGTCAGTTGCTTCTCGCGTCCATTCATGACGCCATTTCTTTTGCGCTGAATGTGTCAACCAACGGCCAGTATGACGGTTGAGCCTTGGCGGACACCCAATCAAAATCCAATTTGCTGCGCCGTTTTCAGAACCCTTGGCAGTCAACATGGGAACTATTTGTTGGAGTGCATATTGCTTGTCGTCTAGGTAAACAATGAATGTTTCCATTTATTTTCTCCTGTTTAAAAAGTGATCAAACCGATTCAGTTTCAGTCTCGGAGTTCTCCTGTTTTCTAGTTGCCCACCAGCCCAATCCCAAAACTCCTACAACTGCAACTGCATACGTTGCACCACGGGCTATGAAATTGATAGTTTCACCGCCATCAAAAATGGGATCTAAAAGTTTTTCGTTGATGACCATTTGGGCAGCAGTAAAGGCCAAAACGGCAGCACCCAGATTAATGATCACTGGCCATTTTTCGACCAATTGCAAAACCAATTTGCTTCCCAGCACCACAATTGGAATGCTAATTAGCAGTCCAATGACAACCAGCGTAAAGTCGCCATTGGCAGCGCCTGCGACACCTAATACATTGTCAACGCCCATCAGTGCGTCAGCCACAATGATGGTCTTCATGGCACCCCAGAAAGTTGTGGCGGTACCGCCTTGGTGTTCGTCCTCAGACGTATCCGTGATGAGCTTGTAGGCAATCCACAAAAGGCCTAAGCCTCCTACCAACATCAGGCCAGGAATTTTGAGGAGCCAGACAACACCGACGGTCATGGCAGAGCGAATCACAATGGCGCCCACAGTGCCCCACATGATGGCTTTGTTTTGATGCTCCGGAGGGAGGTTGCGCGCAGCGAGCGCGATGACGATGGCGTTGTCGCCAGCTAAAACCAAGTCGATAAGAATGATGGCCAGCAACGCTGACCACCATGGCACTGAGAACAATTCCATGAAAGACCTTCAATAACGATCCGAACAATGCACGAATGTCGGAATGACACGCGTGACACGAGAGATCGAAGGTCTTGCTTTGCTTGTTATGAATCAGTTATATGCCCAACAAACCGGAAGTAAAAACTCCGTAATGACGATGTGTTGATCTCGACGTGCGCCTGATGGCTATACTGAGCACGAAGAAATTGAGCTACTCCCCAACGATCCTCTTATTAGAAATGAAGTCTTACAGATTACAAAGCCTGGATTGATTTAAGCCCAAATTTTGTAGGGGATTTGAAGATCTCTGCCGATTAAAGCCTCTTGGCAACCAAAGTGAGAATGTCGTAACTGGCCACCAATTCTTTGTCTTGGTTGGTCACTTCTACATCCCAAGCCACCACCCCCTGCCCTTGGCCATTGGCATCTTTTTTATTGCGATCAATTTTGCGTTTGCATGTCAGGCGTACCTGAATGCTGTCACCCAATCCGACTGGTTTCACAAACCGCAACGTGTCCAAACCATAATTAGCCAAGACTGGGCCGGGCTCAGCCACCACAAACAAGCCAGCTGCATCGGATAAGACCAGATAGCCATGCGCAATTCGTTTGCCAAAGGCAGAGGCTTTAGCCGCTTCGTCGTCAAAGTGCATGTAGAACATGTCCCCTGTGAGTTCGCCAAAGGCTTTGACATCGGCTTCACCAATGACCTTGGAAGCTGTCAACAATGACTCGCCAATTTGCAATTCTTCAAAATAATGTTTGAAGGGGTGCGTGCCGGTTTCAATGACTTTGGCACCCCGTGCATATTCGCGTGTGATAGCGGTCAGCATCGTGGGTGAACCTTGCACCGCAGCACGTTGCATCATGTGCGTCACCGCACGAATACCACCCAACTCTTCCCCACCACCGGCACGACCTGGCCCACCATGCTTGAGTGAGGGCAAGGGAGATCCATGACCTGTTGATTCACCTGCAGACTCGCGATCGAGCACATGCAAACGACCGTGATTGGCAGCCAAACGAGGCACCACTTGCGCAGCCAACTCGGGCGATTTGGTCATCAATGATCCGACCAAACTGCCCTTGCCGCGCTTGGCCAATGCCATGGCTTCTTCCATGCTGTCGTAGGGCATGAGCGTGCTGACAGGGCCAAAGGCTTCAATGTCGTGAACACTGTCAGTACTTAAAGGTTTTTGGCACAGGAGCAAGGTAGGTTGGAAGAACGCGCCGTTGGCCACGCCCTCGCCCACGCAACTGAAATTGGCATCGCCACCGCACACCAACTCTGCACTTTGGCGCAAAATTGCCACGCGCTCGGCCACGTCGGCTTGTTGCGACTTAGAAGCCAAAGCACCCATCTTCACACCTTCAACGGAAGGATCGCCCACCACCACTTTGGACAGGCGGGCTTTGATTTTTTCGGCCACGGCATCAAGGTGTTTGCTGGGCACAATGGCGCGGCGAATGGCAGTGCACTTCTGACCTGCTTTCACGGTCATTTCGCGCACCACTTCTTTGACAAACAAATCAAATTCTTCGTCGTCGGGTGTCACGTCATCGGCCAAGATGGCGCAGTTCAAAGAGTCTGCTTCAGCGTTGAAGGGTATGCTGTTGCGAACCAAGTTGGGGGTCACGCGCAATTTGGCGGCCGTGTCGGCAGAGCCTGTGAAAGTGACCACGTCAGCCACATCCAATCGGTCAAGCAAGTCGCCAGTGCTGCCAATGACCAATTGCAATGCGCCTTTGGGCAAGATGCCCGATTGGTCAATCATGCGAACCAAGGCTTCTGTCAGATAGCTGGTGGCTGTGGCGGGCTTGCCAATGCACGGCATGCCGGCCAAGAAGGTGGGCGCAAATTTTTCCAACAAGCCCCACACAGGAAAGTTGAAGGCATTGATGTGAACTGCCACACCGCCACGAGGCACTAAGATGTGTGTACCAGCAAAGGTGTTTTTCTTGCCCAAAGAAGCAACAGGGCCTTCGTGAATTAAGTTGCCACTGGGCAGCTCGCTGGCCGCCATGCCGGCATAGGCAAACAAAGTGCCGGTACCGCCTTCAATGTCAACCCATGAATCAATGCGTGTGGCACCTGTGTGAGCTGAAATGGCATACAGCTCTTCTTTGCGGTCACCCAGATACTTGGCCAATGCGCGCAATGCGGCTGCGCGTTGCTGAAAGTCCATGGCCAACATGCCATTGAGGCCAGTGGTGCGCCCATATTGCAGCGCTTCTGCAAAGTCCAAGGACTCGGCATGGGCAAAGGCCACTTCTTTGCCATTGATGGCACTGTGGAGGGCTTGGGCGGCTTGCTCGCCGATCCAACGGCCGGCGATAAAACTTTGGAGAACGGTGGTCATGTGTGATAGTCCCATGCTGGCTTAATTATTCAAAAAATGCGCAGTTGAAAAGGAGTGATGCAATTAACCGACCGCGCAGACTGGAAATATTATGCATGTTTAGACACGCAAATTTCCACTCAAACATAAGGGTAAACCCTTTATCATTGCATTAACCACACTTACGCATAACCTAGCCAACTGACGAATGATTCAAAAAACTTCAGTGTCGACTTCAGAGTTGGCCTGTGCGCTGTAACGGTTTCCTTGGACCGTTTTCTCATTGATCAAGGCCTCAAGCTTGGCCATCAACTCGGCATTCAACTTAACATCCGACGCACCCAAGTTATCTGTCAAATGCGACACACTGGTGGTGCCTGGAATGGGGATGATGTGCGGCGCTTTGTGCAAGAGCCAGGCCAAGGCCAATTGGGCTGGCGAGCAACCCACCTCGTTGGCTAAATTTTGGTAAGGCGCAAAGAGTTTGAAATTGGCAGCGTAATTCTCAGGCGTGAATCGTGGCATGGACTTGCGAATGTCTTTGGCATCCAAGGCTTCAATGTCCAAGGGTCCGCACAAAAAACCTCTGGCCACGGGACTGAAAGCCACAAAGGCAGCACCCAATTCTTGACAGGCTTGAAGCACGGCAATTTCTGGATTGCGTGTCCACAATGAGTATTCAGTTTGCACAGCAGTGATGGGGTGCACAGCATGGGCTTTGCGCAAGGTGCTGGCTGAAACTTCAGACAAACCAATGCTTTGAATTTTGCCTTGGCGCACCAAATCACTGAGTGCACCCACACTGTCTTCAATCGGTACTTTTTTGTCCCACCGGTGCAAGTAGTACAAGTCGATGACATCGGTTTGCAAACGCTTGAGGGCATCTTCACAGGTCTTGCGAATGGTTTCAGGACGGCCGTCAATGACACGCACCAATTTGCCATCGCCGTTGACATCCACTCCCGTCATACCGCACTTGCTGGCCAGAGTGAACTTCTGACGGTGCGGTTTGAGCACTTTACCGACCAAGGTTTCGTTGGCGCTAAAACCGTAAAGTGCCGCAGTGTCAAAAAATGTGACGCCGGCATCCAAAGCCGTGAGCAAGACCTTTTCTGCTTGCGCTTCTGATACGGGGGGCCCATAAGCATGGCTCAAGTTCATGCAACCCAAGCCGATTTCGCTGACTTGGAATTGACCTAGTTTTCTGTTTTTCATGTTCAAATTTAAAGAATTGATTGAAACAATTTTGACAATGTGGCGCAGCAAAAATCACGAACTGAGTTGTTGCTCTAAGGTGTGAAGTACTTTGTAGCAAGGCAACACTTGAGACACGCTGGAGTTTGGCTCGCGTCCCTCTTTGATCGCGGCAAAGAACTCTCGGTCTTGCAGCTCTATGCCATTCATTGATACAGCCACTTTGGACACGTCAATCTGCTCTTCCTTGCCGGTGTACAAATCATCATAGCGAGCCAGGTAAGTGCCGGTATCGCCGATGTATCGGAAATAAGTTCCAAGGGGGCCGTCGTTGTTGAATGACAAGCTTAAAGTGCAAATAGCGCCATTGGCTGCTTGCAATTGAATGCTCATGTCCATGGCAATGCCCAATGTGGGGTGGATCGGCCCCTGCACCGCATTGGCTTTCACAATGGGGCTGCCTGCTTGGTAGGCAAACAGATCAACGGTGTGGGCCGCATGGTGCCAAAGCAAATGATCTGTCCAACTGCGTGCTTGCCCCAAAGCGTTCATGTTGGTGCGGCGGAAGAAATAAGTTTGCACATCCATTTGCTGAATGTTGAATTCGCCAGCCTTGATTTTGTGGTTCACCCACTGGTGGCTGGGATTGAAACGGCGGGTATGGCCGCACATGGCCACTTTGCCAGACTCCTTGGACAAGCGAACCACTTCTTCAGCATCCTTCCAGCTGTCTGCCAAAGGAATTTCAACTTGAACATGCTTGCCCGCTTTCAAACAAGCGATCGATTGAGACGCGTGCATTTGAGTTGGTGTGCACAAAATCACGGCGTCGACTTCTGACAAAGCCAGGCTTTCAGCCAAGTCAGTGGTGACATGCCCAATCCCATATTTGACGGCCACTTCCTTGGTTTTTTCAAGCTCTCGGCCGATCAAGGAGACCACCTCAACACCATCAATGTTCTTGATGCCATCTAAATGTTTGATACCGAAAGCGCCTGCGCCCGCCAAAGCAACTTTGATTGTTTTAGGCATTGGTTTTCCTTGAGTTCAAAATTGATTTTCTAAGATAGCGTGGCCAACTGCTGTATTGGATGCAGGCACATGGTAGAAACGTTTCTTGAGCAATGGCGCTTTGCCGCCATTCACATCATTCATGGCACCGCGTGCAATGAGCCACATGACCAATTCAATGCCTTCACTGCCAGCTTCGCGCACATAGTCGATGTGCGAAATATCTGCAGCCGCTTGAGGGTCGGCGATGAGCTTATCCAAGAATGCACTGTCAAACTCTTTGTTGATTAGACCCGCACGCGCACCTTGAAGTTGGTGGCTCATGCCACCCGTTCCCCAAATGTGGACATTGATATCTGCATCGTAAGTTTCGATGGCTTTGCGAATGGCTTTGCCTAAATTGAAACAACGCTGGCCACTTGGCACAGGGTACTGCACCACATTCACAGCAAAAGGAATGACCGGACAAGGCCATTCAAATTTGTCAGCTGGAGGCTGCCCACACATCAAAGACAAAGGCACTGTCAGTCCATGGTCAACGTCCATTTTGTTGACAATGGTCAGATCAAAGTCTTGCTGAATGACCGATTGCGCAATGTGCGAGGCCAAATCGGGATGTCCTTTGACCACGGGCACAGGGCGGGGACCCCACCCTTCATCGGCGGGTTGAAACTGAGCGGCCGTGCCAATGGCAAATGTTGGAATGATGTCCAAACTGAAAGCTGTGGCATGGTCGTTGTAGACCAAAAAAATAACGTCTGGTTTGTTGTCTTTCATCCACTGCTTGCCATATTCATAGCCTTGAAATAGAGGCTGCCAATAAGGCTCATGGGTTTTACCCAAGTCAAGGGCAGCGCCGATAGCGGGCACGTGCGACGTAAAAACAGAAGCTGTAATTTTGGCCATGATCAGTTTGCTTTCTTACCGGCAGAGCCTTGCGGTTGATTTTGTGCTTGGGCGCTGCCGTTTTCTCCTACGTATCGATTCCCTTCCACTGAGCGGCCACCACTGATCATCATGTTTCTGTACTCATCCTCGGTCATACCCGTCATGGAGCCTGCCATTTGTTGAAAGCTTTTACCGTCAGTGGCGCCAATTTTGGCAAGGAAATAAATATTGCCACCTGTGCGCATGCACCAGTTCAAATCGCGCGCCATCACGGCCTGTTTTTGCTCTTCCGTCATAGCCCATTCATCCAAGTACGCACGTTCGTTGGCCTTGAATCGCTCGCGATTTTCGGCTTTCATGAGCGACATGCAAAACTGATTGATCCAATAACCTTTGCGGCTTTGCTCGGCATCGAAAATGATGGTGCCAGGCACATCCAAATAGGGTTTATCGAGCGCCATTAAATTTTCTCCTCGGGCCAGTAAAGGCGCATGGGGTTGTTGACCAACAACTTTTGCTGCAACTCAGGCGTGGTGGCAATGTGCGGAATAAAGTCCACCAACAGGCCGTCATCGGGCATGTGCTTTTTCAAGTTGGGATGCGGCCAGTCAGTACCCCACAGTACGCGGTCTGGAAACTCGTCCACGATGGCTTTGGCAAATGGCACAACGTCTTGATAAGCATTTTGCTCGCCATTTAAGGCTGGTGCCCCTGTGACATACAAGCGCTCTGGGCAAGTGACTTTGCACCAGACATTGCTGTGCTCGCGCATGAACTTTAAAAACAATTGGAATTGGGGACCCTCAACAGGCAGTTTCACATCGGGCGTACCCATGTGATCAACGACTACCACAGTTGAAAGGCCAGTGAAGAAATCCCATAACTCAGGCAAATCGGCTGCTTCGAAATAAATGACCACATGCCAGCCCAACTTGGCAATGCGACCTGCAATTTCCATCAGTTCTTCTTTAGGCGTGAAGTCAACCAGGCGCTTCACAAAATTAAATCGGACACCGCGAACACCTGCGGCGTGCATGGCTTGCAATTCTTCATCGGTGATGCTTCTTTTGACGGTGGCGATACCTCGGGCCTTGCCATTTGAATGCAGCAAAGCATCGACAGTAGCGCGATTGTCTGAGCCGTGGCAGCTTGCACCAACCACGATGTTGCGAGAAAACCCCAGGTGATCGCGCAGCGCATAGAGTTGCTGTTTGGAGGCATCGCAGGGTGTGTACTTGCGCTCTGGCGCATAAGGAAACTCTGCACCAGGACCAAATACGTGGCAGTGTGCATCTACTGAACCAGCTGGCAATTTGAAGTTGGGTTTGCTCGGGCCCGAGTACCAATCGAGCCAACCAGGCGTCTTTTGAAATTCCATAACTTACTTTGCTTAGTTGTAAAAAAATGTGTTGATCATCAATCGATGTACTTCAAACCTGCTTTGGCCAAGGGCTCGCGCATGTTGTACATGTCAAGCCCCAAAATACCTGAAGCCAATTTGGCCCGCTTCTCACCTTCATTGGCTTCACGGGCTTCAGCAGCATCAGCCACTTTTTGGGCCCAAGCAGCAGGCACCACCACCACACCATCGTCATCGGCCACGACGGCATCACCTGGGTTGACATTGATACCTGCACACACCACGGGAATATTGACAGAGCCTAGCGTAGATTTGATGGTGCCTTTGGCACTGACGCCTTTGCTCCAAACAGGAAAGCCCATGGCTGTCAGTTCACGAATGTCACGCACGCCAGCATCAATGACCAAGGCTTTGGCGCCGCGGGCCATGAAAGAGGTAGCCAACAAGTCGCCAAAGAAACCATCGCAGTTGTCGGCACTCAGCGCTGCAATCACAATGTCGCCGGGCTGAATTTGCTCAGCCACCACATGCATCATCCAATTGTCACCGGGGTGCAACAAGACGGTGACGGCGGTGCCGGAAACTGGCGCGCCACTGTAGATGGGGCGCATGTACCTTTGCATGAGGCCCACACGGCCCATGGCTTCGTGCACGGTGGCCACGCCAAAGCGACCTAATTTATCGACGGCCGCTTTGTCTGCGCGGGTGATGTTGCGCTTCACAATTCCGAGTTCAGTCATGTTCAATCCAATTTGAAAATATTGAGAGAAAAATACTTGGCAGTTTGCGTCTTCACAGCCCCTTGGCTTTTAAGTGCGCATCCAATCTTGGAAACACACGGCGCGTGTTGCCTTCGTAAATTTTGTAACGTTGTTCTTCGTTCAAAGTACTTGATGACTGAATGTATCGCTTGGTATCGTCGAAATAATGCCCTGTTTCTGGGTCAATACCGCGCACCGCACCAATCATTTCTGAAGCAAACAAAATATTGTCAACAGGAATGACCTTGGTCAACAAATCAATGCCGGGCTGGTGATAGACGCAGGTGTCAAAGAAAATATTGTTCAGCAAATGGTCTTGCAACAAAGGCTTCTTAAGTTCTTGAGCCAAACCGCGAAAGCGGCCCCAGTGATAGGGCACAGCGCCGCCACCATGGGGAATGAGAAATTTCAAAGTAGGAAAGTCTTTGAACAAATCAGAGGTGAGGCACTGCATGAACGCTGTGGTGTCCGCATTCAAATAGTGAGCACCGGTGGTGTGGAAACAGCTGTTGCAGCTGGTACTGACGTGAATCATGGCGGGGATGTTGTACGCCACCATTTTTTCGTAAATGGGATACCACTGTTTGTCACTCAAGGGCGGCGATGTCCAGTGACCGCCCGATGGATCTGGATTCAAATTGATACCCACGTTGCCATATTCTTTGATGCAGCGCTCCAACTCTGGAATACAGGTGGCTGGGTCAACACCGGGTGACTGCGGCAACATGGCCACAGGCACAAAATGATCTGGAAACAACTGACTCACGCGGTAGCACAACTCGTTGCAAATGGCAGCCCATGTGGAAGACACATTGAAATCGCCAATGTGGTGCGCCATGAAACTGGCGCGCGGGCTAAATAGGGTCAAGTCAGATCCACGCTCTTTCATCAATCGCAATTGATTGGTCTCAATCGATTCGCGCAACTCATCGTCACTGATTTTGAGGTCGGCAACTTTCGGGCCGAGCTCCGGTGTATTCAAATTGGCAATCTGTGCATTGCGCCAGTTTTCCAGCGCCTTAGGGGCCGTGGTGTAGTGACCGTGGCAATCAATGATCAAAGGTTTTTGGGTACTCATGAAGGCGTCCAATTGAAAAATGAAGAGAGAAAATTAAGCGGTAGGGCCGGACCATAAGGACGCAGGCACCATGGCCTCACCTCGCATGAGCAGGCGTGCTGTTCTGAGGAGTGCAGCTTGCGTCACATTTTGTCTGCCAGGCAAGTTGGGCGCAGGCTCTGTTTGCAAAGCCACACTGAACTCACCCGTGGGGTGTTCCACCGAAACGTTTTTGGCAGCGCCCGGTGGCATGATAGCAATGCCATCGCACACAGAGCCCTCCAACACACATGCAGTACCCACTGTGACGGCCGCCAGAACGCCAATGGCATCGTGACACACATGCGGAATGAAACTGCGCGTGGTCAAAGCGCCGCCATTTTGTGGGGGTGCGATGAGGGTCATTTTGGGATAGTTCTTTTGACTCACATCGCCCAAGCCCATCAACAAAGAGACTTGCAATCGCAGCGCTTCAATTTTGGTTTTAAGTTCTGAGTCGGTATTCAGGTCGGCCACCGATTCATAGCCTGTTCGGCCTACATCAGAGGCCTTGAACATCACCAATGGCATGCCGTTATCGATGCAAGTCACGTCCAAAGTGAAAGGGGAAAAACCTTGGCCTGTGACTGTTAAGGTGTCTCTGACCTTGCCGGTTGGCAACAAGCCTGAGCAAACTGAACCTGCTGTCTCTAAAAAATTAATCACAACAGGCGCGGAGGTTCCAGGCGCACCATCGATGCGTGCGTTGCCTTCATATTGAACCATGCCACCCTTGGTGTCGACGGTAATGTCGCATTGCATGTTGGTATTCAAGGTCAACACACGGAATGTGGTCTGATCGCCTTGAGCTTGAACCATTCCTGTTTCAAGCGCAAAAGGCACCACGGCAGCCAACATGTTGCCGCAGTTAGGCGTGGTATCAACCGTGTCGTTGTTGGGCTGGAGTTGCGCAAACAAAAAATCAAGCGCGACGCCAGGCACAGTACTTTGGCTCACGATACCCACCTTGCTAGTGAGTGGATGTGCACCACCCAAACCATCGATTTGACGTTTGTCAGGCGACCCCATGGCTGCCAACAAGACTTTGTCTCTGAGTTTGATGTCTGTTGGCAGATCGGACGCTTTGTAGAAAGGCCCCTTTGAGGTGCCGCCACGCATCAACAAGCAAGGAACAGCAGTTTGAGAAGAAGGTTTCATGGTCTAAATCCAAGCGTCTAAGTGATAAGAATTTGTCAATTTTCCAACTTAACACCCCTTTGAACTAGGCCTACGCAACACTAGCAGATAGAACAAATTTATATAACATAGGTCCTGTTATGGCAAAATTCATTAATGGATCTCAAGCAAATTGAATATTTTGTGCGCGTAGCCGAAATGGGAAGCTTTACCCGCGCCGCCATTGCTCTCAATGTGGCACAGCCAGCGTTAAGCCGCCAAATAAGGCTTTTGGAAGTTGAGTTGCGACAAAATTTGCTCAAACGCAATGGGCGCGGCGCCAGCCCCACCGAGGCGGGGCTGCTGCTTTTGGAACACGGACGTGGCATCTTGCACCAAGTAGAACGCACGCACGAGGCGCTTGGGCGGGCCAGAATCGATTTGACCGGCCGGGTTGCTCTGGGGCTACCGCCCAGTGTGGCCAGAGTCTTAACCGTGCCTCTAACCCGAGCATTTAGGGACAAAATGCCAGATGCTCAGTTGTCCATTAGTGAAGGGCTCACATCGGCCATGCAAGAAAGTCTGCTCAATGGCAGGCTGGACATTGCCCTCCTCTACAACATGAAGCCCACATCGGGGTTAGAAATTTCACATTTGGTTCAAGAAGAGTTATGGCTTATTCAGCCTCGACCGCCAGGGTTGCAGGAAGATCCACCGCCACCGCCTATTGAATTCAAAGACGTCTCGAAACTTCCCTTGGTGATTCCAAGCCGGCCCAATGCCATTCGCATGCTTGTGGAATCAGAAATGGCGGCAGTTGGCTTGCGGCCGCACATTGCATTGGAAATAGATGGTGTGACAGCCATCCTAGATTTGGTGGCAGATGGCGCGGGATGCGCTGTCTTGTCTCGCAATGCAGTCACCCGATCCATCAACCCTTCAGCTTTTTCAACACGGCCTATTTCAAGCCCGCAACTTAGCATTGAATTGAGTAGCGTGGTGAGTTCACAAAGACCGAGCACCGCCACTCAGAAAGCGACTCTCACTCTGATTCGCGAAACAGCCATTCGATTGTTGGAGTCAGAATAAATATCAAACATCAACTGCTTTCAAGAACTCCCGATGGGAGGCGTTCATTGCTTGGGGATACCAGCACGTTGAATGACTTCACTCCAGCGCTTGGTCTCGCTGCTCAACAAGTCGGTAGCTTGCTGCAAGCTACCCGGTTGCGGATCGACGTTCATGTCCAATAGTTTTTTCCGAACGTCAGCCGAATTCAAAGCGTTCTGGATCTCTTGATTGAGTTTTTGAACAATGTCACGCGGCGTTTTGGAGGGAACCGCAAGAGCATTCCAAGAAGCTGCATACAAATTGCGAACGCCGGCTTCTTTGGCAGTGGGTACTTGAGGCAATGCAACCGAGCGCTTATCGCCTGTCACGGCCAAGGCGCGCAGGGCTTGTCCCTTAATTTGCGGCAATACCGGCGCCAAAATTTCAACCGCCAAACCAACTTGCCCTCCGCGCAATGCGGTTAGCACAGCAGGTGTGCCATTGAAGGGCACAACTTGCGCATCAATGCCCGCGGTCGCTTTGAAAAGCTCTGCCGCCAAGTGCTGGGTACTACCCACATTGATGCTGCCAATGTTCAGCTTTCCGGGGTTGGCTTTGGCAAAGTTGAGCAAGTCTTGCAGCGTCGTGAATTTAGATTCTTGGGGCACCACAATGGCGATGTCAAACGTACCGAGTACAGACAGCGGTGTCAAATCTTTTTCTGCATCGTACGGCAATGATTTGAAAAGCCCCGCACTGACTGCCGTGGCATTGGACATCAGAAGCAAGGTGTAACCATCGGGGGCAGATTTGGCCACAGCGTCAGTGGCCACAACACCCCCAGCGCCAGGTTTGTTTTCAATGACGATGCTTTGACCTAAATTTTCACCCAGCTTTTGCGCCACGGTGCGAGCAGTTAAATCGGCCACGCCGCCAGCGCCAAAGGGCACCACAATTTTGAGTGGTTTGCTGGGATATGCAGATTGGCTGAATGAGTTTGCAGACAGAGCCACAAGCAAGGCGGCCAAGGCCAAGCGAGCCCATCGCGATTTCAGATTCATTTCAAACTGCTTTTTCTAATGCCAAAAGTCGATCAATGACGCGGCGCGACATGACCCCACCGGCGTCAATGGACAATACTTTTAATTTGCGCTCTGGATTGGCCAAAATATTCTTTTGTTGACGCTCAAGCATCTCCAAGTCTTCACTGAAAATTTTGCCCTGCCCCTCGCGAATGCGCGCAGTCAACTCTTGATCATGAGGCTTGAATTGTCGAACCATGCCCCAGAAATAATGAATGCTGGTGTCTGTTTCCGGCGTAATAAAGTCAACCACCACACTGTAGGCTTTGTCTTTAGGGGCAGCGCTGTAGCCACCTTTGCCCGCCAACGCCACGCCCACTTCAATCATCACGTGGCTAGGTGGTGAAAAACGGCAAATCTGCCAACGATCAACTTTGGCATCGTCTGGCAAATCATTGGCACGCATGGCCATTTGCCAAAATGGAGGTGCATTGATGCCCTCCATGAATCGGCTGATGATGATCGAGTTGCCCTCGGTCACGGTTCGACTGGGCGTTTCATCAATTTCAGTTTGCCCAATGCTGGTGGCATGCACATAGGTTTCGTGGGTCAGGTCCATCAGGTTGTCGATCATCAGGCGGTAGTCACATGCAATGTGGTAATGCCCTCCCCCGTAGGCCCAAGCTGGATTTTCAAACCATTCAAAAACAGGCATTTTGTTGGGATCTGCTTTGGAAGCATCACCCGGCCAAACCCATACAAATCCATAGCGCTCAATGACCGGAAAACTTTTGACTGGCTCAAATCCTCGAACATTGTGACCTGGCATGCTCACAGTGTGACCATCGCATCCCATGGTGAGGCCGTGATAGCCACAGACCAATTGCCCGTTGCAAACTCGGCCCAATGACAAAGGTGCACCGCGGTGGGGGCAAAAGTCTTCGACCGCAGACAAAGCATTTTCAGGCCCCCTGAAAAAGACCATGGCCTCATTGCAAATTTTCCGACCAAAAGGTTTGTCTGTGATTTCGTCAACACGACAAGCAACATACCATTCATTTTTTAGAAACATGTCATCTCCTTTGGAGGTGAGAGGAACACACTTGGAAATTTTTTAATCATTTCAAAAAACCACGGCTGTGCGCGACTTCGTTATTGAGCGCAGAGGTAATTAATGTAAAGTCCTAACCAGATCTTACCAATATGTCCCCACTTTATCTCACAACAAAACAAGCACAATATCGCTTTTATCATCAGTAGGAAATAGTTTAATGAGCCAACCCTCACCCGTGACCAACACCCGCAAGGCAGACTTTCCCATCGACCCGCAATTTACAGAGCGTTGGTCGCCCCGTGCCTACACGGGTGAAGTCATTTCCGAGGCAGATGTCATGAGCATGCTAGAGGCGGCTCGATGGGCCCCCTCATCTAACAACGCGCAACCTTGGCGATTTGCCGTCGTGCTTCGCAATGACCCTCAATGGGATGTCTTGTTTGCCACACTCAACCCCAACAACCAAGCGTGGGCAGGCAAGGCTGGCGCTTTGGTAGCCATTGCTTCCTACCAATTGGCAGCTAAAGCGGGCTCGCCAGACTTGGCGCCCAATGGCATGCACGCCTTCGACACCGGTGCTGCATGGGCCTACATGGCCATGCAAGCGCACCTGAATGGTTTTTCATTGCACGGTATTGGCGGCTTTGACAAAGTAGCAGGCGCTCAAGTCTTAGGCCTACCAGCAGATCACACCTTGCAAATGTTGGCCACGGTTGGCAAACGCGGCGATGCTGCCACATTGCCCGATGCATTGCGCGAAAGAGAAGCACCCAATGCACGCAAGCCGCTGACGACATTGGCCAAACGCGGTTCTTTTTAAGTCAACCAACATCTTTTTTCTTGAAAGAATCACCATGAGACTCATTAGCTTCTTGCTTAACAACACCGCATGCTATGGCGCAGTGCACGGCAACAAAGTTTTAAACCTCACCCCAATCTTGGGCGCGCAAGCACCCGATCTAAAAACCCTGATTGCCAAAAAGATGCTCGCACAAGCGGCTGACGCATTGAGCAAAAACACACCAGACTTGATTTTCGAAGACTTGTCGCTCTTGCCCGTCATTCCCAATCCAGAAAAAATCATGTGTGTGGGTTTGAACTACCACGATCACGTGAAAGAAACAGGCCGAGAACTGACTGAAAAGCCAGCTATTTTTTCACGTGTCAATTCTTCGCAAGTAGGGCATGGCCAAGACATCATGCGTCCACCTGAGTCGCATCGCCTTGACTACGAAGGTGAAATTGCCATCATCATTGGTGAAGGTGGTCGCCGTATTTCGGAATCTGATGCTTGGAAGCACATTGCCGGCTACTCTTGCTACAACGATGGCTCGGTGCGCGATTGGCAAAATTTCACCACCCAGTGGACGGCTGGTAAAAATTTCTGGCGCACGGGTAGCTTTGGCCCCTGGATGGTCACTGCTGATGAAATCAAACCTGGCCAAACTTTGACACTGAGCACTCGATTGAATGGTGTTGAGTTGCAGCGCGCAACCACCGACATGATGATTCACAGCATTCCACGTCAAATTGCCTACATCTCTACATTCATTCCGCTTGAACCTGGCGATGTCATTGTGAGTGGCACGCCCGGCGGCGTAGGCAACAAACGCACACCTCAGGTTTTCATGAAGCCCGGTGATGTGGTTGAAATTGAAGTCGATGCGATTGGTATCTTGCGCAACACCATCAAAGACGACCTGGCCACAACTGTTTAAAAGCTTTGACTTTGCGCCTTGGCCCCCATGCGGGCACTGATTTCAAAAAACTCCGCCACGGTGTCTTCAATGATGTCCTTGGCGGTTTTCACTGAATCAATCAGCCCCGCTGACTGCCCCGCCAAGGCAGGCGCCGCTTCCATGTCACCTTTGAAGTAAACATTCAAAATGCCTTTCATGTCATCAAATGACATGATGCCTTGCTCGTGAATGACGCTGGTGCGCTCCGATTTGAGGGCGCGAATACAAGGTGTTGATTTGGTATTCAACATCCAAGTGCCCGTTTCTTTGGAGCTGACGATGGCATTTTTAAAGTTGTCGTGGACGGGGCTTTCTGCACAGCTCACAAATCGCGTTCCCATTTGAATGGCTTCAGCACCCAAGGCAAAAGCCGCAGCCATGCCTCTGCCATCGCAAATACCACCCGCTGCAATCAAGGGCACATCGACCTTGGCACGAATGGCTTGCAAAAGTACCAGCGTTGAAACGTCTTCGGGGTTTTTGAAGCCACCTCCTTCAGAGCCTTCAACGACCAGGCCATCAATCCCAGCGTCAACACACTTCATGGCGGCATCTACCGTGGGTACAGCGTGGTAAACCGTAATGCCAGCATCCTTTAAGGGTTGAACAAATTTAGCAGGGCTGCCTGCAGAAGTGGTGACAAATTTCACGCCCGAAGCACACACAAACTTCAACATGGCATCGTCTTTTAAAAAACGAATGGGCAAATTGACGCCAAATGGCAAATTCAATTCGCGCATCTTTCTAATTTCGGCTTGGCAATTTTCGGTTTCACCCGAAGAAGTTTCAATGATGCCAAGACCCCCAGCTCTAGAGACAGCGGAGGCCAATTGAGTGCGCGCAATCCAGCCCATGGGGGCTTGCAAGATGGGGTACTTGGCACCCGTGTGGGCCAAGACTCTGTTTGTGTTGAGACTTAAATCACTCATCCCTCAAGCCCAAAACACACTGCCGGACTTTTCATACCAAGCAGGCACTTGGCTTTCAACAGACGATTCAATCCGACTGCGTTTGATTTTCATGGTGGGAGTGAGGTAGCCGTTTTCAATTGACCAGGCCTCACTGGCGATAACCAGCATGCGAAGCTTTTCATAGTCTGCTAATTCTGTATTCACCTTGAGCAAGAACTCGCTCAGTTCTTGTTCAACATGAGCCCTTACCTCAGCGTCTTTGACTTTCGGTCGAATATCTTCCGCCAGTACCACCATGGCATAGGCAGCCGACTGGGATACTCCTGAGACGATGCTCATCTCAATCATGGGGTGCACATTGAGTTTGTTTTCAATGGGCGCTGGTGCCACATATTTACCTTTGGAGGTTTTGAAAATCTCTTTCAAACGTCCGGTAATTTTCAACAGACCATCTGCCCGCTGGTGGCCTTGATCGCCGGTCTTGAAAAAGCCATCTTCTGTAAATGCTTCGGCGTCCAAATCGGGGCGTTTGTAGTAGCCCACCATTTGGCCAGGTGACTTGATCAAAATTTCGCCATCAGGGCTGATGCGCGCTTGAACGCCAGCACCTGGAATGCCCACACTGCCTGGCTCATTGATTTCATTTGTACAACTGTGCGACCAAGCAAAATCTTCGGTCATGGCATAGCCCTCTAACAGGTTCAAACCTAGCTTGCGATACCAGATGATCAATTCGGCTGGCAGGGGCGCAGACCCACTACCCGCGGACACCACTTGATCCAGGCCAAGACCTTTGAGAATTTTCTTTTTAACCAAGCCTTTGACAATAGGGATGCTCAACAACAAATCCAGCTTTGCAGGAGGCATTTTGCTGAAAACACCTTGCTGAAACTTGAGCCACAAACGCGGTACAGAAATAAAGAAAGTAGGCCGTGCACGGTTCAAATCTTGAATGAACGTGTCCAAAGATTCTGCAAAAAATACTTGTGTCTCGCCATGAGTCAAACTGGCAGCGCCCACCCATGCACGCTCAAAAACGTGCGCCAACGGTAGATACGACAAGATTCGGTAATCTTTCAAATCACCAGCGCTTTCCAGAATAGATTGACTAATTAAGTCTGCAGTCAAGGAGATTCGCTCAAAGTTGTGCATGACACCTTTGGGTTGCCCCGTCGATCCTGATGTGTACATGATCATGGCCAAATCTAAGGGTGCCCGCGCAATGTCACCTTGCAAGGGCTCTGTTTTTGCAACGATGTCATCCCACTTTGCAAGTTGATTTGCTGGCGCCAAGGGGAATGCAATGCAAGGCAAAGACGCAGGCACAAAAGGCGCTTGCTCTGACCATGTGTCCAATTTACCGACAAACAACAACTTGGCTTCGCTGTGATCCAAAACGTATCGAACGGTCTCACCCAACTCGGTTGGGAAAATGGCCACCGTGGTGCAGCCGGACATCCATATGGCCAGTTCAGCCATGATGAAGTGAGCACAATTTTTAGAAAGAATGGCCACTTTGGCACCAGGCCCAAGGTTTTGAGCTTTGATGTAAGCCGCCATGGATCGCGCTTGCTTGAGGGTTTCGCGCCATGTGTAATCTACAACCTGGCCATTGCCTATGGGCTGCGTCATGTAAACAAAATCTGGGCGATTTTTCTCGTGAGCCAGAACATTTTCAAGAATTAATGCAGTTTTTGACATGCCAAACTTTCGTGAGTTGAAATTGACCCTTGAATAGAAAATTCTCAAGGATCAAGCGGTGATTTCAAGGGATGGTGAATTGTGAAGAGAATTGAACCTATTCCTAGTCCTCTTCGAGACTCATTCCCTAGGTTTTTCCCTGATAAGGCCCTCCTTAGTTCAATGAATAAAAAGAGCGCAAACTCTTTCCATTCAAAGCAAAGCCTTGGTATGCTGAGCTTTTTCAAGTATTCACAATCACATCACCATGGCAACAGCTTCTAACAGCAAGAAAAATCAGGTGCCACTTCCCCTGCTTGCCTTTGATCGTTTCTACAAACATCACGAACTGACAGAACTGCTGCAAGCTTTTGCGGCAGCTCGACCTGAATTGGTAGAGCTTAGGGAGCTAGGTACAAGCCATGAAAATCGCCCCATTTGGGTGCTTGTTCTCACGCGCAAGTCAACCGGTGCAGACACAGACAAACCCGCATTTTGGGTGGACGGCAATATTCACGCAGCCGAACTCACCGCCAGCACGGCTTGCCTGTACTGGTTGCACCATCTTTTAAGCAAAGATGGTGAAGACGCTGGCGTCACAGAATTGCTCAACACGCGTGTCATTTACTTGGTGCCCCGTTTGAACCCCGATGGTGCAGAACTGGCCTTGGCAGACAAACCAAGGCACATCCGATCATCCACACGACCCTACCCATGGGACGAACCCCACGTTGAAGGCCTGACCATTGAAGACATGGATGGCGATGGTCGCATTTTGATGATGCGCATTCCAGATCCCCATGGTGGCTGGAAAGCTAACCCAGATGAATCAAGGCTGCTCGCACCTCGCTTGCCAGGTGAGTTTGGTGGCAAATATTACAGGGTCATGCCCGAGGGCAGTTTGCAACATTACGATGGTGTCAACATCAAACCCAATCGCGATATCGAGGGTTTGGATTTGAACCGCAACTTCCCTGCCTTCTGGCGTCAAGAGCATGAGCAAGTGGGAGCCGGTCCTTACCCCACCAGCGAGCCCGAAGTTCGCGCCATGGTGGACTTCATTGCCAAGCATCCCAACATTGGCGCGGCCGTCAGCTTTCACACACATTCAGGTGTCATTTTGCGCCCTATGGGCACCCAAAGCGACAACGACATGACGCCAGAAGATTTGTGGATCATCAAGCGCATGTCCGACATTGGCAGCAAGCTCACCGGGTATCCGGCTGTCAGTATTTTTCACGACTTCAAGTACCACCCCAAAGAAGTCATCACGGGTTCGCAAGACTGGGTGTATGAACACCTGGGCGCGTTGTTCTGGACCGTTGAAATTTGGGCGCCCAACAAAGAAGCCGGTATCACCGATTACGATTGGATCCACTGGTACCGTGACCACCCGCCCGAAGACGATATCAAACTGCTCAAGTGGAGTGACGAGGTCTGCGGTGGGCAAGCGCACGTAGATTGGTACCCTTACCAACACCCAGAATTAGGTGCGATTGAACTAGGCGGCTGGGATCGTATGAATTTCTGGCGCAATCCACCCGCCCATTTGCGTGAACGCGAAGCGGCACGTTTTCCTGCTTGGTTAGATCAAATTGCGCTCACTTTGCCCAAGCTTGAATTGCTTCATGCCAAAGCAGAAAGTTTAGGCAATGGCCAATGGCGCGTTCAAATGGCTGTGGCCAATGCTGGCTACCTGCCTAGCTATGTCACAAAACGCGCACTTGAACGAAAGACGGCGCGTCCTTGTATTTTTGAAATTGAAATGCCTGAAGGTGCTCAACTGCGAATGGGCAAGCCGCGCATGGAAGGCCCTCAGTTGGAAGGTCATGCAGCCACTCATTCACTTCAAGCCTTCTTGCCCAGTAAAACCATCACGGGAGATCGGGCATTGAACGAATGGATTGTGGAAGCACCCGTTGGTACTGTGCTAAATCTGACAGCGCATGCCGCAAGGGCAGGCACTGTCAGAAGCTCACTGACCTTGAAATAATTTATTTCAAACCGAGCAAACGCACTGCGTTGTCTTTCAAAATCCCGGGCATCACCTCGGGTTTGAAACCGGCTACTTCAAAATCCTTCATCCACCGCTCAGGTGTGATGAGGGGGTAATCGCTGCCAAACAAAATGCGATCTTTCAAAAGAGTATTGGCATACTGAATCAATTGCTTCGGAAAGTACTTCGGGCTCCAACCCGACAAATCGATCCAAACGTTGGGCTTGTGCGTGGCCACACTGAGCGCCTCGTCTTGCCAAGGAAAACTGGGGTGAGCCATCACAATTTGCATATCGGGAAAATCAATGGCCACATCGTCTAAGTGCATGGGGTTGCTGTAGGCCAAACGCAAGCCGCCACCGCAGCGCATGCCAGAACCAATGCCACTGTGACCTGTGTGAAAAATGGCGGGCAACTTGTGCTCGTTGATCACCTCGTAAATGGGCCAAGCCATTTTGTCGTAGGGGTGATAGCCCTGAACCGTGGGGTGAAACTTGAAGCCTTTGATGCCCTCTTCTTTGATCAAGCGTTCGGCTTCGCGCGCGCCCATCTTGCCCTTGTGCGGATCAATGCTGCCAAAGGCAATCATCATGTCACTGTTGTCGCGAGCAGCTTTGGCAATTTCTTCGTTTGGAATTCGGCGACGGCCTAACTGTGACTCGCTGTCCACAGTGAACATGACCAAACCAATTTTTCTTTCACGGTAATAAGCCACCGTTTCATCAATGGTGGGACGGCGATTGCTGCCAAAAAACTTGTCGGCCGCGCGGTCGTATTCCTCGCCGTAATTGTCAAACGGGTTCCAGCAACTAACTTCAGCATGGGTATGAATATCAATGGCTATCAGGTCTTGGTGTTTCATAAATACTTTCAGAAATTCGGGAAAACCCTGTGATTTTTAAATCTGCATGGAAAGACAATATAGTTATTGATAATAACCTTTTTAGCAAAACTTTGCAGCACTGCATGGCCCTGTTTTCCCTAACATCATGACTCAAAACCTTCATCCTTTGTTGCAACGCGCCCAATCAAACGGCATTCACTTTGAAATGAAAGGCGCAGTGGCGGTAGTGCGACTAAGCCGCCCCGCCAAGCGAAATGCACTCAACGATGGCTTGGTAGAAGCACTGCGAGATATCTTTCAAAATCTGCCTGAAGAAGCCAAATCTGCTGTCATTCATGGCGAAGGCGATCATTTTTGCGCTGGCCTTGATTTGTCAGAACTGAAAGAACGTGACGCGGGTCAGGGTGTTTTCCATTCCAGAAGCTGGCATGTGGCATTGGACGCCGTTCAATTGGGCAGAGTTCCGGTCGTTGCAGCTTTGCACGGTGCTGTGGTCGGCGGCGGCTTAGAACTGGCCAGCGCTTGTCACATTCGAGTAGCGGACGACAGCACCTTCTACGCGCTTCCCGAGGGTACACGCGGCATTTTTGTGGGTGGTGGTGGCTCAGTTCGCATTCCCAAACTGATTGGCGTGGCGCGCATGACCGACATGATGCTCACAGGTCGTGTCTACAACGCTGTTGACGGCGAGCGCATTGGCTTGGCTCAATACCATGTACCCACTGGCACCTCTTTAGAAAAGGCTTTGGATTTGGCGCAACGCATAGCCACCAACGCGCCATTGACCAATTACGCCTTGATGCACGCATTGCCTCGCATTGCCGAGCAACCTGCAGACCATGGCTATCTCACAGAAGCGCTCATCTCCTCCATTGCGCAAGCTGCACCTGAAGCCAAAGCTCGCGTCAAAGCCTTCCTAGAAGGCAAGGCGGCCAAAGTTCAAAAGAGCTAACTCCCACCTCTTGAAATTCACACTCACAGAATCTCGGAGACACACATGAGCTCACCTAAATTTCGGCCACTGCGTTTCGGCGTCACACGTGTCACTTTGAAAGACGGTGTGCCTGGCACGCATTACCTCAAAGCTGATCAAGATTTAACAGCTTACCCAGATCGCCTCACTGATCGCTTGCAACACTGGGCACACAACAAACCAGACCAAACCTTGTTTGCACGCCGAGTTAAATTGTCCGATGGCAGCTTGGGTGAATGGCGACATGTCACTTATGCAGAAGCTTGGAACACCGCGCGCAACATTGCCCAAGGCCTCATCAACCGCGGCCTGAGTGCCGAGCGCCCTGTGGTGATCTTGAGCGAGAACAGTTTGGAACATGCCTTGTTAGCATTGGGTTGCATGGTGGCCGGCGTGCCTTTTGTGCCCACTTCGCCGCCCTACTCTCTGATCAGCCAAGATTACGACAAACTCAAACACGTTTTGCGCACTGTCACGCCAGGCATGGTGTTTGCCAGCGATGCGCGCTACGCAAAAGCCATCGCCGCAACAGTTTCCAGCGACATGGAAATTGTGATGAACGAAGGTGCCATAGAAGGCAAACAAGTGACCACTTTTGTTGATCTGTGCAACACCCCCGCTACTGCGCAAGTGGATTCAGCCATAGCAGCCACAGGCCCCGACACCATTGTGAAGTTCTTGTTCACCAGTGGTTCTACCAAGTTGCCCAAAGCCGTGATCAACACACAACGTTTGTGGTGTGCCAACCAACAACAAATGGCGCAGTCCATGCCTATCTTGGCTGAAGAACCCTTGGTCTTGGTGGACTGGTTGCCTTGGAACCATACCTTTGGTGGTAATCACAACTTTGGCATGGTGGTGTTTCATGGCGGCACGATGTACATCGATGATGGCAAGCCAACCCCAGCCCTGGTGCATGAAACATTGCGCAACCTGCGTGAAATTGCACCCACCGTTTACTTCAATGTGCCCACTGGTTTTGAAGCCATTGCCCTGGCCATGAAAACAGATGACTTGCTGCGCAAGACTTTGTTGTCTCGCGTGCAAATGTTCTTCTACGCAGGCGCTGCGTTGGCACAACCCATTTGGGACAGCTTGTATGAATCGCAAGAGCGCGAGGTGGGGGAGCGAATTGTCATGGGAACCGGCCTTGGCATGACCGAGTCAGGCCCCTTTGGTATTTTTGTGACCAATCCCTACGTTTCAGCTGGCGATTTGGGTGTACCGACACCTGGTTTAGAACTCAAACTGGTCGACATGGGCGGCAAAACAGAAGTCCGTTATCGCGGCCCCAACATCACCCCAGGTTACTGGCGTAATCCGGAAGAAACGAAAAGCTCCTTTGACGACGAAGGTTTTTTCTGTACTGGAGATGCTGTCAAATGGATTGATGAAACCGATGTGCATTTGGGTCTGAAATTTGATGGTCGAATTGCAGAAGACTTCAAATTGGCAACAGGTACTTTCGTCAGTGTGGGGCCACTGCGCGGCAGGATCATTGCTGCAGGAGCTCCCTATATTCAGGACGTGGTGCTGACAGGCATCAATTTGAAAGAAGTAGGTGCAATGGTGTTTCCAACGCCCGCCGTGCGTGCGCTAAGTGGCATGGCATCCGATGCACCACTGGCAGATGTGTTGGGCAGCGCGCCTGTCTTGGCTCATTTTCAGAATCTCATCGACGAATTGTCCAAGACGGCCACTGGCAGCGCCAACCGCATTGCTCGCATGTGCTTGTTGTCTGAACCGCCCACCATTGACAAGGGTGAGATTACAGACAAGGGCTCCATCAATCAACGCTCAGTTTTGACTCATCGCGCAGACACCGTAGCGGCATTGCATGAAGATCGATTGCACTTCATTTTGAAGCCCACCCTTTAATTTATTTTTGAAAGTCCAACATGAACATTCAAGGCATGAGCGCATTGGTCACTGGTGGTGGCTCTGGGCTGGGCGAAGCGACCGCCCGTGAATTGGCAAGGCTGGGCGCCAAAGTGGCGGTGCTAGACCTGAATCTTGAAAATGCTCAAAAGGTGGCATCTGACATTGGCGGCATTGCCATTCACTGCGATGTGACAAACGCCGCAAGCATGGAAAATGCCGTTGCAGAAGCTGCGAAAGCCCACGGTGGCGCACGCATCTTGATGCAAATAGCTGGCATTGGCACTGCCAAACGAATTGTTGGCAAAGATGGCAACCCTGCACCTTTGGAAGACTTTGCCAAAGTGGTCAATGTCAATTTAATTGGCACCTACAACGCAGCACGTGTTTTTGCTGCAGCTTGTGCCAAGCTAGATCCCATGGAAGACGGCGAACGTGGCGCCATGGTTTTTACGGCTTCCGTTGCGGCCTTTGATGGTCAAGTCGGCCAGCAAGCCTACAGCGCCTCCAAAGCAGGTGTGGCGGGCATGACCTTGCCCATGGCACGCGATTTGGCACAACACGGCATTCGTGTTTGCACCATTGCACCCGGCATATTTGCCACGCCTTTGTTAAAAACTTTGCCCGAGCCTGTGCAAGCCTCTTTGGCGGCCAGCATTCCCTTCCCCTCACGCCTTGGCAAGCCAGAAGAGTTTGCGCAATTGGCAGCTCACATTGTCAGCAACGGTCACATGAACGGCGAGGTGATTCGTTTGGACGGCGCACTTCGCATGGCACCTCGTTGAGCCAAGACAAGAAAGTCATTGATGAGTAAAACAGTTGTTTACGAAGTGCAGGTCATGTTCGGTGATTGCGATCCTGCTGGCATCGTGTTCTTTCCTAATTTTTCCAAATGGATGGACGCATCTTCACTCAACTTTTTTGTCAAGTGCGGCGTTCAACCTTGGCGAGAGTTGGTGAAAACCACCGGCATCATTGGCACGCCTTTGCTAGAAATCAACACCAAGTTTGTTCGCACTGCCACTTACGGCGAAACCATTCAAGTTCACACCAGCGTGCAAGAGTGGCGTGATAAAACCTTTGTCCACAAACATGTGGTCATGCGCGGCGAGACCGTATTGTGCGAAGGCACTGAGGTTCGAGCGTTTTGCATTAAGCACCCAGAAGATCCAGATCGCATTAAAGCCATTGCAGTCCCACACGACATTAAAGCTTTGTGCAGTTAATCTGAAAACCTAGTTGGACTTTCTTCCCATCTCGCCTCATCGAAACACATGGTCGAAACACAATGCGAAGCAGCGTAAAACAAACCTCAACGGTCATTGAGAAGGTTGACACCCGCTTTTTAGAAAGCTTGATTGGCTACAACGCACGTCGCGCTGCATTAGCCATCATTGAAGAATTTTTAGAAAGAATGGCGGTCTACGGACTCAAGCCTGTCGACTTTTCTGTCATGTCCGTCATCGTTCACAACCCTGGTGTGACATCGCGTCAACTGTGCGCGTCTTTGAACATCTTGCCGCCCAATTTGGTCAGCCTGATTCAGTCTTTAGATTCGCGGGGTTTGGTTGAGCGACTGCCCCACCCCCATGATGGTCGCGCCGTTGGTCTACATCCGACTGAAAAGGGCAAAGCACTCATGGTGCAAGCTGAAGCTACGGCATCAGAACTCGAAAGAAATGTAGGCGGTAAACTCACCCCCAACCAAGCGCAAACATTGGTCACTCTTTTACAAAAAATCTATCTCTAAGTCGGCGACACTCTCAGCAACTTAGGCATACTCATTAGGAGAACGTCTCGTGGTGACTTCAAGCTTTCCCTCATTGAATGAAACATTGCCCCTTGATGCTGGCAATGCCCTTTTGATTGGCCGAATTTGGGTACCAGGTGAAGGCCCCTACTTGGTCAAAGTGGGACAGCATGAGATTACAGATTTATCAGAATTAGCTTTGACCAGCAGTGACCTGATGGAGCTGGATCACGCTGCAGCAAGGGTTGCGAAACACTCAGGTCGAACATGGTCCACAGCTAGCGTTTGGGGCAATACGGATCCTTTGAATCAGAACCCACAAGAGGCTTGGTTTTTAGCGCCCACTGACCTGCAAGCGATTAAAGCCGCTGGTGTGACCTTTGTCGCCAGCATGCTAGAGCGCGTCATTGAAGAGCAAGCGCGTGGTGATGCCGCCAAAGCTGAAAGTGTTCGCACAGCAGTCATCAGCGTGATGGGCGACAACTTGCGAAACGTCAAACCTGGCTCTGAGCAAGCCATGAAGTTGAAAGAAGTTTTGGTGGCGCAAGGTGTGTGGTCGCAGTATTTGGAAGTGGGCATTGGCCCAGACGCCGAGATTTTCACCAAGTCACAAGCCATGAGCGCGGTCGGCTCTGGTTTTGATGTCGGATTGCACCCAGGCAGCTCCTGGAACAACCCAGAACCCGAAATTGTGTTGGTCATCAATTCAAAGGGGCAAGTGGTGGGCGCCGCCATGGGCAACGATGTCAACCTGCGCGACTTTGAGGGCAGAAGTGCTTTGCTACTGGGAAAAGCCAAGGACAACAATGCCAGCTGCGCCATTGGCCCCTTCATTCGTTTGTTTGACGAGCACTACACCATCGACAGCGTGCGCAGCACCGACCTCAGCATGACCGTCAAAGGCCCTGAAGGTTTTGTCATGCAAGGGAGCAGTTCGCTCAGTCAAATTAGCCGCGACCCCTTGGACCTTGCAGCGCAAGCCATTGGCCAGTACCACCAATACCCCGACGGCTTGGTTTTGTTTTTAGGTACCATGTTCGCCCCCACCCAAGACCGCCATGGACCCGGTCAAGGCTTCACCCATGTCGTGGGCGATACCGTGGCTATTTCGACCCCGCAACTGGGCACACTTTTTAACCGTGTCACCACTTCAGATCTGGCGCCGCCCTGGACTTACGGCATTAGGGCCTTGATGCAAGATGTGGCCAAACGCCAGCCCAACCCGAAACCCTAAGCACACGCCTTGCCAATGAGCCTCCTTCCACTGGCATAATTCACCCCTAGGCCAGTCTCGAACTGGCTTTTCTATGACCCCTTCCAAGGACGTACCCATGAATACCACTGCCACAGGCCTGCAATACGAAGACACCGTGGTCGGCGACGGCGCCGAAGCCACCAAAGGCCAAACAGTCACCGTGCATTACACCGGATGGCTGTACGAAGACGGCGAGCAAGGCGCAAAGTTTGACTCCAGCAAAGACCGCCGCGACCCCTTCCAATTCATTTTGGGCGCTGGCATGGTCATTCGCGGCTGGGACGAAGGTGTGGCTGGTATGAAAATCGGTGGTGCGCGCACCCTGATCATTCCGGCTGATTTAGGCTACGGTTCGCGCGGCGCAGGCGGTGTCATTCCCCCTAACGCCACTTTGAAATTTGACGTCGAGTTGCTCGAACTGTCTTGATCTGCTTCAAGTCTCTGAAGGTTCGCCTTCAGGGTCTTGAAATCTCTCAAAGCGCCCCCAAGTTTGGGGCGTTGTCATTTATTGCGGATGCATTTCATGTCTGATTCAAGCTCACAAAACACCTCCAATCAAAACCCCAATCCAGGCACAGCAGGTGTCATGCCCACAGCTGAAGCCTTGGCCGCTGCTGCTGCAGCCATGGGCACAGACACTCAAGCTCAGCAAGCTTCTGTGCCTCAAGATCCTTTGGCAGACGCCCAAGCTGAGCTGGCTAATGTGAAGGCCCAAAACGCCACATTGGCAGACCAGTACTTGCGCGCCCAAGCCGATGTTCAAAACGCGCGCCGCCGCGCAGACGAAGAAATTGCCAAAGCCCGCAAGTTTGCGGTGGAAGGTTTTGCCGACAGTTTGTTGCCCGTGCTAGACAGTTTGGAAGCCGGCTTGGCCATTCAAAATGTCACCCCCGAGCAACTTCGCGAAGGCGCAGAAGCGACACTTCGCCAATTGAAAAGTGCCTTAGAACGCAACAAGGTGATTGAAATCAACCCTGCCGCTGGCACCAAGTTTGATCCGCACCATCATCAGGCCATCAGTGTGGTCCCTGCAGAGCAAGAAGCCAACACGGTGGTTACCGTTTTGCAAAAGGGCTACCTCATTGCAGATCGCGTATTGCGCCCGGCTTTGGTCACGGTCACAGCCCCCAAATAAAAACCTTTAGAAGTAGAGAACAGCCACTTTCAGCCCAAAACAGGGCAAAAAGATGGAAATTCAGCCATTTCGGCCTTGAAATTGTCCTAACCGCCCCTACTTCTGTTTCATTCAAGCATTTTTTAGATTACCGGAGAAGAACATGGGAAGAATCATTGGCATTGACTTGGGCACCACCAATTCGTGTGTGGCCATCATGGAAGGCAACACCACCAAGGTGATTGAAAACGCCGAAGGCGCTCGCACCACCCCTTCCATCATTGCGTACCAGGAAGACGGCGAAATTTTGGTTGGCGCGTCCGCCAAGCGTCAAGCTGTTACCAATCCTCGCAACACGCTGTATGCCGTAAAGCGCCTGATTGGCCGCAAGTTCGCAGAGAAAGAAGTTCAGAAAGACATCGACCTGATGCCTTACACCATTGCCAAAGCCGACAACGGCGATGCATGGGTGGAAGTGCGCGGCAACAAGTTGGCGCCGCCCCAAATTAGCGCCGAAGTTTTGCGCAAGATGAAGAAAACCGCCGAAGACTACCTCGGCGAAGAAGTGACAGAAGCCGTCATCACGGTGCCTGCTTATTTCAACGACGCACAACGCCAAGCCACCAAAGATGCAGGCCGCATTGCTGGCTTGGATGTGAAGCGCATCATCAACGAACCTACAGCCGCTGCTCTGGCTTTCGGTTTGGACAAAACAGACAAAGGCGATCGCAAGATTGCAGTTTATGACTTGGGTGGCGGTACGTTTGACGTGTCCATCATTGAAATTGCCGACGTCGATGGCGAGAAGCAATTCGAAGTCTTGTCCACCAACGGCGACACCTTCTTGGGCGGCGAAGACTTTGACCAACGCATCATCGACTTCATCATCACCGAGTTCAAGAAAGAAAGCGGCGTTGATTTGTCCAAAGACGTGTTGGCCTTGCAGCGCTTGAAAGAAGCCGCTGAAAAAGCCAAGATCGAATTGTCCAGCTCTGCGGGCACCGACATCAACCTGCCCTATATCACAGCCGATGCCACAGGTCCTAAACACCTGAGCATCAAACTCAGCCGCGCCAAGCTGGAAAGCTTGGTCGACGAGTTGATTGAGCGCACCATGGCCCCTTGCCGCATGGCCATCAAAGACGCCGGCGTCAGCGTTTCTGATATCGACGACATCATTTTGGTCGGCGGTATGTCTCGCATGCCCAAAGTTCAAGACAAGGTTAAAGAATTCTTTGGCAAAGAGCCCCGCAAAGACGTGAATCCTGATGAAGCCGTCGCTGTTGGCGCCGCCATTCAAGGTCAGGTTTTGTCGGGCGATCGCAAAGACGTGTTGTTGCTGGACGTTACACCTTTGTCCTTGGGCATTGAAACCCTGGGCGGTGTGATGACCAAAATGATCACCAAGAACACGACCATTCCCACCAAGTTTGCACAAACCTATTCCACAGCCGACGACAACCAGCCTGCTGTGACCATCAAGGTTTACCAGGGTGAGCGCGAAATGGCCAGTGGCAACAAGTTGCTGGGTGAATTCAACCTCGAGGGTATTCCACCCGCAGCACGTGGCACACCCCAAATTGAAGTGTCCTTTGACATTGACGCCAACGGCATCTTGCATGTGGGCGCCAAAGACAAAGGCACCGGCAAAGAAAACAAGATCACCATCAAGGCCAACTCTGGTTTGTCTGAAGCTGAAATTCAGCAGATGGTGAAAGACGCCGAGTTAAATGCTGAAGACGACAAGAAGAAACTCGAAATCGTTCAAGCCAAAAACTCAGGCGAAGCCACAGTTCACAGCGTGAAGAAAAGCTTGACTGAATACGGCGACAAAATTGAAGCCGACGAGAAAACCAAAATCGAAGCTGCCGTGAAAGAATTGGAAGAAGCATTGAAAGGCGAGGACAAAGACGCCATTACTGCTAAAACCGAAACCCTCATGACCGTCAGCCAGAAATTGGGCGAAAAAATGTACGCCGACATGCAAGCCAAAGAAGCAGCTGCCGGTGGCGCAGCGGGTGGCCCTGGTGGCGCCAGCGCAGAAGCCAAACCTGTCGACGACAATGTGGTCGACGCAGAAGTGAAAGAAGTTAAAAAGGGTTAAACCTTCTTCTCATGGGCAATAGCCCAAGCCGCCGCGTTAGCGTATTCCACTCGGAAATCGCTTGCGCGGCGTTCTTGTTCAAACAGTAGCAAAACACGATGGCCAAAAGAGACTTTTACGAAGTATTGGGTGTAGCCAAGAACGCCTCTGAAGAAGAGATTAAAAAAGCGTATCGCAAATTGGCCATGAAGTTCCACCCTGACCGCCATCAGGGAGACGACGCCAAAGACGCTGAGGCTAAATTCAAAGAGGTCAAAGAGGCCTACGAGATGTTGTCGGACGCACAGAAACGTGCCGCCTACGACCAATACGGTCACGCCGGTGTTGATCCCAACATGCGCGGCCCAGGTGGTGGCGCTGAAGGCTTCGGTGGTTTTGGTGAAGCTTTCGGCGATATTTTTGGCGACATCTTTGGTCAGCAACGAGGTGGTGGTGGCCGCGGTGGTCGACAAGTATTTCGCGGTGGCGATTTAAGCTATGCCATGGAAGTCACTTTGGAAGAAGCAGCGACTGGAAAAGATGCCCAAATTCGAATTCCTAGCTGGGATGAGTGCGACCCCTGCGGTGGTTCAGGCGCCAAGAAAGGCACCAGCGCTAAAACCTGCGGCACTTGTCAAGGCTCTGGTACGGTACAAATGCGCCAAGGCTTTTTCAGTGTGCAGCAAACCTGTCCGCATTGCCGTGGGTCCGGCAAAATCATCGCCGATCCCTGCCCATCTTGCAGCGGCCAAGGCAAGCTTAAAAAACAAAAAACACTAGAAGTCAAAATTCCTGCGGGTATCGACGACGGCATGCGCATCCGCAGCACGGGCAACGGAGAGCCTGGCACCAATGGCGGCCCGCCTGGTGACTTGTACATTGAAATTCGCCTCAAGAAACACGAAATCTTTGAGCGCGATGGCGATGACTTGCATTGCTCGGTCCCCATCGGCTTCAGCAAAGCGGCCCTCGGCGGCGAAATCGATGTGCCCACGCTCAGTGGCAAAGCGGCCATTGACATTCCTGAAGGCACGCAAACTGGCAAGCAATTTCGTTTGCGTGGCAAGGGCATCAAAGGCGTTCGCGCCAGCTACCCAGGCGATTTGTATTGCCACATCACAGTTGAGACGCCCGTCAAACTGACGGAGCATCAGCGCAAGCTGCTCAAAGAGTTTGACGAGTCTTTGCAAAAAGGTGGCGCCAAGCACATGCCTACAGGTAACAGCTGGACCGACAAACTCAAAGGTTTGTTCGGGGCTTAAGCTTGGTGCAGGCCTTAAACTAGGCCCTATGACATCCACAAGCCACCGCACTTCGGCCCCTGAACATGGCGCATGGCACCCTGCGTGGATTGCGGTGGTGGGCAGCCTATGGCTGGCTAGCCTAGGCAACATTGCTCTGTGGATGCAAGTCCATCAATTGCCTGAGGTGTCTGGCCTAAGAGGCTTTGCTTTTGCCATGGGTTTTGGCGCCATCATCACAGCCACCCTGACACTCATCTTAAGCTTGTTCAACTGGCGATGGCTCCTGAAACCGGTGCTGACGGTGTTCTTCTTCAGTGCTGCAAGCGGCGCTTACTTTATGGTGAGCTACGGCATCGTGATAGACAGCAGCATGATCACCAACGTGATCCAAACCGATACCAAAGAAGCCATGGACTTGATGAATTGGCGCATGCTCATCAGTTTCTTTGTGCTTGGATTACTGCCTAGTTGGGTGCTTTGGAAAACACCTGTCAAATCTTTGCGCTGGACCCAACAAGCTTTCAACAACATCCTTACCGGCACGGCATCGATCATTGTCATCGTGGCAGTTCTGCTCGCTATTTTTCAAGACTATGCATCCATCATGCGCAATCACACTCAGTTGCGTTATTTGGTCAATCCTTTGAACAGCTTCTATGCCATTGGCATGGTGGCTGCAAAACCCTTTCAGCAAAACAATCGAATTTTGCTGCCCATGGGGCGTGACGCCAAAGCAGCAGCGCTAAGGCCAACGGACAAACCACCTCTTTTGTTATTGGTCTTAGGGGAAACTGCGCGAATGGGCAACTTTGGCGTCAATGGCTACGAGCGCCCCACCACGCCAGAGTTGGCCAAAGAAAACATCATCAGCTTAAAAGGTGTGATGTCCTGTGGCACCAGCACAGCCACCTCGGTACCTTGTATGTTTTCTCATTTAGGCAAAGAGGCATTTGAGGGGCGAAAAAACAATTACGAAAGCTTGATCGATGTTTTGAATCATGCCGGCTTTGCAGTCCTTTGGATTGACAATCAATCTGGTTGCAAAGGCGTCTGTGAACGCGTGCCGCAAGCCCTCACCAAAGAATTGAAACACCCCACCTTGTGCAAAAACGGCGAGTGTTTTGATGAAATCATGCTGCATGAAATTGATCAACGCATTCAAGCGCTTCCTGCAGAACGCCGTGCCAAAGGCGTGGTGGTGGTGATGCACCAAATGGGCAGCCACGGACCCGCCTACTACAAACGGGTGCCTGACAATTTCAGAAAATTTCAACCTGAATGCAAGAGCAATGCACTGCAAGAATGTTCGCGCGAGCAGGTGGTCAATTCATTTGACAACACCATTTTGTACACCGACTATTTTTTAGCTCAGGCCATTCAATGGCTCAAGAAGTCAGAGGCCACAGCAGCTCCTGCTTTGCTCTATGTTTCCGATCACGGCGAATCATTGGGTGAAAACAATGTGTACTTGCACGGACTGCCTTATCGTGTGGCACCCGATGTCCAAAAGCGCGTCCCTTGGATCACTTGGTTATCACCGCGTTTTGAAAAGCAATCGGGTTTGGTCAACACTTGTTTGAAAAACAAAACAGACACCGCACTGACTCACGACAACTACTTTCATTCGGTCTTAGGACTGATGAACGTGAGCAGTGAGGTTTACCAAGAAAAGTTAGATGTGCACGCCAACTGCCGCAGCAAGTTATAAAAAGCGGTCTAGCAACTTTCGCGAAAAGCGATCCATCTGCGCTAAATCACGAATCAAGAATTGCACGCCATGACCATCCGTGACCAGCAACACCGAAGCAGACAAACGGCGAATGTCTTCTTCGCCTTTTAGCAATAATTGGGTGCGGCCTCGATCGGTCTCGATGTCCCAAGTGCTAGGGGTTAAAAAACCACTGACACCATACAACTTCAATATTCGGGGCATGAACTCACGCTGGTTGATAGCCTTCACAACTCTGGCACGTACGGCGTCTGGTAGCATCTTCAAATGTGGAATCCAAAGCAGCTCTTTGCCATCCCCATCAACCAAGGCAATACCCTCGTCAGGTGCCGCAACTGGAAATGATCTGACAGCCAAGACATGGTCATTCTGCTGCCCTTGCTCGCTCACGAAATACCACCTGCCAGAGGGGCCTTGATCAAATTGGATATTCATCAACTGTGTACTCATGATGCAGTCGACTCTCTCAAAACAGCGCCTTCGGATTCAGCTTGTCTTTGCTGCGCTTCATACAAACGCCAATAGGCCCCTTGGCTTTCAATCAGCACATCGTGCGTACCCTCTTCCACGATCAATCCTTTGTCCATGACCACCAAGCGATCTGCTTTTCGCAAGGTGGACAAGCGATGTGCAATGGCAATGGTGGTTCGGCCACGAACCAAATTATCCAACGCATTTTGAATTTCTTTTTCTGTTTCAGTGTCCACCGCCGACGTTGCTTCGTCCAAAATTAAAATTCGTGGATTGATGAGCAAGGCGCGTGCAATGGAAATTCGCTGGCGCTCGCCGCCCGACAGTCCTTGTCCACGCTCTCCGACCAGAGAGTCGTAGCCCTGTGGCATTCGTAAAATAAACTCGTGCGCATGCGCAGCTCTGGCGGCCGCTACAACTTGTTCACGCGTGGCATCTGGCATGCCGTAGGCAATGTTGTCGGCGATGGTGCCAAAGAACAAGAATGGCTCTTGCAGAACCAGGCCAATGTGGCTGCGGTAATCGGCCACTTTAAGTTGCTTGATGTCAACGCCATCCAACGCAATACTGCCTTCAGACAAATCATAAAAACGACACATCAAATTGACCAAGGTGCTTTTTCCCGAGCCGCTGTGTCCCACCAAACCAATCATCTCGCCTGGCTTGATGTCTAAATTCAAATGTTTGATGACTGCACGATTTCCATAGCGAAAACTGGCATCTGTCAAAGTGATGCGCCCTTCCACTTTGGACAAGACAACAGGGTTGACAGGTTCAGGCACGCTCGAAACATGGTCCAAGATTTCGAAAATTCGCTTGGCACCGGAAGCTGCTTTTTGCGTGCTAGAAACAATGCGGCTCATGCCGTCGAGGCGAGTATAAAAGCGACCGATGTAAGCCAAAAATGCCGTCAGTACGCCCACCGTGATTTGATCTTTCGAAACAAGCCAAATTCCAAAACCCCATACCACCAACAAACCCACCTCAGTCATCAGTGTCACTGTGGGAGAAAACAGTGACCAAACGCGATTGAGTCGATCATTGACGGCCAAATTGTGTTTGTTGGCATCCAAGAAACGCTGCGCCTCACGGTCTTCTTGGGCAAAAGCCTTGACCACCCGAATGCCAGGAATGGTGTCAGTCAAGACGTTGGTGACCTCAGACCAAACACGGTCAATTTTCTCGAAACCTGTGCGCAATCTTTCACGCACCACATGAATCAACCAGCCGATGAAGGGCAAGGGCAAAAGTGTGACCAAGGCCAAGGTGGGGTTGATGGAGAACAAAATGACCGCCGTCATCATGATCATCAAAACATCGGTGGCAAAGTCCAATAAGTGAAGTGAGAGAAAGACGTTGATGCGGTCAGTTTCGCTGCCGATGCGGGCAATCAAATCACCGGTTCGGCGACCCCCAAAGTACTCTAACGATAACTTCAGTAAATGTTGATACGTGGTCGTTCTTAAATCTGCGCCGATGCGCTCCGAAACGAGCGCCAAGATGTAAGTTTTAACCCATCCCAAACCCCATGCCACGATGGCAGACGCCAGCAAAGCCAAGAGGTACCAAGTTACCGTTTCCGGCTCGATGCTCTTGCCATTTTGGTAAGGTATGAGCACATCGTCCATGAGAGGCATGGTGAGGTACGGCGGAACCAAGGTGGCTGCTGTTGACGCCAGTGTCAAAACAAAACCCAGCAGGAGCTGCCCCCGATAGGGCCGAGCAAAACGCCAGAGTTTGAACAAGGTCCAGGTCGGAGTTGGCGCCTGGTCTTTTTCAAAGCACACAGAACACTCCTCGTCAGAGGCATCCACCACATTTTGACAAACAGGGCACAAGCTGTGCAGCATCTGACCAATACCAGGCTCCGACCACTCTAATTCGTTCGAAGGGTTAGGAGCCAAAGATTGGCCCGAAAAAGAGGCCGCCTGAATCTGACCCTGCAAGTGGTTTTCAAAGCGCAACTTCCATCTAAGAACGGCTGCTTCAAGCCCCAGCGTGAAACGCCAGGCCCCCAAGCTTTGGCCGGCCTGGTAGAGGGCCAAGGTACCCACACCAGCGTGATCAAGTACCCGAAGGACTAAATCTGGGGTCAATGTCCAGAAATTCCAATTATTTTGAGCCTCGTCTGCAGAGATGACCCTTTGATCGGTCAAAATAAGCAGTGTTTTTTTAAAGCTTAGTTCATCATTCAGGTCAACCTCTAGCCAAGCTAGAACGTTTTCACCAAGGTGAACTCGCGACAACACGCCCTCCTGCCAAAAAAACGGCAATCCCAACAAATCGATGGGCGGATGGGTATTGGGGTTCATAAAGATTCAAACAGCAAGAGTCAACCAGTGTTGGCGGCAAACAAAAACAGCAAAAGAAGCGGCCAGGACACAGCCCATGCACCTTGTTTATCAGACGATCCTTGCCAGTGCTGCAACTGGCCGGCCATTGTATCTCCGGACACGAAACGCACCGTGCCTTCGCTAAGAATTGTGAAAAGCACGAAAATGAGTTCTAAAGATATCAAATTTATTCGGATGACCCACTTGAAGGGTCCGAATATTTGGACTTACCGTCCCGTCCTAGAAGCTTGGATCGACATTGGCGATCTAGAAGACTTCCCCTCCAACACCCTCCCCGGTTTTAACGAGCGGCTCCAAAATATGCTTCCCGGTCTTATCGAGCACCGATGCAGCGTTGGCGAAAGAGGCGGCTTTCTGCAAAGACTGTCTGAGGGCACCTGGCCCGGCCACATCATGGAGCACGTGGCCCTTGAGTTGCAAAACCGCGCCGGCATGCTAACTGGTTTCGGCAAAGCCAGAGAAGCAGGCCCGAGAGGCATTTACAAAGTTGTCATACGCACCCGCAATGAAACTGTCAGCCGCGCCGCCCTTCAAGCCGCCCGCGACCTGGTCATGGCGGCCATCGAAGACCGCCCCTACCCGATCAAACAAGTCATTGCCGATCTCACCCAAATGGTCGATCGCTTGTGCATCGGCCCCAGCACCGCTTGCATTGTCGACGCTGCATCCGATCGCAATATTCCTTCCATCCGCCTCAACGATGGCAATTTGGTTCAACTCGGTTATGGCGCCAACCAGCGCCGCATTTGGACAGCTGAAACTGACCAAACCAGCGCCATTGCCGAGGGTGTTTCCAAAGACAAAGACCTCACCAAGAGTTTGCTCGCCAACTGCGGCGTTCCCGTCCCCGAAGGCCGCAATGTTGGCTCCCCCTCAGAAGCATGGGAAGCCGCACAAGAAATTGGCCTGCCTGTTTGCGTCAAGCCCGTCGATGGCAATCATGGTCGCGGTGTTTCCTTAGAACTCAAAACGCAAGCCGAAGTTGAAGCGGCCTACCATTTGGCCGAGGCCGAAGGCAGTGACGTCTTGGTAGAGCGACATATTTTGGGAGACGAGCATCGCTTGCTGGTGGTTGGCGGCAAAGTGGTGGCAGCCAACAAAGGTGAAGTGGCCAGCATTGTGGGTGATGGCATTCACAGCGTTGAAGCACTGATAGAAAGCCAAATCAATTCTGACCCGCGCCGCGGCGAAGAAGAAGATTTTCCACTCGACACCATTCGCCTCAAAGATCACACCACTGCTGTGCTCGAGCTGAAGCGTCAGGGTCTAACGGGCCAAAGTGTTCCAGAAAAAGGCCGCCATGTGGTGGTCATGCGCACCGGCAACATGGCCATCGATGTCACCGATTTGGTTCACCCCGATGTGGCCGAGTTAGCTGCGCTTGCCGCCCGCATTGTGGGCTTGGACATTGCGGGGGTTGATCTGGTCGCCCAAGATATTTCCAAACCTATGAAGTCGCAAGGCGCAGCCATTGTTGAAGTCAACGCTGGCCCTGGCCTTCTCATGCACTTAAAGCCTGCCACTGGCGAAACCAGGCCTGTGGGCAAAGCCATTGCCGCACATTTGTTCGCAGAAGATTCTGAGCCTCGCATTCCGGTAGTCGGTCTCATTGGTCAAGAAAATACCACGGGTACCAGCCATCTGATTGCGTGGTTGCTGCACCTGCAAGGACTTCAAACGGGCCTGTCTTCAGCCAAAGGCTTGTTTTTGGGTCAACGTTGCCTGCACCCCCAAAGCGGCATGGAGTGGGAATCAGCCCAACGCCTGCTGATCAATCGATCCGTTCAGGCTGCCGTCTTTGAAACCACCGCAAGACACTTGCTGGCGGAGGGCTTGCCCTACGACCGTTGCCAAGTTGGCATCATCACCTCCATGCCCAAAGCAGCTGGCCTTGAAGATTTGTACATTCAAAGCGATGAACAAATGCCCAATGTGGTCAGAACGCAAATGGATGTTGTGTTGTCACAAGGTATGGCCGTACTCAATGCCGAGGACGACGAAGTTGCCAATCTTGCTCAGTACTGCGATGGCGAAGTCACTTATTTCGCCAGCTCTGAAGAGCACCCCCGTATCATTCAACACCGCAGTGAGAACGGCCGTGTGGTTTTCTGGCGTAAATATCATCTGATCTTGGCACAAGGCGAACAAGAAATTGAAGCCTTGAATCGACAATTGCCTGCCATCGACAAAGTATTCAAAAACAAGCACCTCAAATGCATGGAGGTCTTAGCAGCCTCAGCAGCCGCATGGGCGCTTGGCATTCAAACAGATCTCATCCGAGCAGGCATTAAAAGTTTTGGTCAAAGTCCAGGCGCTCACTGAGCCATCGCTGACTGCCAATTCATTCAACACCAGACTGCAAGACGCGCTTCAATCAGGACAAAGTTTCATGGAAGTTTCAAGAATTCGAGCTTTGCGGGGGCCCAATTTATGGAGCCGTCAAACCAGCATCGAAGCCATTGTGAGTTGCGAGTCTCAAGAGCGGGAAATGATGCCCGGGAATGAATTTGAGAAGCAACTCAGAAGAATTTTTCCGGCGGTAGGGCCGCTAGAAGGTTCCCGCCCCGGTCAACCCGCCAGCATGGCCCATGCACTGGAAAAAATCACACTCAGTCTGCAAAATCAAGCGGGTTGCCCCATCACATTCAGCCGCACAACGGCCACCGAAGAAGAAGGCATTTACCAGGTCGTTGTTCAGTACACCGAAGAAGCGGTTGGCAAATTGGCCCTCGAATGGGCTGAAAAACTTTGCCTGGCAGTGAAAGCCCAAACTGCCTTCGATTTAAACCAAGCCCTCACTGAGTTGCGCGATTTGGATGAAGACCTCCGCCTCGGACCTTCCACGGGTTCCATTGTCGATGCGGCGGTTCTCAAAGGCATACCCTACCGTCGCCTTACCGAAGGTAGCATGGTGCAGTTTGGCTGGGGTAGCAAACAACGTCGCATTCAAGCGGCCGAAACAGACACCACCAGTGCCATTGCCGAATCTATTGCGCAAGATAAAGACCTCACCAAGTCCTTGTTGTTGGCGGCGGGCGTGCCTGTTCCAATTGGGCGGCCCGCTCAGAATTTAGAAGATGCTTGGCAAATTGCGCTCAGCATTGGTCTACCCATTGTGGTCAAGCCCCAAGATGGCAACCAAGGCAAGGGCGTTACGGTCAACATTGTTGAGCGTGAACTGTTTAACCAAGCCTACGAAACGGCCGCTCGCTATGGCGAAGTTTTGGTAGAAAAATTCTTGCCAGGCAGTGACTACCGTTTGCTCGTCGTTGGCAACAAATTGGTTGCGGCTGCCAGACGTGAGCCTCCCTTGGTTGTCGGTGATGGCATCCATACCGTCAAAGAACTGGTCGACAAAGTCAATGCAGACCCTCGCCGCGGTGATGGCCACTCCACGTCTCTGACCAAAATCAAGTTCGATGACATTGCGATCGGCCGCTTGAAGCTCCAAGACATGGAGCCTAATTCAGTTCCAGAAAAAGGCCGTCGTGTCATTTTGCGCAACAACGCTAACTTGTCCACTGGCGGCACAGCAACCGATGTCACAGACGATGTTCACGCAGAAGTAGCCGCTCGCGTAGTGGTCGCAGCCCAAATGGTGGGCGTTGACGTTTGTGGTGTAGATGTTGTTTGCGAATCAGTTCTCAAGCCGCTCGAAGAACAAAATGGTGGCATTGTGGAAGTCAATGCTGCGCCTGGCTTGCGCATGCACATCAGTCCATCGTTTGGCAAAGGCCGAAACGTTGGCAAGGCCATCATTGACTACATGTACCCCAACGGTGACAACGGCCGAATTCCAGTTGTTGCAGTGACCGGCACCAATGGTAAAACCACCACTGTTCGGCTGACAGCCCACATCCTTAAAGCCAACCAGCTGCGCGTGGGCATGACCAACACCGACGGTGTGTATGTCAATGGCCGACAAATTGACGATGGCGATTGCAGCGGCCCGCGCAGTGCGCGCAATGTTTTGATGCACCCAGATGTCGATGCAGCTGTGTTTGAAACTGCCCGAGGTGGCCTCCTGCGCGAAGGATTGGCTTTTGATCGTTGCCAAGTTGCCATTGTCACCAACATCGGCTCTGGCGATCACTTAGGCTTAAACTACATCACCACGGTCGAAGATTTATCGGTCCTAAAACGTGTGGTTGTGTTGAATGTTGCAATCGATGGCATGGCCGTCTTGAATGCAACCGACCCACAGGTAGCCATGATGGCCAGAATGTGTCCCGGTGATGTCACTTTCTTCGCGCTTGACGCACACCACCCTGTCTTGGCCACCCACCGCGCTCAAGGTAAGCGAGTGGTTTACACAGAAAATGGCAGCATTGTGGCCCAGCAAGGCAAGCAGTTTTTTCGCATTCCCCTTAGTGACGTCCCTCTCACCCGCCAAGGACAAATTGGTTTTCAAACTGAAAATGTCATGGCGTCAGTGGGTGCAGCTTGGGCCCTCAATGTGCCATGGGACACCATTGCGCAAGGCTTGTCCACCTTCATCAGTGACATTCAGGGCGTGCCGGGTCGATTCAATGTGTTTGATTACAAAGGGGCAACTTTGATTGCCGACTACGGTCACAATCCCGATGCCATTCAAGCCTTGGTTCACGCGGTCGACAACATGCCTGCAGAAAAGCGAGTGGTGGTCATCAGTGGTGCAGGTGATCGCCGTGATCAAGACATTCGCGATCAGACTCAAATTTTGGGCGCTGCCTTTGACGAAGTCATTTTGTACCAAGATGCGTGCCAACGCGGCCGCAGCGATGGCGAAGTGATTCAACTGCTTCGCGATGGCCTCAATGGTGCTGTCCGAACCCAATATGTCCAAGACATTCAAGGCGAGTTCAATGCCATTGATGCGGCACTTGCGCGACTTTCTGCAGGCGACTTATGTCTGATCTTGATTGACCAGGTTGAAGCAGCACTGGCCTACATTCAAGGCAAGGTGAAAGAAAGCCAAGTGGCTTCAGCCAATTAACATGACGCCCGTGCAGGTTGCCACCAACGTGGCAGCCCACTGCAAGTATCGCTTCCAATTCGGTTTTGGCAATTCAATGGCTTGGTGTATCAATCGTCCCATCCAAACCGACAGTCCAAATGAAACACCTAAGCCCACTGCGTTGACGGTGATATTTTCAGCCCAGAAATTGAAGACCACCGCACTCACCAGCAAGCTGACGCTGAAGTGAATGAGAAAAATAGCGTAGGAAGCGTTTGACAGTTCGCGAATCCACTTCAATTTGAAGTACCGAATGGCATTGCAATCATTTGCCTCATACCAGCACAGCATCAGAGCCGTTGCAATGGCCAGCACCAGCCTGTCTCTGGGGTGGTATGCCATAGCAACAACACCAAGCATGAGAATCAGCAAGCCTAAATTTCGCACACTGAATTTAAAATCAGCGGAGCGCCACGATCCAACGCACAAACCCAGCCCATAAGCACCAAAGAAATAAGCAGCCCAAACATCCCCCAAGGGATTCAGGTTCCAAACAAACATCGAACAAAAGGTGAGAATCAACCAAAAGCCAAATGCCTTGCGCACGACAGAACCCTTGCCCGATAGACCTTGCCAAACTTGTGCAAGCGACGCACAAGCCATCGCCATTGCAAACAGTTGAAAATCTATGGCGACATACCAAACACCAGCTGAAAAAGCTTCTAAATCAAGAATATCTTGAAGTAAGAAAATGTGCGCAACAACTTGAATCAAGCTTGGCGCATTTGATAGCGACGAGTGATCAAAGTAAGGGCGAACAAGCGCTGTGATTGCAACGGCCACACTCAAGGCTGCTAGCAATGGGATTGTCAATCTCTGATAGCGCAACAACAATCTTGGAAAAAAATCAAACGCAGATTTTGGGACGGCATGGACCCAAGACTTGGCATTCAAGTATCCGCCAACAACCAAGAAAATTTGCACCGCCATCAGCGCGTAATCAAGAAGAAACTCTTGAGACAGGGGTAGCCACACTGCAACCACATTGGCCATGGGACTGTAAAGCGCCAGGTGGTGCCAAACAATGAGGACACAGGCGCAAGCCTTAAAGAGATCGATGACCTCTAGGCGTTCAGACTTCAAACTGAACGCTCTTGAAATTAAAGTGCCAAGCGAGCACGGGCGGAAGCGTACTGCTGCTTCAATTTAGCAACGAAATCAGCGGTACTGACCACCGCATCAACCGCGCCAATTCCCTGACCACAACCCCAAATGTCTTTCCAAGCTTTTTTGGCATCGCCGCCGAAGTTCATGGTCGAGGGGTCTGACACTGGTAAGTTGCTAGGGTCTAGCCCAGCAGATTTGATGGAAGGCGCCAAGTAGTTGCCATGCACACCTGTGAACAAATTGCTGTAGACAATGTCGTCTGAGTTGCAATCAACGATGGCCTGCTTGTAGGCGTCGGCAGCACGCGCCTCATGGGTGGCAATGAATGCCGAGCCAATGTAGGCAAAGTCTGCACCCATGGCTTGCGCCGCCAAAACAGCATCGCCGCTGGCAATGGAGCCAGACAATGCCACGGGGCCATCAAACCATTGACGAATTTCTTGGATCAGTGCGAAGGGGCTTTTTTCGCCAGCATGTCCGCCCGCGCCTGCTGCCACTGCAATCAATCCATCAGCGCCTTTTTCAATGGCCTTGTGTGCAAATTTATTGTTGATGATGTCGTGCAACACCACGCCACCATAACTGTGCGCTGCTTGGTTAATGTCTTCGCGGGCACCCAATGATGTGATGATGATGGGCACCTTGTATTTCACACACATGGCCATGTCGTGCTCAAGGCGATCATTGCTTTTGTGCACAATTTGATTGATGGCAAAAGGTGCTGCAGGTTTGTCTGGATTGGCTTTGTTGTAAGCAGCCAATGTTTCGGTAATTTCAATCAGCCATTCTTCCAATTGCTCAGCGGGCCGTGCATTGAGCGCCGGCATGGACCCCACAACTCCCGCCTTGCATTGCTCAATGACCAATTTCGGATTGCTGATAATGAACAAAGGCGAGGCAATGACCGGAAAGGGCAAATTGGACAAAGCAGCGGGAAGTTTTGACATGAGGTCTCCTGTAATTTTGAAATGTATTTGTTTGCGCTGTCTTTAGCGGTAGACGCTGACTATTTTAGAAAGCTTCTAAAGAAAGCTCTGTCACGCACTTTGCACCGTCCACGATGCTGTCACGCACGCCAGGTGCACGGCTTAACAAATGATCGGCATAAAAACGCGCCGTGATGACTTTGGCATCCATAAATGCTTTGTCATTGCCAAGTGCGCTTTGCTTCAAGGCCACCAACATGGCGCGGCCCATCTGCCAGCCCGCCATCAAATTGCCTGTCAACATCAGATACGGCACACTGCCCGCATACACGTCATTCGGATTGGCTTTGGCTTGACCTGCCACAAATTGAACGACATCTAGAAAAGCCAAGCGAGCCGCTTTCAGTCTGCGGCCAACTGCTTTGGCGTCTTCATGGGCATGGGCTAACAATTCGTTTTCTGTCAGCTCAACTTGGCCCGCCAATGCCTTGGCTGTTTGGCCGCCGTCACGGCTTGTTTTGCGACCCACCAAGTCGTTGGCTTGAATGGCTGTGGTGCCTTCGTAAATGGTCAGAATTTTGGCATCACGGTAGTACTGCGCAGCACCTGTTTCTTCGATGAAACCCATGCCACCATGAACTTGCACGCCCAGGGAAGTCACTTCTAAACTCATCTCCGTGCTGTAGCCCTTAACCAGAGGCACCATGAATTCGTAGAACAAGGCATTTTGCTTGCGCACTTCTGCATCTGGGTGGTGATGCGCCGCATCGTAGGCCGCTGCAGCAACTGTGGCCAAAGCGCGGCAGCCTTCTGTGGTGGCGCGCATGGTCATGAGCATGCGTTTGACATCGGGGTGATGAATGATGGGAGCCGATGTGTTCATGCTGCCATCGACTGGGCGGCTTTGCACACGGTCTTTAGCGTACTGAACTGCTTTTTGATACGCACGCTCTGCAATTGCAACGCCCTGAACGCCAACGGCATAACGCGCAGCGTTCATCATGATGAACATGTATTCAAGGCCGCGGTTTTCCTCGCCTACCAAATAGCCGATGGCGCCGCCATGATCACCATACTGCAGTACAGCGGTTGGGCTGGCCTTGATACCCATCTTGTGCTCGATGCTGACACATTGAACATCGTTGCGAGCACCTAGGCTGCCGTCGGCATTGACCATGAATTTGGGTACGACAAACAAGCTGATGCCCTTCACGCCTTCAGGCGCGCCTTGCACTCGAGCCAACACCAAGTGCACGATATTGTCAGCCATGTCGTGCTCACCGTAGGTGATGTAGATTTTGGTCCCAAAAACTTTGAAGGTGCCATCAGGCAATGGTTCAGCGCGTGTGCGCACCAAAGCCAGATCGGAACCGGCTTGGGGCTCCGTCAAATTCATGGTGCCCGTCCATTCACCCGAAATCAACTTCTCTAAGTAAATATTTTTCAATTCGTCGGAACCAGCCGTCAGCAAAGCTTCAATAGCGCCATCTGTTAACAAAGGACAGAGGGCAAAACTCATGTTGGCCGAATTGAGCATTTCGCCGCAAGCCGCGCCAATGGTTTTGGGCAAACCTTGACCACCAAATTCTGTGGGATGCTGCAAACCTTGCCAGCCACCTTCACCGTATTGCTTGAATGCTTCTTTAAAACCTGGTGTGGTCTTCACATGACCATTTGAAAAGGCAGATGGATTTTTATCGCCCTCCCAATTCAAAGGTGCAAGCACATCTTGGTTCAACTTGGCGCACTCTTGCAACACAGCTTGTGCAGTTTCTAAACCTGCATCTTCAAACCCAGGCATTTGTGCCACTTGGTCAATTTGGGCCAAGTGTTCTATGTTGAAAAGCATGTCTTTTAAAGGGGCAACGTAACTCATCTGTATCTCCAAACAAAAGAAAGGCACCTCACAGGATGCCTTTCAAACTGACATTCAAACTTAATCAATCGCTTTAAAGAGCGTTGACCAATTCAGGGACCGCCACAAACAGATCGGCTTCCAAACCATAATCGGCGACGCTGAAGATAGGTGCTTCAGCGTCCTTGTTGATGGCCACAATGACCTTGCTATCCTTCATGCCTGCCAAGTGTTGAATGGCACCTGAAATGCCGCAGGCCACATACAACTGAGGCGCCACAATTTTGCCGGTTTGTCCCACTTGCCAATCGTTGGGCGCATAACCTGCATCCACCGCTGCACGGCTGGCACCCATGGCAGCACCCAATTTGTCTGCCAAAGGGGTAATGACTTCGGCAAACTTTTCTGCACTGCCCAACGCACGGCCACCCGACACAATGATCTTGGCTGCTGTCAGTTCAGGCCGATCGTTTTTGGCAATTTCGCTGCCCTTGAAGGTGCTTTTGCCGCTGTCAGCGATGACCGCAATGCTTTCAATGCTGGCCGAACCACCTGTCCTTGCAGCAGCATCAAAACCTGTTGTGCGAACTGTTAACACCTTGATGACATCTATGCTTTGCACTGTCGCAATGGCATTGCCTGCGTAGATAGGACGCTCAAAGGTATCGGCAGACAGCACCAAGGTCACATCGCTTAATTGAGCGACATCCAACTTGGCAGCTACGCGAGGCGATACGTTTTTGCCGCCAGCAGTGGCTGGAAACAAGATGTGGGTGTAGTTGGCCGCGATGGCCAGAACTTGAGCGGCCACATTTTCTGCCAAGGCATGCGCGAAAGCATCCGAATCAGCGTGAATCACCTTGGACACCCCTGCAATTTGGGACGCCTCTTGAGCAGCCGCGCTGGCGTTGTGACCTGCCACCAAAACGTGCACATCACCACCGCAAGCCACAGCGGCTGTGATGGTGTTGAGGGTTGCACCTTTGATCGATGCGTTGTCGTGTTCTGCAATCACTAGATTAGCCATAAACTTCCTTGATCAGTTGAGGACAGAGCAAATTTGCTGCGCAAATCTTGGGCTGTCCCGCAAATTAATTAAATTACCTTTGAAACATTCTTTAATTTATCAACCAAGGTAGCAACGTCAGGCACTTTGATACCCGCAGAGCGCTTGGGTGGCTCGGACACTTTCAATGTGGTGATGCGAGGTGATACATCTACACCCAAATCTTCAGGCTTGAAGGTGTCGAGTTGTTTCTTCTTGGCCTTCATGATGTTGGGCAATGTCACATAGCGTGGCTCATTCAAACGCAAGTCTGTGGTGATCACAGCTGGCATGTTGATTGACAATATCTCCAGACCGCCATCGATCTCGCGCGTGACTTGTGCTTTGCCGTCGACCACTTCTACTTTGGATGCAAATGTGGCTTGCGGCAAGTCAGCCAATGCGGCCAACATTTGGCCGGTTTGGTTGCAATCGTCGTCAATGGCTTGCTTACCCAAGATGATCAAGCCAGGCTGCTCTTTGTCAACCAAGGCTTTGAGCAATTTAGCCACCGCCAATGGCTGCAACTCTTCGGTGGTTTCAACCAAGATGGCGCGGTCAGCGCCGATGGCCATGGCGGTGCGCAATGTCTCTTGACATTGCGTAACACCGCAAGATACGGCGATCACTTCAGTGGCAAAGCCCTTCTCTTTCAAACGAACTGCTTCTTCCACTGCAATTTCATCAAAGGGGTTCATGCTCATTTTGACGTTGGCGATATCGACGCCTGTGCCGTCGGACTTGACGCGCACCTTCACGTTGTAGTCAACAACCCGCTTAACGGGAACAAGTATCTTCATGAAAGCTCTCCATATGTATCAAAACACAAGCGCCGGACAATGCGGCAATCAATTGACGTTACGTAAACGTCAATTGTGCATCAAATTTGCATTTTCGCGAACCTAAGCCTGGTAAAAAAGCACGATCGTTCGAATTTTAAACTGGATTTATTAACCCACAAAGTTCATATTTTTTAGCACCCTCGGGAATTCACCGACCAATCGGTAGGTTAATTAAGGTTATTATTTAAAAAGCTGAATAATCGGCCTCGCGATTATATTTTTAACCATTTATTGGAGCACTCGGATGAACAAAACTTTGTTGGCCATGACAGTCGCAACCCTCGTCGGCTTCAGCAGCTTGGCGCAAGCACAAACAGTGTTAACCGCATCAAGCTGGGTACCCCCCACGCACGGTCTGTCAATGTCTCAAAAAGAATGGTGTGATGACCTGGCGACCAAAACCTCAAATCGCGTTCGTTGCAACATCCTTCCCCGCGCCGTCACCCCACCGCCAGGCACTTTTGACGCCGTTAAAAACGGCTTGGTTGATGTCTCATTCACCGTGCACGGTTACACGCCTGGCCGATTTGTGATGACACAAATGGCGGAGTTTCCCTTCTTGGGTGACCGTGCAGAGCCCTTGTCTGTGGCTTTCAACCGCATTGCCAGTAAATACCCAGAATTCGCAGCCGAACACCAAGGCGTTAAAGTTTTGGGTTATTTCACCCATGGCCCCGGCATTGTTTTCAACACCAAGAAACCTATCACCCGCGTTGAAGACCTCCCTGGTCTTAAATTCCGAGTGGGCGGTGGCATGGTCAACGAAATTTCCAAAACGCTGGACATGAACGTCACTCTCAAACCTGCGCCAGAATCTTATGAATTGTTGTCTAGCGGTGTGATGGACGGAACCTTGTTCCCCGCAGAGTCGACTGACTCGTTCAAAATTGACAAGATCATCAAACACGCGACTCAGTTCCCTGGTGGCCTCTACAACACCAGTTTCGTCTTCATGATGAACCCAGCCAAATACAACAGCCTGTCGGCTGAAGACAAAAAAATTGTGGACGAATTGTCTGGCGAAGCCGTGGCAAGTCGCTTTGGCAAAGCCTGGGACCGTGTGGACGATCAGGCCTTAGTGAACATGCAAAAAAATGGCGTTAAAGTCGTCAAAGCCGACAACTTCTTTGTGCGAGACGTCAATGCACGCACCACCAAATTGGAGCGTGACTGGGCACAAGCTGCCAGAGCAAAAGGCCTAAAAGACCCTTCTGGCACATTGTCTGAATTCCGCTCGGAAATCGCCAAGCTACAGAAGCAAAAGTAATCTGAGTTTTCCTCGGGTGTCACCTCAGGAAAATGCAGAACACCAGCGGTATTTGCCCCTTCAGCAAATACCGCTTTTTTGATGGGTAAACAGTTGAAAAAGATTCTTGAAATTCTGTGCGGCACACTTGCTGGTGCCGCCCTCTTTGCCATCATGGTGCTGACATTTTTTGATGTCTCTGGCCGAAAATTCCTGTCGCAATCTATTACTGGCTCTTTGGAGTTGACCGAATTGTTGATGGTCGTGGTCATTTTTGCGGCGCTTCCTTTAGTCTCTCTCAAAGGCGAGCACGTGGTGTTTGACTCCTTGGATGGATTTTTGCCCAGTTGGGTTCGCACATTTCAACAAGCCCTGATTCACATTTTTTGCGCGGCCTTGCTATTTGGTCTGGCTTATTTAATGTGGCAAACAGGTGGGCAGTTTGCAATCACAGGCGAAACCACAGCCCAACTCAAAATCACCAAAGCACCCTTCATTCAAGGCATGGGCTTGTTGTGTGGTCTAGCCGGTTTGGTGCACTTGGCAAAAGCTTTTTTACGCAATAAAGACAATGCCTCTGAAGGGGGCACAGTATGACGGCTGCCTTGCTTGGCTTCTTGGCCATCTTCGTGTTGGCCTTGATGCGCATGCCCTTGGCCTTTTCCATGGGATTGGTCGGTATTGTTGGTATTGGGTTAACACGTGGTTGGATGCCGGCCATGGCCAGCACTGCCCAAGTGGTGCACGATACAGGGTTTGCATACACATTGTCAGTCATACCCCTGTTCATTCTGATGGGTAATTTTGTGGCACGTGCTGGTTTGGCACACGAGCTTTTCCATGCGGCATACACATTCATTGGGCACCGCAAGGGCGGACTGGCACATGCCACCATTGCGGCTTGTGCAGGCTTTGGCGCC